>Ga0209974_10000557_pt1 | contig 12426 bp, 7 predicted proteins | sample InoplaM3SPM_FD_187592 | JGI IMG/M metagenome (GOLD analysis project Ga0209974, IMG submission 187592) | Arabidopsis thaliana rhizosphere microbial communities from the Joint Genome Institute, USA, that affect carbon cycling - Inoculated... | ecosystem: Host-associated > Plants > Roots >...
TTCCAGAACGCCGAGAGCGACGCGGAGTATCCCGACGCCGCGAACGCGGCGGCCCCGAACAACGTTCCGGAGTCGGAGACCCCCTCCCCCTTGAGGAATCGGCTCATGCCCCAGGCGGCAACCGCGAAGTGGAACAGGAGGAAAAGGATTGCCGCCGCGCCCGGCCACGGCAGGAGGAAGAAGACGTTCGGCGGGTAGAAGACGCCGGACTGGCCGTTGGCGAGCCACGGCTCCCCTCCCCCCGAGAGCGGGTTCCACAACGGAATCTCGCCGGCGAGGAGACGGTCGGCCGTGTAGAGCTTCAGCGGATAGAAGAAGTCGCCCTGGTCGCGGAAAGAGGGCGCGAGACGGGCGAGGAGCGCCGGCCCGAACCAGAAGAGCGGGGGGAGCATCGCCGCCGCCGCCAGGACGCTCGACAGCCGACGGCGCAAGGGCACGAGAGATTGTAGCGGTTGTTTCCGCGAAGTCTCGAAGAGGCGTCGAGACGGGTGCTACGATCGAGTCGCCTCATGACGGATGCAGGCCCGGACGTTTGCATCGCGTGATCCCGGCCGCGCTCCGCCGGTGGTGGCTCCTTCCACTGTTCGTCTGCGTGCTTCGCGGACTTCCCTTCCTTCTGACGCAGCAGGCGGATCCCTCGCCGGCCGAGGCGTGGATTCCCACGGGCTACATCCCGAAGGACTTCCTCGCGTACGTCGCGTTCCTCCGGCAGGTGCCGGACCAGCATCGCGTCCTTTTCGTCAACCCTTTCACCACCGAGCCCCAGGAAGGGCGCTTCTTCATGCTGTTCCTGCTCGTGCTCGGCGGGATCTCCCGAATCACCGGCCTCGATCCCTTCCTGACCCTCGAGCTCTCACGAATCCCGATGCTGTTTCTGTTCTTCTGGTTGCTCGCCCGCTTCGTCGGGCGGCTCTTCGACGATCCGGCGCGCCAGCGGTGGGCGTTTCTCCTCGTAGGCCTCTCGGGGGGTATCGACTTCCTCGCCAAGCTCGCCCGACCGTGGCTTCCGGAGGGGACGAGCGCCGTCGTTTCCCGGGACCTCTGGCACGTCAATGGGTGGACCACGTTCGCCGCCTTCTACAACCCGCTGTGGATTGCCGGCCTCGCTCTCACGCTTTCCGCGCTCGCGCTGCTGCTCGATCCGGCGCGGCCGCCCGACCGGCGCACCGTCGTGCGCCTTTCACTCGCGGTCTTCCTGCTCCACTGGGTTCACGTCTACTCCGAGATCGTGGTTCTGGCCGTCGCGGTCGTTCATCCTCTCGTCGCCTGGGCGCTCGGCGAGCGCGTCGACCGCGTGCGGACTCGGCGCCTGGCCATGGCGGTCGGGGCGCCGCTCGCGGTGAACGCCGCGATCACGCTCTGGCAGCTCCGGGACCCCGTCTTCGCGAGCTCTTCGGGGCAGATTCTCGGACCCCAGCAGCTGTCCGTTTTCTGGTATCCGCTGACCCTCGCGCTCGTGGGCGCCTTCGCGCTCCGTGGGATTGCCCGGCTCGCCCGCGAAAGCCATCCGTGGCGAACCGCGCTCGTTGCCTGGATCGCAGCCGTCGTCCTACTCCACTCCTCCCCCGTGGTGAACGGCTATCACTTCGTGTTCCATCTCCATCTTCCCGTGGCTCTCGCCGCGGCTCCAGCCGTGGCCGCCACCGTGTCGCGGCTCACCGAGACGGGCCGACGGGTCGCGCTCGCGCTCGTCATGGCCGCGCTCTTCGCTTCCCCGCTGGCGCTCACGTGGGAGGCCATGCGGGACGTGTACCGCGACAGCGTCGTCCCCCGCCCATACCTCGACGTCGCCCGGCGCCTGGGGCGAGAGCCGCCGGGAAACGTGCTTGCCCCCTGGCAAATCGGCCACCTGATTCCGGCCTACGGTCCTCAGCGATCGTTCGTCGGGCACTGGTTCATGACCCCGAAATACAACGCCCGGGTCCGGATCTACGGGGAGCTCGTCGGCGACCCGCGCCGTACCGGCGACTTGCTGACCCTGGTCGGGCGCGAACGAATCGGGTACGTCGTCACGCCGCGGTCCGAAGAGGCGAGGCTCGCCGCCGCCTTCGGCGAGCGTGTGTCGCGGACGCTGACCATGGACGGGATGAGCGTGCTCGTGATCGCGCCCGAGCCGCGGACGCCAGAAGACCGTTCCCGTTGAAAGCGATCCTCTCTCGCGATTCCTCCGAACCGGCGTCGGCGCGCGTCCGGCCCGCGCTGCGGGCTGCGGCCGGCGTCGCGTTCGTTTTTCTTCTCTCCTTCGGCGTCCGGATCGCGAATCTTCCCGTCGCGTTCGTCAACGGTGTGCCTCAGTTCTCTCCCTTCGACGACATGTACCACGCCAAGCGGATCGTCTACTCGGCGGCGCACCCGCTCCGGGTCCTTTCCTTCGATCCGAATCGCGGAACGAGCGGCGCTTTCTGCCCCTGGCCTCCGCTGTACGACATGACGGCCGGCCTGGCCGCCCGTGCGCTCGGGGGAAGTACCGCGGTTGCCGCGCTCTCCCGGGCGGCGTGGTTTCCGCCGATCGTCGCGTCATTCGTCGCGGCGCTCATCACGTTCGGGCTGACCCGTCGGTTCGGACTTCTGGCGGGTCTGCTGGGAGGCGCGGGTGTCGCTCTGTCGGTCTATTCCGTGGACAAGTCCCGGCTCGGCGCGATCGATCACCACTTCCTGGAGTTTCCCCTGGTCCTCGGCATCCTGCTCGCGGTCCTCGGGGTCGCGAGCGCGCGCGATCGACGCTCGGCCCTGCGGTACGGGGGGCTGCTGGCGATCGCGATCTCGCTCGCCCTTTTCGTGCAGCCGGCCCTCGTTCTCGCCGCCGGAATGGCCTTTCTCGCCGTCCTCCTCCTCGGCCGCGGCGAACCGATGCCCCTTCTGTCCGCCGCCGTCGGCTTCGGTCTGTCGGCCGCGCTCGTGTTCGTCTATCGCCTCGTTCAGGCGGACGGCTATCCCGACAACGAGTGGTTCCTCGGCTTTCCGCACGCCGCGCTGCTCCTTGGAAGCGCCGCTGCATGCGCCGCTCAACTGTGGCTCCTCTCAAAGGGTTTCTCGCGCTCCGGTGCGTTTTTCGGGGCCGTCGCGCTCGGAGCTCTCGTGATCGCCGCCGTTCCGACCACGCTCCAGGCGCTGACCGGAGGAGCGCAGTTCTTCGGCGGAGACGTATGGCTGCGGTCGATCTCGGAGTTCCAGCCGCTCTTCATCCGTGCGGACGGCAGCTGGCTGGCCGACTTCGCCGACCTCGGAGGGGGCGCGCTCCTCGTGCTGCCGATGCTCCTCGACCGGCGGTGGCGGAGTGGGTCGCGAGCCACGCTTCTCCTCTTCACGGCGACGTATCTCGCGGCCGCCCTCTCCTCCATGAGGTTCCTCGCGGTCGCCGCGCCCCTGCTGGCGGTGGCCGGCGCGGTTTTCTGTTCGGACCTTCGAAGCGCGGGATTTCGGCGGCTCGCCGTCGCCGCGGCCGCCGTCCTGCTCCTGCCCGGTCTGGTGTTCTCGGTGCCCCGCGTCGTCCGGCCGGCCCCGATGACGGCGGAGGAAGGTCTCCCGATGGTGCAGGCCGCCCGGAGCATCGGCCGGGCGACCGCCTGGTCCGGCGCGGTCCTGCCCCCCTGGTCCTGGGGACACCTCTTCAACGTGGTGGCGGGCCGGCGCGTGCTCCTCGACAACTTCGGGAGCGCGAGCGCCCCGACCGAATTCGCCAACTCGACGGGGATCACTTTCGTCACGCGCGAGCAGATGCTCGTCGACTACTGCTCCGGGCACGGCGTCCGCTTCCTCGTGCTCGACGATCCGCTCCCTTACTTCGCGGCGCGCGTGGACATGAGCGGCTTCCCGCGTTCGGCCTACGAGCGGCCGGTCGGTTCGGGTGAGCCGACGCGCCTCATGCGCTCCACGTTCTGGTGGAGGGCGTATTTCGAGGGGGGGCGGGCGCGCCCGGACCTCGGCTCTGCCGGCGCCCCTTTCCGCCGCTTCCGCCTCGTCCGCGTCGAGACGGAGCCGGAGAGCGTCCGGCGCCGGACCGCGGTGCAGATCTGGGAGCTCGTTCCCGGCCGCTAAAAAAAACGGTCCCGATTTCTCGGGACCGTCAGGAGAGAAGGAACGAGTTGCTTAGTTCTGGGTACCTTCCGGCCAGTTGATGAACCCGCCGTTGGAGTAGACGATGTCGTCGTTGAAGTTCGTCGTCGTGAGGCACGTGAAGGTCGTGGGGGTGTTGTCGCGACCCTTGGAACGGAACCCGTACTGCTGGTTGGGCGTGTCCGTCTCGTACAGCATGAAGTTCCCCCAGCCGTCCACGCGGACCGGGTTCGCGATGTAGGTCGGCGCCAGGACCGACAGCGAGTCGCTGTCCAGGACGGCGTCGACCGCGGTGAACTTGCCCGTGCAGTCGCCCGAGGGATAGATGTTGTTGTCGACCGCATAGGCCTCGACGGCCGTTGCCATCGTGCGGATGTCCGACATCGTCCTCTTCTGCTTGCCGCGCTGCACCGCGTTCAAGAGGTTCGGAATCGCGATCGCGGCCAGGATGCCGATGATCGCGATGACGATCAAAAGCTCGATCAGAGTGAAACCGGATTCCCGCTTCTTCATCATTCCTCCTAGTTCAGGGCCCTTTTTCGACTTCTTTTCCCTTTTCAGCTCGGCTTCGAGCGAAATTCTGAACAGTCTGCCTCGCAAGGAGGGGGCCAGTCTGGAACGCCTCTAAGTCTTTTGAAATCAAGTTCTACGACTTAAGTATAACGCAATCTTTTGTCACTTTTCCGAACGAAGTGGTGACAATGATTCCGAGTCTCCGGGAGGGATCCCTGCCAGCGCAAACTCTTCCAGAACGTCCTCGAAAAGGGCCACTCCCTTGATGAGATCGCGCAGGTAGACGCGCTCGTTGGCCCCATGCCGGCGGACCGCGTCGGTGATGTTCATGGGGATCGTGGAATAGCCGTACGTCGGGTACCCCTTCTGCCGCAGGTAAACCGACGTCGTGTAGGCGGAAAACGTGGGCAGGGGGCCGAACGGCACACCGGGGTAATGCGCCTCCGTGACCCGCCGCAGAAGCTCGGTGAGGGGCGTCGGCCAGGGACTGGCCGACGTCACGCCTCCCGAAAAGTCGTGAGACACCTGGATCCCGAGGCGGGAGGCGTCCTTCCGGATGCCGTCGAGATAGGGCGTGGGATCGACGCCGGGGGGAGTCGAGACGACGACGAGGGACAGGAAGTCGTCCGGCGGATAGAAGACGGGGCCCGCCCAGAAGGCCCGGGGGACGAGAAAGCTCGCGTATCGGTCGGGCAGTATCGCGAGCTCCGCCGGGTTCCGCCGCACCCGGTCGAGGTGCCGGAGCGGATCCGTGAGCGGGCTCGTCAGGTGGTTGGCGAGCATGTCGAAACCGGTCTTCACGTGCGGGTGGATGTCGACGTCCGGCGCGTCGAGCCTGCTCCACTTCGCGGCCAGCTCCTCGAGCGGCTCGCGCGACGCCGCCTCGAGCTCGGCCGTGGCGTAGCCGGCCTGGACGGTCTCCGTCCCCCAGAAACGCGCGTCCCGAAGGACGACCTCGATGTTGCCCCCCTCGTTCAACACGGCGGACACGCCGGCGAACCAATCGGGACGGTGCTCGAGCAGCCACGGCACGCCCCATCGGTGGCCGGTCTCCTCGTCGGCCTCCGCCAGAAAGAGGATGTCCGACCCGGGCACGATCCCGAGGCGTTTCAAGTTTCGGAGCGCCAGGGCCTGCGCGATCGCGAGCGACTTCATGTCGTAGGCGCCTCGGCCGTACAGGTAGCCGCGCTGGATCGCGCCGTCGAATGGGGGGGCCTCGGACCACTTCGCTCGATCGACGGGCGCGACGTCGATGTGGTTGAGAAGGAGCAGCGCCCCTTCGCGGCGGTGGCCCGGGAGCCGCGCGAGGAGGTTGCAACGCCGGGGAGCGGGGCAGACGATCTCCGTCTCGATCCCGTCGCAATCGAAAAGGCGCTTCAGGAACTCCGCGCCCTCCTGCTCCCCCCGCTCCTGAAGCGTATCGATCCGCACGTAGTCGCGGAGGAGCCGGACGGGCTCCATCTCGAGCCACTTTCCGGGGGGGCGCGTGATGTCGAGCTCCCACTCGGCCAGGACCGGCTTCTTCCGGCCGCACCCGGCCGGGAGAAGCAGGAGCGCAAGAACCAGGATCTCGAGGAGCCTTCGCGTCATGTCTTTTTCCGCCGGCGTTCCCGCGCGAGGAGAGCCGCCGACAACAGAACGAACACAACCGGCCCCCATCGGGAAACGTTCCCCCCCGGAACGAGCTCGCGCCATTCGACGGTATGCCGGCCCGCCGGAACCGGCACCGCCGAGAAGGCCACCTGCGCGGGAAAATCGGCGACCGGGCGTCCGTCGATCCGGACCGACCGGTGCAGCCAGAAGCCGCGCAGGACGAAGAGCCATCCCGGATCGAGAGCGACGACGTCCACGACGAGTCGTTCCGGGTCGTTCTGCCGCACGCGAACCTCGCCGGGCCGGGAGCGCCCGCGGCCGCGCGCGCCCGTTTCGACGACGATCTCGCGGAGGCGAATCCCCGGAATCGCGTTCAGCGAGGCCAGCGCGGACGTCTCTTCCGTCCAGGCCTCGGCGAGACGCACGTGGGGCAGCGCGTCCTTCTGCACGTCCCACCGCTCCACGGCGTCGTTCCCGAATTGCACGTATCCGGGAAGCGGCGGCTGATCGGACAGCCGGACTCCGTACTTCAGGGAGAGGTTCGCGAAAAAGTCGCCGGAGTCGTTGAATCCGGCGGCCACGACGGAGAACCGCCGGAGGCTTTCGACCCGGGAGAAGTCCCCCACGTCGAAGTCGTAAGTGAAAACCATGCCCCGATTCCAGAGGGCGGGCGTGTGGTAGTACCAGAACCGCCGCCCCGCGTCGGTGTACTCGTCATCGCGCCCCGCGAATCGGATCTTCGTCCGGTCGCCGCGGTAGAGGGACTCGCCGAGAGTCCGGAAGGCGTGCTCCGGATCCCGCCGCTCGAGAAGTCGGGCGAACCGGGTGGGAGAAAAGATTTCCTGTTCCGAGAGCGTCCGGGCGATCTTGCGGTTCGCGACGATCGGTACGAGCGTCAGGAGCGCGAGAGAGCCGAGGAGAGCGGCCCGGGATCGCCGCGCGAGCAGGGCGAGCGCCACCGCGGTCACGGCCCAGAGAAGGCCCCCTTCGGCGAGCGCCCCCGGCAGGAGCCGGCCGGCCCGGGGAGTCATTTCCGGGAGGCTTGGAATCAGAACGGTCGCCAGCCGTCCGGCCGCGCCCGGACGAAGCGCAGCCGCGACCGCCGCCAGGCAGAGAAGAGCGAGGACCACCAGAGGCCACCGCGGATACGCCGCCCGCACGCGCAGCCGATCGAAGGCGAGTCCCGAAAAAACCGCGAGGGAGAGAATCAAGGCGACCGCGAACTTCTCGGGATTTCTCAGGGGCAGGGGCGACTGCAGTCCTTCCCAGGCCGAAGGAATGAGGCTGGGAAGAACCGTCACGAAGAGCGCCACCACGAGCAGAGACCGGGCGAATCGCGCACCCCGGTCCGGGGAGCGCCATGCGGTCCACACGGCGATCACGGCGAAAGCGCCCGAGTAGAGAGAACCGAAAAGCCCCATCCCCTTTCCGTGAAACAGCGACCATCCCCAAAGTTCGGAGTCCTCCAGCGACCAGGTCGCTCCGAAGGGATAGGGGACGACGAGCTCGAACAGCCGCAGGGGGTGGACGGAGAAGAAGAGAGACTGGCGCAGATTCATCCCGAGGACGGCGCGGTTGGTCTCCGGGATCCAGAGCGCCGTCGCGATGATCTGAGGGAGAGCGAGAAGGATCCCGAGCAGGCCGGCGAGACAGAGGAGGACGAACGCGGGGAGCCGCTCGGACCGATTCTCTTCCAGGACGATCCAGAGCAGACAGCACACCGCGGCCATCCCGCTCGTGAAGACGTCGCCCGCGAGAAAGAGAAGTCCGAACACGAGGGACGCAGCGACGAGCTTCCATGCACGGGAGCCGCCGCGTCGCGCGAAGACGAACACGGTCCAGGGCAGCAGGGTCATGCCCGGCAGGATGTGCGGGTAGAAAACCTCCGAAACCGCCACGCCCGACAGCGCGTACGTGACGGCTCCGATCCAGGCGCCCCCCCGCGAAACGCCGAGCGCCCCGAGGAGGAGCATCATTCCGACGCCGGCCGCCAGCCAGTGGAGGACGGGAAAGAGCCGCATCGCTGCGGGAAAAGGAAGGACGGACAGGAGCGGCCGCACGGGATAGAGCGCCCCCGCGTTCGGATTGGGGAGGAGCGGCCGGCCGCCCGAAATCTCCGGAGTCCATACCGGAAGCTGCCCTCGGGCATAGGCCTCGTGGACCTTTTTCTCCATCGGAAGGTTGTAGACGACGAGATCTCTCCCCGTGAAGTTGCGGCGGAAGAAGAGAGGGTCGGAGTACACCGCGAGGATGAGAGCGGCGAACAGCAGTCCAGGAAGGAGGTTTCGACGCCGCGCGGCCGCGGCGGTCTCGGTCAGCGAAACCAAGCGTTGCGCGGGCTTCTGGACTCGGGAGCCTGAGCTTTGAACAACGGTTTAGGATAGGGCATCGGAGGATTCGCGCAAAGCCGGTCCCGCTCCGCCGCGCTCGGAGCGGCCGCCGTCGCCATTGTCCTTTCGCTCGCGGCCCGGGCGTGGCTTCTGTGGACGCGCCCCCTCTGGTTCGACGAGCTCTTCACGATCTGGACGGCACGTCAGTCTCTGTCCCGTTTGCTCGCGATCCTCGCGAACGACTCGGGGCCGCCCCTCTGGTACGTGATCGAAAAGCCTTTCGTCCTCGTCGCCGAGCGGTTCCTTTCGGCGGACGCCCTCGCGCGCGTCCCAGCGTTGCTGGCGACGGCCGGGCTGTTCGCGGGAGTCTCCACTCTTCCACCCGGCGCCGCGCGGCGACGCTTCCTGTTCCTCGCCGCCGCGTCCCCGCTCCTCCTCCTGTACTCGGCGGAAGCGCGGGCCTACGGTCTCCTGGCAACGGAGTGTCTCGCGCTTTTTCTTCTCGCGCTTCGCGGAGAAGAATCGCCCCGGCGACTCGCAGCGGCCGCCGCCGTCTGCGCGGCCGCTCTCTACACGCACTACCTCGCGCTTTTCGCCGCCGGCTCTCTCGCTCTCGTTGCTCTCGCGGAGAAGCGGACACGGTCCGCGCTCGCGCTCCTCGCCGGCGTTCTTCCGTTTCTCTTCTGGCTTCCGATCATGGGGGGGCAGCCGCGCGACGCCGTGGCGTGGATGCACGAGACGCCGTCGGAGTTCCTGGCGGGCGTCCTGTCGGCGCTCGGGGGCGGCGGAGAGGTGCCGTCCCCCTTCGGACCGCCTCTCCCGCGCCCCCTCGTCCTCGCCGCCGTGGCAATCGCGGTCGTGACGGCGTTTGCCATGGCGCGGCTCTGGCGGACGGACGCCGACGTCCGGCGCGCCGTCGCGTTCCTCGTCTTCTTCCTCGGAAGCGTCGTCTTCGCGTCCCTGGCCCGACCCGTCGCCTTCGCGGGCCGCACGGAGATGGCCATCCTGCCGGTCTGGCTGTGGATCGTCGCGCTCGCCGGTGAACGCAGCCGGGCCGTCCGGATCGCCTCCCTCGCGACCGTGGGAGTCGCCATCCTCTCCTGCGCGTTCCTTCTCGCACCGCACCGGGAGCGACCTGCCTCGGCGCTCGTTCTCGAGAACATCGAGCGAATCGCGCGTCCCGGAGACGCTCTCGTCGCCGGCGCCCACTTCTACCTGCCGGCGCGTCTCGATGCCGACCGCGGCCGCCTCCGGATTCCGGTTCTCCCCTTTCCCGTGGACCAGGGGGCCCATCCCGGATGGTCGGTGCCGGTTCGCCTCCGTCCGGAAGACGTCGCCGCGGTGGAGGCAGCCCTCGCTCGGTCGGCCCCCGGTTCCCGCGTCTACTTCGAGCTGCCGCAGTCGTACGCGGGCGCTCTCCACCGGCTTCTCGTCTCGCGCGGTGTCGTTCGAGAAATCGTCCGAACGCCCGAGGTCGTGCTGTTGTCCTGGTCGAGGAGGTAGACCCCGCTCATTCCTTCCGCGCGATCGCGAGCAGCGAGAGACCCCGGGAAGGCGGGCGCTCCTCCTCGCGCTTCAACATCGGCATGAGCAGCTTGAATGCGAGGAGCTGGCCGCGCGGCAGGACCCGACGCCGGAGAACCCGCCCGTTCAGCCACCAGCCGAAGATCCCCGGGCGGTTCACGAACCGCAGGTCCTCGAGAACGAATCCCGCCTCGCGGATCTTCGCGTCGAGCTCGTCCCTCTCGTAGCGCCGGAAATGGTGCAGGTGCTCGTCGAGCGTGCCGTACAGCCGGGCGAAGGCCGGCACGAGGAGGACGAGGCGGCCGCCGGAACGGAGAGCCTCGCGCATGTTTCCGAGCGTCGCGCGATCGTCCTCGATGTGCTCGAGGACGTTCAGGCACACGACGGTGTCGACGTCGAGGGCGCGGATCTCCTCGCGGGCCCCGGCGTCGAGCGGGAAGCGGTAGGAGGCCACCCGCACCGAGCGATCATCGCGGAATGTTCCCTTGAGGTGCTCGAGCGCGACGGGGTCGAGGTCCGAAGCGACGAGGAGCTCCCGCCCCTTGAGGTGCCGGGTAATGTTGCCGAAACCCGCTCCGATCTCGAGGATCCGGCGCCCGAGCGCATGCTCGAACCGGGAGACGAGCCAGCGGTTGTAGGGCTCGAGCCGCGCCATGCGGGTGAGCGTGACGTGGCCGACGTTTCGGGGATCCTCCGACTCGCGCAGCCCGTACTTCACGATCGTCGCGAGCGCGGAGAAGGCGTCCTTCCAGCCGATCTTCTTGCCTTCCTCGTACGTGCGCCCGTGGTAGGAGATGGGCACTTCGTAGATCCGGTAGCCGCGCCGCGCGACCTTCGCGGTGATCTCGGGCTCGATTCCGAAGCGGCGTGATTCGACCTGGAGCGACTGGACGACCTCGCGGCGGAACATCTTGTAGCAGGTCTCCATGTCGGTCAGGTTCAGGTTCGTGAACATGTTGGACGCGAGCGTCAGGAAGCGGTTGCCGACCGTGTGCCAGAAGTAGAGGACGCGCCGAGCGCCGCCTCCGAGAAAGCGGGAGCCGTAGACGACGTCGGCGTGACCCGATTCGATCGGCTCGAGCAGTCTCGGGTACTCGCGCGGGTCGTACTCGAGGTCCGCGTCCTGGACCACGACGACGTCGCCGGTCGCGTGGCGGAAGCCCACGGATACGGCCGCGCCCTTCCCCTGGTTGTTCGGCTGGAGAAAGACGCGGATGCCGTCCTTACCGTCGAGCTCGCGGAGGACATCGCGGGTCCCGTCGGTCGAGCCGTCGTCGACGATCAGGAGCTCCTTTTCGACGGGGACGGCGAGGACCTGCGCGACGATCTCGCGGACCGTCTCGGCCTCGTTGTAAACGGGCATTACGACCGACAGTTTCATTGCGTGTCCCGTGTCCCGAATCCCGCGTTCCGACTGGGAAGCTCGAAAAGATACATCGAGTATCCGATCCGCCCCGCCGGCCGGCCCCGCGTCTCGACCTCGGACCGGAGGCGGCGGAGCTCCGCCGCAATCGTCTTCTCCCCATGGTACTCGTGGAACTCCGGCCCGACGGCGAGCTGAAACGCCGAGAGCGCGACGAGACGGCCGCGGATCCGCGGGTCCGCCGCGAAGTCGGGCACGCCCGTCCGGTACAGGACGTCGTCCCCGCCGAAGTAGACGATGGTCGCGTCGGCGATCCGCCGTCGCTCCAGCTCCCCCGCCAGCCGCTTCAGGTCGAGGCCCCAGTCGACGTTCGAGTCGGAGAGGATGAAGCGCCCGCGTTCGGGTCCGCCCGCGATCGCGTTGAAGTAGGAGAGCTCGTGCGGATGGATCCGCGCGATCTCGTACGCGGAGAGGAGCGGCAGCAGCGCGAGGAGAAGCGCCGGCGCCCGTCGGAGCAGCGCCGCGTCGGCCGGCTCCGAAACGCGGGCGAAGACCGCCGCTCCCCCGAGGGCGAGCAGCGGATACACCGGCAGCACGTGGCGGATCCCGATGTTGTACGCGGACCCGACGGAAGCGAGGAAGAGCACGGCGACCGGCAGCAGGAAGAGGCGGCCCTCTTCGCGGTACTGCCCCGGCCGCCGCAGAAATGCCCCGACGGCGAGAACCGTGACGACGAGAAACGCGATCGTGCTCTTCACCGCGAAGGCGACGAAGAAGTACGACGGGAATCCGTGCACGGAGACCTTCCCGAAGAGGTAGTTCACCCCGCCGCCGACGGAGTTCTGCCGGAGGACGGATGCCAGGCCTCCGAAGTAGTGGGCGAGCGGTCGGGAAAACCCGGCCAGAGACTCGATGGCGGCGGAGACGCCCGGAGCGCCCCGTCCCGCGACCATCTCGTGGATCACGGCGCGCTGGTGCTCCAGGTCCATCCGCGCGGTCAGCGGGGCGTAGACGGCGAGGACGACGAGAAGCGCGCCGGCGAAGACG
>Ga0209974_10000558_pt1 | contig 12412 bp, 19 predicted proteins | sample InoplaM3SPM_FD_187592 | JGI IMG/M metagenome (GOLD analysis project Ga0209974, IMG submission 187592) | Arabidopsis thaliana rhizosphere microbial communities from the Joint Genome Institute, USA, that affect carbon cycling - Inoculated... | ecosystem: Host-associated > Plants > Roots >...
GTGATGCCGTGCTCGCGGTGCAGATCCTGCCGCACTACATCCGCGTTGCCGCGATGACGCTGCAACCGCTCCGCCAACCACGGTTCGAGTCCGTGCAACGCGCCGCTCCGTTGCGGCATCTTGTACGCGACCCAACCACCACCGCGCAGGTAGCGGCGCACCGTGTTCTTCGAGCAACCCATCCTGCGCGCGATGTGCTTGATCCCCAGCCCCGCAGCCTTCAGCCGCAGCATCTGCGCCACGTCCTCCGGCGTTTGCATCACCTGCCTCCCCGTCGTATCAATGACGGGAAGAGCTCGCACGACTCCGATCATGTGAAATGTCCCTCCGATTTGGGGGGTCATTTCCTGATGTCGTTCAGGGGGTCAATTTATGCTGGCGCCTGACAACCGTGACACGTTGACGTCCGCACTCGTCAAAGCGGTACTGGATCGCTCCCCTCGGGAAGATGGCGAGATCCCCAAGGGGCCGTTCGTGCAGCAAGTTTGCAACGCGCCCGTCGAGCTCGCTCTCCCGAAATGGCGACGAAATCGCGCTAAATTATCCGCACGGTCTGTTGCGTCCTGATAGACCATATGCGCATCCCGAATACAGCCTAGGATGTGCCAATGCAAGTACTGCTTATCGGCGAATTCGTCGCCAAGACTCGACTTTCAGTCAACCATCTACGTGCGCATCAAAATCGCGCTCGTAAAACTCCTCCGTTTCCTGCGCCGATCCCCATTGGAGCGCGTCGCCGCGGCTGGATAGAAAGGGGGCACGGCGTCAGCATTATCTCCATCGATATGATGGGAATGTAGGCTCCACGGTTGACGCAGGCAAGCATTTGCTAATAACTCCGAGGCGAAGGCCAAAAGGAACGTCGTCAGGCGCCTTGCGACTATCCGGACGTGCGGCATACCCAACGAATTCCTAACGAACTGCTCAAGGTGCTCACGAACGATTAAAAAAAGGCGCGCAAACACGTTTCAATCACACATGCTCACGAAGGCTTGATTAATGACTGAACGTAAGTACGGTGCGATCACAATGCATGGCCTCCAACTTGCCAGGAGGTCCGGACCAACGTGCCCGGAATGCGGGACGTCGATGCGCTTGACGGGGGGGCCGATGTGAAGGCGTTGCGCGAAGGAGTTATCGCAGCGCGCGTTCGATGATCGCCCGGCTTTGGTGAACGTATAGAGTACAGAGCCCAATGCGGGCGATGATCAGCGCGGCACGACGTTAGAGAATAACTGTAGCACCAACACCCCGGCGATAATCAGGCCGATGCCGATCAGCGCCGCACGATCGAGTACTTGTTTGAAGGCAAAATGGCCGACGACGGTGATCAGCGCCACGCCCGAGCCGGACCAGATGGCGTAGACCACACCCACTGGCAGCACGTCCAGCGTCAGCGACAGCAGGTATAGCGCCAGCGAGTAGCAGCAGACCATTATCGCGGCCCACGGCCACAGGTGCCTGAAGCCATCGGTTAGCTTCATCGCTGCGGTGGCGACGACTTCGGCCGTGATGGCCACGAGCAGGAGCAACCAGACCATGTCATCGCTCCTGCGCCGCGTTCCGGTGGCGAGGGGTGGCACGGGTCGTCATGCATTCACTGTGTTGGAGAAGGTATTGATGACCACCACGCCACCGATGATCAGAAGTATGCCGGTGATGCCCGCGGAATCGAGCGTCTGGCCCATCGAAAACCAGGCCACCACTGTGACCAGCGCCACACCGAGGCCCGACCACACCGCGTATACGATGCCTACGGGGATGCGCTTCACGCTGACGGCGAGCAGCAGGAAGGCGATCTCGTAGCAGGTCAGCACGATCACCGAGGGCCACAAGTGCGTGAAGCCTTCGGTGGACTTTAGCGTCGTGGTGGCGATGACTTCGGCGATGATGGCCACGAACAGCAGCAACCAGGATTTCACCGCTTCTCCTCGCTCGACCGCGACGACCCGCGCCGTCCTGAAGTGAGTCGGCGTATCAGCCGATCGCGCGGTCCCTGCAGAATCTCTATAGGTTCCGACTACCGGCCTACGAAGTCATCGGCTTGGCGCGCCCCGTAGGTCGTTCTCGCTCGGTACAAGGGGAGCGCGGGAAGCGGCGAATAACCTACGACTATGCATGCTGATCCTTCGCGATTTGCGGAGATCGTTCATTGCAACGGGCGGCGCGTTGAGGGAATGACGGCCGGTCATATTCATGCGGGGCGTCACGGGCAGATACTTTCAGAAAGGCTTTCGCTCATGAACCGGTTCGACGCTTCATTTCTGCCGCGTGGCATTGCTGTATTGACCCTCGCATTCTCCGCGTCCGCGCTCGCGGACTGCGTTCCGGTCCAGGGGAAAATTTTCAACAATGCGATCGATCAGGGCACGACGCTTGGCGTCGTGGGACTGGACGGCCCGAAGAACCACGCTGTCAAACTGAAGTGTGCACTGGTGGGCTCAGACCAGGGAGCCTCGTTTCCTCAGCTCCATTTCATCCATTCGATTTCGTGTGACGATGCGGAAAGCGATTTCGCATACGACGCCAGCGGAAAGTTCCTGTGCACTCGCGCATGTGTTAAACACGAACGGACAAGCGGGGCCGCCACAAAACAACACGCAATTGTTCACATTCTCGGAATCGTCGGTTCCGATCGGCGGCGGACTGGGTCTGTTCGAAGGTGCCACTGGTGGACAACTGGACATTCGCGGCGCCGTTTACAAGAGCCCGATAGATCCTAGCCAGATTGGGTCGATCGATATGAATTTTTTCAGGGTAATGTCTGCTATGGTCAGTAAGAGCCATAGTAAATCGAACACCTCGACGGCGCGTCACGAGTAGCGGCAGGCGGTTTGACCGCTGCGATTAGGTCGAGCGACTGAGTTGCGCAGTACCCGGCGGCGCTTTGGATCGTGAGGCGCCGGCTGTCTCGTCAACGGCTATTCCCTGGCAATTGAGTGTGAGGACGACCGTTCTGGAACTGGCTGAAAGCTGACGTTGTTACCACCGAGGCGATTTGCACGCTTTGGTGCGCGAGGTGCATCCTTCTCGCATGGCGCCTCGAATGTTTCCCTTTCGATTCCGTGAGCGCGTCACGGGGAAATGGGTTCGCGCACGCTACCTAGCGGAGCGACACGGTATCGCGGAACGGTAAAAAGACACCGAATGGGAGCTCACCGGACCGCCTGAGATTCGAAACGTTGCGCCAAAGCGGCTATTCACCCCGTGGCGTGCCACACCGCACGGTGAAGTGCGAGTGTTCGAACCGGCAGCCGAGATCAAATCCGCATCTAGAGCGCCCGCCGGCATCGATGCAACGGAGCGATTTCTCATGACGCGTTTTCTGCGAGATTGGAACGCGTACGGTTACGGAAAATGCCCATGGAACTCGGATGGTTGCTTTGCGCCTGGACGGTCGTTGTCGCCATTGGGTTCTTCGTTTGGGACAACCGCCAGATGACAAGGCAGGCCGAACGCGAAGCCCGCGGGCCGCTGACCGAGCCATTGCCTGATGGTGAGATATGGAAGAAGTGGGATTGCCAAGTATGAGCCGGCGGCGGTGGTGCGCGGTTTATTTGGAACCGACGATCTTCCGCGAACCGTATCGCGGCGGCCGCAGGTCTACCGGATCAACGCGGCGAGTAAACACAATGCCGCGAGGCGACTGCACGCGACGCATGCGCCGATCGCAGGATTGATCTTGTGTCCGCAGCGCTCGCACACCGTTTCGGCTCGTCGCCTGTCTTTCATTCGGCATCCTATTTCACGACGGTTAGCCAGCCTTGGCGCTGATTCCACCCGAAGATTTTGCGTGTGTCGGCTCGTCACTGTGCTCCAGCGGACCGTCGCACCGCATTCCCTGCCGCGCACGGCGAGCGCCGCGCGGCCCTCGAACGTGAGGGGCACGACTTCGAGATCAGAACTCGCGCGGTACGGGAAGTCAAGCAAGCGATCCATTCACGAAGCATAGCGCTCCGTTGATGCAAGGCATCTGTAACAGTAGCAGTCGCACCAACAAAACGACCCGCCGAAGCGGGCCGGTATGTTCCCCTCCCCGAGTTAGTGAATCGGACGAGCGCGATGCATCCTCAATCCGATTCCGGCGAGGCCGATGCCGATCAGCGCGAGCGTGGCGGGTTCGGGCAGGGGAACATCGGGCGGCGCCTCCGCACCAGGCTGCAGCGTGATCGCCTCGGAGGTGATGAAGCCATTGTCCGGGCCGAAGTTTGCCTTGATGCTCGCGCCGAAATCGGTCAGGAGAAGCTGGTCCAACGAGGTGACGAAAACATCGTATACGAACGTGAAAGTTTGGCCCGTTATCAGGTTCTCGCTTCCATCGGTCGAGCATATGAAACCTTGCTCGCCTTCCTTGCAGCCGTTGTTATTCAGCCCGCCGACGAGCGTTTCCCATGTGCCTAGCGCATTTGTGGACACCAAGGTAGCACCGGTGATGTCGTCGGAGCTCGACGTCACCTTGAAGGCCACTTGGGCCAGGAATTGATCCTCGGTCAAGATCGTATCGGTTGTGTCGATCGTCAACGTGACTTGGATCTCGTTGTTCCCGACAACCGTGTACTCCAACTGGTAAACGTTTCCCAAACATGAGTCGCAATCCGGCCCGATTGGATCAGACAGCGCTGCGCCTGCAGCCAAGAATAGCGCAAACGCGCTGCCGAAAACTGAGACCTTTTTGCACCACGTGTTCACTTTCACGAATTGAGCTCCTTTACTAAATGCATCACATGATACGCAGCATAGCCAGAAGCGTGCCGCCGCGCCGGTTCAAGACGTTAGGTGTGCACACTAGTACGAAGTGTAAGACGGCGAGTTGGACGACCGCTTATGCAGTTCGGCAGTTTCTACCGCACGCCTCGAGCGAAAGCTTCGATAACGTGTAAAGGTTCCCGATTGCTAGATGTGTCACGTCCGGTACTTCATACATTTATAGCAAGCGGCTCCGATCCTCGGTGACTAATGGTGTAAATACTGTCGACGGGCGGACCGAACTTGAGGAAATTCTGTGGGCACGTCCGGCATCGACGAACCATCGCTGTAAGAACGCTCGACGCAGAAGGCTCGACACCAAATTGCGTTAGTGAAAAGCGTTGCCATTTCTGCGCGGTGATTCCTATACGTCCTATGCTGGCTGCTTCCATTGGGCCGGCCGCCCTATGCCGGTTCATCCCTTCATCCGGCCTCGCGCGCCGTTCAGTGGTGATTTCTGGTTTCGAGCTGAAGCACGACGGATTCCGCGCGTTCGCACGCAATGATCGGACAGCATCTTCATTCGCGAGCCCGGGATCGTCCATTCGCGGTGGTTTCGTCGATTTTCATTCCATGTCGCGCCAAGCGTTTCGCCAGTGCGAGCGCCGGTGAGGTCGTCCATTCCAGCGGAAGGCGGGTCGCGATGCCGACGCGGTCGAAGCGGCGAGCTTAGCGACGAACGTGAGCACCTCCGCATGATTGAGCGGGTGAATGGCGCTCTTTGTCGGCCACTGCCCTCGGCATCGTCATACCGAAGACTTCGCCGCTGATCCACGCAAGCTCGCGATGCTCGAGGCCGCGAAGCAGTTCGTGCGTGCGACGGGCTGCGATCTAGTGGAGGCCGTGCGGATGGTCGAGTGTGGGTCCGCGCAATCCGCCCGCCGCGTCACCGAAGCTCTTGGAACGGCCCGCGGCGCCTCAACCGGCGAGGAACGTCGCGGCGCGGGCGATGAGTTCGCGCGCACGGCTGGCACGGAACGGCGGCGCTGCGCGATGAGATGAGTGCGTGACCGTATTCGGTACGGGCGGGCTTGCCGAGTCAGCGTCGGTGCGCGCTTGGTGTGAGACACCCCACGCTGTACGCCCAGCTGTCAGGCGTGGTCGAATGGCGATATTCGCTGACTAGGCTCGCGATCGTTAGGCGCACCTGACAAGCGTATTACGTGCATGAGAGAACGTGATCTTCGTCGCGATAGTCTGACCCAACACGTCGTCAATCACGCCGGGGACGCAAGCAAAAGGTCCTTCTCCGGAGTGCCCACCAATCGCTTGATCGTCTTCGCCGGAACGCCGGCTACCAAACAAAGAGTCTCTACGTCCCGCGTGACTACGGCTCCTGCAGCGACCACGCTGTTCGCACCAATCGTCACGCCCCTGTTAATGATAGCCCCCGCCTTGATGGAGCTGCCACAGTGAAACGCCACGTCAGTGACGCCACACTGGCCAGCGAGTTCGTGTTCGAGAATGGGATTGTAGTTGTAGCGATTATGCGTCATCACGATTGCGCCGGGGCCCAGACTGACACCATCCTCCAGCGTGATCTTTCCAGCCAAGTCGAGATAAATATTGCCGTTCAAAATGCAGTCGTTCCCAATCGTCAAGTTCGCATAGCCCGTTTCGGCGCCGTGCAGAATCACCGGTGAGTGGATTCGCACATTGCGCGTGCCCACCGTCGCGCCGAAGGCGCGTAGGATCTCGACGTTGGTATTGCAGTCGTGCATGAGTATGCGCGGTGGTCCCAGGAACCACGCCTTGACCAGCAGGAGACGCATCTCCAACCGTCGCAAGTAGTAACCGGCGACAAGGCGACGTCGGGTCATGTTAGCCGTCATGATTTCCCCGTGCAGCGAGATTATGATCCGAGAACGCATTCTGCTACCGTACAAGCCACCGCGCCAATACCTTCTGGCATTTCGTGGCAGGTTACCGGTGTGTCATTTCCACCCGCCAAGCACGCGATCGGTCCAGCGGAATGCGACCGTCCACGCGACGGCAGTCGTAACACGTCCGCCCAGGTCTAGCCCGATCATCTGCATCCGAGCGATTACAAAGCGGAGGATGGAATCCGGAAGGTGTATCCAGAGCATCACGACATACGAGACGCGCGATAACTAAGGCCGCCAAAATCCGCTGCATTGGATTTCAGTCCTTATCTGAACAGAATACGAATGCGCCGCCTAGCTCCACCGAGGTGCCAATGCGCCCGGATATGTTCCGCGCGTTCGGCGGCTTTGCCTGGAATCCGTTAGGCGTCGGTGATCTGCTGTAGCCTTCGCCTATGCGACGAGCTCGTCCTGCGTGAACTGGCCGAAGGTTTCGCGGGGGGCGCACGCGTTACGTCACGTCGCCGAGAAGGCCATCGCCTTGATGCGCGCCGAACCATCACGCCTGCGTCGGCCTTCGGCAGTAATACTTTCATGGTTCAGTGCAGCTGCTCACCAGTTTCCGCTGCGCGTCCTGTGCCGAGTATCTCGCGCGCTATCACCCCGACGCGCGTGGCGACGATATTGCTTGCGCCTTCCGTGAGCTCTCCCCAAAGCTTCCCGCGGTGCTCGACGACGCCGCGGCACGCCGAGACCATATCGGTGAGCCTGGGGATCAGATCACGTTGGCCGGGCAGCAACACCAGCTCTAGCAGGGTGCCGGATCACGTCTCGGAGCGGGCGCTTCACGTCGGAGTCGCTCGCATCGGTCACGGTCGCTGCCTCGGTCGGAGAATGTGGGCCCATGACTGTACCGGATGGCACTAGCCTCGATGGGTAAGGAGACAGGTAACGGCGGCTCATGATCATACGAGTGGCGTGTTGTAAGAGTGAAACACTGTCGGGTTCGATTCTCGCCACCTCCACCACCTTAGCACTATCAAACGGCTCCTTCGGGGGCCGTTTTGGTTTATTCACGCGCCGATTGCTGGATCGATCTTGCGTCCGCTCGTTCGCACGCCGTTGCGGCTCGTCGCCGGTCTTTCATTTCCCCCTTCCCCCTACTTAATGACGGTCAGCCGCCCAATGCGCTGTTTCCACGCGAACACGCTCCCATGGTCAGCTCCGGTGACGTGGAACCTGCTCTGGCAGCCCTAGAGCGCGCCCGTCCGGGTGCGCTGGTCGTATACCCGACCCCGGTCCCCAGCGCCAACGTTGAGCGAATCGGCGCGCTGGCAATTCAGTTGCGGATACCCTCGATCAGGCAGGCAAAAGCGATAGTGGAACGCGGCCTGCTCATCTCCTACGGAGCGGATTATCGGGATGTCGAACGACGGATTCCCGCCTACGTGGATCGCATTCTCAAGGGCGCAAAGCCTGCCGATATACCCGTCGAGCGACGACTAAGTTCGAGCTCTTCATCAACATGACGACCGCGAAAGCGATTGGCCTGACGATTCCCCAGTCGTTGCTGCAGCGCGCAGACGACGTGGTTTATTCGATCCGACGATGCGCACCGGCTAATCTGCGACCAAGGTGATATTCACGAGCCACTGATGCGAATCGCTGATGTCTCCGTGCGCTGACGTGCGAGCTAACGCTGCGGCAGTTGCCAGTCCTTGTTGGAAGACGGCCGCCCCTCGAACTGTCGCGTGGACTTCCCACTGCCGGATGTCGCCCGAGCAACGAACCAGGGTATGGCCTTCTGCGATCGCGCCAGTTTCTCGCTGCGTCACGGTGACACGCAGAAAGGCACGTTCGCCAGCGGTGCATGACAGCGGCCCGGTTATTACAATGTGACGTCCGCCGTCCGTCACCAATGGTGCGCCGTCGATTGTATTGAAAACAACTTTTCCAAACGCAGTCGGGACCGCAAGCATAAAGCCGACAAGCGACGCGGAAGCGAGAACTGGGATGAGACGACGCAGTGCGGGGCGATGCCAGCGAGTAAACATCGCGTCCTCCTTTGTGTGGGGGGGATTCCTTCTCTACTTAAAAACTGTTAGTCGGCCTTGATCGCTGATTCCAGCCGAATATCGCGTGCGTCGGATCGTCGCCATGAGGGCGGTCCGAACGCGCCGCACTCCTCCTTGCAGTGCACCCCGACGGCCGGGCGCCCCTCGAATGTAACGGGCACGACTTCGAGGTCGGAGCTTGCGCAGTGCGGACAGTCGAGCAAGCGGTTCAACAATGTAAGCTTAGCGCCTCCGCTGGGCTCTGCGGTATATCACAACTGGCGGTTATTGCTGAAACACAACGACCCGCCGAAGCGAGCAGATACAAAGCAATTGTGTCCGTCAGTGAACCGATCGAGTTCGCCTCCGCGCGAACCCGATGCCGGCCAGTCCGAGGCCAAGCAATGCGAGCGTGGCGGGTTCGGGAACCGCAGCGACCGCAGCGATGGCGTAGACACGGCCGTCATCTGAGCCGACGTAAACAATACTGTCGACCATAGCAGGAGAGGAGTCGATCGCTCCGCCAGTCACGGTTTGAAACAGCATTTGGCCGGTCATGGCGTTCAATGCATAGAGTGAACCATTATCGGCGCCGACATACAGCACTCCATCCACCAGAGCGGGGGAAGAGTCGAAGGCAACACCGGCATTGAAAGTCCAGTCCACTTTGCCCGTCGCAGCATCGAGCGCGAAGAAACCGGCATCCGAACCGACGTAAATCTCTCCGTTTAGCACTGCTGGTGATGAGTCGAAGGGTAGGGCTGGAAGCGGAAACGGAGCAGTCACCGTTTTCCAGAGTATCTGGCCGGTCGTAGCGTTGAGCGCGTAGAAGCCATCGGCTGCACCTACATAGACCACACCATCGACCACCGTTGGTGAAGAGTCGAAGGCCAAACCCTGAACCGGAATGGTCGACGTCTTCCAGAGTATCTGGCCGGTCGTAGCGTTGAGCGCGTAGAAGCCATCGGCTGCACCTACATAGACCACACCATCGACCACCGTTGGTGAAGAATCGAAGGCCAAACCCTGAACCGGAACGGTCGAAGTCTTCCAGAGTATCTGGCCCGTTGTAGCGTTGAGCGCGTAAAAGCCATCGGCCGCACCTACATAGACCACACCATCGCCCACCGTTGGTGACGAGTCGAAGGCCAAACCCTGAACCGGAACGGTCGACATCTTCCAGAGTATCTGGCCGGTCGAAGCGCTGATCGCGTACAATCCGTTGTCCGCTCCTACATAGACCGTTCCATTCACGACCGTCGGGGACGAGTCAACGGCGGCGCCTGTATTCGTTTTCCATATCAGTTGTCCCGTCGAGGCGTTAAGGGCATATAGGAAACCGTCGTCGGAACCCACGTAAACCACGCCGTTTTCGACCGTAGGTGAAGAATCAACTGCGCCGCCCGTAAGGTTTGACCAGAGCACACCGGCTGACGTCTCGGTTGCCAAGAACGCCGCGACGCAAAAAGTGAGGATGGTGAGCTGACGTGCGGTGTTCATGCCGTTCCCTTCCAAGAGCCCTCAGAAGGATGCATTTGTGCATTAGCCGTGCCGCAGCTGAAAAGTTGCGCTAGATCATTCAATTACTGTGGCAGGAATTTTGTCGGACCCCTTCGTTGTAAAGGCGTCCGACAATTCGCTCCCTCGCTCTTTCCGCTGGGCCGATCGATGCTCGGGCATTCCGGAGACAGACACCGCGCTCGTGCGTCTACCCGACGCAGTGCTCGACGGCGAGCTGGTCGTGCCTGATCTGAATGGACGCTCGGACTTCGAGGAGGTACGGCGCCGGAACTTGCTGCTGGGGCCGTTTTCTTTTCTACTCCTCGCGAGCCACCTGACGATGTCGGCGCCCTCGAGGCCGCCGAGCTTCGCGTAGTGCACACAAGTATTGCGTTGTCTAGGCGAGTTCCAGTGTCTAGCCCGCGTGGTGGTAAGGATGATGGTAAGGCGGGATTTACAACTTGAACCCCGAAGGGGTTAAGCGGAATGGGCAAGCGACCCGGAGCTTTTGGGCGCTCTTGACGTAGACCACCTCTCAAGCTGGATGGGCAACCTCGCGCGCGAACTCGGGTTGCGAGTTGGGAAAGGTGAAGTCGAAGTCGATGCCATTCCATCGAACGGTGAATTGATCGAATAAGGACGTTTCCTCGTCGAACTCAACTGTCGTCGGTTGAAGAAGTTCTGCGCGTGAATCGCAGAACCAATGAATATTCGTTACTGCGGCTATGAGGCGCTGGCGTATAGAGAGGCAACTACTATTAGCGTACTTGACAATACCGCGCGAATCTTCGGATCCAATGCGGGGTGATCACCCATGTACGGCCTCGAAGGTGACTCTTACTACCTCAAGTGAAACCCGCTCGCGCCGAACAGACCCAACAGCCCGATGATGATCAGGTAGATCGCAACGATGTAGTTCAGAAGGCGCGGCACGATCAAGATCAGGATGCCAGCGATAAGCGATACGAGCGGACCGGCGGTCAAAGTGATGTTCATTCCATTCTCCGATGTACCTTGCAACCGTCGTAAGCTACTCCCGCACTGGCGGTCCGGCAAATCGACGTGTAAGACCGCCGGCTTTAACCCGCGCAAGCCTAAGTCGTCGGACCTCCCGGAACGATTTGTAAGTGAGATGCGCGCTCGCGCTGAACTAGACGTCGCATCGATCGCGGCCACGGACCGTGCCGACTACATCGGCAGCGAACGACGCAGCCGATCCATTCCGATCTTTGAACGTTTCGGAAAGGCTCATTGGCCTTGCTGGGGCACACCGACGATAATGCCTGGAACGATCAGTCGAAGACGTAGAAACCGGCGCCTTTTTGATCGCGCTCATCAAATGCTCGCGCATGCAGCCCTCCGATTGATTACGGGCGCGAACTCCTGAATTTGGACCTAGAGGTGCTGCGCGGGCGGCGCTCGCGGCTTGCTGCGCTGTTTGCATAGAGGCATCTGCAATCATTCGAGTGGAGAGGTTACATGAACCATCGCATTGGCGCTTGCCTGTTCGTGCTGTTCGCCGTGGGCTGTGGCGTTCCCACGGCCTTTGCTCAGTCAGATTCGGTTTCGGTGTTTCGCCAAGCCATTGAAGCTCGCAATCGCGGCGATCTCGATGAGATGATGAAATTCTTCGCGTCGGACGCGGTGCGCGAAGACGGATCGTGTCAGCCCCCGTGCGTCGGGGCCGCGGCGGTGAGGCGCTCGTTCGAAAAGAACATCGCAGAGCACTTTCGAGCGAGCCTGACGTCTGTGGAAGGCGCGGGCGACACCGTGACGGGTCGCGCGGATATTTACAGCGACGCCTTTCGCGCCCAAGGTATAGACCATCGCACGACGAGCTATACAGTAAAGTTCAGGGACGGCAAGATCGTGCGCTGGTCTTCGCCATTGCCGGTAGCGCCGGTTGGGGGACCCGCAAAGCAATGAATCGTGACGGCGGGAGATAGCATCGCTTGCCCGTCGGTTTCCGCGGGACAACTCGCACATTTGGGTCAGCGCCTGGGCCGAACTTTCGACCAAGACCGTCAATGCGCGCCGAATGCGACCACATTCACGGTAGGGTTTCGCTCAATACGTCGCGCGATCATCTGACGCGCATCGTCGGCTCTACCGGCCCTGAGATACGCAGCGACCAACGTGTGGTCGACAAGATCACGCTGCGCACGACTGCCCCCGATACGTACCGTCTCCGGTAGCGCTTGCTCGAACAACGAGATCGCACCGTTCCAGTCGCCTCGGGCGAACGCGCCGAACGCCTCGGCGAGCGTCGCGACAACTTGCCCGGCCGGC
>Ga0209974_10000559_pt1 | contig 12409 bp, 11 predicted proteins | sample InoplaM3SPM_FD_187592 | JGI IMG/M metagenome (GOLD analysis project Ga0209974, IMG submission 187592) | Arabidopsis thaliana rhizosphere microbial communities from the Joint Genome Institute, USA, that affect carbon cycling - Inoculated... | ecosystem: Host-associated > Plants > Roots >...
CCCTCAACCTCGAGAGACTCCCGCCGCGACACGCAAGCCATAATCGAGCCTTGAAGAACGATCTCGCTCGCGTCGCTCAACGCCTTCGGAGCGCGCGCGCCGTCACCGTGATGACGGGCGCGGGCGTCTCCGCGGCGAGCGGCATCCCGACGTTTCGCGGCGCGGACGGCCTGTGGTCGAACTTCCGCGTCGAAGACCTCGCCACGCCCGAAGCGTTCGCCCGCGATCCCGCTCTCGTCTGGAAGTGGTACGCGTGGCGGCGCGAGCTCATCGCGGCCGCGCGCCCGAATCGCGCGCACGAAGTGATCGCCGCGTGGAGCCGGCGCTACCCGACGTTCACGCTCGTGACGCAGAACGTGGACGGCCTGCACGAACGCGCCGGCACGCGAAACGTCGTCCGCTTCCATGGCTCGCTCTGGGAGCTCGCGTGCTGGGAGCGCTGCGCGAAATCGCCCGCGCGATGGCGGGACGATACGGTTCCGTTCTCCGAGATGCCTCCCCGGTGCCCGCACTGCGGGGGGCTCGCGCGTCCCGGCGTCGTCTGGTTCGGCGAGCCGATCGATTCGGACGTGCTCGCGTCTTCGCTCGCCGCGCTCGACTGCGATGTCTGCGTCGTCGCCGGAACTTCGGCGGTGGTCTACCCGGCGGCGGGGCTCGCCGATGAGGCGCGTCGGCGGGGCGCGTTCACCGTGGAGATCAACCCGGAGCCGACGGAAGCGACGGACCGCTTCGACGTCACGATTCAGGGACGCGCGGAAGACGTCCTGGACCGGCTCGAGCGCTCCTCGGCGGAGGAGTCTTCTTCGGGAAGCCGATTGAGCTCCAGCCAGTAGACGGGGAGCAGCCGCAGCCGCTGCAGCGTCTTCTCGGGCGAGTCGGACTTCGACACGAACGAGTTCGCGCCGAGCTCGTACGCGCGCCGAACGTCCGCTTCCTCCTGCGAGCTCGTCACGACGATCGCCGGAACGCGACGCGTCCGTTCGTCGGCCCGCAGTTTCTGCAGGATGTCGAAACCGTTCGCGCCGGGGAGCGAGAGGTCGAGCAGCACCAGGTCGAGCGGAGGTCCGGACGCGAGCCGGGCGAGCGCCTGGTCGCCGGTCGGCGCCTCCTCGACGGAAACTTCGTCGCCGAAAGCGCTCTCGAGCAGACGGCGAAGAACCCAGCGATAGCTGCCGTCGTCCTCGACGACGAGAATGTGCCTGGCCGGCCCGACGGACTCACGGTTTGCCATGAGAAGGGTGTGAAAGAGCAAAAGTGATACCCGGCGCGGTCGGGACTCGGGCCGGGAATGTCCTCGATTCGAGACATCCGAAATGGCGTTAAACTCGGCGTCGACCGCTGGGCCGATGAAAAAAGCCGTTTGGGTGGGGGTGGCGATCGCCATCGCGGTGGCGGGTGCCTGGGGTTACGCCGCGCTTGCGCGCCGCGAAGACGACTCCGGGCGTCCTGTCCGGCTTCTGGCCATCGCGGAGGAGCAGAGCCTCGACCTCTCGTTCTCGCGCAGCGGACGCCTCGTGAGCCCCGTCCCCGACGAGGGGGAGACTGTCTCCAGCGGCGACACCGTGACGCGAATCGAGGAGCCGGGACTTGCCGAGGACGCGTCCGACTTCCAACGGCAGATGGACGAAGCGCAGGCGCGGGAGCGGGCGCGCCGAGAAGACGTCGCGCGCCTTCAGGCGCAGCTCGCGGAAGTGACGAGCGAGGAAAAGAGGGTGTCGCGCCTGGTGCGCGAGGGCGTGGCCCCCGCGGCACAGCTCGAAACGCTGCAGCACCGCCGCGAGGGGATCTCCGCGGAGATTCGCTCTCGCGAGGCGGAGAAAGGCCGCATCGCCGCGGAAGAGGAAGCGCTCCAGGTGCGGCTCGGAAAAGTGCGGCGGTTCGAAAAGGAAGGCGCGCTCGTGGCCCCCGGGACGGGGACCGTGCTCACGCGCCACCACCGGCAGGGGGAGTGGGTCGCCGCGGGGGAGCCGATCGTGACGATCCAGCTCGCGGCGCCGTACCTGCGGGTCGAGGTCCCGGAAGAGCGCCTGTCCGCGTTCTCGGTCGGAAAATCCGTCGAGGTCTGGCCGCAGGCGCGCCCCGATGCGCGGGTGCGCGCGCGAGTCGTCTCGATCCGTCCGCGTTCCGAGTTCGCGACGCGGCGCAACTGGGGGCTTCAGAGTCGCGACCTGCGGACGTTCTCCGTGCGCCTCGCGGCCGAAGGTCTGCCCATCGTGTCGGGCCAGACGTTCGTCGTCGAGGCGGGCGCGAATTGACCCGCAGGCCGCCGCCATCCCCGGAATGACGGCGAGCGTCAACCCCATCGAGGCGGAAAACCTCACCCGGAGATTCGACGGCGTGGTCGCCGACGACGCCGTCAGTTTCGCGGTCCGGCCGGGGGAGACCTACGGTCTCCTCGGCCCCAACGGAGCGGGCAAGACCACGCTCGTCCGCATGCTGACGACGCTGCTCGCGCCCACGTCGGGATCTGCGCGCGTCGCCGGTTACGACATCGTCCGCCAGAAGGAAGACGTCCGCGCCTCGATCGGCACGGTGTCGCAGGCGGAGACGACCGACGAGAATCTGACCGTCCGCGAGAACCTCTCCGTGCAGGGAAAGATGTACGGGATGTGGGGCCGGCGCCTCTCCGACATGATCGAGCGGCGCTTGACCCAGGTCGGGTTGTGGGAGAAGCGCGCCGTCGTCGCCAAGTCTCTCTCGGGCGGCATGCGCCGGCGCCTCGAGATCGCGCGCGGCGTTCTCCACTCGCCTCACATCCTCTTTCTCGACGAACCGACGACCGGTCTCGACCCGCAGAGCCGGCGGGCGGTGTGGGACATGCTGGGCGATCTCAAGTCCCGGGACGCGAGCCTCGCGATCGTGCTCACTACGCACGCGATGGACGAGGCGAACGTCCTCTGCGATCGCGTCGCGATCATGGACCGCGGTCGCATCCTCTGCGAAGACTCTCCGGAGGCGCTGAAGCGCAGCCTCCCGGCCGGAGAGCGCGTCGAGATCGAGACCGACCGCCCGATCGAGCCGCGGGACCGCGACGCGATCATCGCGCTCGGTGCAGTCAACTGGCGGTCGCCCGTGGCCGCCACGGCGCAGTTCGAAGCGCGCCCGGGCGAAGGTGTCGGGCGGCGTGCCGCCGAGCTCGTCGAGGAGCGCGGATATCGGATCCTCCATCTCTCGATCGCGCCGGTGACGCTCGAAGACGTCTTCTTCGCGTATACCGGCCGCGCGCTCAAGGAAACGGCGTGAGGCGGACGTGAGCGGTCGCGCGGAAACGGCCGGACGAGCGCCCGAGATCGCGCGGTCGAGAGCCCGCGGGGTCGCGCGGGGGCCCCGACTCGCGCTGCTCGGGATCCTCGCCATCTGCCAGCGCGCATACCTGACGCTGTGGCGGCAGCCGGTGCTCATCATCTCGACGATGCTCTTTCCTCTCGTGTACCTCGCCGTCCTCGGCAATGCCCTGAACCGCCAGCTCGTCAATCTCCCGCTCGCGGTCGTGGACGAGGCCGGCAACTCGCTCGCGGCCGAGTGCCGGCGGGGCGTGCTCGCGCTCGAGACCGGGCGCAACCTGGTCGTGGCGTCCTTCCCGGCGGATCGCGACGAAGCGCTCCGCGAGCTCCGACACGGCCGGTACCGCGGCGTCTGGATCCTGCCCTACGGCCTCTCGGCGAAGGGCCCCGCGCCCGCGTTCATCGGCGACAACACCGATCGGTTCTCCTACGAGACGGTGGAGGCGGCGCTCGCCGACGTCTGGAGCGAGGCCACCGGAGCGCGGCGCGCCACGGCGGAACCGGCGCGGCTCGAGGCGTACCCCTATCTCGACTACCTGACGTATCTCGGACCCGCAATCGTGTGCCTCGCCATCTTCATGGGTTCGATGGTCGCCGGCGGGCTGCAGGTGATCGAGGACCGGATGTACGGATACCACGAGGGGTACCTCGTGACGCCGGTCTCGACCGGCGCGATCGTCACGGGGCACATGCTCGCCGGAACGCTCGTCGCGGGGCTCGCGGGCGGACTCGTTCTCATCGCCATCATGTTGTTCACGCCGCTGCCGATGTCGACGCCGGAGGCGCTCGGCGGCGGGCTGGTCACCGTGTTCCTGACCGCGCTCGCCATCTCCGCTCTCTGGTTCCTTCTCTTCGCGCGCGCGCGCAAGACGAGCGTACTGCGGGGCATGTTCGGCATCATCAACGTGCTCGTCTTCTTCCCTTCCGGCGCGCTCTACCCGGTCGAGTCATACCCGAAGTGGCTGAAGGCGATCTCGGACGCGGATCCGCTGACGTACGGCGTCGCGGCGCTGCGGGACCTGCTGCTGCGCGGCGCCTCGATCGAGAGCTGCTATCCCGAGTGGCTCTTTCTCCTGACGTTCTCGCTCGTGTGCGGCGTTCTCACCCAGGTCCTGTTCCGGCGGGAGGTGTAGACGGGGTCAGGTCTCCACTTGCCACATTGGGGGTCAGGTCTCCACTTGCCACATTGGGGGTCCAGACGGGGTCAGGTCTCCACTTGTCAATCACCCCCGCGCCGCCCGAATGATCTCTGTCAGTACGGTTGACACGCCGTTCAGCACGAACTGGATGCCGATGACGGCGGTGATGAGTCCCATGATCTTCGACACGATCCGCTGGCCGGTCGGTCCGATTCGCGTGACGATCGTCGGGGCGGCGAGCAGGATCGCGAGCGTCAGCACGATGTTGACGGCGATCGCGACGCCGAGCGCCATGCGTCGCGGGCCGTCCTGGGCCTGGCCGATGAGGACCATCACGGCCGAGATCGCGCCCGGCCCCGTGATCACCGGGATCCCGAGCGGGACGATCGATGGATCCTCCCTCTCGATGTGGCTCTGGGAGACGTAGCGCTCCCCCTCCTGCATCTCGCGGAGCGACATCATCGTGAAGAGAATCCCGCCGGCGATCTGGAAGGCCGGCACGGTGATGCCGAAGAACGAAAAGATCGCGCCGCCCGCCGCCGCGAACACAGCGAGAACGGCCGCCGCGGCGAGGCACGCGCGGAAAGCCGCGCGGCGACGCTCGGCGGCGGGCATGCCCATGGTGAGGCCGACGAAGATCGGCGCCGCCGAGATCGGGTTGATGACGGAAAAGAGCGAGGAGAACGCCAGGATGGCGAACTGGACCTCACGCTCGGTCAGCATGAGGTCAGGCCCGACGCTCGATGTGGCAAGTGGAGACCTGACCCCGTCTAGACCCCCTAATGTGGCAAGTGGAGACCTGACCCCCAATGTGGCAAGTGGAGACCTGACCCCGCATTTCTGCCGCCCGGCCTAGCCGGCGCGCAGGTGGTTCTCGAACTCCTCGGGATGCGCCGCGCGGGCGCGCGCTTCCTCGACCTCGACGAGCCCGTCTTTCGCCAGCCGGGCGAGCGACTCCTCGAGCGTGATCGAGCCCTGCTTCTTCGTGAGGACGATTTCCTGGTGAAGGTGCTGGAGGGCGTTCTTCCGGATGTGCTGGCGCGTTCCGTAGCTCACCAGGAGGAGCTCGGCCGCGGCGACCCGGCCTCCCCCTTTCTTCGGCAGGAGCGTCTGTGTCAGGACGGCGGCGAGCGCCATCGAGAGCTCCTGCCGGATCGTGTTCTGACGCTCCGCCGGGAACGAGTCGGCGATCCGGGAGACGGCCGAAGCGATGTCGGTGGTATGGACGGTCGAGAGGACCAGATGCCCGGTCTCGGCCGCCGCCAGAGCGATCCGCATCGTTTCCGGGTCGCGCATTTCGCCGACGACCACGACGTCGGGCGCCTGCCGCATCGCCGCGCGCAGCGCCGACGGGAAGTCGGGGGCGTCGACGCCGATCTCGACCTGCTCGACGAGGCTCGAGCGGTGCGGGTGCTCGTACTCGACGGGATCTTCGATCGTCACGATGTGACGCGCATCGCGCCGGTTGATCTCCTCGACCAAGGCGGCGAGCGTCGTCGTCTTCCCCGACCCGGTCGGGCCTCCGACGAGCACGAGCCCGCGGGGCAGCCGCGTGAGCGCTTCGGCGCCGGGCGGAAGACCGAGCGAGGCGAGCCGGGGCGGCTCGCTCGGAAGCGCGCGGATGGCGGCCGCGGCCCGGCCCCGTTCCCGGTGGAGATTCAATCGGAACCGCCCGATCCCCCGCACCTTGTAGGAGACGTCGGCGACCGAATCGCGCGCGTAACGCGTTCGGGCCGCCGAGGAAAGCGCCGGCAGAACGGCTTCCTCGATCTCGTCGCCCGCGAGCGGTGCTCCCGGGAGCGGCGTGAGGCTTCCGTCGATCCGCAGCGAGGGGGGCGCCCCCGCCACGAGCAGGAGGTCGCTGCCGCCCCGCTCCACGAGCGTCTGGAGCCACCCCTCCAGGCGCGCGGCGCTGCTGCCGCCCGACTCGGGGGGGCGGTCGGAATTCAGCTCCCGGATGAGCTCGTTTAAGTCCTGGACTTCGTCCACGGAGCGATTATTACGAAACCGGAGGCGGATCTGTCACATCCAATCTCTCGATGAGAACCTCCCGACTTCCCCTGCTCGCCGTCGCGATCCTCGGGACGGTCGCGGTCGTGGCCCGGCTCTCCGCGGGGGGTGCGTCCGGCAAGCCGCCCCTGGCGGTGGCGCCGGCCGGGCCGGGCGGCGCAAGGGACCTCGCCCTCGCCCCCGGCCTGTCGTTCACGGACGACTCGTCGAGCGCGTTTCCGATCCGGGGGAAGGACCTGGCCGATGGCCGGATCGCTTCGGACCGGCCCACCGCGATCTTCTTCGGGACGGCGCACTGCTGGAACACGAACCGCGAGGCGGAGCGGTTCGTCGCGTTCTACCGGAATCACCGGGACGCGGCGCGCTTCCTCGTCGTCGACCTCGAGCGACCGTCGCCGGATCAGGCGAAGCTCGTCGCCCGGTTCTACCGCGGCTACATCCCGACGCTGGCGTTCCTCGACCGGAAAGGGGACGTCGTCTACAACCGCGCGGGAGAGACGGCGCGCGAGAGGGGTGACGTCTCGCGTCTGGAGAAGATACTCGGAGAAGCCACCGGTCGCTGAATCCGACTTAGGTCGGGGGTTCTCACCATTCCTGGCCCGCCGTAGGCTCGCCTTACTGGAGGCGATCCATGTCGAAAGTCATGCGGGCTCTAGGCTGCGCTTTTCTCGCTGTTTTTTCAGTGGGCGCGATATCGGCCGACGAGATCGAGAACTGGACGGCACCGCCCTATTGGTCACCGCCGGCGCCTGGGCAGGTGGTAAAGCTGAACGAGGCCGGCATCGTCTCGCCCATGGCTCTCGAGACCGTGCCAAGCGGTCCTCTTCCCTTCTTCGCCATCGCTCCCTGCCGGGTCGTCGACACCCGGCCTTCCCAGGGCTTCGCGGGCGCCTACGGACCGCCCATCATGGCCGCCAACGCGATCCGGACCTTCGACATCAACTCCGGTCCCTGCCCCGGCATCCCCGCGGGCGCCGAGGCGTACTCCCTCAACTTCGCGGTCACCGAGACCACGGGAGCCCCCGGGGACATCCGGGTGTTCCCGACGGGCTCGGGCGTGTCGACCACCTCGGTTCTCAACTGGAACTTCGTCGGCAACGGCGCCATCGCCAACGCGATCATCATTCCGGCCGGCACCAACGGCGCGATCGACGTCCAGGTGGCCGGTTTCAACACGCACCTCGTCATCGACATCAACGGCTACTACGCGCCGATCTCGATCGTGAACACGGTGAACGGCCTCTCGGGCGCCATCACTCTGGCGCAGGGTTCCAACATCTCGATCACGCCGTCAGGCCAGACGCTGACGATCGGGTCGACCGCGGCGGGCTTACCGGCGGGTTCCGCCAACCAGACCCTGCGGCACAACGGCTCGAGCTGGGTCGCGAGCGGCGCGCTCACCAACGACGGGACGAACGTCGGGCTGACGGGCACGCTTCTGTTCCCCGCGACTGCGCGAGCTCAGGCGGGAGCGAACCAGATACTGAAGGTGGTGGGGTCGGACTCGAATACGTTCCTGGGGGAGTTCGCCGGCGACGCCGCTTCTTCGGGTGTCGGTAACACGGGCATCGGCTTCAAGGCGCTGTGGAAGGCGAACAGCTCGAGTGCTTTCAACGTGGCCGTCGGGTCGGGAGCTCTTCAAAGTTTGACGAGCCCAATCGGCAACGTCGGCATCGGCCTTCTGGCGCTCCGGAATCTCACGACCGGAAACAACAACATCGCGATCGGCGGCGACGTGGGACCCAACGTCACGACCGGGAACAACAACATCGCGATCGGGCAGCTCGCGGGGAGCAACACCTTCGCGGGAAGCCACAACATCTACATCGGTGCTTCCGGCTCGGCCGACGAGTCCGGCCAGATCCGGATCGGCACGGTCGCGAACATCACCCAGGGAACCGTGATCGTCGGGATCCACGGCTTCGGGAGCTCCGGCGGCATCCCGGTGATCGTGAATGCGGGCGGCCGGCTCGGGACGACCACCTCCTCGGCCCGGTTCAAGGAGGACGTCCGGGACATCGCCCGGGAGAGCGACGATCTGATGAAGCTCCGGCCGGTCGCGTTCCGGTACAGGGAGAGCCACGAGCCCGGCGGACTGCAGCAGTACGGCTTGATCGCGGAGGAAGTCGCCCGGGTTTATCCGGAGCTCGTCGTGTCGGACGGCGAGGGGCGCCCATTCGCGATCCGCTCGCAGCTTCTCGACCCGCTCCTCCTCGCCGAAATCCAGAAACAGCGCCGCGAGATCGAGGAGCTCAAGGCGCGACTGTCAAAGCTGGAGGAAAAGAACGCGCCCTGACGGGCGGCGGCGAAACGGGAGCTATCCGACCAGCCCGTCTTCCAGGCTCCAGTTCGTGTGAGGCACCTTGTTGTCGATGATCCACAGCTTCAGCAGGCGCGCGTACGTCGTCGGCTGCCAGTCGATCGAATCGAAGAACGGTCGCAGCGCGAAGTGGAGCTTGCGCAGGTTGTAGAACGGCACGCCCGTGAAGTAGTGGTGCTCGAGGTGGTAGGCGGAGTAGAGGTACCAGAAGTCCCACCAGCGCGACGGCCGGATGACGCTGCCCCACTTGGCCGGGTCTTCCGGCACGATCGCGTAGTGCTGCCCCAGCCGGTTCAGCGCGAACGCGATGGGGAAGACGAGGAAGTAGGGGACGAGGTACACCCGGGCGAGAACTCCCCAGCCGCCGGCGAGAAAGATCGCCACCATGGCGGCGAGGTGAAAGGCGATCGTCCCGCGCCGCTCCCAGGCGATGCGGCGCTGGAGATGCGGCGGATAGCTCGCGGTCTCGAGCCGCGCGGCCCGGAAGTAGATCGGGAAGAGAGCGGGAGTGAAGTAGAGCAGCTTGTACCAGGCCTTGTTGATCTTCGGCGAGAGGTAGTGACGCTTGGGATCGGCGATCGAATCGCCGAGCTCGTTGTGATGCGTCAGATGCCACCGTGTGAACTGGAGCGCTGAAATCCCGGAGGGGATCGCGTAGAGGATCGCCAGAGCGCGTTCGGCGGCGGGGCGCGGCCCGTTGAAGACCGCGCGGTGGACCACCTCGTGCAACAGCACGGTGAAGTTGAAGACGGTCCAGCCGGCCACGAGCGCCGACGGGATCCAGATCCACGGCTGCGGGAAGAGCCACGAGATCGCGGACGCCGCGCCGAGGAGAAGGAACTGGCGCGCGGCGATCGCCAGGTGCCGCACGGGGCTCTTCCGATGGAGCTCTTTCAGAACCTCGTGCGGGATTTCCTTCGCCAGCCGGTGCCGCAGATCCCGGGAGGCCTTCACCCAGAAGTGGTCGCCGCCTGCCGGCGGGTACTCCTCGGGACGAGTCGGGGCGATCGGATTCGCGCTCATCGGTGTTTCAGAAAAACAACGTCCAAAAGGCCGGCCCTATTCTCTCAGAGGCCCAGGAAGACCCTCGCGATCGCGAAATAGATGAACAACCCGGTCGCGTCCACCAGCGTCGCGATGAGCGGGGCGGACATGACCGTCGGATCGATCTTCAGGATAGTGGCGATCATCGGGATCGACGCACCGACGGCGTTGGCCCACGTGCAGATGGCGAGGATGCTGACGCCGACGGTCAAGGCGAGCGGGGTGTTCGAGCCCCAGAGCAACGCGCGACCGAACCCGACGACTCCGAGCAGGAGGCCGAGGATGAACCCGCTGCCGGCCTCGCGCAGGAAGACCCGCCCGAAGTCGCGAATCTTGATCTCGCCGAGCGCGAGACCGCGCACGATGGTCGTCACCGTCTGCGATCCGGAGTTCCCGCCGGTTCCGATCAGGAGCGGGATGAAGAAGGACAGCGCCACGACCTTCGCGAGCTCGTCCTCGAAGTGACGGAGCACCGTGCCCGTGAGCGTCTCGGTGACGAAGAGCAGGAGGAGCCAGTTGAAGCGGAGCCGCACGTTTCGGAAGGGGCTTCGCGCGAAGTAGCCCTCGGGTTCCTCTTCGGCGGACACGCCGGCCATGTGGAGCACGTCTTCGGTCTGCTCTTCGTTCAGGACGTCGATGACGTCGTCGACGGTCACGATGCCGACCGGGCGGTTCGACTCGTCGACCACCGGGATGACGTAAACGTCGTATTTCTGGACGAGCTTTGCGACCTCTTCCTGCGGGGTGTCCGTGTGCACCGTCGCCACGCGGCGGTCGAGGAGCTCGCCGATCTTGCGCTCCGGCGGTTGCGGCAGCAGCCGGCGAAGCGTGACTGCTCCCACGAGGTGGTCCTCGGCGTCGACCGCGTAGATCGTCTGAATCGTTTCGACCTCGGGATCGATCTTCTTCAGGTGCTCGAGCGTCTCGCCGACCGTCCACTCCGGCCGGACCTTCGCGAACTTCTCCGTCATGAGACGGCCCGCCGTTCCCGGCTCGTAGCGCAGAAGGCGCTTCGCCTCGGCGGCGTCGCGCGGGGACATCTTCGCGAGGAGCGCCTCCCGCCTCCGCTGCGAGACGTGCTCGAGCAGGAACACGACCTCGTCTCCGGGAAGGCGATCGAGCTCGGCCCCGAGCTTCTCGAGGGAGACCTGGTGGAGAACGAGGCGGAGCGTCTCGCCCTTCAGCTCCGAGAGAACCCCGGCTCCCTGATCCGGCGGCAACGCCTCGAAGAGGACGAGGCGGTCCTCTCGCGGGAGATCGTCGAGCAGCTCGGCCAGGTCGGCCGGGTGGAGCTCCGCCACGGCCTTCGCGAGCTCGCCCGGCCTCTCGCGGATCAGCTCCTCGATGTCGGGAGCGAGCAGCTTCGCCACGGACATTTGCGCCTATTCTGCTCTGGTAAACCGGGGACAGACCACGGTTTCGAGATGCCCTTCGGCCTGGCGGGTCGCTCCCGCGAAACCGTGGTCTGTCCCCAAAAAAAAGCCCCCAAAAAAAAGCCCCGCGCGAGCGGGGCCCGTTTCGTTGCCGTCGTGGGGCTACTTGCCCGGAGCCGCTTCCATCGAGGCGACCTCGATCGTCATCTTCTCCTTGTCGGCCTTCCCCTTCACCACGACTTCCTTGCCGGCCATCTTCCCGGCCTCTTCCTGGTTCGAGAGGATCCAGACCTTGCCGTCGGCGGCGGTGTACAGGGCGTACTTCTCGCCGCTCTTGACGCACTTGTGAGCGCAGGCAGCGTGGTCGGCCTTGGCGCCCTTCGCGCCGCAGCCGGTGTCGGTCACGACGCCCGTCCAGGAGCCGTCGGCCATGTCGCCGGCGATCGCGAACGAGGCGACGCTCGCGACGAAAACGGCGAGCAGAATGCGGGATACGAGTTTCTTCATGTCGTACTCCTTTAATCGAGTCGTCCCGGTCCAGCCCGGGGGACTCATCCTAATACGGTGGAAGATGACGTTTGGATGAACCCTTTGGCCGGGACCTTTCTCCGGGCTCTACTGCGGGCCGCGCTTGCCGCGGTCGACGCCGGCCGGGCCACGGCTTCCGCGCTCTCGCGACGGGACGTCGCCCGCGCGCTCCGGGGCGCCGGACGCGTGGGGATCTTCGCCTGCGGCAAGGCGGCGACGGGGATGTTCGAGGCAGCCTGGCGTACCGGACGGGAGGGGCTCGTCGTTCTTCCGCGCGGGTATGCTCCGCCCCGCAGGCGGCCGGGCGCCCGGGTCCTCTTCGCCGCGCATCCGGAGCCGGACGGGAGGAGCGTCGCGGCCGCCCGCGCGGCGGTCGCGTTCGTTGAGCGTTTCGGACGGGACGACGTCGTCCTCTGTCTCGTGTCGGGAGGCTCCTCGTCACTGCTCTGTCTCCCTCGCCGCGGCGTCACGCTCGCGCGCAAGAGGGGCGAGGTTCGACGTCTCGTGGAGTCGGGAGCCTCGATCGTCGAGGTCAACCGCCTGCGGACGTCTCTGTCGGCGATCAAAGGAGGAAAGCTCGCGCGCGCAACCGCCGCGCGGATCGTGACCCTCGTCGTCTCCGACGTACCCGGCGACGTTCCGTCGCGCGTCGGCTCGGGGCCGACGATCCGGCGCCGGGCCGGGGACTTGACGCGAGTCATTGCGTCGAAC
>Ga0209974_10000560_pt1 | contig 12408 bp, 10 predicted proteins | sample InoplaM3SPM_FD_187592 | JGI IMG/M metagenome (GOLD analysis project Ga0209974, IMG submission 187592) | Arabidopsis thaliana rhizosphere microbial communities from the Joint Genome Institute, USA, that affect carbon cycling - Inoculated... | ecosystem: Host-associated > Plants > Roots >...
CCGCGCGGTGTCGTCCGCCCTTGCCGGCTCGGCTCCGAAGGCGAGCACGCGCGTCGCCGCGCCCTCGAGCGCGGTCGCGGTGCCCGCGAGCAGACCCCCGCCCCCGACCGGGGTGACGATCGCGTCCAGATCCGGCACCTCCTCCAGGAGCTCGAGCGCCGCGGTGCCCTGACCAGCCATGATCCACGGATCGTCGTACGGGGGGACGAGCACGCGACCCTCCTTCTCAGCGATCTCCTGCGCAATCCGGTCGCGATTCTCCGCCCGCCGATCGTACTCGACCACCTTCGCCCCGTAGTTCCGCGTCGCCTCGAGCTTCGAACGCGGCGCGTCCGACGGCATCACGATCACGGCGTCCACGCCCAGCGTGCCGGCTGCGAGCGCCACGGCCTGCGCGTGGTTGCCGCTCGAGAACGCGACGACGCCCCGACCGCGCTCTTTTTGGCTCAACGAGAGGAGCTTGTTGAACGCGCCGCGCGCCTTGAACGCACCCGCGCGCTGAAGGTTCTCGCACTTGAAGAAGAGACAGATTCCCGCGGCCTCGTCGACCAGCCGCGACGTCATGACGGGGGTGCGATGGATGTGCGGCCGGACGCTCCGGCTCGCGGCCAGGACGTCCTCGTACCCGATCGCGAGCTCGCTCAAGAAACCGCGCGGGGGCGGGATAGCCGGGCCTCGGCCTCGGCGACCCGACGCTTGACGGTCACGACGCTGTCGGGGGTCAAGGACATGGAGTCGATCCCGCACTCGACCAGGAACTCGGCGAAGTCGGGATGGTCGCTCGGGCCCTGGCCGCAGATGCCGACCTTCGTGCCGGTTTCCTTCGCGGCCACGATGACCTCGCGGATCATCGCCTTGACCGCGTCGTTCCGCTCGTCGAACAGATGGGCCAACGGTCCCGAATCGCGGTCCACGCCCAGCACGAGTTGGGTCAGGTCGTTCGAGCCGATCGAGAAGCCGTCGAACTTCTCGGCGAACTGCCGGGCGAGGATGACGTTGGACGGGACCTCGCACATGACGTACACCTCGAGACCCTTCTTCCCGCGCTCCAGGCCGTGATCGGCGAGGACGTGCAGCACCTTGTCCGCCTCGTCGAGCGTGCGGCAGAACGGGATCATGATCAGGACGTTGTCGAGTCCGATCTCCTCCCGGACCATGCGGATGGCCCGGCATTCGAGGGCGAACGCCTCGCGATAGTGGTCGCTGTAGTAGCGCGACGCGCCGCGGAACCCGAGCATGGGGTTCTCCTCGTCGGGCTCGAACTGCTTGCCCCCGAGAAGGTCCGCGTACTCGTTGGTCTTGAAGTCGCTCATCCGCACGATCACGGGAGCCGGATACTGCGACGCCGCGATCTTCGCGATGCCGCGCGCCAGCCGCTCGACGAAGAACCCCGGCCGGTCGGCGTACCCGGCCGTGAGCCGGAGGATCTCCTCGCGCACCCCGTTGTCGGCCAGCTCGTGGAACCTCAGGAGCGCGAGCGGATGGATCTTGATCGAGTTGTTGATGATGAACTCCATGCGCGCGAGCCCGATGCCTTCGCACGGCAGGCGCCACCAGCGGAAGGCCGCGTCGGGGCTGGCGATATTGAGCATGATCTGGGTCTGGGTCTCCGGCACGTCCGTGACGTCCATCTCCGAGACGTCGTACGCGAGCTCGCCGTCGTACACGTACCCTTCGTCGCCTTCGGCGCAGGACATCGTGATCATCTGACCCGGCTCGAGGACGCGAGTCGCCTCACCGGTTCCGACGACCGCGGGAATCCCGAGCTCGCGGCTGACGATCGCCGCGTGGCACGTGCGCCCGCCCTGATCGGTGACGATTCCCGCCACGATCTCCATGATCGGGCCCCACGCGGGGTCGGTCATCTCGGTGACCAGGATGTCCCCGGCGCTCACGCGATCGGCCTCTTCGGGGCTCGACAGCCGGACCACCTTGCCGGTCGCGATCGCCGAGCCGACGCTTATGCCGGTCAGGATGCGCGGGCCGTCTTCGGTACGACTGAAGACCTTGAGCGAGGCCGTGGAAGCACGGGAGTGGACGGTCTCGGGGCGCGCCTGGACGATGAAGAGCTTCCCCGACTCGCCGTCCTTCGCCCATTCGATGTCCATCGGCCGGCCGTAGTGCTCTTCGATCGCGCACGCCCAGCGAGCGAGTTGGAGGATCTCGTCGTCGTCGAGCACGAAGGCGTTACGCTCGGCGATCGTCGTCTCGATCGTCACCATCGGCCCCTCGGTGAGGCGCGCGTAGACCATCTTCTTCGCCTTTTCGCCCCGGGTCTTCTCGATGATCGGCATGCAGCGCGGCTGCTTGAGCATGGGCTTGAAGACCGTGTACTGATCGGGGATCACCGCTCCCGCGACGACCAGCTCGCCGATCCCCCAGGACGCGTTGATCAGGACCGAGTCGGGGAACCCGCTCTCGGTGTCGAGCGTGAACATGACGCCCGACCCCGCCTTGTCCGAGCGGACCATCTTCTGGACGCCGATCGACAGCGCCACCTCGAGCTGGTCGAATCCGCGCTTCTCGCGGTACGCCAGCGCGCGGTCGGTAAACAGCGACGCGTAGCAGTTGCGGCAGGCGTCGAGCAGGGCGTCATCGCCCTGGATGTTCAGGAAGGTGTCGAGCTGCCCGGCGAAGCTCGCCTCGGGCAGATCCTCGGCCACGGCGCTGGAGCGCACCGCGACGTCGACGGATTCGCAGTCGTAGTCGGCGGACAGCTTGCGGTAGGCGGCGCGGATGTCGTCGGCCAGGTCCGCGGGAAAGTCGGCCTCGCGGAACAGTGAGCGGATCGCCTTCCCGGCCGCGTCGATCCCCTTGCCGTATTCCACCAGGTGGGCCCGGATCTCGGCGTCGATCTCGTTGTGACGGACCAGACGCCAATAGGAGTCGGTCGTGATCGCGAAGCCCCGCGGGACCCGGATTCCGGCGTCCTGGAGCGTGGCGATCATCTCGCCCAGCGAGGCGTTCTTCCCGCCGACCGCCGCGATGTCCCCGGCCGAGAAGTCCTCGAACCAGCGTATGTGGCCGTTTCCGCCAGCCGGCATGGCGCCCTTTCGTTGGGTGTCCCCCTGCGGCGGCAGAAGCTATGCAACAAAAGGGCCGAAATCCCGTAAAAAAGGGTCCCGGCCGCCCATCTGTATCCGAAACTACTACACGAAACGCTCCGGAGTACGTATTCTTTCCTTTCCGTGGCGATCAGCTCCCGACCAGGCGACGTCCTCCTCGTCGAGGACAATCCGTCCGACGTCTACCTGACCCAGGTGGCGTTCCGGCGGAGCAGCGCCGAGACCCAGATCCACGTCGTCGAGGATGGGGTCCAGGCCATGGCGTTCCTGCGTCAGGAAGGCCCCTATGCGGCTGCCCCGCGGCCGGACCTGGTACTCCTCGACCTGAACCTTCCCCGCAAGCACGGCCACAAGGTCCTCAGGGAGATCAAGGAAGACCCCGAGCTCAAGGGAATCCCGGTCATCATCCTCACGACGTCCACCGCCGAGGCGGACATCAACCTCTGCTACGAGGACCATGCCAACTGTTACATCGCCAAGCCGGTCGACTTCGAACAGTTCGAGAAGGTCGTCCGCGAGATCGAGACGTTCTGGTTCCAGTGCGTCAAGCTGCCCCGTCATGATTGACGTCGGCGCCGCGAGGCGGGTCGTCTCGCAGCGTGAGCCCGGCGAACAGATCCGGACCTGACGTGCTCTCCGACCACTCCATCGCGATCATCGGCGCGGGCAACATCGGCCGCGCGCTCATCGGCGGGCTCCTGCGCGGTCACGACGTCGATCCCTCCCGGATCCACGCCACCCGGCGGAACCTCGAGCCTCTGCGCGAGCAGTTCCGCGACATCACGACCGGCAGCGACAACGCCGCGGCCGTGTCGGACGCCAGCATCGTCATCCTGGCGGTGAAGCCGCAGAACGCGGGCACCGTCCTGTCGGAGATCCGCGGCCTCGTCCCCGCGCAGGCGATGGTCATCTCCGTGCTGGCCGGCGTGACGACGGAGTTCCTGCATACGGCACTGAGCCAGGACGTTGCAGTGGTCCGGGCGATGCCCAACACGCCCATGATCGTCGATCAGGGCGCGTCGGCGATCGCGGGCGGGCGCTTCGCCACGCCCCACCACATGGACCTCGCGCGTTCGATCTTCGAGGCGGTAGGAACGGTCGAGGAGGTTCCGGAATACCTGATGGACGCGGTGACAGGGTTGTCGGGGAGCGGACCCGCCTACGTCTACATGTTCGTGGAGGCGCTGACCGACGCGGGCGTCAAGCAGGGGATTCCCCGGCCGATCGCGTTCCGCCTCGCGGCCCAGACGATCTACGGCGCGGCCAAGCTGGTCCTGGAGTCGGGAAAGCATCCCGCGATCCTGCGCGACGAGGTGACGACACCGGGCGGGACCGCCATCGCGGCCGTCGCCGAGCTCGAGTCCCACGGCCTGCGCACGATGCTGATCAACGCGGTCGCCACCGCGACGGCCCGATCCAAGGAACTGAGCGAGCTGGAGAACTAGGCGCCGCCGCCCGTGCGGCTAGTTGAACGCGGACCGTCACGCGCGACTGTAACCCAACTGACTGCGGCCTCCAGGGCCGAAGGTCATCCTGCTCGAATGACTGCCCGAGGGCCCACCCGCTCGATCTGGATGGTAGGCGACCGCGAATCCGGCGGCCGGCCGGCCCTCTCCGCGAATCGGAAGACCGATGTCTGCGTGATCGGGGCCGGGATCGCCGGGATATCCACTGCGTACCTGCTCACCCGCGAGGGCCGCTCCGTCACCGTCCTCGACCTCGACCGGATCGGCGGCCAGGAGACCTCCCGCACGACCGCGCACCTGAGCGACGTCCTCGACGAGGGCCTCCCCGAGCTGATAGCGATGCACGGCGAGGAACGCGCCCGGCTCGCCGTCTCGAGCCATTCCGCCGCGATCGCCCGCATCGAGGAGATCGTCGAGGCCGAAGGGATCGCGTGCGGGTTCGAGCGGCTGGATGGCTACCTCTTCGCGTCCCCGGAAGCGGACGAGGACGCTCTGGAGGAGATCCTGGACGCCGCCCACCGGCTCGGGCTCTCCGGGGCCCGCCGGCTCTCCCGCACCAGAGGCAAGGGACTGCGTACCGGGCCCTGTCTGCGGTTCCCCCGTCAGGCACAGTTCCATCCTCTCCGGTACGTGGAGGGGCTCGCGGCGGCGATCGAGCGCGCGGGTGGGAAGCTCTTCGGGGAGACCCGTGTGGTCGACGTCGAGGGCCTCGAGGAGGGTGTCCGCGTGACCACGGCGGACGGGTGGCAGGTGGACGCCGTCGCGGCGGTCTGCGCCACCAACTCCCCGATCACGACGCGGATCGCGCTCCACACGAAGCAGGCCGCCTACCGGTCGTATGCGCTGGGCGCGCGCGTCCGCCGCGGGTCGGTCCACGGGGCGCTCTACTGGGACACGAGCGACCCGTACCACTACGTGCGGCTCGCGCCGGACCCCGACGAGGACGGCGCCGACATCGTGATCGTGGGCGGAGAGGACCACAAGACGGGCCAGGACGACGATCCGGCTCCACGCTTCGACCGGCTGGAGGCGTGGGCGCGCACGCGGATCCCCGAGCTCGGTGCGATCGCGTTCCGCTGGTCGGGCCAGGTCATGGAGCCGGTCGACGGCCTCGCGTTCCTCGGGCGCAGCCCGGGCGAGCGAAACGTCTACGTCATCACGGGGGATTCCGGCCACGGCATGACCCACGCGACGATCGGCGCCGGAATCGTCGCCGACGGGATCGCGGGGCGGCAGAACCCGTGGGCCGAGCTCTACGACCCCGAACGGGTCACGTCCCAGGCCACGCCGCAATTCCTACGCGAGAACCTGAACGTGGCCGGCCGCTACTCCGAATGGGTCACGCCGGGCGAAGCGGGCGATCCGTCGGAGATCCCGCCGGGTACGGGCGCCATCGTGCGGAGGGGACTCTCCAAGATCGCGGTCTATCGGTCCGAGGACGGCAGCGCGCACGAGCGCTCCGCCGTCTGCCCTCACCTGGGCTGCATCGTGGCCTGGAATCCCGTCGAGGCGAGCTGGGACTGCCCGTGCCACGGCTCCCGGTTCACCCCGCGCGGCGATGTGATCCATGGACCCGCGGTGGGAACCCTCTCGACCGTGGAAGAACCGGCGCCCGCCGAGCGATAGGGCCGGATCCGGACCTCAGCGCGCGCCGGCCCCCGCCGTCGGCGCCCTTCCGCCTTCCCTGCGGCCGAGCACCGAATGGTGGCGGCCGTACAGGAAGAAGATCGTCAGGCCGATCGCGAGCCAGACCACGAGCCGGATCCAGGTGTCGCTCGGGAGCGCCAGCATGAGGGCTAGACAGCTGACGACGCTGACGATCGGCACCAGCGGCACCCACGGCGTGCGGAAGGGCCGCGGAACGTCGGGGCGTGTGCGTCGCAGGATCCATACCCCCAGCGACACGAGCAGGAACGCGAACAGGGTGCCGATCGACACCAGCTCCCCCACGATCCTGAGCGGCAGCACGGCCGCCGCCAACGCGACGAGACCGCCCGTCAGGAGCAGCGTCAGATGCGGGGTCCGCAGCCGCTCGTGGGTGCGGCCCATGAACGGGGGCAGCAGTCCGTCCCGGGACATGGAGAAGAAGATCCGCGACTGCCCGAGCAGGCTGACGAGGATCACCGACGACAGACCCATCAGGGCCCCCAGCTTCACCAGCGGCTGAAGCCACCCGATGCCGGTGGCCTCGATTCCGACCGCGATCGGGTCCGCGACGTTCAGCTGCCGGTAGTCGACCAGCCCGACCAGGACGTAGGACACCAGGATGTAGAGCAGCGTGCAGATCGCCAGCGATCCCAGCATGCCGATCGGCATGTCGCGCTGCGGATTTCGCGCTTCCTGGGCAGCGGTCGAGACGGCGTCGAAGCCGATGTACGCGAAGAAGACGATACCGGCCGCGCGCAGGACGCCGCTCCAGCCGAAGACCCCGAACTCGCCGGAGTTGGGCGGCACCAGCGGGGTCAGATTGTCACCGTCGATGAACGACCAGCCCGCGACCACGAACACCGCGATGACCGCCACCTTGATCGCCACGATGATCGCGTTGGCGCGGGCGGATTCCCTGATCCCGACGATGAGGATCGCCGTGATGGCCAGCGAGACGATCACGGCCGGCAGGTTGAAGAGCGCCATCACCGTCGATCCGTCGGAGAGCGCGATCTCGGTGCCCGGCGTGGCCGTCAGCCTGGCCGGAAGGTGCAGGCCGAAGTCGGCGAGAAAGCTCGTCGCGTAGCTGGACCACGCGATGGCGACCGTCACCGCCGAGACCGCGTACTCGAGCACCAGGTCCCAGCCGATGATCCAGGCGATCAGCTCTCCCATCGTGGCGTACGAATACGTATACGCGCTGCCCGCGATGGGGATCATGGAGGCCATCTCCGAGTAGCAGAGACCGGCCATCGCGCAGGCGAAGCCCGCGAGCAGGAAGGAGATGACGATGGCGGGGCCGGCGTTCGTGGCCGCCGCCAGCCCGGTCAGGGAGAAGATCCCGGCCCCGATCACCCCCCCGACGCCGAGGAGGACGAGGTGCCAGGGGCCCAGCACCCGCAGCAGGGCCCCTTCGGATTCGGAACGCTGGAGATCCTCGAGCGACTTGCGGCGAAGGAGGGACATCGGGTCTCCGTGCGAAGGAGAGAGGAGTCCCCCCGCGTGCGGGATTCTAGGACGGAACCGAAGGTGCCGGTTGCGCGCCGCCGACCGGTGGAAGCATCGCTCCGAGAACCTCCACGCCCGCCCCGCGCGCCGCATCCATCACCACGATGACGTCCTGATACAGGACCTCTCCGCTGGCCTTGACGAACAGCACCTTGTCCGGCCGAGCGGAGTAGATCTCATTGAGGCGGTCCTGAAGTCCGTCCTTGCTGACCGGCCGTGTGTTGATGTTCATGTTCCCGCGAGCGTCGATCTCGAGCACGATCGGCGTCGCCGGGGTGGTCGACTCCTCCTCCTGCTCGATCGGCAGCTGCACGTCGATGCTGCGCTGGAGCAGCGGCTGCGCGATCATGAAGATGACGAGCAGCACGAGCAGTACGTCGATCATCGGCGTCATGTTGATGTCCGACATCGAGCCCTTGGCCTTGCCACCCACTGCCATTGCCATGGGAGTCTCCTAATCCTCGGTGTCTTCTTCGTCGGTCGGAGTCTGCTCGGTCACGGCCGCCACGACCCGCGCGCCGGATTCCTTGGCGAGTCGCATCACGTCGATCATCTCCTGATACTTGAGCCCTGCGTGCGCCTTGACGAAGAGCACGCGGTCCTGAGGATGCGACTGGAAGGCGGCCGACAAACGACCGCGAAATTCCGACGCGCACCGCGCTCGTCCGCTTTCCGTCTGACGATCGGCCGCCGTGCAATTCGGCACCGGCCGCGTGTCCAGATAGTAGGCGCCGAAGGCATCGATTCCGAGGGTCGTGCGCCCTTCTTCCTCCGGCCGCTCCCGCAGATTCATGCCCACGGGAAGCTGCGCCTGGAAGCCCGCCACCAACGCGGGCGTCACCACCATGAAGATGATCAGCAGCACGAGCATGACGTCCACCATCGGCGTCACGTTGATGTCGCCCATCACGTTCGAGCGATCGAATGCCTCGGCGATGACCGCGCCTTCGTGCTCGCTCAGCTCCTGGATGTCCTCCCGGGTGAGGCCGCCGTTGCCTCTGTCGATCACGTTCCCGCCGCGATCGAGGGCGTGCGGTTCACCACCGGATCCGCTTGACCCTGCACGTGCGCCTCATGCTTCAGCATGAAGTCGGTGAACTCCTTCGCCGCGTACTGGATCTCCATGCCGACGTACTCGATCTTGTTGACGAAGTAGTTGTAGAGCCACACCGCCGGGATCGCCACCATGAGGCCGAAGGCCGTCGTGATGAGCGCTTCCGCGATACCGGCCGAGATGGCCGACAGACCGCCGCTTCCCGCCGCGGCCATGCCCGTGAAGGCGTTGACGACGCCCATCGTCGTTCCCAGCAGACCTACGAACGGCGCCGTGGCTCCGACCGTCGCCAGAACCCCCAACCCGCGACGGAGATTCGCCAGCTGCTCCAGCGAGTTGAGCTCGATGGTGCGCTGAATCGACGCGATCTCCACCGCGCTGAGGTGCCGGTCCTTCCCGAAGACCAACAGGTTCTCCATCACGCCGCGGAATGCCGCCGCGAGATGGCTGGCCTTGTGCTTCTCCACCAGCGCCGCCGCCGCGTCGAAGTTCTCGTCGGCCAGCGCCTGGGAGAACGGCTGGGAGAACCTGACGGTCGCGCGCTTCCCGCGCCGCAGCTCGACCGCTTTCCGGATCGCGATGGCGGCCGCGAAGATGGACATGCCGAAGAGGAGGAAGACGATCCCCTTGGCGAACCAACCCATTGTGGCCCAAAGCTCGAGTAACGACAGCTGCATGGTTTCTCCTCCCTACTGGCTACTGGGTCTGAATGCTGACCGGCTGAGCGATCCAGACGATGACCGCCTGATCGCGGTTGTAGGCGGTTGTCCACGTGGTCGTGCGAGCCCACTCCTGGGCCGCGCGATCGCAGGCTTCGTTTCCACTCGACTTGAGCAGGTCGGTGTTCGTCACGTTCCCGGCGGTGTCGATGCGGATGCCGACCGTGAGCTCACACTGCACGCCGCTGCGCTTGAGCATCGGCGGCACGTGGCGCAGGATGTCGTCGGCCGTGCAACCCGAGCGGCACTTGGGCTTCACCGTGTACGGCGTGAATGAGAACGTCGTCTCCTCGACCGGGGCCGCGGGCATCGGCACACCCTCGGCGATTCCGCCTTCGACGCCCTCGCCGCTGAAGTCCGCCTCTTCGACCTTTTCACCCGGCGGGGGGATGTCGGGCGGAACGATGACCGGCGTGGCCAGGGTCTGGAAGCCCTTGGCCTCGACCTCGGGGGGCGGGGGCGCTTCGGGCTCCGGCGGAGGCGGCGGCGGAGGCGGGACCTCTTCCGTCACCTCGATGATCGTCACCTCTTCCGCTTCCTCAGCGACCTCCTCGCCGACGGCCAGCGTAGCCCATATCAGGCCGGCCGCCAACGCGCCGTGGAGCGCGATCGAGGCCACCATGGTGCCCGCCTCCCGCTTGCCGCGCCGGGGCGGCTTGCTGGCGAGCAGCCGGAACATCGATTCCGTCTCGCCCTTGGGATGTGGTTGCTGGTCCATTCCAGTCTCCTTGGCCTGCTGGTTCAAACGCTGGCGTTCGCCGTCTTACAAAACCGCGACGGGAGTCATACGACCGTTATACCCGCGAACGTCGCGATCGGTTGCGTGTCAACGATTGGCTGGCGGCGGACAGGCGGTCGTGGAGGACGAGAGGAAGCCGGTGGTGGCGCGGGTTATCTCCGGGATGAACGCCGTTCCCGCGAGATCGACCGTCCGGATCCGGACGCGGGCCTGAGTGGCCCGCCGCGATCCGGGTGGCGCAGCGGCGTCGGGGTGCGAATCGCGACGCTCCTGTTCCTCGGCGCCGAGGCGCTTCCAATCGGACACTCTCGTCGACGGCAAGGCGACGACTGGAGTCGCCGTTGACGTCGTCGCGCGCTCCACCACGCGCTCGCGGTCCGACGATTCGTCGGCGGGCGGGGGGGAGGCGCCCGACGTTCCGGTCAGGGTGACCAGAAGTACGGGCAGTGCGATCCACGTAAACCGCATGACCACCGATCATAGACCACGGGTGGGCGGGCGTCAACGGTGGGCGGCGAAAAGCCCCCTCACGGGGGCGAACGGGTCCCAACGGATCCTCTCCCGCGCGACCCGGCCGCCGCATAGGTTTCGACCTCGGCCTCCGTTGAAACCCGATGCCACCTCGCTGCTGGTCGACTGGCGCCGCGGAAGCCGCGACGCCCTCGATTCGCTGTTCCCTCTCGTCTACGAGGAGCTGCGGCGCGTGGCGCACCGTGCCCTGCGGGGGCAACCATCCGGCCTCACCCTGTCCACGACGGCCCTGGTTCACGAAAGCTATCTGAAGCTGATCGTCAACGAGCGGGTCAGCTGGCAGGATCGCGCGCACTTCCTCGCGCTTGCATCCCGGGCGATGCGGTTCGTGCTCGTATCCTATGCCCGAGCCCATGGCGCGAAGAAGCGCGGCGGGGGCCGGACCCCGCTCGAGCTGGACGAGGACCTGTCCGTATCGGACGAGCGCGCGGACGAGATGCTCGCACTCGACACGGCGCTGGAGAAGTTGTCGGCCCTCGATGAGCGACTCGGCCGCATCGTGGAGCTCCGATTCTTCGGGGGCCTGACCGTCGAAGAGATCTCCGAGGCCCTGGAGATATCGCCCAGCACGGTGAAACTCGACTGGCAGAAGGCCCGCGCCTGGCTCTACCGTGAGATCACAGAGACCTGATCTCTGGCGGAAGATCGAAGCCGCGTTCGAAGAGGCGCTCGAGGCGCCGCTATCGGAACGCGCGGCCATTCTTCAGCGCACGTGCGGCAACGACGACTTCGTGCGCAAGGAAGTCGAGTCCTTGCTCGCCGCACACGAGGCAGCCGGTGGATTCCTGAACACAACCGCGGAATCCTTCGCCTTACCCTACCTCGCAACCGCCGCCATACCAGGGTCGACTGATTCTCCAGGGTCGATGATCGGCCGATATCTGCTGGTCGAGGAGATCGGCCACGGAGGCATGGGAACGGTCTGGCTGGCCGAGCGAGCGGACGGCCAATTCGAGCAGCGCGTCGCGCTCAAGCTCGTCAGACGCGGCATGGACACCGAGGAGATCATCGCTCGCTTCCTGCGCGAGCGGCAGATCCTCGCGCGACTGGAACACCCGAACATCGCCAGGCTGCTCGACGGGGGCGTAAGCGATGACGGACGACCGTACTTCGTGATGGAGCACGTCTCGGGGATCCCCATCTCCGAGCACGCCGACAAGCACTGCCTGCCCATCGAGGATCGCCTGAGGTTGTTCACGATCGCCTGCCGTGCGGTCGGATATGCGCACCGGAACCTGATCGTCCATCGCGATATCAAGCCTTCCAACGTGCTGGTCGACGAAAACGGCGAGGTAAAGCTGCTCGACTTCGGGATCGCGAGGCTCCTCGCGGACGACGGAGTCGATCGGACGAGGACCATCGGTGCGGGCCCGGGCTTCGTCACGCCGGACTATGCCAGCCCGGAGCAGCTGGCGGGGGAGCGGGTGACGACGGCGAGCGACGTCTACCAGCTCGGGGCGCTCCTGTACGAGCTCCTGTGCGGCCGGCGCCCGGCGAAGTCGGGGCCGCATCAACGAATCGAGACTCGCCGCCCTTCGACCGCGACTCGGAAGGCCGACGCCCGTTCGCAGGTCGGCGACTCGAACGGGAACGCGCCGGAGATCGCTCACCGAAGGGCGACGACTCCGGAGCGGTTGCGGCGGCGGCTCCGGGGCGATCTGGACGCGATCGCGCTGCG
>Ga0209974_10000561_pt1 | contig 12403 bp, 14 predicted proteins | sample InoplaM3SPM_FD_187592 | JGI IMG/M metagenome (GOLD analysis project Ga0209974, IMG submission 187592) | Arabidopsis thaliana rhizosphere microbial communities from the Joint Genome Institute, USA, that affect carbon cycling - Inoculated... | ecosystem: Host-associated > Plants > Roots >...
TCACCGATCAGATGCGGCGGATCACGCCGGAGATCGAAAACTCCGTGCGCCAGGCCCCGCGGATGCCGCCGCCCACGCCGACTCCCCCGCCGCGCTAGCCCGCGTCGAGCCTCCGGGCCGGTGTTATCCTGATGGCCCGATGAGTCATCAGCCCATCGACGTCGAGGGAAAGCTCGCGCAGCTCCGCCAGGAGGTCCGACGGCACAACGAGCTGTACTACGTCGAGAGCCGCCCCGAGATCTCCGACGCCGAGTACGACCGCCTCTGGCGCGAGCTGATCGCCCTCGAGGACGCCCATCCCGAGCTGATCACGCCGGACAGCCCGACCCGGCGGCCGGGCGGCCGACGGGCCGAGCTGTTCGCGCCGGTCGAGCACCTCGTCGCGATGCTCTCGCTCGACAACGCCATGACCGCCGACGACGTGCGCGAGTTCGAGGCGCGAGTGCGCCGCGCGCTGCCCGGCGCGACCCCCGGGTACGTGTGCGAGCCCAAGATCGACGGGCTCGGCGTGGCCCTGCTCTACGAGGGCGGCCGACTCGTCCGCGGCGCCACGCGCGGCGACGGACGGATCGGCGAGGACATCACCCAGAACCTGCGCACCATCCGGTCGATCCCGGGGACCCTGATCGGCCCCTTGAAGGGCGCCACCCGGCTCGAGGTCCGCGGCGAGGTCTACATGCCGCGTGAGGCCTTCGCGCGCCTCAACGCCGGATTGGAGGAGGCCGGGCAGCCGGTCTTCGCCAACCCGCGGAACGCGGCCGCGGGCGCGGTGCGCCAGAAGGACCCCGCGGTCACTCGCTCCCGCCCGCTCGAGATCTTCCTCTACCACGTGAGCGTGCTAGAGCCCCCGGCGCTGGGCACGCAGTGGGAGCGCCTGGAGGCCCTGCGGGCCAGCGGCTTCCCGGTGAATCCGCGCTCCGAGCGCTGCGGAGACCTCGACGCGGTGCTGGCCTGCTTCGCCCGGCTGGAGGCCGACCGCGACACGCTGGGTTACGACGCCGACGGGCTGGTGGTGAAGGTGGACGACCTCGAGCAGCAGCGGCGCCTCGGGGCGACCGCGCACCACCCGCGGTGGGCGATCGCCTACAAGTTCGCGGCGCGACAGGCCACCACCCGCGTGCTCGGCATCACCATCAACGTGGGCAAGTCGGGCGCGCTCACGCCCACCGCGCAGCTCGAGCCGGTGGAGCTGGCCGGCGTGACCGTCTCGAACGTGAGCCTGCACAACGAGGACGAGGTGCGCCGCAAGGACGTCCGGGTGGGCGACACCGTGCTGATCGAGCGCGCCGGCGACGTCATCCCCTACCTGGTCCAGGTGGTGACCGCCAAGCGGCCCGAGCCGCCGCCCGAGCCGTTCCGGATGCCCGGCCACTGCCCGGCCTGCGGCGGGCTCGCCGCGCGCGTCGAGGGCGAGGCGGTCTGGCGCTGCACCAACACCGCCTGTCCCGCCCAGCTGCGCGAGCGGCTCTTCCACTGGGGCTCGCGGCGCGCGATGGACATCGAGGGCCTGGGCGAGGTCATCATCCGCCAGCTCGTGGAGCGCGGCCTCGTGCGCGATTTTGCCGATCTCTATGGGCTCTCGGTGGAGACGCTGGCCGGCCTCGAGCGCCTCGCCGACAAGTCCGCCCAGAACCTCCACCGCGCCATCGAGGCGTCGAAAGGCCGCGGGCTCACGCGCCTGCTCAACGCGCTCGGCATTCGCATGGTCGGCGAGCGGGCCGCGCAGCTCCTGGCCTCGCGCTTCGGCACCATGGAGCGCCTGCTCGCCGCTACCGAGGCCGAGATCAACGACATCTACGGCATCGGCCCGCAGATCGCCCAGGCGGTGACCAGCTTTCTCGCGGAGCCGCGCAACCGCGCGACCATCGAGCGCCTGGCCGCCGCCGGCGTGGCGATGCGCGAGGAAGGCCACACCGAGGGGCCGCGGCCGCTGGAGGGCAAGACCCTCGTGCTGACCGGGGGCCTCGTGACGCTCAGCCGCGATCAGGCCAAGGACCTGATCATTCGCCTCGGCGGCCGCGTGACCGGGTCGGTCTCGAAGAAGACCGACTACGTCATCGTCGGCGAGGATGCGGGCTCGAAAGCCGACGATGCCAAGCGACTGGGCGTGGCGACGCTCGACGAGGCCGCGTTCCTCGACCTGGTGGGGCGCTCGTGAGGCGCGCGCTCGCCGCGCTGCTCCTGATTCTCACCACCCTCGTGGCGGTGGCCGGCGCCCAGTCGCGCTCGCCCCTGACCCGCGAGCAGGCCCTCGCCGACCTCCGCGGGCCCGACGTCGAGACCCGCCGGCAGGGCGCCGCGTGGCTCGGCGAGGTGGGCACGATGGCCGACGCACCGGTCCTGCTCGGCGCGCTGTCCGACGCCGACGAGGTCGTCCGCACGCTGGCCGAGCACTCGGTCTGGCAAGTGTGGAGCCGCTCCGGCGACGCGGAGATCGACCACCTGCTCCAGATCGGCATCGAGCAGATGGGCCGCAGCGAGGGGCCGGCCGCGGTCGCCACGTTCAGCGCGGTCATCCAGCGGCGGCCCGATTTCGCGGAGGGCTGGAACAAGCGGGCCACCGTCTACTTCTTGATGGGCGAGTACGAGAAGTCGCTCCAGGACTGCGACGAGGTGATGAAGCGCAACCCCAGTCACTTCGGCGCCCTGGCCGGCTACGGGCAGATCTATCTCCAGCTGGACCAGCCCGAGCGCGCGCTCGACTACTTCCGGAAAGCCCTGCGGGTGAACCCCAACCTGCGCGGCGTCGCGCAGATCATCCCCCAGCTCGAGCGCGCGCTCATGGAGCGGCGCAAGGGCACCATCTGAAACCGGTTCCGATACCAAGGAGACGACGGTGACGCTCACGACCCAGCAGATCGACGCGCTTCGCAAGATCACCAGCCCCAGCGTGGCCAACGCCATCGAGACCTTCAAGGTGCGGCCCCGGGACGAGGGCAACGTGTCCTCCAGCATCCGTGCCCTCTTCCCCGAGATGGGGCCGATGGTGGGCTACGCGGTCACCGCGCTCATCCGCGCCGAGCGCGGGCCGATCGAGGGCCACCGGGCCAGCACCTTCGGCTGGTGGGACTTCATCCAGAGCATCCCCGCGCCGCGGGTGATCGTGGTGCACGACCTGGACGACCCGCGAGGCCAGGGCGCGCAGTGGGGCGAGGTGCAGGCCAACATCCATCGCGCCCTCGGCTGCGTCGGGGTGGTGACCGACGGCTCGGTGCGTGACCTGGACGAGGTGCGCGCGCTGGGATTCCAGTTCTGCGCCGCGCACGTGTCGGTCTCGCACGCCAACATTCACATGGTGGACTTCGGCCTTCCCGTCAAGGTCGGCGGTGTCTGGATCAAGCCCGGCGATCTGGTCCACGGCGACCAGCACGGCGTGGTGACGGTGCCGCACGAGATCGCGGCCCAGATCCCGGAGGCCATCGCGAAGGTGGAGGCGGACGAGCGCAAGATCATCTCGCTCTGCCAGACCGCCGGCTTCACCGCCGACAAGCTGAAGGCGCTCTACGGACAGATCCGGCCCGGCACGTACTGAAGCGTGACCTGGCGGCCCACCGAGAGCACCTTCTCCTCCCGCTCCGGGCCCCCGTAGCGGGTGTATTCGCCGACGAGCACGAGAGGAGTCCGGTCGTCCGAGAGTTGAGCGCGGGCCCGCCCGCGCTTACAATGCGCGCGGGCGCTCATGATCGAGATCAGACTGCCGCGGGTGGCCGATGAGATCGGCTGCCGCACCCTCGCCGGAGAGGTCATCGGAGAAGAGCGCGCCGGCGCGTTCATCCGATCGCATCTCGAGCGCCACCACCTGATCGTCGCCGAGGCCGAGGGCGAGGTGGTGGGGTTCCTCGCCTATCGCATCGACTGGTTCCAGTGCACCTTCGTGACGCTGGTGGTGGTGCGCGAGGACTACCGGCGCAAGGGCATCGCGCGCGAGTTCTACAAGTCGGTGGAGGCGGTCTCGCCCACCCCGCGCCTGTACTCCTCCACCGAGGAGACCAACGCGGTGTCCATCCAGATGCATCGCGCGCTCGGCTTCCAGCCGAGCGGCCACATCGACAACCTGCCCCAGGGGGTCCGCGAGCTGCTCTTCTACAAGCGCATCCCGCCCCGATCCCTGGGCTGAGGCGGCCACGGAGGCGACGGCCATGTCCGAGAAGACCACCCTGCTGGGCGAGGCGGAGACCGAGTTCACCCGCTTCGAGCGCGCGCTCGCCGGCCTCGACGAGGCGAAGATGCGCGAGGTGTGGCTGGGCACGTGGAGCGCGCGCGACATCGTCGCCCACATCTCCGGCTGGCACCGCGAGATGAGCCCGGTGCTGGAGCGGCTCGCCCGGGGCGAGCGCCCGGTGCCGGAGGGCGTCTCCTACGACGACGTGGACGCCTGGAACGCGCGCTTCGCCGACGCGAAGAAGTCCGCGGCCACCGCCGACATCCTGACCGAGCTGGAGGCCTCGCACGCCGAGTTCATGCGGGCGGCCGCCGCGGTGCCCGAGGAACGCTACGGGCCGGGCAAGACCGCCTACAAGATCGTCGACTTCAACAGCCGCCATCACTATCAGGAGCATGGCGGGCAGATCGAGGCCTGGCGCGCAGGCCGATGAAAAAGGCCCATCTGCTTCGTTGCCGCCCTCGGCCGCACGCTCGCCTTCACCCTCAACATGCCTACGGCATGTTGACCGTGGGCCACTCGAGCCGCGAGACGCCTCGCGTGCGGCCCTCGGGCGGCGCCTCGCATCTGGACCTTTTTCATCGGCCTGCACCTTTCTAGTGAGGGCCGCGCGGGCCCGATGGCGGATCCTGGTCGTTCCCGCCCTCCTGTACTTCCTGTCCTACCTCCACCGGGTGGCCCCGGTCGTGGTGGCCGGTGATCTCATGGCCGCCTTCGCGGTGTCGGCGGCGACGCTCGGCGCGCTGGCTGCGATCTACCCCTACTGCTTCGCGGCCATGGCCCTGCCCGGGGGCAGCCTCATCGATTTCCTCGGCCCGCGACGGACGCTCGCCCTGGGCGGGCTCAGCATGAGCGCCGGCTCGGTGCTCTTCGGCCTCGCCCCCGGCTTCGCGGTGGCCTTCGGGGGGCGCCTCCTCGTCGGCCTGGGCGCCTCGGTGATCCTGATCGCGTGGCTGCGGCTGGCCACCGAGTGGTTCCGCGCCGAGGAGTTCGGCACCATTTCGGGCGCGGCGCAGAGCGTGGGGTCGATCGGGGCGCTCGCCGGCACCACGCCGCTGGCCCTGCTCGTCGAGCAGATCGGCTGGCGTCAGGGCTTCGTCACCATCGGGACGACCACCGCGCTGCTGGCGGTGGCGTGCTTTTTCACCGTGCGCGATCGTCCGGACCGGAGCGACGAGCGGGAATCGCGCGCGCGGGCCACCGATCCGGGGCTCCGCGAGATCCTCGCGGGCATCCCGAGCGTGATCTTCAACCCGCGCTCCTGGACGGTCGGGGGCATCTCGGGCGGCATCTACGGCGGCTTCGCGGCCTTCGTCGGGCTCTGGGGCGTGCCGTACCTCACCCAGGTGTACGACCTGCCGCGCGTGCGGGCCGCCAATCTGGTCGCGCTGGCCGCGGTGGGCCTGCTGGTGGGCGCCCCGCTGATCGGCTGGCTCTCCGACCGGCTGGAGCGCCGGCGCGTGCCCCTGATGACGATCAGCGGCCTGAACGTCCTCACGTGGGTCGCGCTCGTGGTGCCCGGGACGCCGATCGCCCCCGGCTTCATGCCGCTCGTCTGCTTCCTGATCGGCCTGGGCTCGAGCGTGGTGGTCCTCGCCTTCGCGGCCATCCGCGAGGTCAACGACCCACGATACGTGGGGGTCGCGCTGGGCTTCCACAATCTCCCCACGTTCCTGTCCTTCGGCGTCATGCAGTGGCTGACCGGGATCGTGCTCGATCGGCACTGGGAGGGCACGCTGGTCGCGGGCGTCCGCGTCTACGGGGCCGGGGCGTATCGCGCCGCCTTCGCGCTCTGTCTCCTGCTCGCCGTCGGCGCCTTCGTCTCGGCCTGCCTGGCCCCCGAGACGCGCGGCCGCAACATCTGGAAGGCCGCCTGATGGGCAGCATCCGGGAGCGCGCCGAGGCGTGCTGGGTGGGCCGCGTCGACCCGCGCGAGTTCTGGAAGCCGACCGGCGAGCGCGAGGAGATCGCTCCCGGGGTGTTCTTCGTCCATGCGTTCGCCAACGTCACGGTCGTGCGCACCGGCCGCGGCCTGGTGCTGGTGGACACCGCCAACTACGTCGCCCGGGACCGCACGTTCGCGTCGGTCCGCGCGATCGATCCCGGCCCGGTCCACGCCGCGATCTACACCCACGGCCACGCCGACCACGCGTTCGGCCTGCCCCCGTTCATCGCCGAGGCGGCCGAGCGCGGGTGGCCGCGCCCCCGCATCGTCGGCCACCGGAGCGTGGCCGACCGCTTCGACCGCTACCGAGCGACCGCCGGCTACAACGGCCTCATCAACGCGCGCCAGTTCTCCATCGCCGCGTCCTGGCCCACCGAGTACGACTACCCCGACACGGTCTACGACCAGGCGCTGCGCTTCGAGGCGGGGGACGTCACGCTCGAGCTGCGGCACGCGCGGGGCGAGACGGACGACGCGACCTGGGTGTGGTGGCCGGAGCGGCGCATCCTCTGGACCGGCGATCTCTTCATCTGGGTCGCTCCGAACGCGGGCAATCCGCAGAAGGTCCAGCGCTACGCCGCGGAGTGGGCGGCGGCGCTGCGGGAGATGGCCGCCCGCGGCCCCGAGCTGCTCATCCCCGGCCACGGCCTGCCGATCGTCGGAGCCGACCGCGCGCGGCAGGCTCTCACCGACACCGCGGACTGGCTCGACTCGCTCGTGAGCCAGACCCTCGCGCTGATGAACGCGGGGGCCGGCCTCGAGCAGGAGCTCGGCGAAGTCCGGCTGCCCGCGCACCTGGCCGAGCGGCGCTATCTGCAGCCGGTCTACGACGAGCCCGACTACGTCGTGCGCAATCTCTGGCGGCTCTACGGCGGCTGGTACGACGGCGTGCCCGCACACCTCAAGCCGGCGCCCGAGGCCGAGATCGGGCGCGAGATCGCGATGCTGGCCGGCGGCATCGAGGGGCTCATCGCGCGGGCGCGCGCGCTGGCCGGGGAGGGTCGCCTCGCGCTGGCGAGCCACCTGATCGACTGGTCCATCGCGGCCGGGCCCGATCACGTGGCCGCGCACGCCGTGCGTGCCGAGATCTACCAGCGGCGCGCCGACGAGGCCCGTGCCCTCATGACCCGCGGCATCTTCTCCGCCGCCGCCCGCGAATCCGCCGAGAAATCGACGCCTCCCCCCTCCCCTCAGGGGGGAGGGCCCGGGTGAGGGGCGGCGTCCCATGGCCGCCAGCTACCGACTCGGCCTCGGCCGTCGCGCCGCGAATCGCCTGGTCCGCCTCCTCCTGCGCCTCGGCCTGATGCCCGGTCCGACGTACCTGCTGACCGTGCCGGGCCGACGCACCGGTCGGCCGATGTCCACACCGGTCACGCTCGTCGAGGACGGTGGAGAGCGCTGGCTGGTCGCCCCGTACGGCGACGTCGGCTGGGTCCGCAACGCGCGCGCCGCCGGGCAGGTCAACCTGAGCCGCGGCGGCCGCTCCGAGACCCTCCCGATTCGCGAGCTGAGCCCCGCAGACGCCGCGCCGGTGCTGCAACGCTACGTCACCCGCGTCGCCATCACCCGCCCCTACTTCGACGCGCGCCCCGACTCCCCCCTCACCGCCTTCGAGACCGAATCGCCCCGCCACCCCGTCTTCGTGCTGGGGTCAGGTCTTGCATTACGACATTTCCGAGCGCGCAGCCCGGACCGCCCGGCGTGAAGATGTCGTAATGCAAGACCTGACCCCGGACTAGACGACCTCGTCGGTGCGGGAGAGGACTTCGCCGAAGCGGGAGAGGGCGGGCGGAGGCAGTGACTTGTAGACCTCGGCGATGCGGAGGTTGATCTCGCGGTTCGCGAGGGCGAAGAGGCTTCGGCCCTCGGCGTCGCCTTCCACCAGGAACGGGCCGAGCCGCTCGACCTCGAGCACCCAGCAGGCCTGGGCGATCCCCAGCTCGCGAAGCCAGTGCACGTCGAGCACGCGACGGATCCCGCGGCCGTACGCCGCGCCCATGCCGTAGCCCACGGTGGTGAGGTACACCGCCCGGTGCGGCACGAACCACTCGCGGTAGGCCAGCTCGGTGAGCCCGGCCTTGCCCACGATGACCCGGGCCCCCGAGCGCTCGAACCACGGACCCATCGACTTGCCGAACCGGAAGCTGGCCGTTGCGGTCACCGCTTCGACCACGTGGGTGCCGTCGGGCCGGGTGGCCGCGGCGGGCGAGCAGTGGAAGTTCACGTTGGTGAGCACCCGCAGCGCCTCCGGGAACGGCACGCCGCGGTCGACCACTTGCCGGTAGACACCCTCGCGCGCGGTGTAGAGGGCGCCGCTCACGTAGACGACGTCGCCCAGCTTCAGCGAGCGGATCGCCGCGTCGGAGACCGGCGTGGTGAGATGGACCTCATCCATCGTCACGTCATCGAGCCGCGCCATCGCGGTGCCCATCACTCGATCCCGGACCGGCGGTAGTAGTCGGTGAACCAGCCCGGATCGCTCCGGAATTCCACGCGCCCGTCGGAAGCGATCCGCGCAGTCGCCCGTCGTGACGAGAGGCAGAACTGGTGGATGCCGACCGGCATCCCGCCGGTGTGGGTGTAGGCCAGCTCCACGTGGGTGGCCACCACCATCGAGGTGCCCGCGAAGCCCATCGCCCCGATGCCGATGTAATTGCCGAGCGCGGTCAGCTCGTCCTCGAGCGCGGCCGCGGCGGGGTCCGGATTGCGGCTCCCGACGGTGCGCAGGCACGCCGCCTCCTTGCCGATGCGCACGCACGTGTCCTTGGCCCCGCCGATGCCGACGCCCACGATGGCGGGCTGACAGGCCAGCCCGCGCTTGCCCGACTCGATCAGGGTGTCGACGAAGAAGCGCTTGATCCCGGCGACCCCGTCGCCCGGGAAGAGCATGCGGTAGTCGCTGCCGAAGAGGCCGCCCTTGTGCACGGTGGTGACGTCGATCCAGTCGGCTCCCGGCTCGACCGCGTACGTGATCTCGGGCGCGTGGATGCCGACGTTGTCGTTGCGGTCCTCACGGGTGAGCGGGTGCACCCGGTTCGGCCGCAGCGGAATCGCCTGCGTCGCCTCCGCCGTCGCCTTCCGCAGCGCCCGCTCCAGCGCCACCAAGCCACCCTCCACCACCGCCTCGTTCCCCAGCTTCACGTAATATCTCGGCAACCCGGTATCCGCACACATCGGCCGCCGATCCGCACTGGCGATCTCCCAATTCCCCAGCATCTGATCCAACACGAATCGCGCCAGCCGGTTTCCCTCCCGATCCCGCGCCAGCCGCACCCCCTCCCGATAATCCACCGGAATATCGATCGCGGCCCGAGCCATCAACTCCCGCGCCGTATCCTCCACGAGCTTCACCGAAATCATTCTCGCCATGTCACTCAAGGCTCCGCGAACGAAGACGCGACCATCAAGATTCTCAAACCAAGACTCCCAAAGCGGTAGCGCAGGGGGCCGCGGGGTGGCCGGTGGGGCGTGGGAGGGGGTCGGCTGACCCGTTCCCGCCAAGGCAAGCAAGGAATCTCATGTCGCTAGATTGGGAACTGCAACCAGCCCAAGACGAAAACGCGGGACGTGGTCAGAGACCCCCTCCCACCCCCGCCGGCCGCCCCGCGGCCCCCTGCGCTACCGCTTACCCTGCTTCTCGTCGCGCCGGAGCTTATATTCCACCGAGTCAACGAGCGCCTGCCACGACGCCTCGATGATGTTGTCCGCCACGCCCACGGTCCCCCACGTGTCATTCCCATCTCCGGACGTGACGAGCACGCGCGTCTTGGCCGCGGTGGCCTTGGCCTCATCGAGGATCCGCACCTTGTAGTCGAGCAGCGCCATCTCCCGCAGGTTCGGGTAGAAGTCCTCGAGCGCCTTGCGGAGCGCGTGGTCGAGCGCGTTCACCGGGCCGTTGCCCGCCGCCGCGGTGTGCTCCTCGATGCCCTTCACCCGCAGGCGTACGGTGGCCTCGGCCACCGGCTCGCCGTCGCCCGCATTCTCCTCGACGATCACCCGGTAGCCCTGCAGCTCGAAGTACGGCCGGTGGTTGCCGAGGGCCCGCTCCATCAGCAGCTCGAAGGACGCCTCCGCGCCCTCGAACAGGAAGCCCTCGTCCTCGAGCCGCTTGAGCATCTCGAGGATGCGCCGGGCGTCGGGCGTGTTCTTGTCCAGATCGATCCCGTACTCGCGCGCCTTCCACAACACGTTGGACTGCCCGGCCAGCTCGGAGACGAGCACCCGCCGCTGGTTGCCCACCGCGTCCGGATCCACGTGCTCGTAGGTCTCCGGATGCTTCAGCACCGCGGACACGTGGATGCCCCCCTTGTGGGCGAAGGCCGAGTCGCCCACGTAGGGCTGCGCGGCCCACGGCTTGCGGTTGGCCAGCTCGGAGACCAGGCGCGAGATGTCACGCAGCTCGCGCAGGTTCGCGCTCGGAATGCACTCGAGCCCCATCTTCAGCATGAGGTTCGGGATGATCGAGACGAGATTGGCATTGCCGCAGCGCTCGCCGTACCCGTTGATCGTGCCCTGCACGTGCTCGATGCCCTCCCCCACCGCGGTCAGGGAGTTGGCCACCGCGCACTCGGTGTCGTTGTGCACGTGGATGCCGAGCGGGGTGTCGGCCTTCACCGCCCGGCGGACTTCTCGGATGATGGCGGTGATCTCGTGGGGAAGGCTGCCCCCGTTGGTGTCGCATAGCACGAGGCAGTGGGCCCCCGCCGACTCCGCGGCGAGCAGCGTGCGCATCGCGTACTCCGGGTTGCGCTTGAAGCCGTCGAAGAAGTGCTCGGCGTCGTAGATGACCTCTTCGAAGTGCTTGAGGAGGTAGGCGACCGAGTCCCCGATCATGGCCACGTTCTCCTCGAGCGTGGTGCCCAGCGCCGCGGTCACGTGGAAGTCCCACGCCTTGCCGAAGATCGTGACGACGGGCGGGCCCGCCTCCACCAGCGCCTGGAGATTGCCGTCGTCCTGCGGGCGCACGCCGGGCCGGCGGGTGGCGCCGAACGCGCTGATCTTGGCGGTCTTGAACACCGCGCCCTGCACGCGCTTGAAGAAGCGCAGGTCCTTCGGATTCGAGCCGGGCCAGCCGCCCTCGATGTAGTGGATGCCGAGGGCGTCGAGTCGCTGGGCGATGCGGACCTTGTCCTCCATCGAGAAGGCCACGCCCTCGCCCTGAGTCCCGTCACGGAGGGTGGTGTCGTAGATCTTGATCGCGCGCGATCGGGACGTCACGGCCATGGGGGGCACATCATCCCGCCCCCGCCCGGGAGGTGTCAAGTTATGCTCGGACGGTGATTCCCGCGATCATGGCCGTGGTGGTGCTGGGGGCCGGCATCGTCAAGGGCGCCATCGGCTTCGGCTTTCCCTCCCTGGCGACGCCGCTGTTGAGCCTGGTGACCGACGTGAAGACGGCGGTGGTGGTGCTGATCCTGCCGAACATCATCATGGACGGCATCCAGTTCGTCCGGCGCGGCGCGCCGATGGCCACCGCGCGGCGCTTCGCGACCCTGCTCGTCTCGGGCGCGGCCGGCATGGTGCTCGGCACCCGCGTGCTCACCATGCTGTCGCCGCGCGCGGCCACGTTCACCCTGGGCTTCTTCGTGGTGGCCTTCGTGATCCTCAGCGCCACCGGCCTCTCGCCGAAGGTGCCCGCCCACTGGGAGCGATGGCTCTCGGCGCCCGCCGGCTTCGTGGCCGGCGTGGTCGGCGGCGTGACCAACGCGCCGGCCACGCCGCTGGTCCTCTACTTCCACGCCATCGGCCTCGGCAAGCACGACTTCGTGGCCTCGGTGGCCTTCACCTTCATCTTCTACAAGGCGGTACAGCTCGGCGCGGTCGGCTGGTACGGGCTGCTCACGTGGCCGGTGCTGTGGATCTCGGTCGGGCTGACCGCGGTCGCGCTGGTGGGGTTCGCGGTGGGACTCCGCCTGCAGGATCGCCTCGATCAGCGAACGTTCAACCGCGCGGTGCTGGTCTTCCTGGGCGCCCTCGGCGCCTGGCTCCTCGTGCGCAGTCTCAGATGATCCGCTCGCGCTCACCTGGCGGCGCCCGGCCTCAGGACGGGCGCATCGTGTAGGTCCAGCACTCTCCCTCGAGCAGCGTCACCCCATCCTGGTTGCGGATGGTGGCGTGCAGCTGGCAGACCGGCTTGTCCGGCTTGAGCGCCAGCACTTCCACCTGCGCGGTCAGCGGGGCCGAAAGGCTTAGTTCTTTGCGAATCTTTTCCTCGACCTGCGGAACGATTTTTTCCGGCTTCTGGCTCATGAAGGCGCAGTTCATAGATCCCCCTTTGGATGGTGTGTGACGAAGGG
>Ga0209974_10000562_pt1 | contig 12401 bp, 18 predicted proteins | sample InoplaM3SPM_FD_187592 | JGI IMG/M metagenome (GOLD analysis project Ga0209974, IMG submission 187592) | Arabidopsis thaliana rhizosphere microbial communities from the Joint Genome Institute, USA, that affect carbon cycling - Inoculated... | ecosystem: Host-associated > Plants > Roots >...
CATCTCGCTGGCGAGGAACAAAGCACTGTCGTTCGCCACGGGCGACTACATTGCAACGATTGACGATGATGAGTATGCCGACTCTCATTGGTTGCTAAACCTGTACCGGGCTTTAACGTCCCACAACGCGGATGTTGTCCACGGACCCGTGCTGGCTGAGTTTCAGCCTAAGACTCCCCATTATATTAGAGCGGGCTTCATACGGCCGAATCCACCCACCGGATCGACCGAGAAGTATGTTTTAAACGCCGGAAATACTCTTTTTCGAAGCAAGCTTCTCGAGGACCTGCCGACACCCTTTGAACCACGATTTGGCAGAACCGGCGGTGAAGATTCAGCTTTTTTTTACCGTCTCAGGGGACGTGGTTGCCGGATGGTCTGGTGCCGGGAAAGTCTTGTGTTCGAACAAGTGTCACCTCATAGAGCGAATTTGGTGTGGCTCCTGAAACGCAATTTCCGAAACGGGAATCTATATCCTCGCTATCACGGTAATTCTAATCCAACCCACGCGGCCCAAATTGGACTTACTTGTCTGCAGCTTGCCGCCCTGAGTTGCGGCATTTTATTTTTCATGATCGGGGGTATTTTCAGTTCCAAATACAATAACCAATGCATCGTGTGTCTGCGAAAAATATCGTTTCGCCTTGGTATCCTAGCCCATTACGCAAATATTCGTATCGGAAATCGAGACGATGAGGATTCCAATATTTAGAACCGCGCCTCGACAGCTTCTTCGTCGGCTGCACTGCGCGAATCGCCGGGCTCATGACACTGGCCGTGCGAAAGCATGGGGTTGGACACATGAGAATACCGATTGCTGCACGACTTTTATGGGGGCAGCATGACTTGCTGCCTTGCCGTCCTGGGTCAATCCGAATGAAACGCGTCCTCATCATCACTTACTACTGGCCGCCTTCCGGCGGGGCGGGGGTACTACGCTGGCTCAAGTTCTCCAAGTACCTTCGGGAGTTCGGTTGGGAGCCCGTCATTTACACGCCGGACGCGGGGGAGACACCTGGAAACGATCCAACGCTGATTTACGAAATTCCCGAGGGGATCGAAATCCTGAAGCAGCCAATTTGGGAACCGTATTCGATCTACAAGGGATTAACGGGAATTAGTAAGAAATACCCAATCTACTCCGCTTTCATCAACGAAGAGAAGGAGCCTTCTGTCATCGGCCAAAAGGTCTCGGTCTGGCTCAGAGGTAATTTTTTCATTCCTGACGCACGCAAGTTTTGGATCAATCGCTCTGTGAGGTTCCTCAAAAAGTACTTAGAAGAATTCCCTGTGACGAGGATCGTGTCCACTGGCCCGCCGCACAGCATGCATATGATCGGACTGGGTCTCAAAGCGCATTTTCCCCATATTCCCTGGATTGCCGATTTCCGAGATCCGTGGACAAGCAGCGATTTCTACGACCAACTCATGCTCAGCAAGTGGGCCGATAACAAACATCGTCAACTCGAAAAGAAGGTGCTGAGGACCGCCGACAAGGTCATTGCCGTGAGCTGGAGCTGGGCCAGAGAATTGGAATCAATCAGAGATCGGCCCGTACGAGTCATTACAAACGGCTTTGACGCAGATGATTTTCGGAATCACAGATCAAACTTGGATAACCAATTTTCCATTATCCACGCTGGATCGATGAATAGAAACCGAAATTCCTGTATCCTGTGGTCGGCTCTTGAACGGCTCTGCAGGAACCACGAGGCATTCCGTTCGAACCTGAAGATCATTCTCATCGGGCCAACCGACTACACGATCTTCGAAAGCATTGAAAGGCGGGGCTTGACGACTAATCTGGAAAAAATAGACCGGCTACCGCACAAGGAGGCACTCCGGCGTGTTTGTCGTTCACAACTGTTGTTGCTCCCGATCAACAGGACCCCCAATGATCAAGGGCGGATCCCCGTGAAGCTTTACGAATACCTTGCCTCCAAACGTCCCGTCTTATGCATCGGGCCTCTCGATGGCGATGCCGCACGGGTCATTCGATGGACCCACGCAGGGAAGGTGCTGGATTTTCATGATGAGTCAGGAGTCAGCAAAACTCTTTGGGACTGCTATAAGGATTTCTGCAATGGCGCGCTAATGGGACTAACCGATGAAATCGAGCGATTCTCTTTCAGCGAGCTGGCAAAGCATATGGCTGCGGCCCTTGATCGACCTATCTAGTTTGATTTGCACAAAGCCATAAGAGCCATAAGAGCCATAAGAAGAGCCATAAGGGTCAGGTCTTTACTCTTGCTCTTTGGTCGCACTTTTAATCAGGCGACTCACCGTCGAGTAGTGCAATTCGAGATGACGGGCAACTTCGATCTGACTGTACCCGTGATGGTATACGGCTTCAGCGATCCGCCGATCGCGCTTGGCCTTCCCGCCGCCGCTCTCTTCAAACAGCTTCTTGAGACTGACCCGCCCCATGAGCCGTTGCGCTTTCGGTACCTCTCTCAGTTTCTGTCTCCCCGCAACATGATCCTTCAGCGCCTCAGCAAATCCCTCTAATCCCAACAGACTCTGCGCCTCTAGATTCTCCCAGATCGGGACTCCTCCGATCCCTTCGCTCACATACTCCCGGTACTTCTCTTGGCCTGTGCTTTGCCTGTGCCCAAAATGGCTGAGCAGCTCATTCACCGTAAGACAGCGGGGGATTGCACATTGTCCGGCCGTTGCCCGGTAACTACTCCACGCCCACTCTCTGGGATGTTTGACCGCTTTCGCTCTTACCGGATTGAGCACCACGTAGCGGCAGACTTCTAGAAAGTGGCTGTCTTTTTGGACCAAGATCCCCTTAAATCGTCCCTGAAACAGATGCCCCACCCGACGGTGGCAACGGTTGAAAGCCTGTGTGTACACTCCGTTGAGCTGGCGCATCCCTTTGGACAAATTCCCATCCGGTGTCTCGATCACCAGATGGTAATGATTGTCCATCAAGCAGTAGGCGTGGCAGAGCCAGTTAAATCGATGGGTGACTTGGGAAAGAGTGTCAAGAAATAGTTCCCGGTCGGTGGCGTCTTTAAAAATGGGCTTTCGCTCATTACCCCGAGAAGTGACGTGGTAAAGCGCGCCATCGTATTCGATCCGTAGCGGCCGCGCCATGGCCGCCGAATTTAGAAAAAGTAATCTAAATTGTGTAGGGTCGAGGACTGGCGCGGTATCTCGTAGGTGAAGCCTATCTGTTACCGTCTCTTTCGTCTGACGGTGCCTCACTAGCTCCACCGTAAACCCGTTTCCAGCCCCCGCCACTTCAAACCGGACGTGACCCTTTCGGTCATCCGGCTTTCCTGAGTCTGTTCGTCATAGGGCGCTATTTGCCTAGTGTGCTGGAGACACTTTCACAGGCGATCGATAGAAGTACTGGACTCGGTATTCGTTGACCAGCCCCCACTTTTTGTAAATCGCCTCGTTACTCCATCTCTTCCAGCCACAGCCCGGGCGGCCTTTCTGCTTCATCACAAACCGGCGTATCTTCCTCATGATCTCAAAGCGTATCCAGTCAAACGCCCGCCGCGCATTGCCCACTCGGAAGTAATTGACCCAGCCCACAATGACCGGACCAATCCGCTCAAGGACTTCGGGTAGCTTTCGGTGCCGGGAGAATTTCAGAATTTTTCTCACCCGCCGCAGAAGCTCGCTTTGCTTCTTCCGCATCGGCGTGCGCAGTACGAATCGCTTACCGAATCGATTCCGTCCTTCTCTGAGATCGAACCCCAGAAAACCAAAACTCTCGCCACTGCCAAAGTCCACCACCTTGGTCTTTTCTTCGTTGATCTCGATCGCCACTTTCCTTAGCTCTTCTTCCAGCCGCTTCTGGATCATTCCCACGTGCGGCTGCCACTTCGGATATCCATCTACTAACACGACCATGTCGTCCGCGTACCGTGTGTAGATCATCCGCTCCCACTTCCCATCTCTTCGGCGCTGGTCCATTTCCTCTGCCATCGCCTGGTCCAACCGTTCAAATACAGATTAGCCAACAACGGCGAGAGCACTCCCCCTTGAGGGACTCCGCGCTTGCCGTTGGCCTTCAGGATCTGTTTGACCAGATGGAGAATCGCCGGGTCTTTCACCCGCATGGCCAACTTCCGCAGTAATAGGTGGTGGCGGATGTTGTCGAAGTAGCTCTTAAGATCAACGTCGATGACTCGGGTCAGCCCCTGCACCAACCCATGCACCACACGATCCAATGCCTGGTGCGCTGTCCGTTTGGGCCGGTACGCAAAAGAACTCGTGTGAAAATCAGCTTCAAAGATCGGCTCCAAGATGAGCTTCACCGCTCCCTGGACCACGCGATCCTTGATGGTGGGAATTCCGAGCCGGCGCGTCTTGCCATTCCCTTTCGGTATCTCGACCCGCCGGTTCTTCGATGGCTTGTACGTTCGTGCAAGAAGTTCCTCTCGTATCGCATTGAGAAACTCCTCTACCCCTTTGGTTTCGATGGACTGAAAACTCTCTCCATCGATTCCTGGCGTTCCGTCGTTGGCCTTCGCCGCTTGATACGCCGCTCTGAGAGTCTCCACTTTACTCACATGAACGTAGAAACCCCAAAACCGCCTGCTCTTCTCGGCTTTCGCCTTACGGTATATCCTTCGCCTCAGTTCTTGCAGATTAACGGAAGGTTTTATCATGCCTCCCCTGCCTCACTTAGCGGTCGAAAGAATCAAACTCAGCATGGCCCCTTTGCTCCAGAGACATTACTCTCCTTCATCGCTCCTACGGGCCACTCCGCCATCCTGTTGCCTTCGACCCCTTTCCCGTGTCAGCAGTTATAGGACCGAGCTTCTCCGAAGATTTCTCTCCGGGGCATACAGGACTTCTCCAGTTTCTGTCGTCTCCCTGTTACCGTGTCGCCGCCAATACCCCACCGATGTGGACTATCCCCTTAGCCAGTGTGAGATAGCTCATACTGTCTTCGCCGACTATTGACCGGCTCGACCACCGGAACTTAGACTTTAACGAGGCTTGCTCAGCGTTTACTCACGTTGCAACCCGGTCACTCGCTCATCAGCCCGAAGCTGACTTTGTCGGTAGGCTTCAACATCTCGATTACTCTCCATGCTGCTACCCAAGCTAGGCGGCTTCTGGCTCTTACCGCCGTGGGACTTCTCGCACTTAAATGAGAGTCACCCTATGGATCACGACAGCGATTCATCTGGACACGCCAAGAGTAAAGACCTGACCCCTGCAATGTGACCCAGTTCGGAATTGGCCGGCGAGATCGGCACCATCGAGCGGTTTTGCTCCGAAGGAAGTCTTTCCTTGTATGTCGGCATGTCCACGTTGGATAACAGTTCCGGAAAGTACCAGGGCACCAAAGCTCCCAAGCACGTCAACACGCGGGCCAAAGCAGCGATGATGGTAGCGATTGATCGGCATCGAAAGTATGTGCCGCAGTCCCAGAGGTACTACGAGAAGAAACGAAGTGAGGGGAAGAAACACAATCAGGCGATCCGAGCTCTAGGCCGACACCTCTGTCGGATCATCTACAAGATGCTCAAGCAAGAGCGCGAGTACGAGCTTCGCCCTGAAAAAGGGAATACCAAGACCAAGGTCAGTCCGAGATCGTTGATTAAAACGCAAATACGGAGGTCAAAAATTTCAGTCCAAGGTAAACAATAACATTCCTACGAGCAGAGCACGTAAGGAACTCATCCGCTTGAAATTTCCAGCGGGATGATCTGGCCTGAGTATTGACTTATTTACGGCCCGCCGTGAAGCAATCAGCGGCTCGCCGTCACACCATATCGTTTCTGCAAGCAGCGGCGGGGGCAGACTTTTGGTGTCTTGACTATCTTTTGATTCGGTGACGTGCGCCAGCACTGGCTCAGCGTTCAAAAGCATTCAATCGCTTCAGGTTTGTGTCGTGGTCAGTCTTCCATATCATGATCATGGCAGCAGGCTCCTGCTGTCTTCGATACTTTTTCTCACTCTCGCAGGCAGCGCCTTCTCGGCGTTACGCAGGTCGTAGGTCATTTGGAGGTTCATCCAGAATTCCGCCGAGGTTTTGAAGAATGTTCCCAGCCGGATTGCCGTGTCCCCGGTGATACCTCTTTCATCCTTCAGGATCGCCGTGATCCGGTTAGGCGGCACCCTGATCGCCTTCGCGAGCGCGTTTGCCGTCAAGCCTAGCGGCTTCAAGAACTCCTCGTTAAGAATTTCACCGGGCGGAACCGGTCGCATTGCGTTCTTCTTCATTTTCTTACTCCTTAATGATAGTCCACTATTTCAACGTCATACGGACCGTCGTCTTTCCAGGTAAAACAGATCCGCCATTGGTCGTTGATCCGGATACTGTATTGTCCGGCCCTGTTTCCCGATAACTTTTCCAATCTATTTCCGGGACTCGCGGCGAGGTCGCCGAGTTTCACCGCGCTGTCCAGCATCACCAGCTTGCGCTCCGCCGCCTTCTTAAAGCCTGAGAACTGCCTGACATTCTCTCCACCGAAAAAATCCTCCGTCTTCCGGTCCTTGAAGCTTCGAATCATCTAAAACAATTTAGCAAATTTTATGATTTACGTAAAACGTTCTCGTCGCCTCGGGACTTGAATCGTCGTGAAGCAACGATCACCACAAAGCGCCACAAGAGCACCGCAAGGGGTCAAATATTTTGTTGATAGGAAGTCGCAGGATCAGTCAGGCAGAAATTTGCCCCAAGTGTTCATATAGTGGATCATTTCTTTGAGCGCGCTGCTTCTGCCGAGCGGCTCGCCGTGACACCACATTGTGACTCCTTCTATTGGTATTCTGCAATCGCGTATCGTGCGTCACATGTGCGCGGTCGGGTTGGCAACTTGAAAGCTGTATCCGATTTGCCGTAGAGAAAAGTAGAGGAGGGCAAATCGATGCCGCTTAATATGCAACCTTTGTCGGACAGGTTCGGTGTAGCAATCACGAACGTGGACCTGTCAAAAGACATCGACGAGCGTCTCTTTGATGAGATTGTCGATGTCTTCGTAAAGAAACAGGTCCTGGTTTTCCGCGATCAACATATCGAGCCTCAACATCAAGTTGCCTTCAGCCGAGATTTGGCCCGCTCGAAATGCTGTATGACGAGGATCAGCGGGTGCCGGGCTTCCCGGAGATCGCCATCCTTTCCAATGAGAAGGTCGACGGCAAATTCATCGGCGTCGTCGCGGCCGGCGATTTCTGGCATTCGGACCAGTCCTACAGACGAGAGACTTCACTCGCGACTTTCCTCTATGCCCATAAGCTGCCCAAGCACGGCGGCGATACGGAATTCGCCGATATGCACGGCGCCTATGAAAGCCTATCCGATGACATCAAAAACGCATCGAGGGGCGCATGGGTATCCACCAGCGCAGCAAGTTGGGCAATCCGCGTGTCGCGGTGACCCGAGAGGGTGGCGAAGAATATTATCAAAGACGGGCCACCAAAAACGTGCTCCATCCGATCGTCCGTACCCATCCTGTATCGGGCCGTCTTTATGTCTCGCCGCGTTTTACCGTCGGTATAGAGGGCATGGACGACGCCGAGGCGCAGCCGCTGCTCGATACGTTATTCGCTTACCAGACGGCGCCTGGCAACACGTACCGTCACAAATGGACCCTGGGCGATTTCGTGATGTGGGACAATCGTAGCGTCAATCATCAAGCCTGCGGCGGATATGCGATGGACGACATTCGCTTGCTTCATCGCACATCGACGCAAGGGGATCAACCATTCTGTAGAGGACGACGTCGCGATCCCGGGGAATCTCGCCGTGGCGCTCTTCGATCTCTTCCATGGCTATACGAAGCGCATCCGGGATCATCTGAGGAAACGCCACGATTGAAATGTTTTCTCGGCCGTGAGGCGTAACGTTGCCACGGTCAGTCATGAGTTGTTGATTTGTCTTTTCTCATGACTAGCTCGCGAAAGAAATCAACCCCTCAAGCCGACCGACTGTTTGAGTGGCAGCAATCATATTCGATCTGCTCGTCCGCGTTCGGCCGCCCTCGGGGAGTCAGGTCGAACAGCGTCCAAAGCGGCTCGACAGTCCCCAGGTGCCTTATGTCCTGACCTGCGTCGCTCGGCTCGAATACGAGCTCGGATGCCCAATGCAGCCGGATCGCCCCATCGGGCCATCGCTTGAATACGGTCATGATCGGGATCTGCTGACCCTCCGCATCCTCGCCATGATAGTCCCGCTTGAAGCTGTTGTGCGCAGCTGACAACAGCCTAATGTGCTTCCATCCCTTGTCGCGGGCGAACGCCGCGACCCGGTCGATCGGAGCCTTTGCGACGATGGCAAGGTTGCCGCCGAGCCCCTCGAAATGGGGCATCGTTCCCTCCCACATGTCGATCAGCGCGGTGCATGAGGGGCACGGCCCCTCGGCAAGCGGTACGTTCGCCATGGCGCCGGCCGTCGGCCCGGGCCGATTGTCTTGGGCATGGCGGGGGAACATGTAATGGTAGAGCATCAGCGTGTCCCCGCCGCGGAATAGCTCAGACAGAAGCATCGTCGAAGGCGCGCCGTCCGCACCGATGCAGTCGAATAAATAGTCTTCCGGCACTTCGCCGCCCGCCGGCAGCGCCCTCAATTCAGCTGCGACGGCCTCCATTTCCCGTCGCAGCGCCACCTCGCGCTCCAGCAGCGCAGTACGCGCCTTCCTATAGTTCACCGTTTCGTTCGGGAAAGTCACGCTCATGATCTTCTCCTTTCAGCTCTCATCCCTTTGTCGAACCGAGTGAGCGCATTTCGACAGACCCTATAAAGGATGTCACATCCTCATACGGAGAAAAGACGCTCGATCTCATCCCCTTGTCGATTGTAGGGGTCGATCAGGTCCTACCGAATAAAATCCCCCATGCGAGTTGACCTCGGTGATTGGAAACGACACGACGATTGTCGATCCTGGTACCGTGCTGAACGGCGATTCATCGTTCGCATACATACACCGCAGCGTTGCGCGCACTATCTAACCAATCTGTGCGTTGGCAGTTTCTCGTGCATCGGAACGGGGTGTTGTGGTACCCATGATGAAACAAGAAGGAGTCAATGAAATGACGCTGCCTTTAGAACGTTTTCGCATGCTCGATCTGACCCGCTTGGTGCCAGGGCCGATGGCGACGTGGATGCTGGCCGACCTTGGAATGGATGTGCTGAAGATTGAAGACGTCGCTGATCGGAGTGCCTACCGCGATCAGCAGGCGGCGCGTCAGTCGAGAGAAAATTTCACCGCTAATCAGGAGGCGCGTGAAAAAGAGGTACGGGCGAATGCTTGGGATCATACGCACCGGAACAAGCGGAGCATTGCCATCAATCTGCAGAAGCCGGAAGGCCAGGCGATCCTTCATCGGCTGGTCAAAGACGCGGATGTTTTTTTCGGCTCGTTTCGTCTCGGCGTTTACAAGCGGCTGGGCGCGGACTACGAGAGGTTGAGCAAGATAAACCCGCGCTTGATCTACGCGACCATTAGCGGCTACGGCTTCGGCAACAGTTTTACGGAATGGCCCGGCAACGAGCGCAATGCGCAAGGGATGTCCGGGGTGAGCGCGCTCATGACCGGGCAGGACGGCGAGCCGGCGGATATGCTCTGCCAGCCGGTGGATAGCTATTCGGCGGCGTTGGCCGTGATCGCAATTCAATCGGCGCTTTTTGCTCGTGAGCAAACTGGGCGCGGACAGCAGGTCGACATTGCTCTCGTGGAAGGCGGCACGACGTTCGTAAATTCCAACGTGCCCGACTACTTCCGCAGTAAGAAAGTGCGAAAGCGCGGATTCCCAAGCATCGGCAACCTGCGATGCAAAGACGGCAAGTACTTGAGCAGCGCAGCATTCGCGCAGGCGCATTTCTGGGCGCCGTTCTGCGACGCCGTCGGGTTGCCGGAAATGCGCGACACGGTTCCGGCGGGCAATGCGGAAATGATCCGCAAAGTGAAAACGCACATGCTGAGCAAAACTCGCGACGAATGGCTCTCGATCATACCCAAAGAAATTTCCGTGGTGCCGATGCTCGAGTTCGACGAAGTGCTCGAAGGCCCGTACGCCAAGGAGCGTAGTATGGTGCTGGAGCTGGATCACCCGCTGGAAGGAAAGGTGCGCCAACTGGCATCACCCTTCCGTTTGTCCGACACGCCGCCGACCTTTCGCCGCTTCGCGCCCGCGCTGGGCGAACACAGCGTCGAGGTGCTGCAAAGCATCGGTTATAGCGAAAACGAAATCGACGCACTCGAAATGGCCGGCGTTGTCCGTTCGCAGAAGTTTCGGCTGTAGTTCAGATCGAGCAGATGTTTGTCGATCGGCGTCATTCCGTTCGTCCAGATCATTCGGAAGTCATGCGCGTCGCTCCCCTGATTTGCGCACGCGCATGCCGAGCTTGTCGTCCCACTGAAGAATCCTGGGCAGCGGCGCTTCGGAAATGTCGCCGACGATACGCGGTATTTCCAGTCATGACAGCTCCCAGGATCACAGCGACATCGAGTACGATCCAGCCGATACATGACAAATAAATATTTTTGGCCGCACAGATGGCCACAGCAAGAAAATCACATCGGACTGACATGTTGATTGAGGCGTTGAAACGGTGTGCTGAACTGTTGATAAGTTTCAAAACGCTTGCCTCGGACTCGCAGAGTCTCCACGGGTATGTGATGGGCATGATCTTTGCGGCTCAAAAGGTTAAATCAGCGTCGATTGCAATGTCGATTTTTGCTGTTCAGCTTCGATAACTAATAAAAAGGAAAGGAGAGCAGCATGAGAGTTTTAGTCATCGTCAAAGCGAGCAAAGATTCTGAAGCGGGAAAAATGCCGAGCCAGGAGATGCTTGCTCAAATGGGCAAGTTCAACGAGGAGCTGGCGAACGCCGGTGTAATGTTAGCCGGCGAGGGATTGCACCCGACCTCGAAGGGCAAGCGGATCAAGTTCTCGGGCGATAAGCGCAAAATTACCGATGGTCCTTTTGGCAAGCCAAAGGATTTGATTGCCGGTTACTGGTTGTGGAAGTGCGAGTCGTGGGAAGAGGCGATCGAATGGGCGAAACGCATACCTTTCCAGGAAGGTGAAGTGGAGATTCGCCAAATTTTCGAAGCCGAAGATTTTGGCGCGGAGTTTACACCGGAGCTAAGAGCGCAAGAGGAGCGGATACGCGCGCGAGCCGAGCAAGCGACAAAGGAAATGCATTGAAGAAGCCGGAATTTATCCCGCATATATCCCGCGAAGGCGCTAAGGCACAAAGAAAAAAAATCCTCGGTCCTGAACTCGGCGCCTTTTGCGCCTTGGCGGGAGTCATATCTTCTTACAAATTCACGAAAGGAGAATGCCATGAAAGTGCAGCCATATCTATTTTTCAGCGGAAACTGTGAGGAAGCGCTCGAGTTCTACAAAAAGGCACTCGGCGCCGAAGTGCAGATGATGGTGCGCTACAAAGAAAGTCCTGAACCGCCGCCGGCAGACAAAGTACCGGCGAACTGGGGCGACAAAATCATGCACGCCAATGTCCGGATCGGCGAGACGCAGGTGATGGCCTCTGACGGCTGCCCGCAGGAGGGAGCCGGCTTTAAGAATTTTTCGCTAACCATTTCGGCAGCCAAGGAAGCGGACGCCGACCGGTTATTCAACGCCCTCGCCGATGGCGGCCAAGTGCAGATGCCGCTTGGCAAAACGTTTTTTTCGCCCCGCTTCGGCATGCTGACCGACAAGTTTGGTCTGTGCTGGATGGTTGGTGTATTCGAGCAAAGCGCGCAAGCAGCAGCGTAGACAAGGCGCGACCTGACCCACTGCCCAGCCATGGATAAGTCGGAAGTGACGTGGCGCGGGCGCTCGGTAAATCTCATTGAGACGAGAAGTCGACAATGCAATGCGAACACAGCAATGCCAAAAAAGGAGCGTGATCATGGCCGTTCGTCTGAATCACACAATTGTCGCCGCGCATGACCATGAAGCGTCGAGCAAATTCTTAGCCGAGATACTCGGTCTGCCACCTCCGCTGCGGTTAGGACCGTTTGCGATCGTAACGGTAGGCGACACCTCGCTGGATTATATGAATGTTAAAGAGTACCGAGGCGCCGATGGCGAGATCGTTTCTCAGCATTACGCCTTTCTGGTGACCGAGGCCGAATTCGACGAGATCTTGGCGCGCATTCGGGAACGGCACCTGCCCTATTGGGCCGATCCGCGGCGCGGCCAGCGGGACCAGATAAACGACTGGGATGGTGGCCGCGGGGTCTACTTCGAAGATCCTAACGGTCATGTTCTCGAAGCGATCACGCGACCCTACGGCAGCGGCGGCACGACGGTGGCTCGACCGCACCCGTTGCTCGCGTTAACCGGGAACCTCGCACCTGAAACCCGCCACAATGATCAGAGCGTGAGAGGTGAAGGCGCTCATCTCGCGACCGCAGAACGGCCCGATCAGTGACCCGCATGAAAGATTCCATGAACGGCGTCAGCGGCTGCGA
>Ga0209974_10000563_pt1 | contig 12398 bp, 10 predicted proteins | sample InoplaM3SPM_FD_187592 | JGI IMG/M metagenome (GOLD analysis project Ga0209974, IMG submission 187592) | Arabidopsis thaliana rhizosphere microbial communities from the Joint Genome Institute, USA, that affect carbon cycling - Inoculated... | ecosystem: Host-associated > Plants > Roots >...
GCAAGATTGGCAAACGGCCAAACAGATTTGCCTCGATCTCGACGCTACCAACAAAGTCGGACCGAATATCGGCAATCTTTCCTGGCGCGAGAACGTCTTCAAACTGTCTGTCAATGAAGCCGGTTACTGCACCGCCGGCCCGCTGCGCGCCCCGTGGCGCATCGTGCCGCAGGAAGTCAAAGACAATAGCAAAAAGATTGCAGCGCATTGGAAGACCCTCTGCGAAAAGTATCCACTCGCGAAACAAGAGGTGAGGAAAACTGCCTAGCTTACTCCGTTCAAGGTTTAACGGTTCAGTTCAAGGTCGGAGATGTGAGGCCTCTCGGTTTACGCCGGGAGGCTTCCGCTTTTATGCAGTTGTAGCCGACGGAAATGGGCCGGCACTCTACTGGACCTTGTGCCCGATTTAAGTGTAAAAGAGAACATTGCAGCCAAACCCAATCCTCTAGGGGAGAAATCATGAGCACAGCGGCACAGCAAAGGATCATCGACGGCGATGGCCATGTGGTCGAAGACATTGCGAGCATCGTCAAATACATGCCTGAAGAGTACATTGGCAGAAGTTTTTCGGAAGCGCGCGGCAAGAATCCGTTTCCGCCGATCGATCACCTGCATTCCGCCAACCGGCACTTCACGCCGAAGGGCGCTTTCGCCAACGTCGGCCGCGAAGGCTGGGAGCTTTTTCTCAACGACGTCGGCATCGGCACAACGGTCCTCTACACAAGCGCCGGCCTCGCCTTCGGAAAGATCGTCAGTCGCGACTGGGCCATTGAATTGGCGCGAGCTTACAACAACTGGATGCACGACACGTACACATCCAAAAGCCCGCGCTTCAAGGCCATGGGCCTGATCCCGCTCCAGGAACCCGCGGAAGCGGTCATCGAGCTGCGCCGTATCGTGCGCGATCTCGGATTTTGCGGCGCGATGCTGCCGTCCATGGGCGTCAACATGCCGCACCTGGGCTCGCAAAAATATTGGCCCATTTATGGCGAAGCCGAGCGCCTGGGATGCGCCATCGCAATTCACGGCGGCGCCCATGAAAATCTTCTGATGGATGACGCCAGCCCCTACGCCATTGCCAATGCCTTGGGCCACCCGATGAGCCAGATGATCTGCTTTGCCGGCATCATTTTTAATGGCATTTTCGACAAATTCCCCGGTTTGCGCATGGGTTTCATGGAAGCCGGCTGCGCCTGGTTGTTGACCTCTATGGAGCGTTTTACCGGCTCGTGGGCGAGCCATGTACAATTCGATCCTCGCAACCGTTTCCTGCAGCTAAAGAAAGGCGAAAAGATCATCGACTATATTATTCGCCATATCGACGATGGCCGGATCTTCGTCGGCTGCGAGGGTGAAGAGCTGAGCATTGCAGAAGCGGTAAGTATTACAGGAAACAAACCGTACGTATTCTCCACCGACTACCCGCACGAAGTCGACGCCGAGACCTGCAAGCACGAGCTGGAGGAGCTGCGCGAAAACACTCAGCTCAGCGCAGCAGACAAAGACGCGATCTTGTTCGGCAACGCGCAGCGTTTTTATGAGCTGGCTCAGTGAACTCCGTCGAAAACGGGCGCGGGGGCGGGTTGCGAACCCACCCTATCGGATTCGAGCGATATGAAATGCTGCTAGGTAGAGGATCTAAACATGAAAGAAACAAAGCACAAAATCATCGACGGCGACGGCCATGTTGTCGAAGATCATTCGGCGATTGCGGCGCGGATGCCGCAAGAATATAGGGATCGCTTCGGCTCGAGCCGCAGCCCTTACCCGCCCAACGATCATCTGCACGCGGCGAACGCGCACTTTCTTCCGCCCGGCGCTTTTGCAAAAGTCGGGCGGGATGGGTGGATCGACTTCATGGAAGACGTCGGGTTGACGAGCGCGGTGCTCTATCCGACCAATGGTTTATCGTTCGGCCGCGTCGTCAGTCTGGACTGGGCGATCGAGCTGGCGCATGCGTACAACGACTGGATGCACGATGAGTATGTGAGCAAAAGCAACCGCTTTCAGGCTCTCGGACTGATTCCGTTGCAAGAACCGGCTGAGGCGGTGAAGGAGCTTCGCCGCATCGTAAAGGAGCTGGGCTTCTGCGGCGCTATGTTGCCGAGCACAGGGGTGATGGGTGCGCAGAATCATCTCGGCGACGATCGTTACTGGCCGATCTACGAGGAAGCCAATCGTCTGGAATGCTGCATCGGGATTCACGGCGGCGTGCACGACCACATGGGTTTGGACGACATGACTCCATACGCGCCGGTGAACGCGCTTGGCCATCCCTTTGGTCAGATGGTCAATTTCGCGGGGATTCTTTTTAACGGGGTGTTCGACAGATATCCGAAAGTCCGCTTCGGTTTTATGGAAGCCGGCTCGGGCTGGTTCGTCAACTGCATTGAGCGGTTCGAGCGCGCCTGGAACAGCCATGTGCAGTACGATCCGCGCGGTCGTTTTCTGAAGCGCCGCGACAAAGAATCAATTACCGGGTACATCAAACGTCACGTCGATGAAGGGCGCATCTATGTCGGTGTCGAAGGGGACGAGCTCACCCTGCCCTTTGCCGTCAGCATCGTCGGCAACAAGCCGTTCATTTTCTCCTCGGACTTCCCGCACGAAGTCAACAACGATACCTGCAAGGAAGAGTTGCAGGAGTTGGACGAAAACAAGCGGCTCACGCAGGAAGACAAAGACGCCGTTCGCTACCGCAACGCCGAGCGCTTCTACGGCTTGCTGGAAAATTGAGGTCCGTTCCAGCGGTTCCAAACGTTCCAGCCGTTCAAATCGTTTTGGGATGGGATCGGAACGAGAAAAAATAACCGAAAATCCACAAAAAAAATAAATGCCGATTCGTAGGGGCGGATTTCAAACCCGTCCCTTTTGCTTGTCGAAAGGCTCGACCCTTACCCGATCCCTCCCATCGAAATGGGCGAAGATTCAATCAAAAGAAGGAACCCACTGTGAGAACAGCCATACGTCGCATTATCTTTCTAATCACGATCACGAGCACGATTCTCGTCACGACTTCGCCTCACGCGCAATCGCTCACCAATTTCCGCATTGCCAACGGCACCAGCGGTGAAAATCCAGCGGTGCTCTGGGTCGGCGTGGAGCAAGGCTTTTACCGCAAACACGGCTTGAATGTGGAGGTCATCTACATGCGGGTAGGGTCTCTCGCCGCATCAGCTATGGTATCGGGCGACGTGAATGCGGTTCTCACGAGTTCTAACGCCGTATTGAATCTCGCCGCCGGAGGGTTGGACGTCGTAATCATCGGCGCGCTGTTCCAGCGTCCCGAGGGAGACTTTATGGCGCGTCCCGAGCTCAAGAGGCCCGAGGATCTCAAGGGCAAGTTGGTCGCGATCCAAAGCATCGGGGGCGGCGGTTGGGCTAACAATATGCTGGCTCTCGACTATCTCGGGCTCGACCCGGACCGAGACAACATCCATTTCATTGTACTCGGCGATCAGCCATCGCGCATACAGGCTCTTGAAACCGGCCGCGCTCAAGCGTCCTGGATGGGCTCGACCTTCAGCGCGCCGCTGAAGAAAAAAGGCTATACACTGCTGGTCGATTTAAGCCGGGCACCGATTCCCTATGTGGGCTCTTCTTTAGTGGTCAGAAAGAACGTCGCGCATCAGCAGGCAAAAACGTACGAAGCAATGCTGAAAGGAACCATCGATGCGCTGCGCTTTTTTCAAAGGCCCGAAAACAAATCGGTCGTCTTGAAGATTATGGCTAAACATCTCCGGCTGAACCGGGTAGACGATGCCGAAAACGGCTACAAGGCCATGCTGGCGGCTTACAGCAGCGATTTGACGCCGAAGCCTGAAGGCCTGCAGAAAATCTACTCCATTCTGTCCCGAACCAATCCCAAGCTCTCGACGTTGAAGCCGGAATCGATTCTTGATCCTACGTTCATTCAGAGAATTCAATCGAGCGGCTACTGAGGAGAACGACATGCCTCGCCTTACGGCCAACCCCCGGGTCCTTGCGCATGCTCGGCGGCAGTATGGACAAAATCAAAGAGAGCAGGTTTGTTGATAAGATAAAAGGCTAGTCGTTGCGCCGTACATCAAAATTTCCGCACGATCCGTAGTCATATTCCTTCGAGTGTTTTGGCAGGTCTCGGGATAAGCTAAGGAATCTCTTTGAGATCTTCATTCGACATATGAAACACTACAGAGCAGTTGCCCGTGGCTCGGACGCCGACAAATATTGAAATGTGCAAGGAAGCCGAGTAGCCGGTTCGCGAAAGGTATGGCAAAAGAAGCGGACGTCAGGAATCTTTTCGTTTCAGATTCAGATTCGAATTCTTCATCAGCCAGTGTTCGATCATCTTTCTTTTGAAGCGCCACTGGTTTCCCACTTTAAATGCGGGCAGCTCCTTATCGGACAACAATCGATAGACGGTAAACTTATCAACGTTCAAGTACTCCGCCACCTGTTCTAGCGTTAGCAGTTGTTCGGGCATACCTAACAGTCCTGGCCTTCACTCATGACACTGTAAACTTACCTTACAGTTTACGGATTCCGTCGATCCGGTGAATTTGGGGAAGGATTCATAGTGCAAAGAAGCGAGAATAGCAAGCGCAAAACTCAGGTCAAGTTCCGCGGACCCCGGGACGCCCCGCGACTCCCCCGGCCGGGTGCCATCGTAGCGCCCTACCCGACAAGCTGGAAAATAAGTCAGCGAGTTCTTGCTCCGGCTGCAGTGAGGGTAGAGCGCCGCCAATTATTTCGCGGCGCAGATCGTGATCTCGACCATCGTACCAGGAGTGAGTACGGCACCGACGGCAGTGCGCGTCGGCAAATTCGAGCGGTCTACCCATTCCATCCAAGCTTCGTTCATTTCATCCTTGAGACTGGCATCGGCCATGTACACCGTCGCGCTAAGGATACGCGACTTATTCGTTCCGGCCCGGCCCAGGATCGCGTCGATTTTTTTGAGCACCTGCGCCGTTTGCCCTTTCATGTCGAGAGATTTATCGTCGGCGACAGTGCCGGAAAGAAATACCAGATCGCCGAAGACTGCTGCACTGCAATTCCATTCACGAGGATTGATTCTTTCTATATTCATGGCGTTTTTTCCCTTCTTGATGGATTGTCCGGGCGGACGCCGGTCGCCCCTACCGCCCTTGGTTTTGCCTGTTGCCTTCTTAAATCGGCGGTCTTCTTTCGTACCATTTCATGTGCTGTTGGTACGTATATCCCGCGCGCAAGACGGTGACCTCGTCAAAGGGTTTTGCGACCAGCTGTAACGCGATCGGCAAATCATTCGGCGAAAATCCGCAAGGCACGGACAGGGTTGGCAAGCCGGTTAAGTTGAACGGCCCATGATACTCCGGGACAACGTGTTTGAATAATGTATCGATCGGACCCACATCCTTGACCCGCGGGGCCGGCCCGGCTTGATTTGGCAAAGCCAGACAATCGACTCTCTCGAAGATTTCCGCGAGCTCCGCGCGGCAACGGCCACGGATGCGCTGCGCTTGAATATAGTCCGCAGAGCCCGTGAGCAGGCCCAAATATATCCGCGCCCGTCGCTGTGGGGCACCGGTTTTTAATACTCCGGCGGCATCGCTCTTATGCGCCGCCCAAAACTCGTTATAGTAAATAACGGCGTTCGCGATCGTCGCTAAATGCAGCGTCGGAACTTTAACGTTTTCGATGCGCGCTCCCAAAGACCTTAACCCTTCAACGGCCTCAGCGACAAGCTTTAGAACCACGGGATCGGTGCGCGGCGCGCATTCGTCGATATAATCACGCGGGACGCCAATCACCATTCCCCTGATGTCCTCGCGCAGCGCGCCCGTGTAATCGGCGACGGGCATGCTGCTCGAGGTCGGATCTTTGGGATCGTAACCGGCGATGGCATTGAGCATGTGGGCCAAATCTTCGACCACCCGCGCCATCGGACCGCAATGATCGAGCGACCAGCTGAGCGGCGCCAATCCATATCGGCTCACCCGGCCATAGGTTCCCTTTAGCCCCGCGAGCCCGCAAAACGCCGACGGATTACGAATCGAACCAGCCGTATCTTCACCGAGAGAACCGAGGCAGAGACCACCTGCGACGGCCGCACCGGATCCAGTGCTCGATCCACCGGTGATATGATCTGTGTTCCACGGATTACGTGGCAACGGCAATTCAGCGTCGGGCAAACTGCTCATGTGCAGCTTGCCCAGCATCACCGCGCCGGCATCGCGCAATTTTCGCACCGCTGCCGCATCTCCCACGCCTTTTGTGAACTGACGAATGCGTGCCGGCGCGCCTTCGACGTCGAGCTGGTCTTTAACGGCGATCGGAATACCGTGCATCGGTCCCCGCCAATGCCCGCGCTGAATTTCCGTTTCCGCAGCACGCGCTGCACTCATCGCGGAATCGGCCATTAAATTGATATAGGCGTGCAGCTTACCATCGACGGCGGCGATGCGATCAAGAACAGATTGCGTCAGCTCAACCGGGGAAAGCTTGTGGTCTTTGATCAACTGCTGCGCTTCGTGGATCGACAAATAGTAGAGCGGCTTTTCCACGACGGCCATGAGACCTCCTTCTTTCTTCTGAGTAGCAACGGGCCTGTGCGAGAAAGATTTCTCGATTTGTTGAAACGACATTCATGATCGAAGGCGCGCGCCAACTGCCGTGTCGGCCCCTTCGCCTTCGCTCAGCGTCGAGAGACACTCTCCTATTTCGCCTTCCACTCGGGACGAAAGACAGGCGCGAATTCGTCGCCACCTAAATTCACCGAATGTAACTGTTTCAAGTTATCCACGTAAAGCTCGATAATTTCGCTGAACTGTTCCAAATCACCAAGCCTGGGTTGTAGCCCTTCTCGCTTCAGGACCGCTCGTAAGTTTTCCTCGATTAGTTTGTTCATACGTCCTCCAACGGCCGTCTGGGAGCCTCTGGGGCAGTCAAGCTCTCACCGTGGGCCGGCTGGAATGTCGGCCGTGAATTCAAGCTCACACAAGCAAACCGCGCGTGCTCGGTAAAATTTTCCTGAACCATAGTCGAGCAAACGATCTCCCGGGAACTCTACCGTTTTGCCGGAATTCGCGTCAAGCTCCTTTGTAGCCAAACAGCATGCATCGATTCCGCCAATGCCCGGTGCGTGGCAAGAATGCGGTCTCCGTGACTAATTATGGCCTGACTTTGTCATAGGCGTTGCGGTAAAAGCGCCCGCAAGCTCGATGCAATTCCGCTAACTCACCGTTTCAACTGCTGGCATAACGCTTGCTGCCGCTACTTCGCACCATTCAACTCGTCGTCGAAAGGTCCCGCAATAAATCAACTATGTCGGAATCAATCTGCAGTCTCAGATCCAGACTCATAGCTCTGATCCTGGTAGCGATGGTCCCGGCGTTCGCTTTGATTCTCATGAGCGCGGCAAAGTATCGGGAGCTGACAGCAGCACAAATCAAACAAAATGCCCTGATCGCTGCTCGAGCGATCGCTTCCGAGCAAGACCGGGTATTGGAAAATGCTCACGAGTTTCTCGTGACATTATCTCGAGTACCGCAAATTAGAGGCAACGATAGGGCCACATGCAGCAAAATCCTGGCGGGACTACTGGAACCACGCTATGCAGATCTGGTGGTCGCCGATCGCCATGGCAATCCCTTATGTCGGGCCTTGCCTCCAGGCAAGACGCTCGCCAACTCTCGAGGGCGTCATCATCAACGCAGCTTGGAGACCTACGACTTTGCTGTCGGCGACATACGTCAATCTTCATCGACCCGGAAGATTCTGCTGGACGTAAGCTATCCCGTTATTGACCACCCCGGGGTCGTGCGAGCTGTCGTCTCGGCCGCGCTGGACTTATCGTGGATCAACCGCACGGCGGTCGAGAGCCACCTGTATCCCGGTGCGACATTTACGTTGGTTAGCCAACGCGGTGAAGTCATCTTGCGTTACCCCACCAACGCCGACTGGCTCGGCAAGCCGGTGTTCTCGGACTCGAGCTTTACTGCTGGCGTTTCCTCCGATTCCGAACAGAGTATCGAGGCTTCAGGCCCGGACGGAATCCCTCGTCTATTTGCGTTTAGCCGGTTGAAAAATCCTGTGGGCGAACAAGCGGTTTATGCCGTTGTCGATCTGCCCATGGAGATTGCCTTGGCCAAGAGTAGAGAAATCTTGATGCAGAACTTGCTCGCGTTGGGTATTCTCTCGGCGATCATTCTTGGCTTCACGTGGTTTGGCACTGATGTGCTCGTTCTGCGGCGAATCCGGGATATCATTGCGGCAACAAGGCAAATTGCCGCGGGAAACCTGAGTGCCCGCACCACTTTGGCCTATGACCGCAGCGAACTCGGGCAAATGGCCCTCGCCTTCGACAATCTCGCCGCAGCGCTGGAAAATCGTCAAGCAGAAGCCACCGCAGCCGGGAAGCAGATTCAACAGCAACGAAAACAGCAACAAGCGCTCTATAATCTTAACCGCGGCATCACTTCCACGCTCGATGTCTCCAGCGTTCTAACGACTCTACTCGATCATATTTCGGCGCTATTCCATTCTCAGGCGGTTATTGTCAGCCGAATCGATCAACAAACGGAGAATCTCGAAACGATCGCGCACCGCGGATTTGAGAATTCAACCGAGGCAGATCTCGCATCGGCGCAGTCGCTGCCCCGGCTTGTTCTCGCGCGGCAATGTCCGGTGATCCTATCTGGAGACGGAATTGATTCGCCGGACCAGCAGGAGTTCTTACTTGATCGACCCTGGAGGTCTTATTTCGGGCTGCCCTTGATCGCAAAAGGTGAAACGTTCGGTGTCCTTTCATTCTATAGCCGAGACAAACAGACCTTCAGCCCGGATGAAATTGATTTTCTGAACGCTCTGGTAAATGAAGCCACGGTAGCGATCCACAACTCTCAACTGTTTGAGCGAACTCGAGAACAAGCTGTGGAATTGGAAAAATCAAACAAGATCAAAGACGAATTCCTGGGGGTCATGTCGCACGAATTAAGGACGCCGCTGAATATCATCATGAACTATTCGGAAGCCTTAAGAATGGGAACTTTCGGTGAGATCGGCTCCGAACAAGCGCGCGGCATTGAAAAGATTCATAGGCAGGCCGGTCAATTGCTGTCTTTGATCAACGGGATCCTGGAAATTACAAAAATCGAGAGTGGCACGATCGCCGTCGAAGCGCGTCCCGTGGATCTCAATGACTTTATGGCCGAACTAAAATCGGACTACATCTTGCCCATGGAGAAAGATGTCGTGCTGGTTTGGAGTGAGGCCGCCAATTTGCCGGTCATTGTCAGCGATCGAATAAAATTAAAACAGGTCATGACCAACTTGATCAACAACGCGATAAAATTCACGCAGCATGGATCGATCACTATCTCCGCCGGAATCGCCGCAGACGGACAAACATTGGAAATTCACGTTGCCGACACCGGTCCCGGAATTCCCAGCGAGCTGCTGCCGTTCGTCTTTGACAAATTTCGCCAGATCGATAGCGCGACCACGAGAAATTACTCCGGCGCGGGACTCGGGCTCTATATCGTCAAAAACTTTGTAAATCTGCTTGGCGGCACAATCAACGTCCGCAGCAGGCTGGACGAGGGCTCGGTGTTTACCGTGCGCCTCCCGATTCATTCCGCCCTTGAGCAGGCCGACAAGGCGGGGCCGCTTCCGAAGGCAGGGGTGTCGTATACGATCTAGCTGGAGGAAAAGTCGAATGCCGATTTCTATTTTTTGGCGGCTAGTTCTCAGCCACGTCGGAATTTTAGTATTGTCCGGCGCAGCCAGCCTATACTCTATCGTCCAACTCGGCTCCTTGAGCGGCGCCGCGCGCGCGGCGCTCGGCAATAACCACCGCATGATCGACTACCAGGAAGCTTTGACCGACGCTTTTTTGTCTGAGGTCCGCTATGGCGGAAAATATCTCATTACGCATGCTGAAGGGCGCCAGGACCAGCTGCGGCAGTTTAAAAAGGAGTTCACCGAATACTTGGAGATTCTCAAGACCCGCGCAGAGTCAGAGTCGGTCATGATTTCGCTTGCCAAAATCGAGCGCTTCCATCGGCAGTACCACGATCTATATGATCGAGAAGTGGAATATATTAGCGACAAGCAAATTTATGCCTCCAGCAGATTTCAGCAAGAACGAGATAAGATCATCGAAAGCACAATTCGCGAGCTCGATGGCTTGAAGGCGCAGTTGCGCGCGAAGTTACAGGCAAAGCTCGAGGGGATCGATCAAGGAGCTCGGAGGGCGCGAAAGATTGCGCTGATCAGCACACTGATCGTTTTGATCATGGGTACGCTGCTTTCGCTAAAGGTTAGTCAGAGCTTTACAGAACCGCTCAGGGAGACCAAGGAGCTGCCGAGGAGCCAGACCCACTGGCTCCGAGCCGGAAAGAGCTTGGGTGCGACATTTGTCGAGCGCTCGCAAAATCTCGCCAAGATCAGCAAAAAGCAGTTGATCGCCTGCGGTCTCGCGGCCGCTTGGAATCGCCGTTCGACGGATTGAAAACACCAACCTGTGGAAAGCCGGATCAGCATGAGAAATAATATTTTGTTTCTGTCCTATATTCGCGGCCGAATCTCGCGTGTTCCCCGCGGTCTTTGCGCCATGGCAGCCTTGAGCGCCGCTCTTGTTTTTACCGGATGCTCAACCGCGGAAAACGGTCTCGGCCCAAAGACCGATCGGGGAGTCATCGTGCAAACGCCAAGAAATTTTGAAGCTGCATTGAAATACAATGAAGCGGCTCTATTGCAGCGCAAAGGCGGTCCCGACATAGCGCTCTATAATATCGGATTTATTCTTGCCCATCCATCCAATCCCAAAAGGGATCAGCCGCGAGCGCTTCGTACGTTCCAAACGTTGGTCGCCGACTATCCTCGCAGCATACTCGTGGAGCAATCAAAAACTTGGATCCAGGTCCTCGAACAGCAGCAGAAACTGGCCGAAGACAAACAAAAAATCGCGGAAGAGAAACGCATTCTCGCCAGGCAGCGTGAAATACTCCTGCAGGAACGCCAGAAGTTCAACTATGCCAATGAAAAATCGCAACAGCTGGACATGGAAATCGAGAAAAGAAGACGCCAGTCCTTGAGCAAATAGTTCCACCCTCTGGTAAGGCGCTGAAAATCCTGCACTCGAAATCAGACCCTTTACTCTTATACGAATAACACACGGCAAAGCGGGAAATCGGTTTTAAACCGATTTCCCACCTGCCCGTGCCATTCCTGCAAACCAATTGCCGTTTAATGGCATTAAGCCCATCTAGCGTGGTTGGGTGATCACATCCACCACCGCCGGCTTGCCGCTTTCGACGATGGCAATCGCTTTATCCAATGTTGGTCCGAGTTGATCGGGTTCAGTGATCGGCCCGAAGCCCTCGACATGGAGAGCACGCGCGATGGTCGCTAAATCCGGCGCCGGCTCCTCAATGCGAATGCCGATGCCCTTTCTCTCGATCGGCCGCTGGCGCGCCCTCGCCATGCGCTCTTGATGCTCTTCGTCGTTGTAGTAGGAGCGGTTGTTGAGCACCACCACCAGCAGGGGAATTTGATATTTTGCCGCTGTCCAGAGCGAATTCGACGTCATCAGGAAATCTCCGTCGCCGAGGATGCTCACGCACAGCCGCCCGCTTTCCTTGAACCCGAGCGCCGAGCCGATGGATGAAGGCAAGCCGTAGCCTACACCCCCGCCGCGACCGCCGCCCATGCCATGCGCCGGCTCGGTGACCTCGATGACTTCACGCCAGCGGCGTCCGTGCGACGACACCAGCGCCCACGCCTTGCCTTGGATACGCTTGTTGATCTCGCTGAAGAACCGCGCTTGGGAAATAGGCTTTTCGTCCCAGGTCTTTTTGATCCATTCCTCGCTCTTTTTCCGCGTCTCGCGATGAATTGCCTCGACCTTAGCGCGCCGCTCCTGAGCTTGCTTGGCCGAATCTTTGTTGGCGCTCAAGCGCTCGCGTACCTGTTCGAGAAGCTGCGGCAGCGCCACCGCGGTGTCCGCGGCCATCGGCACATGCACCGGCAACAGCCACATGTTATCGCTCACCCAGCTCTGCCGTTCCAGGTCGAGCAGAGTAATGTGAATGACTTTACAGCTCGGCGCGATGACCGGCGCAAAGTTACCGCGCTCGCGCACCGACGGTCCGAGCGGCACGCCGAGACTCGGCACGTCCAGCGCCAAAACCACATCGGCGGCGCGCAGCGCTTCTTCGCGCGCATTGGTAAGATTGAGCGGGTGGGTGCTCGGAAACGCGAAGCGGCCGTCGGAATCGATGACCGGCGCGCCCAGAGCCTCGGCCAGGTCCAACATCGGCGGCAGCGCCTTCGGATTGCGTCCGAGCTCGCCGGCGACGATGACCGGCCACTCGGCTTCCGCCAGCAAACGCGCCGCGTTGCGCAACGACTCCGGATTCGGTCCCGGCCCGGGC
>Ga0209974_10000564_pt1 | contig 12397 bp, 11 predicted proteins | sample InoplaM3SPM_FD_187592 | JGI IMG/M metagenome (GOLD analysis project Ga0209974, IMG submission 187592) | Arabidopsis thaliana rhizosphere microbial communities from the Joint Genome Institute, USA, that affect carbon cycling - Inoculated... | ecosystem: Host-associated > Plants > Roots >...
TATCTGAAAGCCGTTGTCGGTAAAGAATTGCCGCGTGGGTGCCCATGCCTGGGACGGCGCACGCATCGAGACCAGCCAACGCGCATCCTCGGATGTCTGCAAGCTGAACTCACCGGCATCTTCAGCAGCCAGCAAGCGTTGAGGACGCGGCACCTCATATTCACCGGTCGCACGGCTATCGGGCACTTGCTGCGGGATCGGCAGCAAAGGATCGATCGGACGCAACTCGACACCGGCGGGAACCTGCATCCTGGGCACCTGCTGGGCTTGCAGGTAATCGCTGCCACGGTCGCGGAAATAACCATCATCACCCCACAACCAGCCACAACCGCTGGTTGCAGAAATCGTCAGGGCTAGGGTCGAGAGGCCGGCCAATCGCTTCATGCATGTTCCTTCATTGTTAAACGGATACACCGGAGGCTAATCAGGCAAGCACACCGGATTGACGCATAGCGTCGCGAAGCGGCTCCTGGCAACGCTGGCTGAGCCAGGTCAGAGGCAAGCGGATGCCATCCGAAATCAGGCCCATCTCGTTCAGCGCCCATTTCACGGGAATCGGGTTGGCCTCGATAAATAGCGTCTGGTGCAACGGCATAAGCAGTGCGTTGATTGCCCGCGCCTTATCCGCATCGCCGGCGATCGCCGCTGCGCAGAGTTCGCTCATGGCCCGTGGCGCCACGTTCGCGGTGACCGAAATGTTGCCCTTCCCGCCCATCAGCATGAGTTCGACTGCCGTCGCGTCATCGCCGGAATAGACGAGAAACTCTTTGCGCACCCTGTCGAGCACCTCGCGGCCGCGCTTGAGGTCGCCGGTGGCTTCCTTGATACCGACAATATTTGGCACGGTAGACAACCGCTCGATGGTCTCGGGCAGCATGTCGCAAGCCGTACGCCCCGGCACGTTGTAGAGGATCTGCGGAATCGCCACGGCTTCGGCTATATGGCGGAAGTGCAGATACAGACCTTCCTGGGTTGGCTTGTTGTAGTACGGCGTGACCAGCAGGCAGGCATCGGCGCCCGCTTCTTTCGCGGTTCGGGTCAGCTCGACGGCTTCGCGAGTAGAGTTTGCCCCGGTACCTGCGATCACCGGAATGCGTCCATTGACCTGATCGACCACACGCCGAATCACCTCGACATGCTCGGGGACCTCCAACGTCGCGGATTCGCCTGTGGTTCCGACCGCGACGATGGCGTTGGTGCCTTCCTGCAGATGGAAATCCACGAGCTTGCCCAGGCCGGCCCAATCGATACCACCCTGCGCGTCCATGGGAGTGACCAGCGCCACCATACTGCCCGCAATCATGCAACCCACTCCTGCCGGAAAAAGAGAGGCGTAATGGTACAAGGCTCCTCAGCGCTTTGCGAGTACGCTACGAGCGCCGTCGGGCAGTGTTGCGTATTCGCTTCCAGACACCCACGGGCCGGCCGCGCATTCCCTCCGCGACCGGTTTTCGCTACCCTTAGCCGTTTTCGGCTTGGCTGGCCGCTCGCACTCATCACCGCCAGGAACCTGCATGTCCACCCCCCCAGTACCCCGCGAACAATTTCTCGTCATCAGCGCCATGGGTCGTAGCCCGATGGCGCTCACCAATGTGCTCTGCCGAGCCAGCAACGAGAACCGCTGCGCCATTGTCAGCACTCGGCTGACCCGACACGGCGAGTGTTGCGCCCTGGTTCTCGAAGTCACCGGCACCTGGGATGCACTGGCGCGCATGGAAACGGCCCTGCCGGGCCTGGCCAAGAAGCATGAATTCACGACCAATGTAGTGCGCAGCGAAGCATCGGAAAGCCGCCCGCAGGCTCTGCCCTACGTCGCCTACGTTAGCTCGGTTTACCGTCCGGACATTCTCAACGAGCTGTGCCAGTTCTTCCTCGATCATCAGGTCGAGCTGGAAAGCCTGACCTGCGACACCTATCAGGCCCCGCAGACGGGCGGCACCATGCTCAACGCAACCCTGACTGTCACGCTGCCGGCGGGCACGCAGATCAGCTGGTTGCGCGACCAGTTTCTGGACTTCGCCGACGCGCTCAACCTCGACGCGCTGATCGAGCCCTGGCGTCCGCAAAACCCCTGATCAGGAGCACCCGATGTCCGTGGAACTCAATCAACCCGTACCGGCGTTCCAGGCGCAAGCCACGGGCAACATGCTGGTCAGTGCCGAATCGCTGAAGGGCAAGCAGGTCGTGTTTTATTTCTACCCGAAAGACAACACCCCCGGCTGCACAACGGAAGGCCAGGGTTTCCGCGATGCCTACGAGGCGTTCAGCGAGTCGGATACGCTGGTCTTCGGCATTTCCCGCGACAGCCTGAAAACACACGAGAACTTCAAGGCCAAGCAGGCGTTCCCCTTCGAGCTCATCTGCGACAAGGATGAAACGCTCTGCCAGCTATTCAATGTGATCAAGCTGAAAAAGCTGTACGGCAAGGAATATCTCGGCGTAGACCGCAGCACCTTTCTTATCGACCGAGACGGGGTGCTTCGTCAGGAGTGGCGAGGTGTCAAGGTTCCGGGTCATGTGGACGCCGTCCTGCAAGCCGCTCAGGCACTGCATCGCGGATGAACGCACCGAGCACGAACGCGCCCGCTAGCGCTCACGCCTTGCGCAACCAGTACCGATAGGTGCCCTCTTCCGCTTCTTCGCGTAGCAGGCGATGGCCTGCCAGGGTGGCGAAACTCCGGAAATCCCGTTGCGAGCCTGGATCGGTAGCGATGACTTTCAGGATCTGGCCGCTGGCCAGTCGATTGAGCTCAAGCTTCGCCTTCAAAAGGGGCATCGGGCATGGGAGCCCCGCAGCGTCGAGCTCGGCATCGAAGCCTGTATCAACGGTAGCTTGTCCGGTCATGGTCATCTCCTGAAAGAAGCGCAGGATACCGACCTGCCCCTACCGCTGGCCAGTTGCACGGGCGCAAGGCTACAGTATCGCCTCAGCCCCAATGAGCCAGTCTGGATGAAATTGCTGCGCCCCACCCTGCTGACGCTGGCCTGCCTGATAGCGCAGCCAACCTTGGCCAACGACCTCCCCGCCCTGGGCGATTCCAGCTCGGGAATAGTCTCGCCTGAGCAGGAACATGACTTGGGTCGCGCCTGGCTCAGCCTTCTCCGCGCCCAAGTGCCGCAGCTCTCTGATCCCTTGCTAAAGGATTTCGTCGAGCGCAGCGTTTATCGCCTGGCCGAGAGCAGCCAGTTGCAAGACAGGCGCCTGGAATTCGTCCTGCTGGACAGTCCTCAGCTGAACGCTTTTGCCGCTCCCGGCGGGATAATCGGCGTCAATGGCGGGCTTTTTCTTCATGCCCAAACCGAAGCCGAGTACGCGTCTGTACTGGCGCACGAACTGGCACACCTGTCGCAACGCCACTTTGCACGGGGCCTGGAAGAGCAGAAGCGCATGCAATTGCCGATGATGGCGGCCATGCTCGCCGGCGTGGTTGCAGCTGCCGCAGGTGCAGGCGACGCGGGCATCGCCGCGATCGTCTCGACTCAGGCCGCCGCCATCCAGGCACAACGGCGCTTTTCCCGGCAGAACGAGCAGGAAGCCGATCGCATCGGAATCGTCAATCTGGAACGGGCCGGCTACGACCCACGCGCCATGCCGGAAATGTTCAATCGCCTGATGCGCCAGTACCGCTACGACCAGAAGCCACCGGAGTTTCTGCTGACGCACCCGGTAACCGAGTCACGAATTGCCGATACGAAGAACCGCGCCGAGCAGTATCCAGCCGGAGGAGTCGAGGACAGCCTGCGGTATCAGCTGATGCGCGCACGGGCCGAACTGAAGTTCGAAAACACGCCCGGCGTCACTGCAAAACACTTTCGCGCGCTCCTGGCCGAGGACGCAAGCCGCGACGCCGCACGCTATGGCCTGGCGCTGGCGCAGATCAAAAGCGGCCAGCTCGAGGAGGCAGCAAGCAACCTGAAGCCGCTGCTGGACAAGCAGCCTGACGATGCGACCTATAACCTTGCACAGATCGAGCTGGACATTACCGCCAATCGGCTCGCGGCCGCTCGCGAACGCACCCAGACCCTGCTGGGGCTGTATCCGGGAAGCTATCCAGTGCGCCAGATGAACATCGATTTGCTGATCAAGGAAAACAAGCTTCAACAGGCCGAGCAGGCGCTCGACTCGTTAGTCGATGCACGTCCGAAGGATCCGGACGTCTGGTATCAGGTAGCTGAAATTCGCGGGCTCGCCGGTAACATCGTCGGGCTGCATGAGGCGCGGGCCGAATACTTCGCGCTGGTCGGTGACTACGACCAGGCGATCGAACAGCTCGACTTTGCCAAACGCCGCTCAAGCAACTTCCAGACCGCCGCACGCATAGACGCTCGTCAAAAAGCGCTTATAGAGGAGAAGCGCATGGTGGACGAGATGTTGCGCTAGCAAGCAGCGTTAGCTCAGGCGCATTTTAGAGCGCCTTGCGCAATCGACCGAAACTCCTTCAGGCGTTCCCGGCTTGCCGCAGACGCGCCGCTAGCGTGAAATCCAACATGCGCTTAAGCGGCTTGACCGCACGCGGTATCAATGCCCTGTCGACAAATATCTCGTTGCTGCCGTTGCGCAGGCAATCGAGAGTGCGTTCCAGCGTATTCATCGCCATCCAGGGACAATGGGCGCAGCTGCGACAGGTTGCGCCGCTGCCAGCGGTTGGCGCCTCGATGAAAATCTTATCGGGGCAAAGCTGCTGCATCTTGTAGAAAATGCCGCGGTCGGTCGCGACGATGAAAGTAGGATTCGCCAGCGTTTGCGCCGCCTTTATAAGCTGGCTGGTCGAGCCGACGGCATCGGCCAGAGCAATCACCGACTCGGGTGACTCTGGATGAACCAGAACGGCAGCGTCCGGGTAGAGCGCTTTCATGTCCTCGAGTTGCTTGGCCTTGAACTCCTCGTGAACGATGCAGGCACCGTCCCACAACAACATGTCCGCGCCGGTTTCGCGCTGCACATAATTGCCAAGATGTTTGTCCGGCGCCCAGATGATCTTTTCGCCGTTGTCCATCAGGCTTTCAACAATCTCCAACGCACAGCTGGACGTCACCACCCAATCGGCGCGGGCCTTTACCGCAGCCGAGGTATTGGCATAAACCACAACTGTCCGCTCGGGATGCTGGTCGCAAAATGCCGAAAAATCCTCCACCGGACAGCCCAAATCCAGGGAGCAGGTTGCGTCCAGAGTGGGCATCAGCACGCGCTTTTCCGGGTTTAGGATCTTCGCCGTCTCGCCCATGAATTTGACACCAGCGACGACTACTGTCTGAGCGGAGTGTTCATTGCCAAACCGGGCCATTTCCAGCGAATCGGAAACGCAGCCCCCGGTTTCCTCTGCGAGCGACTGGATCACCGGATCGGTGTAATAGTGCGCAACGAGCACCGCATCCTGCCGCACCAGTTCGTCGGCAATCTCCTGGCGCAACCGCGCTTGCTGCTCGGAGGTCAGCGGTTTGGGCTGCTTGGCTGCCAGGTGAGCCTGCACGAGAATGCGTTCGGGTATCTGCGTCATGTTCGGTCCTAAAAACGGACAAATATTGCGGAAGGCGCCGAGCGTAACCGGTGCAAACCGATTCGACTCGGACAAAGGCAGCATCGCTGGTGGGCGGAACATCCACGGCGTGCCCTGGCCCGCCAAGGGCGGAAATACTAGCCGATGCCCCGTCAAAAGGGAAAGCGGATGGGTCATAGCCCTTTCCGTTCGCCCATAAAAAACCGCCAACACTGATCGAATGATCAATGCCGGCGGTCGTCAGATCATTTACTCACTCTTGAGCATATGACCGCGCTCTTCGAGGTTGATGTGCCAGTTCATCGCCTCGCGCAGCATGTGCGGAGTTTGCCCGCCTTTATCACAAGCGCCGGCAAAGTACTGGTTCAGCGCGTCGCGGTAGGACGGATGGACGCAGTTGTCGATGATCACGCGGGCGCGCTCGCGCGGCGCCAGGCCACGCAAATCGGCCAGACCCTGCTCGGTGACGAGAATTTCGACGTCATGTTCAGTGTGATCCACATGCGCCACCATCGGCACAACGCTGGAGATATTGCCGCCCTTGGCAATGGACTTCGTCACGAAGATCGCCATGTTTGCGTTGCGTGCGAAGTCGCCCGAGCCGCCGATGCCATTCATCATTTTTGTGCCGCCTACGTGCGTCGAGTTGACGTTGCCGTAGATGTCGAATTCCAAAGCCGTGTTGATGCCCACGATACCCAGACGACGCACAATTTCCGGGTGGTTGGAGATTTCCTGAGGACGCAGGATAAGTTTGTCCTTGTACTTTTCCAGGTTGCCGAAGACTCGATCGTTGCAACGTTCGGACAATGTAATCGAGCAGCCCGAAGCGAACTTCATCTTGCCTGCGTCGATCAGCTCGAAGGTGCAGTCCTGAAGGACTTCTGAATACATCACCAGATCTTCAAACGGCGAATCGATCAGACCGCAAACAACGGCGTTGGCAATATTACCGATGCCGACCTGCATCGGGCCAAGGTTTTTGGGCAGACGCCCGGCCTCGACTTCCTTCTTGAAGAAGGCCACCAGATGGTTGGCGATTGCCTGGGTATCTTCGTCCGGCGGAGTAACGGTGGAATAGGAGTCCGGCTGCTCGGTAATGACAATCGCGGCGATTTTCGCCGGATCGACTGGGATGCCGATGCTACCGATACGGTCGTCGACCTTAGTCAGCGGAATCGGACCACGATTGGGACGTTCGCCCGGGAAATAGATGTCGTGCAGCCCTTCGAGGTTGAGGTTGTGCGCCAGATTCAGCTCAACGATGATTTTGTCGGCAAATACCGCGAGGTTCGCGGAGTTACCAATCGACGTGGTCGGAACGATATGCCCCTGCTCGGTGATGCTGACCGCCTCGATGATGGTTACGTCAGGACGCTTGATCTGATTGTTGCGCATCTGCTCGACGGTATGGGACAGATGCTGGTCGATGAACATGACCTCGCCTTGGTTGATCGCCTTGCGCAGCGTGGCATCTGCCTGAAACGGAACACGGCGCGCCAACAGACCGGCCGCGGCCATTTTCCCGTCAAGATCGTTACCGAGACTGGCACCGGTAACGAGGCTGATCTTCAACTTTTCTTCCTTTGCACGATCGACCAGTGCAAGCGGCACAGCCTTGGCTTCGCCCGCCCGGGTAAAGCCGCTCATGCCGACAGTCATGCCGTCGTGGATTAGGGTAGCGGCCTCTTGGGCGCTCATGACCTTGCTCTGCAAAGAAGACAAGCGAATGCGATCGGAATACATGTAAGCCTCGAACCAACGGGACAATCGGAAGGCCGAGTCTATTACGTTTGAGCGGAGCGAGTTCACCGACAAAGGTCGTAGTGAAAATGATCGATGTAGCGTGCCGTGCTTGCGGTTAGACAAGCAAAACATCCAGGCATAAAAAAACCGGAATACCTGCCGGTTTCCGGTTTTTTTGCCTGACGGCGATTTGGTGGGTCGTGTGGGACTCGAACCTACGACCAATTGGTTAAAAGCCAACTGCTCTACCAACTGAGCTAACGACCCTTTGCGGTGCGCATGATACTGATTTTATTCATCTAATCAACCCATTGAGGAGATTTTTTTGCGTAATGTGTCGGGTCGACGATGTTAGCTGCCGCGAACCCCGCCGCTCGCAGTACGCAGCTTTCGCACCGCCCGCATGCAAGGCCGCCGCTATCAGCCTGATAGCAGGACACAGTCATTGAGTAATCCACACCAAGCCGAATTCCGGCTCGCACGATTTCCGCTTTGCTCAGATTTTGGAGCGGCGCGTGAATTGAAAACCGATCGCCTTCTACCCCAGCTTTCGTAGCAAGATTAGCCAAGCCCTCGAATGCGGCTACGAACTCCGGCCTACAATCGGGATAACCGGAATAATCAACCGCATTAACGCCCAGGAAGATATCTCTGGCTTGCAGAACCTCGGCCCAACCAAGCGCGAGCGACAGGAATACCGTGTTGCGCGCCGGCACGTAAGTAATCGGTACACCTTCACCGGCATTCTCCGGAACGGCAACACTGTAGTCCGTCAGCGCAGACCCTCCGATGCTGGCTAGATCCATACGAATCACCTTGTGCTCGGCTGCACCCAAGCGCTGCGCGATGCGCTCAGCAGCCTCAAGTTCAGCTCGATGGCGCTGTCCATAGTCGAAACTCAGCGTATAACAGGCGAAACCCTCAGCTCTGGCCATAGCCAAAACGGTCGTGGAATCGAGCCCGCCTGACAGCAGAACTACAGCTTTCTGGACAGCCATGCAGTTTCCTCGGGATAAGTTGTGGTTCGAGCCGGCTTCAGGCAACCAAGTCACGTAACGGATAGCAGTGCACCACCGACGGCTGGAAGTTTTTAAGCAAATAAAAACCCGCCAGCGGCGGGTTCAGAAAAAAGGTGCGCTGCGCTGTGCCGTTAACGATTCAGCTGGCGCTGCGCCAGCTGTGCAGCCGAGCTGTTGGGATAGTCGGAAATGACCTGACGAAGAATAGAGTTGGCCTTATCACGATTGCCCAAGCGAATTTCGACGTCGGCGAGTTTGTACAAAGAGTCCGGCACCTTGTTGTGCTGCGGGTAGGCCTGGCTCACCTTGGCGAACGCCTGGCCAGCTCCCTGCAGATCACCCTTGGCCAGGTTGACTTCACCCAGCCAATATTGAGCGTTACCTGCGTAGGAACTGCCAGGATACTTGCGTAAAAAGGCAGAGAACGCCTGGCTTGCTTTGTCGAATTCTTTCGCCTTGATCAGGTCGAACGCGGCATCGTAATAGAGCTTTTCTTTCTCGGGATCGGCCGATTGGCTACTCCCAGTGTCTTGCGTCGATGCGCCGCCGGCGGCAGTCGCAGAACCGCTGGCGCCAATGGCACCTACAGCGGGTGAATTCTGGTTGACCGATCCGCCCATCGGAGCACTGGACAGGCGACGATCCAAATCTTGATAACGTTCCAGCCCTTCCTGTTTCAGATGCTGGATTTCGTTCTGCTGTACTTCGAGCATTCCGCGCAGCTGCGCAATCTCTTCCTGCATTTGCTGAAGCTGCACGAACAACATGCCCTGCGCTGAAGACGGAGCAGTAGCTTCGCCTCCAGCATAGGCACCACCAACAACCGCCCCAGAGGAATAGCCTGACTGCGACGCACCACTTTGGGTTTGCGAGTCGTATTCGACAACTGGCACCTGAGCTGCCGCCATGAGCGGCAACCCAAGCGTGATAAAAGTCAGAGCGTAGCGGTGCTTGAGCATGGTTTATTACTTACGCAGCTCTACGCGACGGTTCTGAGCCCAGGACTGCTCGTCGTTGCCCATGGCAACCGGACGCTCTTCACCGTAGGAAACCAGTTCCAGCTGTGCAGGAGATACGCCCTGCAGTACCAGGTAACGCTGCACGGCCTTGGCGCGACGCTCGCCCAGCGCCATGTTGTATTCGCGGGTGCCGCGCTCGTCGGTGTGGCCTTCCAGCACGACACGGTTGCCAGCAGACTTCAGGTCCTTGGCGTGAACGTCCAGAGCGCGCATGGCTTCCGGCTTCAGGTCAGAGCTGTCGTATTCGAAGTAGAAGGTGGTGATGGCACGCAGAGCGGCTTCTTCGCTGTTCATGCTGCCGTCAACGTCGCCGCTGTTGGCGCCGTAGCCTGCGTTAGGATCAATGGCGTTGGAGCCTTCGCCCGAGTCATCGCCGCCCTTGGACGAACAACCAACCGCTACAGCCATAGCCAGAGCCAGCGCAGCAAACTTACCGAATTTCAGCATTTCCATGTGTAGCAACCCCAGGTGTGTTTTTGGTTAGTAAAAGTGTTGATACCGCATCAGTTCAGGTAAGGGGACCACGATGGCTCACGGACTTCGCCTTGAGCAGTAGGAAGCGGGAGCCTAACTCGACCATTGATGGATACGAGCATCAAGACTCCCCGGCCCTGCTGGCGGGTCGCGTAGATTAGCATGGTGCCATTAGGCGCAACAGTGGGCGACTCATCTAAACTTGTATCGGAAAGAATCCGCAAAGTCCCGCGCTGCAGGTCCTGCGCAGCGACCTTGAAGTTTGTGTAACCCTCCTGACGATGGATCATCACAAGCGTCTTTTCGTCCGCGGAGAGTTTGGGGTTGGCATTGTAATTACCCACAAAAGTAACCCGCTCGGCATTGTTCGTACCCAGACGCTGCTTGTAGATCTGAGGCTTTCCGGCTCGGTCGGATGTGAAGTAAATAGTCCGGCCATCAGCGCCCCAGAACGGCTCGGTATCGATGGCGTAATGATCGGTCAGTCGCTGAAGCTGGCGCGACCCAAGGTCCATTACGTAGATTTCGGGATTGCCATCTTTCGACAACACAAACGCGAGCCGGTTGCCATCCGGGGAAAATGCCGGCGCACCATTCAGCCCTTCGAAGTTGGTGATCTGCTCGCGGCGACCAGTGTCGATGTGCTGTATGAAGATACGCGGACGCTTCTGCTCGAACGAGACATAGGCGATTCGGCGACCGTCCGGCGAATAACGCGGTGACAGGATCGGCTCGCGAGATTGCAACAGCGTCACTGCGCGCGCGCCGTCATAGTCGGAGCGCTGAAGCGTATAACGGGTATTGGCACCACCGAGACGCTCGACCGTTACATACAACAAGCGCGTGGAGAACGCGCCCCTGATACCGGTGAGTTTCTCGAACGCTTGATCCGCCGCGTAATGCGCCATATCCCGGAGTTGATTCTGAGCGCCGCCAACAGTGCCGGTCAGAACTTGCTGCTCAGTGTTCACATTGAACAACTCGTAGCGGATCTGCAGTTTGCCACCGGCGGGTTCGATGTTGCCGACCATTACATACTGCGCACCGAGCGCCTTCCAATCACGAAAGATGATCTCGCTGCCGCGAGTCGGCAGGCTGATCATGTTCTGCTTTGGAATTGGCTCGAACATACCGGAGTTGCGCATGTCATTGCTTATGATGCTGGCCATGTCCTCCGGCAGCACAGTGCCGCCCTGCCAGCCGAACGGCACTACTGCGATGGGCGTCGCACGGTCAGTGCCACTGGTCACGACTAACGGATCGGCCGCATGTACAACGCCGGCCAGCAAATACAGGCCGAACAGGACAAAGCGAATCAAAATTCTCACAGATCCAAATCCTCAGGTTTAAATATCATTCGCCGTTGCCGGTACAGCTGATCGAACGTGGCGCGGTCCATATCCTGCAACTCAGGAATTCTGCCAACGTTTCGTACAGCCGCAACCGCAGAACTGTCAAAGGCGCTGTCCCCGCTTGAACGCGTGACGCTGGCGTTGGTGATGGTTCCGTCAGGCAGCATCTGAATAGTGACCTCTACAGACATTCCGTTGCGCGCCGACGGCGGTCGTCTCCATTGCTGGCTGACCAGACTGATGATCAGGTCATCGTAGTTACCGGCCACCTGATCACCCTGGGTATCGGCCATTGCCTGCTGCCGCTGGGTGTCATCGGACAAGAGCTCGGCAAGCGCCTGGGCTTTCTTGTCTTCTGCCGCCTTGCGGGCAGCCTCGGCTGCAGCTTTCTTCTTGGCCTCTTCCGCCGCCTTTTTCTTGGCCGCCTCGGCGGCCGCTTTCTTCTTGGCGTCCTCTGCGGCTTTCTTTTTAGCTGCCTCGGCAGCGGCCTTTTTCTTCGCGTCTTCGGTCGCCTTTTTCTTCTGCGCCTCTTCTGCGGCTTTCTTCTTTGCCGCTTCGTCGGCCGCCTTCTTCTTGGCTATATCCGCCAGCTTTTTCTGTTCAGCTGCCTTTGCCTGTTCTGCCGCTTTAGTCTCAGCGGCCTTTTTGGCGGCCTCTGCTTTTGACGCCTCGGCTTTTCGAGCCTCGTCAGCCTTTTTTTGTTCCGCTGCTTTTGCAGCCGCTACCGCAGCCTGCTTCTGTTGCTCGACCTTGCGCTGCTCCAACTGCTCCACTTCATACTGTTTCGCCGCGGTCTTTTTCGCTTCGCCGGCGATCTTCTGATTGGTCTGGGTTTTGGCTTGGCTTTGCGATTTCAGTTGGTACAGAGTCGCCTGCACGATCGGCCTGGAAGGTGGCAGCTCGGGTGTCATTGCAAAGCTGACGAAGAGCATTCCGAAAATGATGATGTGCAGGCCAACGGCCAAAATGGTGGGCCAGTAGAGACTCTCCGAGCGCGATCGTTCCGGGTGTGGCATCACGGCGCCTCGGTAATCAGGCCGACGTTACCCACGCCCGCCTCCTGCAGCCCGCCCATCGCCGCCATGACCGCGCCATAGTCGACTGCCTTGTCGCCACGCACGAAAACCTGGACCTGCTTACCCTGGCTACGGTTCTGGTTCATGATCGCCGTGACCGCCTTGGTCATTTCGTCGAGGGTCAGCGCCTTGTCCTGAACGGTGTCGGTGTCAACCTCACTACCGATGTTCCAGTAGTAGGTTTTGTCAGCCTTGATCGAGATGGTCAACACC
>Ga0209974_10000566_pt1 | contig 12357 bp, 12 predicted proteins | sample InoplaM3SPM_FD_187592 | JGI IMG/M metagenome (GOLD analysis project Ga0209974, IMG submission 187592) | Arabidopsis thaliana rhizosphere microbial communities from the Joint Genome Institute, USA, that affect carbon cycling - Inoculated... | ecosystem: Host-associated > Plants > Roots >...
CGACGACGAGCGCCGAGAAGCCCGACGCAGAGCCGTCTTCGATGAGGCCCGCCGCGTCGGTCTCGTGGCGTTTGCCGCTCACCTTGCCGCCGCCGGACACGACCTCCCATTGCACGCGCAGCCCGGTCACCGGAGCACCAGCGCCGTCGGTGACCCGGAAGACCAGAAACCGTCGGAGGAGCCGGCCGGCCTCGCCGATCTGGCTGTCACCGCTGACGGTGGCGAGCGCCATCGATGCGGAGGGGTCGGCGGCCGTATCCGTCGGTGGCCCGCCTTCGCAGGCGGCGACGCCGACCAGCGAAGCCGCCAGGGTCACGGTCGCCCATCTCATCCCCGGAACCGCGATCGCCCGTCTCATCCCCGGAACCGGACGTAGAGCAGTCGGTCGAGGATCTTGCCGTCCTTGATCACGTAGCGCTTCTGGCGCGACTCCAGCGCGAACCCCGCCTTCTCGAGGACCCGCGCCGACGCGGGGTTCGTCTCGAAGACCCCGGCCTCGATCCGCTCCAGCTCGAAGCGGTCGAACGCCCACGGCACGAACGCCGCGAGCACGCGAGGCATGATCCCGCGCCCCCAGAACATGCGCCCCAGCCAGTAGCCGACCTCTGAGGTGACGCGGTAGATCGGGTCGCGCGGGAACTTGAGGCCGAGACCGCCGGCAAGCTGCCCGCCCACCTCGATCGCGAGCGAGAGCTCGCTCCTGCTCTCGGAACCACCGCCGAGCCACGCCTTCGCGTCTCGCGGCGTGTAGGGATGTGGAAAGAGGTCCCCCAGATTCTTCCACACCTCGTAATCGTCGGCGTGGCGGACGAGCGCGTCGGCGTCGCTCCGGCGCCACGCGCGGACGGCGCCGTCCTCGAACGGGATCCGGAGGTCCGGCTCCGCTACCCAGCGCGCGCGCTCGCCGCCGGTTCCGCTCACACCGCCCCCGGCCGCACGACCGCCTTGACCGCTCGCCCCGCCTCGACGTCGTCGAGCGCACGGTCCATCTCGTCGAGCCCGTACGCGCGCGTGATCGCGCGCTCCCAGCGAACGTCATCGCCGTGCCGCGCGACGATCTCCATCGCGCGATGGATGTGCGAGTAGTCGAACCCCCATGTGCCCCGCACGTCGAGGTGGCGGCGGTTGATGTCGGCGTGCGGGTTGTACGTTGCGTCGCCGGCGTCCGTGTACTGACCGACGACGACGAGGCGCCCGCCGTCCCGCGTCATCCGCATCCCCTCGCGGACCGCGCCCGGTACGCCGGTGGCCTCGATCGTCACGTCGGCGCCGCGGCCGCCCGTGAGCTCGCGCACGCCCTCGATCCGCTCGTCGGCGGTCGTCTCGCCCACCTGGATCGTGGCGTCCGCGCCGAACGCGCGAGCCGCCTCCAGACGAGCTGCGGGATCGCCGAGGACGATCACCGACGCCGCGCCCGAGAGACGCGCCAGGATCGCCGCCGAGAGACCCACCGGACCGCTCCCCTGGATCGCCACCCGGTCGCCGAGACGGATCCCGGCCCGATCGACCGCGTGGAGCGCGGTCGGGAGCCCGCAGCCGGCCCCCATCCAGCGCTCCGGCGAGACTCCCTCGGCGAGCGGAACCACGTGCACGCCGGGCTTGAGCCAGATCCGCTCGGCCCAGCCGCCCAGCGGGCCCTCCTCCGCCGAATACGTGATCCCGTACACGCGACGCTTCGGGCAGCGGGTCGACTGCTTCGCGACGAGGCAGTACCAGCACGCGTGACAGGTCTCGTGAACGTCGAGAAAGGTGACCGCGTCGCCCGGGCGAACGGCGCGCTCCTCGACGTCGGTCACCACGCCCCCCGTCTCGACGACCCGCCCGACCGACACGTGGCCGGGGATGATCGGATAGGGAACGCCGGCGAGGCGTCCGTGGCGCAAGTGGACGTCGGTGCCGCAGACCTCGGAGAAGATCGTCTCGAGAAGCACGGCGCCTGGCTCGATCCGCGGCGCGGGAATCTCCCGGACCTCGATCGGCACGTCGGGCGCGACCATGACCGCCGCGCGGATCACTTCCCCCTCCGCGCATCGGCCTTTCCTGCCCGCGCGATCTCCGCTCGGCTGTCACCGCCCGCGATCTCCGCGTGCCGATGGCAACTCACCAAATGGTCGTTGACCATGCCCACGGCCTGCATGAACGCGTAGCAGGTGGTCGGGCCCACGAAGCGGAAGCCTGCGGCTTTCAGAGCCTTCGACAGCGCGCGGGACTCCGGCGTCTCGGCGGGCACCTTCGACGGCGAGCGCCAGCGGTTCGTGCGCGGCGAACCGCCGACCAGATCCCACAGCCAGTCCGCGAACGAGCCTCGCTCCTCGCGCACGGCGAGCACTGCGCGCCCGTTCGCGATCGCGGATTCGATCTTGAGGCGGTTTCGCACGATGCCCGGATCGGCGAGGAGCCGCCGCAGGTCGCGCGCGCCGTATCGGGCCACCTTCTGCGGATCGAACCTAGCGAATGCCCGCCGATATCCCTCGCGCTTCCGGAGGATCGTCTCCCACGACAGACCCGCCTGCGCGCCCTCGAGCACGAGGAACTCGAACAGCGTGCGCTCGTCGCGCGACGGAACGCCCCACTCCTCGTCGTGATAGCGGATCGACAGCTCTGTCGCCGCCCAGGGACAGCGCCGGTGCCCCGCCGTTCGTTTCATCGGGCCACCAGAATGATCGTCACTCAGCTCCCCGAGACGACTTCGAGCACCGGATAGCCCGAGCGGGCGGCCTCGCGGCGGTAGAGATCGGAGAGTCGACGCGTCATGGGACCCGGCTCGCCCGCGCCGATCCCGCGGCCGTCGACGATGGTGACGGGGGCGAGCTCCCCCATCGTGCCGGTGCAGAACATCTCGTCCGCGCGATAGACCTCGGTCAGCGACAGGTCGCGGACCTCGTGCGCGATGCCGTTCCCGACGCACAGCTCGAGCACGGTCGCGCGCGTGATCCCTTCAGGACAAGCGTGGGTATGGCCCGTGACGACCTTCTCCCCCTCGACGAGGAACACGTGCGTCGCGTTCGTCTCGGCCACGAACCCGCGCGTGTCGAGCATGAGCGCGTCGTCGGCCCCCGCGGCGTTGGCCTCGATCTTGGCCAGGATCGACGGGATCAGGTTCGCGCTGTGGATCTTGGGGTCCATGACGTCGGGCGGCGGGCGGCGGATAGCGCTCGTCACGAGCGTCAGCCCCTCCCGCCCGTACACGGGCGCCTTCCATTCCGCGAGGACGATCAACGTCGGTCCCGAAGTGTTGAGCCGCGGGTCCATGCCGCTCGTGTACTTGACGCCGCGCGTGAGCGTCAGCCGGATGTGCACGCCGTCGCTCATCCCGTTCGCCTCGAGCGTGCGTCGAATCTCGGCGATGATGGCATCGTGGGTGGGGATCTCCGCGAAGGCGAGCGCCTTGGCCGAGCTTCGCAACCGGTCCAGGTGCTCGACCAGCTTGAAGATCCTGCCCTCGTAGAGCCGCAGTCCCTCCCACACGGCGTCCCCTCCCTGGACGGCGCTGTCGAACGGGCTCACGCCGGCCTCGTCGCGATGGACCAGGCGCCCGCCGATGTTGACGATCAGATCCCGGTTGCGCTCGTCGAATTGCTGGAGCATGTCCCTCCTCGAAGGCCCGGCCTCGGATCGGCCGTTCTCCTCATCCTGTCAGCCGATGCGCGTGGAGCCGCCGGTAGATGGCCTCGCATTCGACGTGAACGCCCGTCAGGCGCTCGGGCACCTCGTCCTCCCGCGGAACGTAGGGCTGGAACCCGCGCGACGCCTCCACCGCCGAATACCAGTGCTTCCCCCAGACGCCGTCGCTCTCGCGCGGACCCGGCTTCCACGAGAGCATCGCCGGCTTGAACGGGACCCCCAGCGCCTCACAGAGCCGCGCCAGGAGCTTCGCCGGATCCTCCAGGATGTCCCGGGAGTCGACGACGGGCGGTGGAGCGCCGCGGCGGGCGGCGACCTGCTCGAAGATCTCCCACTGCTGCGGCAGCCCGGTGTCCCCGACCGAGGGATCGGGCGTGACGCGCGCGAGGGACGTCAGCATCTCGCGCGGATCGCGGATCAGGAACGCGCTTCGAACCTCGTCGATCCAGGTTCGATCGATCTGCGGAAGCAGGTGATGCGCCATGTGCTTCTGATAGAAGATCGGCTTGCCGCCGGGGACCGGGCCGGTCAGGCGATCGACCACCTTGCGCCAGTCCGCTTCGTGGGTCCGGATGATCTCGTCCCTTCCGGGATGATCGACGCCGGTCTCCTTCAGGTAATGGGCGTACAGTGGCTCGTCCCACACCGCGGTGTCGCCGCGGCTCTCCCACGAGCGCATGAGCGCGGTCGAGATGTTCCTCGGCCCGGACCACATCGCGATCCGGACGGACTCTGGCGGAGTGGACGCAGGACGGGGCGATTCGGACATGTCGATGCAAGATCGCGCATCCCTGCCGCCCATGTCGAGACCGCATTCGTGGTGCGCTCCGGATCGCATGGTGTATAATCGGATTCGGATCGCATCCAATCGCCACACGCACCGGGAGGAACGATGACGTTCGCGCTCAACGTCGCGGCCGCGGCGCTCTTTTCCGTCACGAGCAGTCCGGCCGATACCGTTGTCCTGTTCGACGATCTCGGCGGACACCACTACGAGATCTCGACGACCAACCCCGTCACCCAGCAGTATTTCGACCAGGGGTTGAGGCTCATGTGGGGCTTCAACCACGCCGAGGCGATCCGCGCCTTCGACCAGGCCGCGAAGATCGATCCGCAGTGCGCGATCTGCTACTGGGGGATCGCGTACTCCTACGGTCCGAACATCAACGCGCCGATGGACTCGGCGAGCGGAGTGGCCGCATGGAACGCGATCCAGGCGGCGATCGAGCGGAAGCCCCACGCGAGCGAGCGCGAGGTCGCGTTCATCGACGCCCTGGCGGCACGCTACGCGGCGGTGCCGCCCGTCCAGCGCGCGGCGCTCGACTCGGCCTACTCGCGCGCGATGAACGAGGTCGCCGACCGATTTCCCGACGATCAGGAAGCGGCCACGGTGGCGGCCGACGCGATCATGAACCTGAGCCCCTGGAATTACTGGACTCCCGAAGGCGAGCAGCGGCCCGAGACTGCGCGGCTGCTGATGCTGCTCGAGAAGGTCGTCGCGGAGAACCCGAATCACCCCGGGGCCTGCCATCTCTATATCCACGCGGTGGAGGCGGCGGAGCCCGAGAAGGCCGTTCCCTGCGCCGAGCGCCTGGCGGGGCTAATGCCCGGCGCCGGTCACATCGTCCACATGCCCGCGCACATCTACATCCGGGTCGGCAGATACAACGACGCGATCGAGGCGAACATCCACGCCGTCCACCAGGACGAGACCTATATCGCGGACGTCGGCACCCCCGGGATCTATCCGGCGTTCTACTACCCGCACAACTATCACTTCCTGGCCTTCGCCTCCATGTTCGCGGGACGCGCCGAGAGTGCGCTCGACACCGCCCGCAAGGCGGCCCAGCACATGGATCTGGGCGTCGCCCGCATGGTGGGGCCCGAAGCGTCGCGCATGCTGGCCCACCCCCACCTGACGCTGGCGGCCTTCGGCCGCTGGGAGGACGTGCTCGCGGAGCCGCAACCGCCGTCGGACATCCGGTTCGCGGCCGGACTCGTTCACTACGCGCGCGGGGTGGCGCATGCTGCGCTGGGGCACCCGGACGAGGCGGCCGCCGAGCTCGACTCCGTGCGCCAGATCGCGTCCGAGCATACCGAGGAGTGGCCATCGGTCGTCATGCAGATCGCGACTCACGAGCTGATGGGCGACATCGCGTACCGGCAGGGAGATTTCGCGGGAGCGATTCAGCACTATCAGGTCTCGAAGGGGCTCCAGGACGGACTCCGCTACACCGAGCCCGCGTACTGGAACAAGCCGGTCCGGCACGACCTGGGTGCGGCCCTGCTGGCCGCCGGCCAGGCGGCGGAGGCCGAACGCGTCTATCGCGAGGATTTGGAGAAGTTCCCGGACAATGGCTGGTCGCTCTACGGCCTCGCTGCCAGCCTGGACGCGCAGGGCAAGAACGCCGAGGCCGAGGAGGTCCGCGCCCGGCTGGCGACCGCCTGGTCGGACGCCGACGTCGAGCTCGCCGGATCCCGCTTCTGAAGCACTTGCAGTAACGATACGAAACGCGGCGGAGCCTTCTGGCTCCGCCGCGGCTCACCCGAGCAGCGTCTTGGCGATCGTCGCGAGCTGCATGTTCGACGTGCCCTCGTAGATCTTCCCGATCTTCGCGTCCCGCCAGAGCTTCTCGACCGGATAGTCCTTCGTGTAGCCGTACCCCCCGTAGATCTCGATCGCCCGGCTCGTCACCCGTTCGGCGACTTGGGAGCTGTAGAGCTTGGCCATGGCCGCTTCCTTCAGGAACGGCAGCCCCGCGTCCTTGAGCCGGGCGGCGTTGTACACCATGAGCCGCGCGGCCTCGAGCTCGGTCGCCATCTGCGCGAGCTCGAACTGGATTCCCTGGAACTCCCCGATCGGCTTGCCGAAGGCCTCCCGCTCCCGGGCGTATCCGACGGCGGCCTCGAACGCCCCGCGTGCGCAGCCGATCATCTGGGCGCCGATTCCGATCCGTCCCTCGTTGAGCGTCTCGATCGCCACCTTATAGCCCTTGCCCGGCTCGCCGAGGACGTTGTCCTCCGGGACCTCGCAACCCTCGAGCAGGAGCTCGGTCGTCGAGCTCGCGCGGATCCCTAGCTTGTCCTCCTTCTTCCCCACCGCGAAGCCCGGGAACTCGCGCTCGACGAGGAACGCCGTGATCCCCTTATAACCGGCGGCAGGATCGAGCGTCGCGAACACGACGTAGACCCCGGCCTCGGCGCCGTTGGTGATCCACATCTTCGATCCGTTCAGGACCCAGCGGTCAGATCGCTTCTCGGCGCGCGTCTTGAGGCCGAAGGCGTCGCTTCCGGACGTCGCCTCGGAGAGCGCGTAGGCGCCCACGGTGTCGGCCGCCATGCGCGGCGCGTACTTCTTCTTCTGGGCCTCGGAGCCCCAGCGCAGCAGGCAGTTGTTGAAGAGCGTGTTCTGGACGTCGACGAAGACGCCGACCGAGGGATCCGCCCGGGAGAGCTCCTCGACGGCCAGGCAGGCCATGAAGAACGACGCGCCCGCGCCCCCCAGCTCGTCCGGGATCTCGATTCCCATGAGTCCCAGCTCGAAGCATCGCGGGGGGATCTCGGGGTCGAGCCGGCCGGCGGCATCCATGGCGTGCGCGCGCGGCGCGACGACGTCGCTCGCGAACTGCCGGACGGTTTCGGCGAAGAGCGACTCCTCGTCGGAGAGCCGCGTCAGGGGATCGCTCACGGGACCGGATCCCCCGCGGATCGCGCGCGATCGCGCATGCCGCCGCGATGGAGGTCCTCCAGGATCCGGCCTTCGACCAGGTGCTCGCGGACCAGGCGCTCCGCGTCGTCCGGCCGGACGTAGCCGTACCAGACGCCTTCCGGGTAGACGATCACGTTGCCGGCGTACTTGTGTCCCCCGACGTGGCTCGTTGCGCGAAGGGTGACGTCCGCGAGACCGCGCGCCGCGACCGCGACTTCGAGGGCCGCCAGGAGCGGCGGGCCGCAGTTGCCGCAACGCTCGTCCCGGGCCATGTGCACGCAGACGAACACGTGGCGTCCGGGAAGGGAATCGCTGTCGAGAGACGCCGGTCTTCCGCCCCGCAAATGGTCGGCGAGCACCGACCGCCACGCATCGACGTCAGCGACGCGGTAGCGCACGGACTCGGGGAACACCAGCAGGTCGATGCCGCGCCCCGTCGAGGGCTCGTCGGTCGCGGTAAGCTTGGGAATCGGCCCCTCCGCCTCCCGCAGGTCCCGGACGTCCCGCGCCATCGTGCCGAGCAGGCCCGGAGCGTCTTCGAGACGCGCGGGCCACGACCGGGCGCCCGTACAGGCGAAGGCGTGTCGGTGGTAGGGCTTCACGCTGTCGGAGAGGGACCACTCGCCGCGCGAGCTCGTCGTCGCATTCGGGCTCTCGATCATTCGCGGCCAATGTAGGGGGCCGGTAGATTGCCGCGCCATGCGGGCCGAGGAGCGACGGGGCACGGCGGCGATCCTGGTTTCCGCCGCGAGTTACGGCTTCCTCAGCATCCTCGGAAAGCTCGCGTTCGCTGCTGGCGTGGACGTCCTTCCGCTCGCTGCCTGGCGCTTCCTCATCGGGGCCGCAGTCGTCTGGATCCTGCTTGCGGCGAGGCGTCGTCCACTGCCGCCACTGAGGCGGTGGCCGGGACTCGCGGCGCTGGGGCTTCTCTACGCGATCGACTCGCTCAGCTACCTGGCGGCGCTGCAGTGGGTGCCCGCCTCGACCGCCGTTCTCCTCTTCTATGTGTACCCGGTGGTGGTCGTCCTCCTGGCCGCGCTCTTCCTCGGCGAGCACCTGACGCGACGCAAGCTGACCGCCACGGCCCTGGCGCTCACTGGCTGCGCGCTCACGGTGGGGTCGGGGATCTCGGGCGGGCGGCCCCTGGGGCTCGCGCTCGTCGTGTTCGCGATGCTCGCGCTCTCCACGTACATCGTGGCGAGTCGTCCGATCATGGCCTCGCTCCCGGCGCACGGCAGCGCGGCTGTCACGCTGACATCGACCGGACTCCTCCTGACCGCCGCGGCGCTCGGCTTCGACGACATGCGCCTCGATGGCGGGACCCGCGGTCTGGTCTACGTCCTCGCGCTTTCGCTCCTCTGCACCGCCCTGCCGATCACGTTGTTCCTGGTCGGGATCCGTCACGTCGGGGCGGGGCGGGCGGCGGTGTATTCGACGATCGAGCCGCTCGTGACGGTCTCCCTGGCGGCCATCGTGCTGCGAGAGCGCATCGGGGTGCTTCAATGCCTGGGCGGGGCGCTCATCCTGACGGCCATCCTGTGGCTCCGGGCCGAGCGCCCGCTTCCCATGAGTGAGAAACCGACGCCACTTGACGCTCCTTGACGTAGAGATCTGACAGACTCCCCACTTCCCCATTGCGATACTAGGGCATCGCGGGAAATGAGAGATATGGTGACTTTTGCCTACGAAACGGGGGGATTCCCAGCCATGAAGCAGCTCCTTTTCGCTCTAACGACCCTGGCCGCGGCAGTCCTGATCCTGCCAGGCAGGGCGCAGGCCCAGGTTAGCAACTGGGAGCTGAACCTCCACGGCGGCTTGTATCAGCGCGACCTGGGTCTCGACGTCGAAGAATTCGACCTCGAGGACGAGGACGACGATACGGACACCGATCCGCTCTTCGGCGCGCGGCTGCAATACAACTTCGCCGGCGGGTTCGGGATCGGCGGAAACTTCGATTGGGTCATGGTCGATCAGGTTCCGAATCCGCCCGGATCCGAGAACGAAGACATGAACGTGAACCTGTATCTGTACGACGCGGAGCTGCATTACGCGTTCCCCGCGGCCACCCGTGGAAAGCTCTTCCTCGGAGGCGGCGTCGGAGCGGCTACGCGGAGCTTCACGGACATACCGCCCAACGGCAGCGACGAGAGTTTCACGGATCTGCTGGTACCGGTCTTCCTCGGGTTCAAGTTCATGAACGACGTCGACGACCCGGCGTGGGGCTTCACTGTCGAAGGGCGTGACAACATCATCTGGATCGACGAGTTCGACCCGGTGGAAGACGACACCGACAAGGAGGCCACGAGCACGTGGGCGGTACAGGCCGGCATCTCGCTGTTCTTCGGCGGAGGGCCGGGGTACGAGGAGCCCGAGCCCGTGGCCGACAGCGACGGCGACGGCGTGACCGACGACATCGACCGCTGCCCGAACACGCCTCCGGGGACCCGCGTCGACTCGCTGGGCTGCCCGGTGCCGCTCGATTCGGACGGCGACGGCGTGACCGACGACCTCGACCGGTGCCCCAATACACCTGCCGGCACGGAGGTCGATTCGAGCGGCTGTCCGATCGTCGAGGAACCGGCCGCTTGCGTGGACGGACGCGACTGGTATCGCACCGACGCGCAGATCTCGGTCGAGGCCAACAACTGGGTGAAGTTCGGGTCGACCCGCACCATGACCGAGGGCGAGCTCATCCGGATCGGCGAGTACGACGGCGTGCCCGTCTACGTGCGGAGCGACGCCACGCAGCCCTACACGGAGATCTTCCTGCCGCTCTGTGCGCCGATGAACAGTTACCAGGCGTACCGGCCGGTGGAAGGAGTCCGCGGCACGACGGGATGACGGGATCGTAGCGGAGAGGAGAACGTGCCGTGACGAAGACGGGCCCCCGGAAACGGGGGCCCGTCGCGTAGGGGGTACGTCCGGGTCGGGGAGTAGTGCCCCGGCGCCTGCTGGACGGCCGCCGGGCGCGCCGTCTAGGGCGTCCGCGGCTGGGTCTGTCGCGGAGTCAGAGAGCGGAGCGGTGCGCCCGAACCCGAGATCGAGCTCCCCGGACGCGGCCTCGCCGGCCGCGGGTCGGGATGGGAGCCCCGATCGTGACTGCGATCGCGGACATTCGGTCTGCGGTCGCGAACGTGAGAGCGGCGGCCGAACTCGCCCGCGCCGCGCGCCGGCTGGTGCCCCACGATCACGGACGGCCCGTGTCCCACGATGACTCCGGTGCCGTGGCCGATGCCGAGGCTCCGGCCGCGACCCGGCACGAGGACGACGGTTCTCGACGCGTACCCCCCGTCGAGGGGAGCGCTGATCGAGGCCACGACCTGCGGATGGATCCGGAGGGCCACCAGGGTCTCGTAGGTGATGCACTCGCACTGCAGGAGCCCACGCGAGGCCTGGAAGCGGCCGAGCTCGAGCCTGGTCGTCGCGTTCCACTGTCCGGTCGCCCGGCCGGGGTCGAACCCCGCGGCCGCGAGCGCGTGCTGGAGCCGGGAGATCTCCGCGGGAGTCAGGTCGTCGGCCACCTGCCGCTCCCGCTCGCCCGAGTACGGGTCGACGATCTCGATCACCCGGATCGCCGACGCCGGTGCGATGGCCGGCTGCGCGAGGAGACTCTGGGGGATCAGGGCCAGCGCGAGCACGCTTACGAGCATAATGTATCCGAACAGGTTCATTTCGTTCACCTTTTCCGGAAGATGGAAGCCACGCCCGATCCCTCGTACCACGTTGGGACACGGAATGTTGCGAGGACGGGGCCGATCCGCAGGGAACCCGGGGGCCGCAGATCTCGTACTACGGTAACGATGGAGCTCGGGATCCTGAGCGAGCTCTCCACCTCAAGGGAGGAAACCCCTGATGAAACGCTCGATGTTGGCCATTGCAAGTGCTGCACTGCTGGTCCTCGGAATCTCCGGTCGGGCCCTGGCCCAGGCCGAACACTACGGGCCCTCGCCCATCGAGTTCAACGCCCACGTGGGCGCGCTGTTCCTCGATACCCCCGAAGGGGCAGACAGCGACACGGATCCGATGTACGGGATCCGGCTCGGCTACAACATGCCGAGCGGCTTCGGCCTCGCCGGCAACCTCGACTGGGTGCCGGGGGAGCGCAACATCTTCGGTAGCGACGTCGACGTGAACACGTGGCTCTACAGCGGCGAGATCAACTACACGTTCGGCTCGGGCGCGCGCATCCACCCGTTCGTGGCGGCCGGAGTGGGAGCGGCGACCCGGACGTTCAGCGACCTGCCGGATGACGACGACGACATCGAGAGCCAGACCGATCTGATGATCCCCTTCGGTGGCGGCATCAAATGGTTCTCCCAGAGCAACCGCTGGGGCATCCGGACCGAGATCCGGGACGACATGGTTCTCCTGACCGATGTCGAAGACATCGAGGAGGGCGACGAGGACACCGAGGCCACGCACAACGTGGAGCTCTCGGGCGGCATCTCGTTCTTCTTCGGCTCGTAGGCTTCTCCGGGCGCGAGCCCGAGAGGCATCCGTTCACGGAGCGCCCGGCATTCCGCCGGGCGCTCTTTTTTTCGCGTCACGTCTCCCCTATGTTAGCCCCCGTCCGGCCGGGTCGTGCGCGGCCATCACCGCTGTCCTACTACGGGGGTCCGAAACGATGTACAGGAACGTCACGGCTTGGCTGATCGTCCTGGCGCTCGTCCCGACCGCGATTCGTGAAGCCGTCGCCCAGGAACGGCTCGATCTGTCCGGAGTCGAGATCAACGCACACGGCGGCGTCGCGTTCCTGGACGGGCTCGAGACCAACGAGCTCTTCGGCGGCGGCACGGCGCTCATCCACGTGGGCTCCGGGGTCTCCCTGGGCGGCACGGTGGACTGGGTCGGCACGACCGTCGACCTGGACGAAGAGGACGACGAGGACGGCGAATCGGCGACGCTGTGGTACTACAGCGCCGAGCTCCAATACGGCTTCCCTTCCGTCACGCAGGCTCAGTTCTACGGCCTGATCGGGGCGGGTGTCGCGAAGTTCCAGCCAAGCGAGGAGCTCGAGGACCTGG
>Ga0209974_10000567_pt1 | contig 12352 bp, 13 predicted proteins | sample InoplaM3SPM_FD_187592 | JGI IMG/M metagenome (GOLD analysis project Ga0209974, IMG submission 187592) | Arabidopsis thaliana rhizosphere microbial communities from the Joint Genome Institute, USA, that affect carbon cycling - Inoculated... | ecosystem: Host-associated > Plants > Roots >...
GGCGCGCGTCGTTTGTCTTCGCATAATCAATGGCATTGGCCACGTTGGGAAGATCCGCGGCCTTTTTCGCATTTACTTGCAGGACGACATTGACCGCGCCCGATTCGATTCCCTTCTTCCAGGTCGACCGGATTGACGACCAGGTCCAGCAACCCCCGTCGACTTCCCCCGACTCGGCCGCAAGACGGATATTCGAGGTGCCCTTGTAACCCTCGATCAACTGGATCGGAAGTCCGAGAGCGGCTCGCAGAATTCTCGGAACGTCGGAATCGTTGGCGCCCGGAGCTTCGCCTCCAAGCTTCACCGGTTTTTTCGCGGCGAGCCACTGGTCCATGTTGGTCACGCCGCTGGCAGTCATGACGGCGCACGCCGTCTCATCCGTAACCGGCGCGCCCAGCCATTCGAATTTGCGGCCGTCGAATTCGACGCTCTGATCGCCAAGAACCTGCTGCATTATGAGCGAGCCGATGAAATTGCCGATGGTCAGGCCATCAGGAGCGCTGGCTTTGTAAAGATAATTTGCTGCAAGACGGCTGCCCGCGCCCGCCATGTTGTCGACAATCAACGCCGGATTGCCGGGCACATGCCTGGGCATATGGCGCGCGAGAATTCTCGCGTAACTATCGAATCCTCCACCGGCGGCAAACCCGACAACGACTCGGATGGTCTTACCCTTGTAAAAATCCTCCGCCGAAGCCGCGTTGGCTTGATGCGAGATCACGGTCACGAACATAGCAGCGAGAATAGAGACGATAACGGCCATGACTCCTCCTCATTATGAACGCTTGCTTGCGATGTTTATTCCAAAGGGAAGGCTTGCAAAGAGCAGTTCGCAGATGCCCCGACTCCGGTCGACAAAAGCAATTCGCTGCCCGGGTGAGTTCCCGAAATCGTCATCCGTTTCGCCCGATGAAGCTGCGCAGCATTTCATTGAATTCCGCGGCATGCTCTCTGTACGCCTTCTCAAACTGCCGACTTGAGATAACCCTTTTCCAGATAGAACCGTTTGGCGCCGGGATGGAGCGGAACATCAAACGGCGCTTCCAGATCGTTGGCGCAAAGCTGCGCCATATCCAGCGGCTTGAAGTTGTCGGTCGGCATGAGCGCCTTGCGGGCCTCGATCGCTTCGCAAAGAGCGTAAGCGCCATCGTCCGGCATTGCGGCGTTGACCACCATGGGCCAGCCGCTGAAATCCACCGTCGGCACGTCCGCGGGCAAGGTGGGAAACCGCGACTTCGGCAGCACCGACGCGCGATAGCCGATGGCGGTCAATTTTTTGAGCATGCTTCCAGCCACCGGCAGGTAGCGAAACCCGGCATCGAGCGCGCTCTGGCCCCAGCTTTTTATTCCTTCATCGAACACGGCATTAACCGTTCCCTTCTCAAGGGCCACGCGACGGTCCGGGTGGCTCGGTCGCGTCACCGACTGAATCTTCCCACCCCAGCGCCGCAAGTCCGCAAAGGTAAATCCTGCGGCTTTCATGACCGCACACACGGTAAACATCGTCGGACTATATTTCACCCACTCTTGGGAGACGGTTCCCGTCGAGACTCGAAGCGGGATGCGCTCTTTTCGGATCTGATCGAGCGAAGTGATTCCGGTGGACTCGTGCACCGCGAATCCCATGACGTCGTAGGAAGGAAATACCGCGATCGTCCTGATCGGCTGCCGCTTTGAGAAGAGCCCCTTGCCCCTATAGGCCATGGTTGCGGCGACCGAAGGATTGATCCATGCGAGCGAGAGCCTACCTCGGCTGACCGCCTGGAGCTCGCGAAATCCATCTGCCGCAAACGAAAAAGAAATCCCTTTTTCACGCGTGGCCGTAAGCGCCAGCGTGAGCGAGTAACCGACGCGCGATTCGGTTTGCATCGCCTGTTCAGCCGCGCGTTCTGTTTGGTACGAGAGAGAAGTGTCGTACAAAGCGGCGGCCAACTCCAGCAATCCTTTCGTGCGTTGGATCTCCGCGCTGTAGCGGTGCTTCACCATGTTCATTTCGCTGGTCCTGTGCAAAAATTCGGAGCGCCGGAGTTCGCGCCGAGCTAAGTCCAAGTGCCTCGAGCCCGTCGAATGCCGCGAAACCTCTCCCGCATTGCCGGCCACGCATGACAAACGGCATTGCAGCTCGCCTCTGCGAGCGACCCGTTCAACCCTCAAAGATCGAAAGTTTTATGGCTCGTAAATCAAAAGGTCCACCGGCTTTCCTCCAACTGGCATATCGGGACAGGCGCTGAAGGCTACCAGCAGATCCATCTCTGCTCTGAGATCCACGTAACTGCCCGCTTTGGGTCGTACCGTCGTGTGATCCATGCGGCCGGTCACGCCATCGATTTTCATGTGCTGATTGAGATTGAACGGATTGGGAACGTCTTCCGGAGCGATGCCGTACGGCGCCAAAGCCCGCGAAAGATTTTCGTAGCAGCCATGATCAGGAATCTCTTCGTCCTTATAATCCCGGTGGTAATAGTCTCTTAACTTTCCCTCTTTTTTAGCGAGTTGAAAGCGATAGCCGCTGCACATGCCTTTCTGCAGATCATGAGTGCCTTCGTGGTTGGTGTTCTCGACGATCGTCATCATGTGCTGATTGTTGCGCCCCATCAGTTTATCGCCGGTCGTGATAAAGATCTTCATGTTGTAGACTTTGGTGCGCGCCTGGTCGAAGCGCTCCTTGAGGTTGTCCAGTCTCATGCACACAAAATCGACCGTGGTCGTCGCGGTGATCCGAATCACCTGTCCTTTTTTTAGTTCTCCGGCCCAGCCGGTGTTATAAGGCACATGCGCCTCTTGCAGTTTTTTCATCGGCCGTTTTCCTCTCTACAGGAATGAATAGAGGTTCAACTTTAACCCGCGTTGCCGGTTCCGAAGCGCACAGTATCCGATCGTTATCAGACCTGTCAACTTGAATGGGACGAACGGAATACCGCGTGAAGACGGGGTCTTGCACGGCGGAAAGTGCGGCTTAATGCCGTTTTAATCCGCTAGCGGATTTGGCCGCAGAACTAAGGACCGCATTTTTGAGCTTGCTCTTTTGAAGCTATCTTGCCGCAACGTGTAAAGAGTTTCTGTCGTAAAATTGCAACAAGACCTTACTGCAGGTGTGTTACTTGTGGGAAAAAATCGTAGCGGGAGCGTGATGCGGCCGAGGGCTGCGACTTCAGAGGCCTGCGACTCTGCATGCCAAAGGGCATGCGCTTTGCACATCGTTAGACCATAACAGTCATGTTGAACGGTCGGGACAGTTGGCTGCATGTGCAACCTGCGCCTTTCGTCGCTCCGGTATGAGCAAGGCTGAAATTGTTTCAAGGCACGGAGGATCATAGATCCGGATGGCAACCACATTGCGTTTGCTCAAACGTTCGACAAAACAGTGGCACGGTAAGCATGGCCATTTAGGTCCTGGCGACTTGCTCGCCGGAGGTTCGCCCAACTTCAATTGCAGGCAATTGAAGAAGGCTCTTTGCGCTGTTCTTGCGCGATAGCGATCGCGCGGGCAAATCGGCAAGCAATTCGAGCACGAAAGATGACAGTTCGATTTTTTTGACACGTAAGGAGGATCATGCAGATGGCACAGAAAAAAGTTCAAGACGACACACGACCAACCCGATTGCCGAAGGAGTCCGAGGAGTACGTCTCCAAAAGAGAACAACTCCGCTTGGCAGAGATCGAGTCGGTGAAATCACGCGAAGGAGTTGCGAAGCTTCGCCGCAAGCTCCCCAAAGGCGCGATTGTTGACGACTACGCGTTCATCGAGGGTCCGGCCGAGCTCGATGACGGCGACACGCCGAACCAAGTTGTTCGTTTAAGCGAGTTGTTCACCGCGGCCAAGCGTTCGCTTGTGATTTATCACTTCATGTATGGAAAGCGGCAAACCAGCCCGTGTCCGATGTGCACACTCATCATCGACAGCCTCAACGGAGTCGCGCATCACCTGGCGCAGAATGTCGATCTTGCCATCGTCGCCGCGGCCGATCCGCCGGCGCTCCGCGCGCACGCGCGCAGACAAGGTTGGGACAATCTGCGCCTCCTGAGCACCGCCGAGGGCAGCACCTTCAAATATGACTTGGGTTCAGAAGATCGCGAAGGAAATCAGGATTCGACCATCTCGGTTTTCACGCGCGATGGCGACGGGACCCTGCGACACTTTTACAGCGCTCACCCACACATGGCGCCCGATATCAGAGAACGGGGCCTGGATCTTTTGTCACCGGTCTATAACGTGCTCGACCTCACTCCCGAAGGTCGGGGTGATTGGTACGCTTCGCTCGAATATCCCGTGAAGGTGGGCGCCGCGCGCGCCTGAATCGCTGTTCGTTCAGCATTCTATAGGCTGAGATTTCGACTTGAATTTTGATATTGATGGGAGTTCGGATAGGCTTGGGGGGGAGAAAAGTGGACGCGAATTTTTTTTCGTTTGCGTAGCTGTTAATCCCACGACCTTTCTAGGCCTGCCGCGGGGTTGAAGCGTATATTTCAGTCCGAGCGCAGCCGCGATCTGATTTCGTCCAATTTTCCGAACCATAGGGCGTTCCGCGGTTTACGCACCTGCGCAGCGCTTCGAATTCGGCATCAGACCCAATCTTCGGGCCTGTCGAGTGGCCAAGCGTTCAGGAGCGACTCGCGGTCGCCGTTGAGCTTTCGCCACAAACTGCACCAGCGCCAATCCAAACTGCACCACTACCGAAAAATGATTGGCCACACAACGACAATAATGCAATATGAAAACCTGACACCATGCTTGACCGGGACATGAGGTTGCCGGTGTCGTCGATGCCCTGGGCAGCGGTGTTACCGGATGGTCGAAAGGCCAACGGGTCGGGGTCGGCTGGCACGGCGGGCATTGCGGCCACTGTGATTCTTGCCGCCGCGGCGATTTTGTTACGTGCCAAGTTGCTTTTCAAATTCCTGGTATTTCATACGACGGCGGTTATGCCGAATACGTGATCGCGCCCGCCGGCGCGTTGGCTCTAATTCCCGATGGTCTTTCACCAGTCGACGCCGCGCCACTTATGTGCGCGGGCGTGACGACTTTCAATCCGCTGCGCAACAGTGGCGCACAGCCTGGCGATCTCGTCGCCATTCTCGGGATCGGCGGGCTCGGCCACTTGGGAATTCAGTTCGCAGAGAAGATGGGATTTAGAACCGTTGCGATCGCGCGCGGCGTGGACAAGGAACCGTTGGCGAGAAAACTGGGCGCATCCGTCTATATTGATAGCAAGACGCAAGATCCCGCCGCGGAATTACTGAAGCTGGGCGGCGCTAAAATCGTTCTCGCTACGGTCACGAATGGTGATGCAATGAGCGCGGTCTTGGGAGGTCTTGGGGTCAACGGAAAATTGATCATCGTGGGGGCGGCTGGAGAGCCGCTTCAAGTCCCAGGGATACCGCTGCTCATGGGGCGCCGTTCGATTCTGGGCTGGCCATCCGGCAGCTCCATTGATTCGCAGGACACGCTTGCCTTCAGCGTACTGACCGGCGTGCGCTCGATGAATGAAATTTTTCCGCTGGAGCGCGCGGCCGAAGCGTACGACCACATGATGAGCGGCAAGGCGCGTTTTCGCGCCGTTCTGACCACCGAGCGCTGAAGTGAAAACCAAAATTGAATTGCGAATGGTGCATAGTCCATGACTGATACCACCGTTCCACTTGCGCTGACGCTTCCCTCGGGTATTGAGCGCATGTTTCCGACGCTGACGCCCGCGCAGGTCGCACGAATTGCCGCGCATGGGCGTGTGCGTTCGATCCAAGCGGGCGAGGTGCTCGTCGAACCAGGCCAGCAGATTGTGCCGTTCTTCGTCGTTACGGCGGGTCAGATCGAGATCGTTAGACCATCAGGCACCACCGAGACGCTCGTCGTGGTGTATGGACCGGCGCAATTCACAGGCGAGGTCAACATGCTCTCGGGTCGACCCGCGATGCTGCGAGTCCGCGCCAAGGAATCGGGCGAAGCAATCGAAGTGGATCGCGAACACTTGTTGGCGCTGGTGCAGACCGACAACGAGCTCAGCGAGCTAATCATGCGGGCATTCATTCTTCGCCGAGTAGAACTGATCGCGCACGGGCTCGGAGACGTCGTGCTCGTCGGCTCGAACCATTGCGCCGGAACACTCCGCGTTAAAGAGTTCCTGACGCGCAACGGCCATCCATACTTGTACATCGATCTTGACCGGGATGCAGACGTTCAGGATCTGCTAGACCGGTTTCGCATCACGGCGACAGATGTCCCCGTGGTGATTTGCCGTGGCGAAGTGGTGCTGCGGAATCCGACGAACCAGCAGATTGCGAATTGCCTCGGGTTTAACGAAGCGATCGACCAGACCCATATACACGATGTGGTCATCGTGGGCGCTGGACCTGCGGGTCTCGCTGCGGCCGTGTATGGCGCATCGGAAGGACTGGACGTTTTAGTGCTGGAGACAAAGGCTCCGGGAGGACAGGCCGGTTCCAGCTCCAAGATCGAAAACTATCTTGGCTTTCCTACAGGCATTTCTGGTCAAGCTCTCGCAGGCCGCGCCTACACCCAGGCACAGAAGTTCGGGGCGCAGGTAATGATCGCGCAGCGCGCGGGACGCCTGGATTGTGAGCGCTTGCCATATGCAGTTGAGGTCGATGGCAATGTGCGCGTTTTGGGGCGCACCGTGATCATTGCAACCGGCGCTGCCTATCGAAAGCCCGCGATCGATAACCTGTCGCGATTCGAAAACGTAGGTGTCTACTACGCCGCAACGTTCATGGAAGCGCAGTTGTGCCGCGGTGAAGAGGTCGTTGTCGTCGGCGGAGGAAACTCGGCGGGGCAAGCGGCTGTGTTTTTGGCGCAGACGGCAAAGTGCGTGCATATTCTCGTGCGCACGGCAGGCCTAGCCGAGAGCATGTCGCGTTATCTCATCCGTCGGATTGAAGAGAATCCGGGGATTGTTCTCAGAGTCAAAACGGAAATCGTCGCATTCGAAGGCACCGATCATCTCGAGCGCATGCGCTGGCGCGATGAAACTGGAAACATCGAGGCCCGCGACATCAGACACGTTTTTCTCATGACCGGCGCGGTTCCAGCTACTCGCTGGCTCAACGGCTGTGTCGCGCTCGACGGGAAAAATTTTATCAAGACCGGGCCGGATCTCTCAGAGGATGATTTGGTGGCCGCACGCTGGCCGCTTCCCAGGGCGCCGTATCTTCTGGAAACGAGCCTTCCCGGCGTGTTCGCGGTCGGTGACGTACGGGGCGGTAACATCAAGCGCGTGGCATCCGCGGTGGGCGAAGGGTCGATCGCCATTTCATTCGTCCACCGGGTACTGCGCGAGTAAAGGAGAGAAGAATGGCAGGAGAGGCGTGCACTCATATTGAGGTTATTACGACGGTTAAGCACCCGAAGCGCCGGGAATGCGAAGAATGCGTGAAAAGCGGCTCATCGTGGGTTCATCTGCGGACATGCCAACAGTGTGGCGGGACGCACTGCTGCGATGATTCACCCGGCCGCCACGCAACCCAGCACGCGCGCACAAGCAAGCATCCTGTTATCGCTTCGGCGGAGCCAGGCGAGCGCTGGTTGTACTGTTACCCGGATCAAACCTTTGCGGAGTATTAAACGATGAATTCATTCAACGGAATTTCCGATTCGACTCTGTCACTGCGATGCCTGGCGGACGGCATCCCATTTACCGGTCCCGCAGGCTGGTACTGGTGGCTCCGCGGCGTGCGGCGCAGCACTTCGAATCCGAATCTTTGCAACCGCTGAGAGTTTCACTGGGAGGCGGGCCGTCTCTCCGAAGTCACAGTGCTATTCGCCGACTGCCGCGGCTATACTCGGCTCACTCATGAGCTGGGGATCGAAAAGTTGACGCCGATTACGGAAGAATTTTTCAAGATGAGCGCGGAGATTATCAGAGAGCATCACGGGATTGTTGACCATTTTCTGGGCGACGCGGTCATGGCGCTGTTTAATGTCCCCATTAAGCACGATGATCACGTGCTTCGCGCCGTCAACGCGGCGTTCCGGATCGAAGACGTCGTAGACCAGATCAATGCCAAGTTGGAGGATGGAGTCCGTCTGGCGGTGGGCATCGGGATCGCGACGGGGACGGCGCTGGCGACCAACATGGGATCGACAAACTGCAACGACTACACGATGGTCGGCGACAGCATCAACATCGCCTCGCGGCTGCAGGGGAAAGCCGCCACCGGCGAAATATTGGTCACGGATGAAGCTTACAAACCGATCAGCGAGGCGTTTCCCGATGCGGTCCGAGTCGAATATCTGGTTAAAGGAATTTCGCAGCCGGTTACCGCGCATCGATTGCATCGCGGCCAAGTGCCCTGACCTTATCGAAGACTGACATGAAGTGGAGAGAAGGAGGAGAAGACAATGACCGACGAAGCAGAAAACGAGAAGCTCGTCCGCGCTTTTTACGAAGCCACCGTTCCCGGACATCGCGAGGCATTGCGGGGCATTCAGTCACCGCATGTCGTCTACGATTTGCCGGCCGGGATGCCCATCGCGTGTGGACATTTTGACGGGCTGCAAGACGTGCTCGAGCGCTTTCTCACCAACTTCTATCTAGCTCTCGACGTGCGATTCATTGCCGAAGAATTCATTGCAGCGCGCGACGAAGTCGTCGCGTTGGGTCGTATCGAAGGAAAAACTCGAAGAGCAGCTGTGCCGATCAATGTGCCCTTCGCGCATGTCTGGACGGTCCAAGATGGGTATCTCCAACGACTGCGTGCTTTCACGGACACGGCGGTGCTCACGCGTGCGTTGGAAAAGGGTTGAATGAGGCCGAATGTTTCAAGGTTGACAAAAGATCCCGACAGAAGAATTCAAAAATATTAATTCAGCGGGCTGTACATGAGGTCTGTGACAAGTATAACGACGTCGCCACCGCCAGTTTGATCGAGGTTTGGATCGACGAGAGCGAAAAGCGGACGTGGTTTTTGGCGGAGATTAACCACGACCTTTGAGAGGCGAACCATGGGAGTTGCTAGCGCGACAGTTCTATCGGTCAATGTTGGACGGGTGCGCGAGTTTGATTTTAACGGCCGGCCGGCCAAAAGCGCGATTTGGAAATCGCCGGTTGCCGGCCGTATTGCCGCCCGGGGCGTAAATCTTGAAGGAGACGATCAGGCCGATCGCAAAGCGCACGGAGGGCCGGATAAGCCGGTGTATGCGTACGCCATAGAAGACGTGCGGTGGTGGGAAGAGAAGCTCGGCCGATCGCTTCAATACGGCGAGTTTGGGGAAAACCTCACGACGGAAGGAATCGCAGTGAACGATGCGCTCGTAGGCGAGCGCTGGGCGATCGGCACCGCCGTATTTGAAGTATCCGAACCAAGGATCCCTTGCTGGAGGCTTGGAGTTCGGATGAACGATCAGGGATTTGTGCGTCGATTTACCGAAGCGCTGCGACCCGGAACATATTTGCGTATCATCGTCGAGGGCGCGGTCGCCGCTGGAGATGAGATCAGGATCGTCGAAAGGCCGGATCACGATCTGACGGTTCGAGACATATTTCGAATCTACACTCGAGATCGAGACGAGGTCGAGCGATTGCTCGCTGTTCCCCGCATCTCGGAAAGCTGGCGAGGATGGGCAGAACACTTTCTCAAGGAGACGAAAGGGCGCCGCGTGGGCTCGGTCCCTCCGGGGTGTTGCTGATATCCAATAACTGGGCACGCGTGCAATGGAACGAAGTCCGCGTATGAATTGACGCATTTTTTGTGATCTAGCCACCCCGCGCAAATCGCCAAATAGTGAAAACCTATCTAAGATTGACACCCCCTCGCCATGTGTTATCTCTACGCACACAAACACATCGCTCGCGTCACGATGGCGGGCTTTCGGTTTCTCCCGATAACGATCGCGCCGATGTCTAAACTCAAGCTTACCCTCGCGTGCTGGGACTACGACCGCACCCGTCCGCTTATCGACGGCCGTGTCCAAGCCGAAGGCATCGATCTGGAGATCAAGGTCATGCGTCCGCGCGAGATCTTTCCCAGGATGCTGGAGAACGGAGAGTTCGAGGTTTCCGAGCTGTCGCTTGGCTCTTACGTAAGCCTCAAAGGGCGCGGCGCCTGCCCGTTCGTAGCGGTGCCCGTAGCGCTGTCGAAGATCTTCCGCCATTCTTGTATTTATATACGGACCGATGCGGGCATCCGGACGCCTCAGGATCTGCGGGGGAAACGGGTGGGAACTACTCAACTCGGTTCGACCGCCACGATCTTCATGAACGGCATGCTGCAACACGAGTACGGCGTGAAGCCGGAGGATATGCAGTGGTTCATCGGCGGGTTGACGACTCCGACCCAGCGGCCGCTGATTCCGCTGAAGCTGCCGGAGAAAATCAAAATCGAGTTTTTGCCGGCGGACGAGACGCTGGAGCAAATGCTGGAGAGCGGAGAGCTTGACGCCTTGCTTGCGATCTTCATTCCGTCGATGTTCCAGCGGGGCTCGCCGCGAATTGCGCGCCTGTTTCCGAACTACTACGAGGTAGAGCAGGATTATTACCGTCGCACGGGCATTTTCCCGATCATGCATACCGTGGCGGTGCGCGAGGATATCTATCGAGAGCACCCGTCGGTGGCCCGGAGCATATACAGGGCCTTTTGCGAGGCGCGGGATATCGCGATAGACGGGCTCTACGACACGGACGCGCTGCGCCTCTCGCTTCCCTGGCTCATCCATCATATCGAGGAGACATGGCGGGTCTTAGGAAAGAATTTCTGGGCCTATGGACTGGAGCCTAACCGGGCGACGTTTGAGGCCATCGGTCAATTTGTCTACGAACAGGGTTTGTCGCCACGCGTCGTGGCAGCCGACGAGCTGTTCGCATCGGACATAGAATGATTATTGGGCTTCGCCGTTCCAAAGGTAAAGGTTCCAGTGGTTCCAATTGTTCCAAACGGTTTGAACCGCTTGAACGATTTGAACGTTTTGAACCTAAGTCGGAGCGATGTAACGCACGAGGGGCACGCGATGGTTGAGCTTAATCGAATGATTATAGATAAGCCGGCGGACGGTATATTCCGCATCCATCGTTCCGCCATGACATCACTTGAGATTCTTCAGATGGAGCAGGAACGGATATTCAACAAGTCCTGGCTCTATGTGTGCCACGAGTCCGAAGTAGAGAACCCGGGCGACTACCGGCGGCGAAACGTGGCCGGCAGGCCACTTTTCTTCGTGCGGGGCAGCGATGGAAAGGTGCGGGTCTTCTTGAACACATGCACGCATAGAGGAGCGCTGATTTGCCGCCACGATCAGGGCCATGCCGATATTCTGCAATGCTTCTACCATGCCTGGAGCTTCAACAATCATGGCGATCTCGTAGGCGTGCCGGATGAGGCAGGGTACGGCCATAGCTTCAACAAGGCGGAGATGGGACTCAAGTCGCCGCCGCGTGTAGAAAATTACCGCGGCTTTATTTTCGTGAGCTTCAATCCCGACGTTGAAGATCTGCTGAGCTATCTGGCGGGCGCCCGCGAGTACCTCGATCTTGTCGTCGATCAGGCCGAACACGGCATGAGGATCATTGCCGGATCGAATCGATATTCGATAAAGGCCAACTGGAAGCTGCTGGTCGAGAATAGCCTTGATGGCTACCACGTCAAACCGACTCACAAGAGCTACTTCGACTATGTAACCGGCCTCGGCGTAAAGAGCGGCGCGGTGCAGACCGCGTTCAGCCGCCCGGCGCGCGTTCTCGGCAACGGTCATGCCGTAGAGGAACATGACGGAGTGCGCGGCCGCCCCATTGCCCGCTGGAGCCCGCTCTTCGGCGAAGAGAACAAAGAGGAAATCGCCACGATCCGCGCAAGACTGGTGCGGAAATTCGGCGAGCAGCGGGCTCATTTGATGGCGGACGTAAGCCGTAACCTGCTCGTCTACCCTAATCTCCTGATCATCGACTCCATCGACATCACGGTGCGCATATTTTGGCCGACAGCGCCCGACGTTATGGAAGTGACAGCGTGGCAGCTCGCTCCCACGGAAGAAAAACCCGAGCTGCTGGCGCGCCGGCTGGACAATTTTCTCACGTTCCACGGTCCGGGAGGATTTGCGACACCGGACGATGTCGAAGCGATCGAATCCTGTCAAGCCGGGTATAAAGCGGAAGGCGTGGAATGGTCCGAACTATCCAGGGGCATGCATCGCGAGGCGATCGCCGAGGATGAGCTTCAGCTGCGGGCGTTTTGGCGCCAGTGGTACGGCCACATGTCAGGACTCGGGAAAGTCGAGACAAACGACCCCGTGATTAGACAGACGGTGGCGCTGTCGCGCTAGTGTCGTGTTTCTGAGATTCATTTAAAAAGTCCAAGGCACGGCATGAGCGCGATAGAACTCAAGTCCCCCTGTTTTCCCGCTTTTTCA
>Ga0209974_10000571_pt1 | contig 12320 bp, 16 predicted proteins | sample InoplaM3SPM_FD_187592 | JGI IMG/M metagenome (GOLD analysis project Ga0209974, IMG submission 187592) | Arabidopsis thaliana rhizosphere microbial communities from the Joint Genome Institute, USA, that affect carbon cycling - Inoculated... | ecosystem: Host-associated > Plants > Roots >...
CGGTGTAGTGAGTGAAGCCAAAAGAAAGCACCCGAAGGGTGTTTTCTTTTGGCTGCGAGCGGAAGTGCGCGGCACCATCTTGCCGGGTGTACCAGGTGAAATAAGCACCACTCCGGAAGGGGTGGTTTTGACTTCAGCTCGATTATCGAGTCAACATTTGAACGTAAAAGTCCGGACATAGCGTTGCCAAGGGCGACCGTCTTGCACGAGTTTATTGTGTTTAGGTGTTAATCTGTTAAAGTAATTGAAGTATAAACCTGTATTTGTTTATGCTGAGAGAATTGTATGAACAATCCAGATCAAATCACAGCCTCTGCCGATACTGTGCTGCAAACACTTTTTCGCACACCCTTGGTTGTGAATCTTAGTGACTCGGACGACTTTGAAGTTCAGCCAGGTGTGCATTCTTCGGTTTATATAAACCTGAAGGCGTTAGCATCGAGTTCGGGATCAAGGCAAGTTGTATCTGATATTTTAGCTGCGAAGATTAAGCCCATGCAACCTGATTATATCTGTGGCATGGAAATTGGCGGCTGTTACTTTGCCTCAAGCGTCGCAGACATACTTTTAAAAGATTTATTTTTCTATCGCAAAGTAACTAAAAAATATAATATAAAGAACTGTTTCGCAGGTAATGTCCCTAAGAAGGGTGCGAGCGTCGTCATTATTGATGATGTGTTATCCAGTGGAAATACACTTTCCGGCGCCGTCAACGAACTTGTAAGCATGGGCTGCAGAGTCCGAGTCGTGTGTATTTTTAGCTATTGCTGGGAGGAGCAGATTTCTCATAATCTTAATGTTCCCGTCTCTGCACTTTGTAATGCTGAAGATTTGATGAGTTTTGGCGTGAGACATCAGAAAATGACTCATCTTAACACTAAGCTTATAAGAGAGTATATCGCTAGAGAAGAAAGTCGTATTGTCGACTCCGCTAAGCAGGGGGTTCTTTGACATGCCGAACACATTAAGCGTATCCCTCGAAGGATTAGACGGATCAGGCAAAAGCACCGCCGCCGAACGACTGCGTCAGCATTACGTAAGTCGCGGACGGACGGTAGTAGCCTTAACATCACCGAGTAGACGGCCGGGAGGCCTTTACCTTAGACAGAATTTATTCAGGCTTGATCCTGAAGAAAAAGATGAGCTGTTCATGCAAGATTTAAAAGACTCTCAAGCCCATATACCACCCGAGGCAAATCTTGCCATTTGGGATAGGCACGTAGACTCTATCTATACGTCAAATCCCGAAACTAACTTAGGACGAATAGGTACATTGTCTTCTGGGCTAGTGTTGCCTGACATGACATGCTATTTAAAGTTAGGTATCGCAGACGCTTACGACAGAGCTACGCCCATAACGGATCATGAGCTTGATAAAGAATGGCTTAATATGAAATACGAACGATATGAGGAGCTTTCGGAACTTTACCCTGATAGAATAACCACTATTGATGCCTCGCAATCTGTCGATGATGTTCTTGATGAAATTATTAACAAAGTGGAGGAAAGACTATGACTAAAACTGTAATATTGGCTTCAACATCGCCCCGCCGCATCGAAATGATGGGCTGGTTAAAGATATCGTTTCAGCCTATCCCTTCTACTGTAGACGAATCAAAAATCAGGCATAAAGCTCCTAGAAAACTGACGCGGCTGCTAGCGGAAGCTAAGGCGCAGTCTTTAGCAAGTAAATACCCCGATGCAATAGTGATCGGCTCGGATGCAATCGTTAGCTTCAAAGATCAGATACTCGAAAAGCCACGAGACAAACAGCACCAACGCAAGATGATCAATATGCAGAAAGGTCAGGAAGCAAAGGTGTATTCATCGGTCTGTATCATCGACACCTCAACTGGTCAAAAAGTTATAAAATCGAAAACCACACCTTATAAGATGGCAGATATAAGTCCGGATGAGATTGAAAGATATATCGATACCAATAGCGGACTCGATAAAGCCGGTGGCTATGGTCAGCAGGATGAGAACGGCATGTTTGTTGACAGCATCAACGGCTGCTACACCAACGCAATAGGTTTTCCAATGTGTGACGTAGCCTCTATTCTTAAGGCAATGAATGTCCCGGTCGTAAGTGGTATAAAGCAAATAGTAAAGTCAAAAACTGGCAGAAAGTGTTAATGATGAGAAAGCGCAATATTATAGCGGTTATTTTACTTGCGTGCTTTGCGTCTGCAGGAGCAGTAGTTTTTGTTACTTACCAAGGTACTGACAGTGAAGCCGCGACAAGTACTTCCATACGTCTTAAGTGGCTAGATCAGGCACAGTTCGCAGGCTACTACTGGGCAGAGCAAGAAGATTTATATAAAGATAAAGGTCTGGATGTAAGCCTATTCCCCGGCGGCCCTGACATCTCGCCAATGCAGATGGTAGTGAATGGCACTAATGACTTTGGCGTTATTGGTGCAGATCAGTTACTGCTTGCAAGAGAAAAAGGTCTGCCGGTAGTAGCGGTAGCTGTCATATACCAAGATACTTCCGTATCTTTCGCCTCTTTGAAGAAAAGTGACATCAAAAGCCCTGCTGACCTAGAGGGTAAAAAGGTTGCGATTGCCTACGGCAGAGACGAAGAGGTGGTATATAAAGCTATGTTGGAAAATGTTGGCGTTGAACGCAATAGCATAGAAGAATCACCGCTTAATCCCGGTTTGAGTCAGCTTGTTTCGGGTACAGTTGATAGCCAAATGGTCTACGAAACCAATGAGCCGGTTCTATTCCGTCAAGAGGGTCATGAAGTGGATCTTATAAAGGCTAGAGATTACGGAGTAAACTTTTATGCGGACACCCTATTCACCACCGAGAAGATGATCGAAGAAAACCCGGAGCTTGTGGCAAAAGTAGTTGAAGCGACAATAACAGGCTGGGAAAAATCTTTCGCAGATACGAGCCGTGCGGCTGAGATAACTAAGCTTCAGAATAAGAATCTTGACGTAGAGGTTCAGAAGCGATCACTGGAACTAAGTAAACCTTTGATATTTAATGATGGCAACATAGGCATCTCGGAAGTCGAGAGATGGCAAGAAATGGAAGATATCTTAATCAGTCAAGGAGTAATGAAGAAGAAGGTAGATCTTACGACTGTATTTACAAATGAGTTTCTCGAATAGCTTAAATGAGTTTTATAAAGCTAGAAAATCTCACGAAAAGCTACGGTGGTGAACAAATCTTAGCTGGTCTTAATCTTGATATAGAGCAGGGTGAATTTATTTCAATTGTTGGTCCCTACGGCAGTGGAAAATCCACTATCCTCAGAATACTATCCGGACTTTCCGATGAACACGGTGGCAGTGTGACCATACGCGGTCATCGACCCGAAGAGTCGCTCAAGAACAGGAAGGTAGGCTATAGCTTTCAGCATTCCAGCCTGCTGCCTTGGAAAAGCGTGAAGGGTAACCTAAGTGTTATACAAGAGATTGCCGACAAGCCAAATCCGACAGAAATCGATGAACTGCTAAAGCTAGGTGGTTTGGAAAAATATGCAGACCACCACATTGATCAGCTATCTGGTGGTATGCGCCAAATTCTCAGTATTTTGCGAGCACTTGTTCTTCATCCTGACATCCTTATTCTTGATGAGCCTTTCTCGTCAATCGACGAATTAAGCCGTGAGAAGTTTCAAAATATTTTAAGACAAATACATCAAGAAACCAGCAAAACTACTGTGATGGTAACTCATTCCTTACAAGAGGCGGTTTACCTTTCTGATCGAGTTGTAGTACTTTCAAAGAAACCAGCAAAGATAAGGGAAGTTATTAAGCTATCTAACGAGGATCGCAGAGACCGCTATGGTCGTAAATTTAACTTAAGAGTAAAAACACTAAAGCAAGCTTTAATGGATGAATAAGTACATAAAAGCAATTTTTATAATCGTGGCAGTGCTTGCTGTAGCGGAATTTTTTATATGGCTTTTTGGCGTACCCGCTTACATCTTCCCGCGACCGTCTGATGTACTCCAAGCCACTTATACAAACGCTAATTTATTATTCTCTAACTTTTTAATAACACTTGCCGAAGCATCACTAGGTTTCATCATTGCTAATCTCATTAGTGTAGCGCTGGCATTCACAATCTACTTCTACCCCAGAATAGAAAACTACGTCATTTCATCAGGTGTCGTATTGAAGACTATCCCAATAATCGCATTAACCCCGTTGTTGATTATTTGGCTAGGACCTGGCATTACTTCTAAAATTGCCACGGCTGCCTTGATATGCTTCTTTCCTGCGCTAGTTAGCATGACAAGGGGCATGAAGTCTCTAGAGACAGATTATAAAGATCTATTCAAACTGTACTCTGCCTCGAAGCGTAAGCAAATTAAGCTCCTGCTACTTCCAGGGAGCGTACCGTTTTTAATATCATCTCTTAAAATATCTAGCTCGCTTGCTGTCGTCGGTGCATTGGTGGGAGAGTTTATCGGAGCGAACAAGGGGCTTGGCTTTGTCATAATCGTCAATTACTACAACTTTGATGTGCCGTTGGTATTTGCGGCAATAGCACTTTCTAGCTTAATGGGATTAGGCTTCTACTACTTACTCGATTTACTTGAATCAAAGATTTATAGACGCGAAACTGTGTCCTCAGATTTTTAAACTTAACTTTCCCCAGCACGCTACCTCTTAGTAGAGCTATGGATATTAGCGAGCATATCTTGCTGATCATGCTATTGCTTATTTCTGCTCGAAAATGCATCAAGCCGTTAGGGCGTAATCTACCGATAAGTAACTCTTAGCCAGTCCGACCTCTCTAGACAATGCAATGATAGTTTGGCGGCACTCGGTTCGTAACGTAATATGTTAGGTGGGCGGTGCCACGGTGAAACTACAGATAGAGATTGAAGTCTATTTCAATCTCTTTTTTGTTGGGCATAATTTCAACTTCTTAAAGTCGGTTTGAATCCCGTTTGGTGTTTTATCCTTTAACTTCTTAGGCCATGAATAGTCTAAAAGCTTCTATTATTTACTTGATATACTTTTTACATGAAGAATTATCTGATTACAGGAACGGCCGGAACTGGCAAGAGTGCTGTCGGTGAGGCACTTTGCCTCAAGGGCTATAGGGTAATTGAGTTTGATGGCTATCCAAGAAACGGTGTTATCTACAAGGACTACAGACAAAAATTCGATAGAAGAACAGATAAACCTACGAAGTATCAGAGGGGTGATGGTTGGAGCGTTTTACGACATATTGACTGGAGAATAGACCGCAGTAAGTTAATTCCTGACTTAAAAGGTAACGCGGATGAAGTCCAGTTTGTTTGTGGGTATGCAAACAACTGGGAAGAGCTCAAAGAAGATTTTGATGGAATATTTTTGCTAGACGTAGACCCCACGATCATTGCAAATCGTTTACTTACTCGCACAACTGGAGACTGGGGGAGGAGCTACCTAGAAGAAATGAGACATGCGACAGAAACAGATGCTGAATACAAAAAAGTCTATTAAAAATCGGCGCAAAAGCTGTTAATGCCGAGAAGACTATCGATGAGATCGTCAAAGAAATTATTGCTACTGTTGAATCAGGTAATTTCTGAGCTTTTTCTTTTGTAAGTGAGCGGAAATACGTAGTGCCATCCTGCCGGGCATGTTAAAGCCAAGCTGTAGACTAATAAAATAGATTAGATCAATCTATTTTTATCTAAGATGCACGCTTCTTAAGCAAGTAATACGAGTATGACAATATTGCTATGAGGAGCGCGCTAGAAGAGATTAGTGAAAGGGTCCCGTACACGCTCTCGTCAAAGATTGGAACTGATGCATCGCCTGCGCTTGTGAGTATGCGATAGAGATCGGATAGTGACGCTAAAAGAAATATGTTTGTCGCTATGCCGACGGCCAGTGCATGACTTGCGATTAGTTTATAAACCTGAGCATGTGTGTTTTTCGTACTTTTCATGAATGTACTATAACAAATGAAGCGTTTTGCGCAACGCAAGGGTTATGGCCCTGCTGCTTTATTTCGTGATGAAACCTATAGCTCACCAAGTGTCGTATTATTGAGCAATTAGCACCCTATTCGTCTGCGGCAACAACTGTAAATCTACTAACTGTCTTGCCGTTTAAAGTAACCTCATCAAGCCAACTGCTGAGCGGCCTAACGAATACCAGCTTGTCGCCGTACTGGGCTTCGTAAACAACGCAAACGCTGTCGTCTGCTTCGGTGACGGCAAGTCGTAAAACTCTGTAGAGCAGCGCTGGGTTTTTGTAGTGGTAGTACAGGCTGCCGACCGCTATTTTTTCGGCAGCTTCGCTTAGCCCATCTTTCAGGATTTCGTGAGATTTATGCATGGCTCAATTGTAGCAAGCAGCAGCCGCCTAGCACTGGACAATAATACTTTACTATGTTAAGTTATCTGCATGAATAAGACTGAATCAGCATACGTACCAGGGGTGTGTAATATCAATATGGCGGAGGTAGCTTACCGTCGCAAGTGGCGCAACATTGGCTTGATCACGGCCGCCGTGCTGTTGGCTATCTTGTTGCTGACGGGCGCAAGCCGTTGGCTGAGGGTCATTATTTTCTTGCCATTGGTGATCGGCGTCGTGGGGTATTATCAGACGAAGCACCGTTTTTGCGTTAGCTACGGTGCAAGCGGCATGCAAAACGCTGCCGAAGGTAGCGACAAGACCAAGAAGGTTGACGCTGCTAGCGCTGCCAAGGACAAGCAATTTGCACAAAACATCAATCGCAAGTCGATGTTGATAAGCGTTGCCATCACGACGCTGGCTTTACTTTTGCCTGAAGCGCAGTAGATTCTCGGGCGTCACTGCGGCGATAGGGTAGTATTGTGGAGGGCAAATCAATCCGCTAGTATTAAGCGTAGACAGAAATGCTACTTAACTTATGACAATCTATTACATCCAGCAGAAAATCCAGCTCATCGGCAATGAATACCGAGTGTTTGAGGCGCGCGAAGATGGCGCTCAGGGCGAATTAGTGGCGTATGCCCGACAAAAGATCATGGCGTTTAAAGAGAAGTTCACATTCTTTACTGGCGAAGATAAGCAAACGATAGCATTTGAGCTGCAGGCGCGGCAGGTGATTGATCTAGGCGCGCGCTATGATGTGCGAAACGAAGCCGGCGACATTATCGGCACAGTCGGTAAGGCGTTCAAGGCGTCGTTACTGCGCAGTACGTGGAATGTCTACGCTAAGCCCGACGACAAAGAGCCGGTTTTTGTCGCACGCGAGCGCAGCTCTGGCCTGGCTATTGCCCGACGAGCCTGGGGGTTCGTGCCGTTCATCGGTGATCTGCCGTTTTTCTTGAAGTATCATTTTGATTTCATCGATCCGACTAGCGAAAAAGTACTTGCAACATACAACAAAACCACGACCCTTCGTGATCACTACAAGTTAAGTATCGAAGATGAACTAGCCGAAAGAATAGATTGGCGTGTGCTGGTCGCCACCGGTGTCATGATGGACGCCATGCAGAGCCGATAATATTTGACGTTCGACGGACGCGCGAGGCTCGTAGCTCGCGCGTCCGCCGCCATCCGACTCAGGGAGATGTACAGCGTGGGAGTTGGTCGATGATGGCTCCCTCCTCGGTCGAGCCCTTGGGCGCATCAACGAACTCCAGGTAGCGTGCGTAGTTCTGTCCGACACGCCCCACTGCGTCATTGACGGAGATGGCCTGTCCGAGCCGTCGTAGCTCCTCGTCTGGGATGCGGTCGAGCGGGACGAAGAAGCCGAACCGAAGTTGCTGGCGATCGTCGTACGTCTTGCAGACAACGATCACCGTATCGCCCTCAGAGTTCACGTTGCCCGGAGGTTGAGGCCAGCAGCTCTCTTGGGTGGTGCTCGTGCAGTTACCGCCCAGGTTCAAGACGGGAGTGTTCGGGCTGTTCTCCTCTCCGGCGTAGGCGGGCAGCCAGCAATCACCGGGTTCGATAGCTGGCGTGCATTCGTCGTTGGCGGTAGCGGCGATGACCTTGGCTCTCATTCCTTCGCCATACAACAGGACGCTGTCCGAGTAGCTCGGTGCATTCGTCGTGTCGCCAGCGGGTGTTGCAATGGGCGTTGCTTCGGTCGATGAACTACCGCAAGCAGACACCATCGCCAGCAACAAAGCCAGCGCTGCCGTGCGCAATTTTCTCATTGCGCGCTCCTCTCTTAAAGTAGACGGACTGCTACATTATAGCTTGATAGGCGAGAATGCTGCCGTAAAATGTAACCCGAGTAGTTATTTACTTAGCGTGGTTTGTGATTGGCGGAGTTTCGTTTACCTGGTCTATAAGTGGACTGAGATCAAGTGGCTCGCCGGTTTTGTAATTTTTGAGACAGGTACCAAGTGCAAACGCATTCTTTGTTTGTTCAATTTGATCGGTATCATTTTGCTCAATCAGCCGCATCATATCATCGTACTTCTCTTCGCAGAAATACATGTGGTATGCAGCCGATTCGGCTATGAGCAAGGCATTCGTTTTTTCTATGTACCAGCTAAGACCGTAAAAGCCAGCAATGAGAGTAATAAGCACTGCATTTAACGAAAGAGAGGCGATCAGGAGCCGGTTTCGCTTTTGGCGGAGTCCGTCGGGGGCTTTCTCTTTGCGTAGCTTCGCACTGTTGTTCATTGTACTATTATAACGCACCATCACGTCAGTGGCAATTTGAGAAACGCTTTACAACAGAGGTGAACTGTTATACAATCTTGTTGTCTCTAAGGCTTGCTTGCAAGCTGCAACAAAACAATCCGAAGCCGTGAGGCTGTTTGTTTTGTTGAGAGGAGCGATGACGATAAGCTGAAGCTTTTGATATCTTGATATCGAAACGGAAACTACTAGTGAATCGCGACGAGGGCCAGTAGCTCAGCTGGTTAGAGCACCTGCCTCTTAAGCAGGGTGTCCTGGGTTCAAGTCCCAGCTGGCCCTCCAAGTAAAATACCGATCCTCGCGATTGGTATTTTACTTGGAGAGTATTACCTGGCTTGATCCAAGACACCCGGGGTGTATCTGGGTGAGACATGCCAGTGACATATCGCAAGGAAATCTACTCTTCAAAGCTTGCTTTGAAAGATGTAGTTTCGGGGTCGCGGAACGTGACCAAGTCCCAGCTGGCCCTCCATAGAAAAAACGTCGAGAACATCGCTACGCTCGACGTTTTTTCTATTGTGATTAAACTATGTAACCAAAACGAGAAGTGTATTATACGTTGGCAGTCGAAAACTGTCTGCGATGATCGACGGCACCGCCGGGGTAACGGCTCGTAATTATAGTAAGCTATCTGATGCAAGAGCGACTCTCGACTACTTCGTAAATACCTTGCCTTGATAAACTCGCATAAAACCAGTGTCACGTAAGGTATTATATTGAGAATGAATAATCTAAAACTTCTAGCCGACTGACATGCTACTCTCCATAATCCTTCTCATCATCGGACTAGTCATACTAATACTTGGCGCCGAAGGTCTCGTGCGAGGCGCGTCGTCCTTGGCTGCGAAGCTGCGCGTGTCGGCGCTTGTGATCGGCCTCACGGTCGTATCTTTCGGAACATCGGCACCGGAACTGACGGTGAACATCTTTGCTGCTTATACTGGTTCGGCCGATCTGGCGATCGGTAATATAGTCGGTAGCAATATAGTAAATATCCTGCTGATACTCGGTATCACGGCGCTTATAACACCACTGGTAGTTAAAAGAGCAACAATATGGAAAGAGATCCCGCTGGCGCTGCTGGGTGTCGTGCTGCTGTTTGTCATGGGTAATGATGCGTTGTTTGACGGGCTAGAAGTCAATGCGCTGACTCGGACCGACGGTATCGCGCTCATCGCGCTGATGGTGATATTTATGTACTACATCTTTGGTATGGCGAAGTCTGACCGTGAGAAAACAACCGAGAAAGACGAATCGATCAAGCAGTATTCGATGCCGGTGTCGATTTTCATGACTCTTGCTGGCCTAGCCGGGTTGGTTGTGGGTGGCAGGCTGTTGGTAGACGGTGCGATCACGCTGGCGCAAATGGCCGGCCTGTCGGAGGCTTTGATCGGTCTGACGGTCGTCGCTATTGGCACCTCGCTGCCAGAGCTGGCGACATCGGTGGTGGCCGCATTGCGTCGACAAGCGGACATCGCGATTGGCAACATCGTCGGTAGCAACATCTTTAATATTTTCTTCGTGTTGGGTGTGACCAGCACGATATTGCCCCTGCCGTTTACCTCGACGATCAATGTCGATGTGTTAGTCGCGATTGCAGCGACGACGCTACTGTTCTTGTTTATGTTTGTTGGTGGCAAGCACCGGCTGATGCGCTGGGAAGGTGGAGTGTTCTTGGCCTGCTACGTGGCGTACATGGGCTTCTTGATTTATCGAGGTTGAGACGCTCCTAGCTGTCGCAGCATTTTTATCGCTATGAACAGAGCGAGGTCAGTAGCGCACAGTGGTGTACAATACCAGCATGGAACAAATGCTCATGAATCTTTTGTTGGCGCTGGCTGCGAACGAACTAATACATAACATCGCCGAGGTGATGGGTATGCGCAATAAAGTAAAGCGCCTCACAGCGTACATCGACAAACTGCCATTTAAAGAACTACCGATCAACATCGATACGAGGCTGAAATCGTATGCTGTATCAACTGTGCTGTTCTTGGTTTTTGTCGGACTCCTGTATGCGGTATTTAGTGTCATCGCGCTAGACACGACGGCCGCGCTCTGGACTGCAATTGGCCTATTGGTGCTGTCGTACTTTACGACGGCCGTACTGGTAGACGCCTATCACGTCGATATCGAGCAAGTTACCAAACGGTTCAAGAAGAAATAATTATACCGCGCTACAATAGAGCGCATGGTCAAAGTGAGTCAAGGTAGAGTAGAAACGCCAGCATTGCGCGGTGTTAATCTAGGCGGTTGGTTAGTGCTGGAGAAATGGCTAACCCCGTCACTATTTAACGGTTTAGTAGCAAATGACGAACGATCTTTTTGCGTAGAAGTCGGGGCGCGTAAACGAGAATTGCTCCGTGAACATCGCGAAACATTTATTACCGAAAGTGACTTTGCATGGCTCGCTGCGCAAGGCATCAACGCAGTACGGCTGCCCGTCGGGCATTGGGTTTTTGGTAGCGTGGAGCCTTACGTTGGCTGTATTGAGTATGTAGACCGAGCTTTCGAGTATGCCGAACGGCAGGGCTTGCTTGTCGTGCTTGACCTGCATACCGCTCCCGGCTCGCAAAATGGGGCAGGACACAGCGGTCAGCGCGGCCGTGTCGGTTGGCATGAAAACACGCAAAATATAGCGGAAACCGTCGACGTGCTTGCACGACTTGCCGAGCGCTACGGCAAGCGGCCGAGCTTATGGGGCATTGAGTTGCTTAATGAGCCGAGCGAGCAGATACCAAAGTCTGTGTTAATCAACTTCTATCAGGTAGCCTATGAGCGCGTCCGAGATCAGGCGCATCCAGAAGTTAAGGTGATCATAGCTGATCAGTTCAGGCCGTATGCGTGGCAAGATCAGCTGGCGAGCCAGCCTTACGAAAACACGGTGCAAGATTCACATTTCTACCAGGCGTTCGGCTACTTCGAAAAGCGTATGACGATCGAGCAGCACATCACCAAGGTGACTGACGAATGGTCGCGTATTATTAAAGAAGTTACTCGCAGTAAACCACTCATTATCGGTGAATGGTCGCTCGGGCTGGACGATGCTGCATACGCCGGTATGAACGTGACGCAGCGTAACGCAGCGACGCGAGCCTACGGCACGGCACAGTTGGCAACCTTTGAACGTGCAGCGGGTTGGTTTTTTTGGACGTACAAAAAAGAGCAGTCCGACCATTGGGATTTTCGACACAGCTTAGCTAAGGGTTGGCTGTCGCTGCCAGCAAGCTAATTATTGACATCGCAAAGTCTTCGCATCAAAGTAATTAGTATGGATGATTCTGTTGCTGCAAAAATTGATGCATTTTTTCAAGCTCACAGTACACATACTTATGCCAAATGCCAGGTTCTAATATTGGCCGGCGAGGAATCAAAGTATATTTATCAGCTGGTCGAAGGCCGCGTCAGAGAATACGATATCACTGCACGCGGCGACGAGATTGTGCTCAACGTATTCAAGCCTGAGGCGTTTTTCCCGATGTCACTGGCGATCAACGGCGGCACGAGCCAGTATATTTACGAGGCAGAGACCGATATCAAAGTGCGGCGAGTAGCAGCGGGCAGCGTGGTCGAGTTTATAAAGGCCAACCCTGATGTTATGTACGATTTGCTGAGCCGATTGTACCGTGGTATTGATGGGCTGCTGGGGCGTATGGTGCATCGTATGGCCGATACGGCGAACGGTCGGTTGGCTTATGAGATAGTTATCGAAGC
>Ga0209974_10000572_pt1 | contig 12285 bp, 11 predicted proteins | sample InoplaM3SPM_FD_187592 | JGI IMG/M metagenome (GOLD analysis project Ga0209974, IMG submission 187592) | Arabidopsis thaliana rhizosphere microbial communities from the Joint Genome Institute, USA, that affect carbon cycling - Inoculated... | ecosystem: Host-associated > Plants > Roots >...
CCGCCGACCGGGCCCGCATTGCCGCACTCAACAGCGGCGAACGTGGCCTTGCCGGGCCCGAGGTATCGGCTGCCGAGCTGCAGCACGGGCAGCACATCGCGGCGGCCATCGCATCCACACAGCCGGCGCCTGTGCACTGCACTCAATGCGGCACAGCCGCCCCACCGGGTGCGCGTTTCTGCGCCACCTGCGGCACGGCACTGGCGGCGTGATCCCCGCCACGGGAGTCAGCTGCCCTGCAGAGCCCGTTCAGGCGGCCGCGAAGAGCGCCGTTCGAGGCCTTGCAGCACACGCTGCAGAGCACCGACGGCAGCGTCGATCTGCTCCCGCTCGATGACGAGCGGCGGCGCAAGCCGCACCACGGTGTGATGGGTGTCCTTGGTGAGCACACCCTCGTACATCAGACGTTCGCAGACCTCGCGTGCGCTCGCGAAGCGGGGGTCGATCTGCACGCCGATCAGCAGGCCGCGCCCACGCACTTCGGTGATGGCGAGGTGATCGAGCGCACGCAGCCGCGCCATCAGGTACTCGCCCATCTCGTGCGCGCGGCGTGAGAGCTGCTCGCTCTCCAGCAGCTTGAGCGCCGCATGGCCCACGGCTGCGGCCAAGGGGTTGCCGCCGAAGGTGCTGCCGTGGTCGCCGGGCGTGAACTGCGCCATCACGTCGTCGCGCGCGAGAAACGCACTCACCGGCAGCAGCCCGCCGCCGAGCGCCTTGCCCAGCATCAGGCCATCGGGCTTGATGCCTTCGTGGTCGCAGGCCAGCAGCGCGCCGGTGCGGCCCAGGCCGGTCTGCACCTCGTCGCAGATCATCAAAATGTTGTGGCGGGTGCAGATCTCGCGCACCGCTTTCAGATAGCCCACCGGCGGCACCACGATGCCGGCTTCCCCCTGGATGGGCTCGACGATGAAGGCCGCGGTGTCGGGCGTGATGGCGGCTTCGAGCGCCTGCGCATCGCCGAAAGGCACGGCCGAGAACCCCGGTGCGAAGGGCCCAAAGCCGTCGCGGTACTGCGCCTCGGTGGAGAAGCCGACGATGGTGGTCGTGCGCCCCGCAAAGTTGCCTTCGGCCACGATGATGTGGGCCCGGCCTTCGGGCACGCGCTTGACCTTGTAGGCCCATTTGCGCGCTGCCTTGATCGCGGTTTCCACCGCTTCGGCGCCGCTGTTCATCGGCAGCGCACGCGCCATGCCGGTCATGTGGCAAAGCGTTTGCAGAAAGGGGCCGAGCTGGTCGGTGTGGAAGGCTCGGCTCGTCACCGCCAGTTTTTGCGCCTGCTCGGTGAGCGCATTCACCAGCACCGGGTGGCTGTGACCGAAGCTCACCGCCGAGTAGGCCGACATCATGTCCAGGTAGCGGCGCCCGGATTCGTCGAACAGGTAGACCCCGGCGCCGCGCGTCAGCACCACCGGCAGCGGGTGGTAGTTGTGCGCGCCGTAACGCGCTTCGAGCTGCACGGGGGAGATGGGGGCTTGTGCACGTTGGCGCAGTGCGGCGGCGCGGGCGGCGGTGGTCATGGGCGGGTTCCTTGTCGACAACTTCACCCAGTCTAGGCAGACACGCACGAAATAAGCATTCCATTTCTTGCGCCATTGATCTTAAATACACAAGATTCATTCATTTATAGGGGTTCAATCGTGGCACAGCAAGAAATGGACAGCTTGGATCGCAAGATTCTCAATGCCCTGCAGGCCGACGGCCGGGCCAGCAATGTGGAGCTGTCGGCCCAGGTGCACCTGTCGGCACCCCAGTGTTTTCGCCGCGTGCGCTCGCTCGAAGAGCGTGGCGTGATCCGCGGCTACCGGGCCGAGGTGCAACCGCAGACGCTGGGACTGGGTGTGATGGCCTATGTAAGCCTGAACATCGACGGCGGCCAGTTCGGCCGCGTGCGCGAGATCGAAGCCGACATCCGCGCCTTTCCCCAGATCCTGGAGTGCCACACGGTCTCGGGCGACAGCGACTACCTGCTCAAGGTGGTGGCGCGCGACCTCAAGGCCTTGAGCCAGTTCCTCACCGACCGGCTGATGCAGGTGCCGGGCGTGGACGATGTGCGCTCGATGATCTGCATGGAAGAGATCAAGGCCCCGTCGCCTCTGCCGGTGGACCTGTAAGTCAAGGCGCAAGCAACGCTTGAAATATCCGTTAATCGCCCTTTTGCGGCGAATAGCAATAGATTTAGTGATGACAAATAACTATATTGGAGCGATCCACCCGCGCTGACCCACGCCGCCATGAACGCCTTCGGACACCTTGACGCCTCGCCGAACGAAGACGCTCTTGTCACCCCACCCGGTGAGCCCGAAGGCCCGCACAACCCACACAAACGCGACCTGATCGCCGGCCTGGAAAAAGGCCTGGCCGTGATCGAGGCCTTCGACCAGGACCGGCCGCGCCTGACCATCAGCGAAGTCGCCAGCCGCTGCAACCTCACCCGCGCCGCCGCGCGCCGCTACCTCATCACGCTGGAGCACCTGGGTTACGTGAGCAGCGAGCGCAGGATGTACTCGCTCAGCCCCAAGGTGCTGCGCCTGGGGCAAAGCTACATGCACTCGGCACGCCTGCCGCGCATCGTGCAGCCCGAACTGCACAAGCTGGCCTACGCGCTGAAAGAAGCTTCGTCGGCCGGCGTGCTCGACGGCAACGACGTGATCTGCATCGCCGCCACCGAAGCCGGGCGCCTGGTGTCGTCGACCCTGCAACCGGGCACCCGCGTGCCGGCCTACTGCACCGCCAACGGCCGCGTGTTGCTGAGCGCCAGGCCGCCAGTCGAACTCGATGCCTGGCTCGGCGGCCAGGTGCTGGAGCCGCGCACGCCCCACACCCTGACCCGGCCAGACGAACTGGCCGCCGAGATCGCCCGCATCCGCCTGCGCGGCTACGCCACCGTCGACCAGGAGTTCGAGATGGGCCTGCGCACGATCTCGGTCCCGCTCAAGAACTACCGCGGCGAAATCCTCGCCGCGATGAACATCAGCGTGCAGGCCTCGCGCGTGAGCCTGGCCCAGTTGGTCGACGACTGCCTGCCCGCGCTGCTGCAGGCACAGGCGCGCCTGCGCAGCGCGCTCTAAGCACTATTCAACTATTCAGGAGACACACCATGCGAGTTCAAGTCGCCATCATCGGCGCGGGCCCCTCTGGCCTGCTGTTAGGCGCCCTGCTGCACCAGGCGGGCATCGACGCCATCGTGCTGGAGCAGCGCAGCGGCGAGTACGTGCTGGGCCGCATCCGCGCCGGCGTGCTGGAGCAGGGCACGGTCGACCTGATGGACCGGCTGGGCCTGGGTGCGCGCATGCACGCCGAAGGCCTGGTGCACGGCGGCGTCAACCTCGGCTACCGCAACACCCACCACCGCATCGACCTGAACCGGCTCACCGGCGGCAAGAACGTGATGGTCTACGGCCAGACCGAAGTCACGCGCGACCTCATGGACGCACGCGCCGCGGCCGGTGCCAAGACGGTGTACGAGGCCGAGAACGTGCAACTGCACGACTTCGACGGTGCCGCACCGCGCGTCACGTACACCAAAGACGGTGTGAGCCACGAGGTGCAGTGCGACTTCATCGCCGGCTGTGACGGCTACCACGGCGCCAGCCGCGCCGCGGTGCCGGCAGCGTCGATCCGCCAGCATGAGCGTGTGTACCCCTTCGGCTGGCTGGGCGTGCTCAGCGACACTCCGCCGGTGGCACACGAGCTGATCTATTCCAACCACGAGCGTGGTTTTGCGCTGTGCAGCATGCGCTCGAAGACACGCAGCCGCTACTACGTGCAGTGTTCGCTCGACGACAAGGTGGAGCAGTGGAGCGACCAGGCCTTCTGGGACGAACTGCGCTTGCGGCTCGACCCCGAGGCTGCCGAGAGCATGGTCACCGGGCCGTCGATCGAGAAAAGCATTGCGCCACTGCGCAGCTTCGTGGCCGAGCCGATGCGCTTCGGGCGCTTGTTCCTGGCGGGAGATGCGGCCCACATCGTGCCGCCCACCGGCGCCAAGGGGCTGAACCTCGCGGCCTCCGACGTGCACTACCTGTCGCACGGCCTGATTGAGTACTACAAGGACAAGAGCGAAGCCGGCATCAACGCCTACTCCGAGCGCGCGCTGCGGCGCGTGTGGAAGGCTGTGCGCTTCTCGTGGTGGTTCACCTCGCTGATGCACCGCTTCCCGGCCGACCCGCACGACCGCGGCAGCATCGGGCAGAAGATCCAGGAGGCGGAGATCGACTACCTGCTCGGCTCGGTGGCGGCGTCGACCGCGCTGGCGGAGAACTATGTGGGGTTGCCGCTGGAGGTGTAAGCCCCAGCGGCATCCGGCCACGGCCGCTTCGGCGCTGAGGCGCTCAGTTCAGCAACGCACCCAAGCCGCTCAGGCGTGCGGTATCGGCCTTCACGCCGTCGGCCACCCACTCGGCGATCCTGACCGCGCCCGTCTCTTGCGAGTGGGTGCGGTCGGCATTGAGGTAGTGCCCGGTGGTGCTGGCGGTTGCGTAGAAGGGGTAAGTCACCGCATCGGACACCGACAGGTAGTAATCGCGCCAGCCCCCGGTGGCCGTGGCGCCACCCGTACCCACGCCCAGCGTGTTGTAGAAGGCGATGCTCGCCGCGTCCACGTCGATCAGGGCCACGTTGTTGGCGGTGGCGGTGTCGATCACGGTTTGCGAGTAGTTGCCCGGGTGATCGCCTCGGCTGGTGATGTGCGTGCTGCGGGTGATGGGGAACGCTCCTTCCACGTAGGTGGTGACAGTCCTGTCCTGGTTGATGCGTGTCACCGGGGTGATGAGCACCGGCGTGGCGCCGCGGCTGCGGGCAAGTGCGATGTACTTCTCGAGCGAGCGCTGGAACGACAGGTCTTCGGCCGTGGTGCCCGCCGGGAGCTTGTCCAGCGTCGTGGGCAGCTGGGGCTGGCCGCTGGCGTTGTTGGGGTAGGTGCAGCGGTTCACCCAGTCGAGCGAGCCGGTGGTTTCGCACTTCTCGTCGTTGTGCCCCCACTGGATCAGCAGGTAGTCGCCAGCCTGCATGTTGTCTGCCAAGACCTTGAACCAGCCTTCGGTGATGAAGCTGCGCGAGCTGCGGCCCGATTGGGCGAGGTTCACCACGCGGGCCGGTGCGTCAGCTTTGAGCATGCGATCGAACACCTGGCCCCAGCCCTTGCGGGGAGCCACGCTGGCGTTGTAGTTGCTGGCCGTCGAATCGCCCACCACGAAGATGCGCGTGGTCGCGCTGGACCAGGGCGCAAGCGTCGGGTCGAGCGCCACGTTGCTCGACGAGATCTCGCGCATGTTGTAGTCGTAGAGCTTGGTGCCGCGCAGCTGGTCGTCGGTACCGCTGCCAAAGCCGTCACGGTTGTGGCGCACGCGGTCGAGCACCGCGTCCACACCCTGATGGTTGGCCACCATGGGCGTGGTGACGGGGTCGAAGGCCCCGGCATCGGCCACGCCCTCGGCTGTCAGCGCCGCCAGCACCAGGTTGCGCAGGCTGGCGGTTCTGGACGCCACGGTGGCGCTCGTCACGCCCGTGGTGTTGCAGGCGTTGATGAGCTGCACCGAGCCCTTGAGCGCGAGGTCGGTCACGGCCACGTCGGACGCGATCTTGTCGCTGAGCTGGTTCACGTTGGCCGTGTTGGCCGCACTGGCCGCCACGGCAGGCAGCAGCGCCGCATAGGCCACCGTGCCGTTGGCCGGCTGCGGCACGTCGTTGATGGACACGAAGGCACCGGTGGTAGCCACCACGAGCAGCGGGGCCGTGAGCGTCGACACATCGACGCTGTAGCTGCCATCGGCCGCGGCGGTGGTGCTCACGCTCGCGCCTGTGGCGTCACAAACCTTGATCGCAGCCCCCGCCAGTGGCGCGCCGGTGGCGGCCACGCCAACCAGGCGCGTCTGGGTTTCGGTCGGCGCCGGGGTCGTGGTGGTGGTAGGGGTGTCGTCACCACCACCGCCGCAGGCGGTAAACCCAGCGGCGGCCAGGGCCACCAGCGTCAGGCGCGTCTTCATCTTCATGCTGTCTCCTCGTCGTTATGAAAAGCGACGCGAGGGTATTCAGCCGAAGGGGCTTCGTCCTGACAGAGATTGCGGTTTTTGGCTCCATGGGTGACAGCACCACTGCGGGTGTGTCCACTCGCCTTCAAGCAGACGCCGGTTTCTTCTACGCCCTTGCCAAAGGCACGTACAAGGAGACACGCCGCTCATGCTCGGCGGGCAGGTACATGGGGTTGTCGAAGCAGCGCAGAAAGGGGCCGTCGGCAATGCGCCATGTGCCGTGCACCGCCAGCTCGCGCTCGATCTGTGCGCGGGGCAATGCGTCGTAGCTGCCTTCGATGGCAAACACGGCATACGGCCCCGCCGGCAGGTGGCCCAGGTCCAGACCCGGAATGCGCACACCCAGCGGCTCAGACAACAGCGCCGCATGCAGCGTGGCGTGCTGCGGCGCCGCCCAGGCTTGCGCATCGCCGCTCAGGTGCACTGCCCAGCCCTTGCGCCGCTCACGCGGAATGCCTTGCGCCAGGGCGCGGGCGCGCAGCTCATCGAAAGGCAGCAAGGCCTCGTTCATCAGGCCGCTGAAGGGGATGTACTGGATCGTATGTGCGGGCAGCCGGCGCAGCGTGAACGCAGGCCGGGCCTGGAAGAGGCGCGGCGCGACGGCCGACGGCTGCACGCCGAACTGCTGCTTGAAGGCACGCGCAAACCCTTCGGGAGATTCATAACCGCATTCGAGCGCCAAGGTCAGGATGGATTTCACCCCGCCTTGCTCCAGCCGCTGGCGCGCACGGGCCAGCCGCAGGCGGCGCACGCGCGCCAGCGGCGTTTCGCCGGCATACCCGGCAAACACCCGCTCGAAGTGAAAGCGCGACATGGCCGCCACCTCGGCCAGGTCGGCGAGCGCGATGGGCTCGAACAAATGGCGGTCGATGTGCTGCGCCACACACCTCAAACGGTTGAGCCTGCGGGTGGCGCGTTCAATGCCCATGGCGGACGATCCTTCAGGCCCTGGCCACCGCCAGCCAGCGGTCGAGCTGTGCCGGGTCGGCCATCAGCGCTGCACTGTCGCCGGTGTGCACCACCGCACCCCGGTCGAGCACCACCGCCTGGTGTGTGATGGGCAGGATCATTCGCGGGTTCTGCTCCACGATGATGGCCGACATGCCTTCATCGCGCACCACGCGGGCGATGGAGCGCAGCAGCTCTTCCACGATGATGGGCGCCAGGCCCTCCAGCGGCTCGTCCAATAGCAAGAGCTTGGGGTTCAACACCAGCGCACGCGCCACGGCCAGCATTTGCTGCTCGCCGCCCGAGAGCTGGTTGCCCATGTTCGACTTGCGCTCGGCCAGGCGCGGGAACATCTCGTAGGCGCGTTGCACCGTCCAGGCGCCGGGTCGGGCGACCGCGGTGAGGTTCTCGTCGACCGTGAGCGACTTGAAGATGTTGCGCTCCTGCGGCACCCAGCCGATGCCGGCGGCGGCACGCTGGTGCGGCGGCAGTGCGGTGATGTCTTGCCCGGCGAGAAAGATGCGCCCCGCATGGCGGCGCGTCACACCGATCAGCGAATTCATCAGCGTGGTCTTGCCCGTGCCGTTTCGGCCCAGCAGCGCGAGCGACTGGCCTTGTTCAAGCGACAGGTCGATGCCCTGCACCACCACCGCCTCGCCGTAGCCCGAGCGCAGTTGTTCCACACGCAGCAGTTCAGCCATGAACGCCCTCGCCCAGGTAGACCGACTTCACGCGCGGGTCGTTGGAGATACTGGCCACGTCACCCTCCGCGAACACCGCGCCGTTGACGAGCACGCTCACTGTCTTGGCAAAGTTGAACACCAGGTCCATGTCGTGTTCGATCAGAAGAATGGACACATCGGCCGGCAGCGCGTTGATGGTGTCGAAGATTTCCTGCCGCTCGCCTTCGGGCACGCCGGCCACGGGTTCGTCGAGCAGCAGCACACGCGGTTCGCAGGCGAGCGCGGTAGCAATCTCCAGCAGGCGGCGCTTGCCGTAGGCGAGCACGCTGACCTTTTGGTCCATCACGTCGTCGAGGCGGAACTGCTTGAGCAGCTTCTCGCACAGGCCGGCCACACGGGCGTCCGAGCCCAGCGGGTTCCACCACTTCTGGCTGATGCCCAGCTGCGCACTCACGGTGAGGGCCAGCGACTGCAGCGGCGTCAGCTCGTTGAACAGCTGGTTGATCTGGAAGGTGCGCACGATGCCGCGGCGCACACGGTGGTGCGGCGCGAGGCGGGTGATGTCTTGCCCGTCTAGCGAGATGCGGCCCGAGGTGGGCTCCAGCACGCCGGTGAGCAGGTTGACGAGCGTGGTCTTGCCGGCTCCGTTGGGGCCGATCAGCGCGTGGCGTGCGCCCTTGTGCACCTTCAGCGAGACGTCGTTGGTCGGCGTGATGCCGCCGAAACGCTTCAGCAGGTTGTGGGTTTCGAGAACCACGGTGCTCATGCGCCACCTCCGCGCTTGAACCACGTCCAAGGGCGAATCAGCCGATCACGCCCCACCATCACGAGAACAACGAGGAACAGGCCCAGCCAGAACGTCCAGTACTGCGGCGTCCAGGCCGAGAGCACTTCGTGCAGCAGCTTGAAGGCGACGGCGCCGAAGATGCCGCCGTAGAGATAGCCGGTACCGCCGATCACCACCATCAGCATGATGTCGGCGCTGCGGTGGAAGTCGAGCCCGTCGAGCGAGGCGAAGCCTGAGGTCTGCGCCATCAGCGCGCCCGCCATTCCGGCGAAGGCGGCGGCCAATGTGTAGACCGCTGCCAGGCGCAGGTTGACCGAAAGGCCGATGCTGGTGGCGCGAAGGCGGTTGTCGCGCAGGGCCTTGAGCGAATAGCCGAAGGGTGAGTGCACGATGCGCCGCGCAATCAGCATCACGACGATCAGCGTGATGAGGCTGTAGGCGTAAGCCGTGCGGCCGTAGAGGTCAAACTCGAAGCGGCCCAAGAGCGGCCCCATCACGATGCCCTGCAGTCCATCGGCGCCGCCGGTGAATTCGAGCTTGTTGGCCAGCTCATACAGCACCGCCGCCACACCCAGCGTGACCATCAGGCGCGTGAGGTCGCTGCCGCGCAGCACCAGCACGCTGCAAACCGCACCGAGCAGCGCCGACGCGCCCATCGCCACCACCAGGCCCACCAGCGGGTCGGGCATCACGTGTTTGGCAAAGAGGCCAGCCGTGTAGGCCCCAAAGCCGAAGAAGGCCGCATGCCCCAACGACACGATGCCGGCAAAGCCGAGGATGAGGTCGAGCGACACCGCGAACAGCGCCAAGATCGCGATCTCGTTCAACAGCAGCACGTGGCCGCCGGGAATGAACAGCGACACGATGGCCGCCGCGCCCAGCGCCAGCTCCCACCAGCGCCAGCGTGCGTCGGCACGCAAGGAGGTCTGAACCGCGCTCATTTCGACCCCTTCTGGCCGAACAGGCCCTGCGGCCGCAGCGTGAGGATCACGATCATCAGCGTGTAGACGATGAACGAGCCCAGCTTGGGCGCGTAGTACTTGCCGAACACGTCGGCGATGCCCAGCAGCAGCGCTGCCAGCAGCGGGCCGGTGATCGTGGTGGTGCCGCCCACCGACACCACGATCAGGAAATACACCATGAACTTGAGCGGGAAGCTCGGGTCCAGGCCCAGCACCTCGGCGCCCAGCGCGCCACCGAGGCCGGCCAGGCCCGAGCCCACGGCGAAGGTGAACAGGAACACCTGGTTCACGTTGATGCCCAGGCCTTGCGCCACGCGCGGGTCGTCAACGGCCGCGCGCAGGCGGCTGCCGAAGCGCGTGCGCGCCAGCACCAGCTGCAGCGCCACCGTGAGCAGGCCGCAGATCACGATGATGAAAAGGCGGTACTTGCCGATGCCCACCGCCGCGAGGTCAAAGCGGCCTTGCAGCCACGCGGGCACCGAGACCATTTGCTGCTGCGAGCCGATGAGGTAGTCGACGCCGGTCACCGCCATGAAGACAAGGCCGATGGAAAACAGCACCTGGTCGAGGTGCGGGCGCTTGTACATGGGCCGGTAGAGCGTGCGTTCGAGCAGCGCACCCAGCAGCGCAGTGAGCGCAAAGGCGATGGGCAGCGTGGCGAGAAAGGGCACGCCCAGCTTGTTCATCAACAGCACGGTGGTGTAGCCACCCGCCATGGCGAAGGCGCCGTGGGCCAGGTTGATGAAGTTCATCAGGCCCATGGTCACGGCCAGCCCGACGGACAACACGAAAAGCAGCATGCCGTAGGCGATGCCGTCGAAGAGGAGGGTCAGCATGGGCGTGAGGAGATGCGGAACTCAGCGCAAACCACCACCCGTTCAGCCTGAGGTATCGAAGGCCAGTACCGCGCCGGCATGGAGCGGGGCTTCGATACCTCAGCCCGAACGGTGGGTGGCACGCGAACGGGTGGGTGGCGCGCGTCGAGCAGAAAGCTTACTTTGCCTTGCCCGGGTCCTTCACCTGCTTCTCGACGTCGAACTCGACGTTGTGCAGCTGCCCGTTCACACGCTCGACCTTGCGGATGTGCATGTCGTGGATGACGTCGCGCGTCTCGGGGTCGATGGTCATCATGCCGCGCGGGCTCTCCCAGGTGGCACCCTTCATGGCGGCCAGCAAGGCGTCCCCGCCGCCCTTGCCCTTGGTGGCGGCCAGCGCCTTGTAGATCAGCGCCATGCCGTCATAGCCGGCCACGCCCATGAAGTTGGGGCGGAACTTGTTGGCCGCCTCGAACTCGGCCACGAACTTCTTGTTGAGCGCCGAGTTGTGCGCCGCCGCGTAGTGGTGCGAGGTCACCACGCCCAGCGCGGTGTCGCCCATGTCGTTCAATTGGTCGTCGTCGGTGATGTCACCGGTGCCGATGAGCTTGATGCCCGATTTGTCGAGCCCGCGCTCGGCAAACTGCTTCATGAAAGCCGCGCCCTGGCCCGAAGGCAGGAACACGTACACCGCATCGGGCTTTTCGTCGCGCACCTTCTGCAGGAAGGGGGCGAAATCCGGGGCCTTCAGCGGCGAGCGGATCTCAGCGATCACCTGGCCGCCCTTGGCGGTGAACTGGCTCTTGAAGAACTTCTCGGCATCGATACCGGGGGCGTAGTCGCTCACGAGCGTGACCACGCGCTTGATCTTGTTCTTGGCGGCCCAGTCGGCAATGCTCACCGCCGCCTGCGGCAGGGTGAAGCTGGTGCGCACGATGTAGGGCGAGGCGGTGGTGATGACCGAGGTGGCCGCGGCCGTCACGACCATCGGCGTCTTGCTCTGGGTGGCGATGGGCGCCGTGGCCATGGCGGTGGGGGTGATGCCGAAGCCGGCAATGACGTCGACCTTGTCGTTCACCACCAGTTCTTGGGCGATGCGGCGCGTGGTGTCGGCCACCGCGGCATCGTCCTTGACGATGAGCTGGATCTTGCGGCCGGCCACGGTGTCGCCGTTCTGCGCCATGTAGAGCTTGATGGCGGCTTCGATCTGGCGGCCGGTGGAGGCCTGCTGGCCCGTCATGGGCAGGATGAAGCCGATCTTGAACGGCGCCGTCTGGGCAATACCGTGCGGCAGGCCCAGGGCGAGCGCGGCGGCGGTGAGCCCCTTCAGGACGTGGCGTTTCTTCATGGTGCTTGTCTCCGGGTGTTGAGCGGTATTTTGGCGAGCGTCTGCGCGCTGACAAGCGTGAATGTGCGGCATGCCTACACCCCCGGCAATTGGGGTGTTCGACTAGCAGCTATGCCGACGCGGCATGCTGGAGGGTGAGCAAAGCCTCCTCAGTCGGGGCGATAGGCGGTATCGAGCACCACACCACCGCCGCTCACCCGTGACACGCAAGCGCACAGGCGCTGGTTGCTCTGCCGCTCGTGCGGGCTGAAGAACACGTCGCGGTGGTCGATGTTGCCTTGCACCGAGATCACATCCATCGCACACAGGCCGCATTCGCCGCGGCAGCAGTCGGAGAGTGTTTCGATGCCGGCTTCGTTCAGCACGTCCAGCAGGCTGCGGTCGGCAGGCACCTCGATGCGCAGCTGGTGGCGCGGCAACTCCACCCAGAACGGCTGCGACGCGTGGTGGCCGCTGTTGCCGAAGGTCTCGAAGCGCAGGTCGGCCGGGGCGCGGATGGGACGCTCGCGCGTGAACCACGAGCGGAACCCGTTCTCGGCCCAGAGCCCGAAGGTGAACCCACGCGCGCCCACCAGCGACGCGACCTGGGTACGCACCGGCTGCGAGTCGAGCGCGGCGTCCGCCTGCTCGGCAGTGTCGAAGAGGTACGGGGACTCGATCACGTCGAGCTCGGGCACCATCGAGCCGAGCGCGGCGGTCGAGCCGCCGAAGCA
>Ga0209974_10000574_pt1 | contig 12277 bp, 11 predicted proteins | sample InoplaM3SPM_FD_187592 | JGI IMG/M metagenome (GOLD analysis project Ga0209974, IMG submission 187592) | Arabidopsis thaliana rhizosphere microbial communities from the Joint Genome Institute, USA, that affect carbon cycling - Inoculated... | ecosystem: Host-associated > Plants > Roots >...
GCCGAGCTCGGGCGATTTTCCCGCTTCGCCATGGAAGACGCTATCGTAGGACGTGAAGCCGCGTTCTTCGATCACCGACGTCGCGGCGATGATCTGCTCGCTTGTGGTGCCGGGTTTGCAAATTTTGCGAATATTTTCATAGCACTGATAGGCCGCGTCAAAGAGCTTTTTGTAAGTCGGCGACGGCTCTTTGGCGATCGCGAAGGGGCGATGGATCTGTGTCGAGTAACCCCAGTAGCTCACAGTCAGCTCGGTGATCACAACGCTGCCTTTTTCGAGTACACGCGATGTTTGCTTCTGCCACGGCACGAAGCGATCGGGATTGTCCATATTCGTGCTAGCGATGAAGTGAATGCCCGGGTCGCCGCCGTTCTTGAGGTAGGCGCCGTAAACGATCGATAGAATGTCATGCTCTGTCAGTCCCGGGCGGAGCTTTTCTTCCAACGCTTCGCAGGCGAGATCGGTGAAGTAGCCGCTCTTACGGAGGTAAACCAATTCTTCCTCGCTGGGCACGCGGCGAATCCGGCCGAACTCCGGGCCGAACTCGACCAATTCGGCCTCGGGAAAATGGTGCTGCAGCTCGGTGACGTGACCGTAAGCCATGGCGCGCATGCTGACAAGGCCGATTTTACTCTTGTTGAGCCCGCGTTTGCGAATCTCTTCGGCGATGGTCGGCAATGGTGTCGGGCCGTACCAGCGCACGTCCTGCACAACCGACTGCGCCCTGGCGCAAGGCTGGTGGTTGAAGAAATGGATGAATACAGTTCCCTGTCCTTCGCGCGGATAGAGCAGCCAGCATGGAGATTGGGCGTGGTAGTTGGACAGATAGGCGACTTCAGACGAGCCGCGCGCGCCGGAGATGAGAATCGCGTCAAGGCTCTCTTTTTCCATTGCCCCGCGGATCGCGTGATAACGCCGTGCATATTCGGCATCGGAAAAGCGCGGGAACAAATCAACGGTCATGATTGATCCTGCTCAGAATGTTTTTCATTGGCGCTGTTGTTCAGTTGGAAATTACTAGAGTCAAGCGCCGGCAGATCGACAACGGTGAACAGCGCGCGGTTGCGCGGCATCGTCGTGAATCCGTCTTTGTAGAGCTGCGGCCCGCCCCACTGGAGCTGATCGCCTTCTTTGGTCAGTTTTTCGATGCCCTGGTACATCGGCATCACGCGGCTCATCTCTTCGCGAATGGCTTGAGTATCATCGAAAGGAAAAAGCTTATTACTGTTCGGCATCGATTTGCGGCCGATCAGGACCGGAATCTCCCAGTCGGGCAATGTCTCGCCGACCCGGTGCCCCGGAATCTCCGGCGTGAAGCGAATCCTTCTTTCCGTGCTCGTCGAAGTGCCGCCGCTGCGCTGCTCGTAACGCGTCTGTCCGGGAAGAAGGACAACGGCCTCCTCGGGCTCGAGCAGCATCGAAGCGTTGAGAACAATATCTTGATGGACGCGCACCGGAACTTTAGCCAGCGCCTCAGCGACAAAGGCCGGGTCAGGCATTATTTCCAGTAAGTTGTCGCCGATCGAGTACATAAATTTAATTATGCCTCGATGTGCGGCTTCGATCATCTCCGGCGCTTTGAGTCCCGGCTTCGACGGCACCGGATGGTGCCAAAGATTCGAAAATCGGCGAGCCGTTTCGTCATTGACGGGAAATCCGCCGGGAAATCTGTCCGGCTCGGCGCCGCACTCGCTTCCAGCCTGGACACTGCTCTCTCCACGGAGCGGCATGATACCGCATTTTTCACGGCCCAGCATGCCGCGCGCGAGCGCGAGATTGATCACCGCTTTGACATGGTCGCCCCCGAACTCATTTTGCATAAAGTCAGCGCTGCAGACGAACACGCCGGTGCGTGCTTGCCCGTAGAATTCCGCGAATCGCTGCATCTGTTCGCGAGCTACCCCGGAGATCCGTTCCAAGCTCTCCCACGTTTGTGCCTCAAGCGCGGCCGCCAGATCGGCAAATCCGGTCGTATGCGTTTCGATAAACGATCGGTCGAGCCGTTCGGTCAGAATGAGAAATTTAAGCACGCCATTGATGAACCCGATAGAACCGCCGGCTCGTAAGTGAAAAACCTCATCCACGAGGTCTGTTCCGAATAGGGCTGTGCTCGCTATTGCCGGTATCCAACCATGTTCCAGATCATACTCGCGCGCCGGATTCACGACGACAATGCGCGTGCCGGCTTTCTTGGCGTAACTCATGTATTTCATCGCCACCGGTTGATTGCTGGCGAGGTCGGATCCGAAGATGAGCATTAAGTCCGTGCCGATTAAATCAGCTAACGAGCAAGTCGGCGCGTCGGAGCCTAGGGTTGTTTTCAGTCCCGAAGCGCTTGCAGCGTCCTGCACTCGCGAGCACAGATCGACATTGTTGGTACCGAGGACGCGCGCGAGTTTCTGGAAGATATAGTAAACTTCGTTGGTCAACCCGCGGGATGTGGCCAAAAAAGCAACCTCGTGCGGCGGAGTCTTGCGGATCGATTTGCAGGTTACATCGAGCGCTTCTTCCCACGAAATCCGCAGAAAGCCTCTTGCGCCTTTACGGCGCAGCAACGGGTGCGACAGCCGGCCAAGCGAGCACAGCTGTTCCGGCGCCATCCGTCGTAGCCGACCGGCATCGCTCATCACCGCCAAATCGAGTGCCGCCATGGTGGTGAATTTGAGCAATTTGAGCCGCATCATGCAGAGGTGTATGCCGTCGAGCACATTGTCGCGCAGACCGTACGGGCCGAGCGAGCAGCCGTCGCAGACGCCATGATTGAGAACGTTCCATGCGTAAGGGATTGCTTTGCGGTTTTCCCAGATAACGCCGAGCATCTCCCGGTAATGTTGCGGCTGGGTGCCGAACGGCACCACACGCGAGAGCCGGCTATCGTGGGATTTAACTCCGGGCATTAGCTGCTGCCGAAAGATGTTTTTGCGGCGCGCAATTCGTTGAGGATATCGGCGAACGCCTCGGGCTGGCTTTTTGAAATCGCTGTCTTATACAACGCGTAACGCTGATACGATTCCCAACTCCGCCATTCCGCGAGAGTGACTGCATCGGAGCACGACGCGCTCTTTTGAGCCACCACCTCGGGAATTGCCGATGAGCTCCATAAAACGGCGTCCAGTGCTGGATTGAACTCTACAGACTTACCGCGGTATTTGCGACATAAAAAATCGATATAGGCGGTGAAGACCTGTTTTTCTTCGGCGCTGCTCACGGGCAGATGACAGAGGACATTACGTTCTTCAAAGGCGCACGCGAGCCAGTCTTTGAGCGAAATTTTTAGCCCAAGCAAATCAAGCTTCATGCGCACATCGAGCGGAATGCGGCTTTGCGACAGATAAAATTCGGCTTCATAATGAAAGCGATGAAACATAGTACGGATTGTTTGCGTTTTGGTGGCGTGTGACGCTATTTTCCTTATGGAATCCGGCAAGTCAACCCGGATCTTTTTAATGTTCGGTGACGAACTATGCAACACAACCCCCGCCAGTCGAATTTCGCGCATTCGCCCATTGAGCCGACGGGTTTTTTTACCGGTATTCAGTTCCGCCCGATCATCGCCGGCGTAATCCTCGACACGATCGCCACCATAGTGCTCGTAACCGCATACTATTCATTGTTCGTAGCCAAAGACTTCGCCGGTCAAAATGGGATGGCCGAAGACGCGTTTGCGGAGTATTGGAATTCGAGCGACGGCTTGATGACCAGTTTGCTCCTCGGCTCGCTCGGCACGATGATCGGCGGATTCTATGCGGCTTACAAAGCCGGAACACTGGAAATGAAGCACGGTGCGCTAGTCGGCATCGGCTCGATCATCCTCGGGCTAATTTTCCAGGCGATGGGGTCGGAAAGGGACATGCCCGATTGGTTCATGGCTCTGTCATTGGTGGCGGCAATTCCTGCCGGCGCTCTCGGAGGTTTTTTAGCGGAAATGTTCAGTAACGCTACGGGCGGGGGACGTGCATCCCGAGCGAGTGGTGTAGAGGGCGGCGGCTGAAATTCGATCTCTGTCAAAATACCATTGAGCGCGCGAGGCGCGCAGAGTTTTAACTTTCATGTCGGTGATTGAATACCGGCGGGCGCAGCCCGAAGACTACTCGGCCATTCTCTCTCTCCAATCCGCTAATTTCATTGCGAACCTCAGCGAAGAGGAGCGTAAGGAAGGCTTTCTATCGGCGCAATTCACGCCCGAGCAGACCGCCCAAATCGCCGAAGATCTCGGCACTACGGTTGCGCTTGTCGACAGCCGGGTTCGCGGTTTTTTATGCGCTTTTCGGAAAGAGTTCGATACCGGCTCTCCCGTGATCGCAAAGATGATCGAGTCGTATGATCGTTTGAGGTTTCACGGAACGCCGTTGAGGGCGTTTGCCAGCTATATCTACGGCCCGGTCTGCATCGACCGAGAGTTTCGCCGTCAGGGTTTGTTGCGTGGCCTCTACGAAGCGCAAAAAAAAGACTTGGGCGGACAGTTCGAAGTCGGTGTGGCGTTCGTATCGCGGAGTAATCCTCATTCCCTACAGGCGCATATTCAGGGGCTAGGCATGAGCGTAGCCGGAGACTTTGCGCTGAATGGCAACTTCTACGCTACCTTGGCCTTTCGGCTGTGATCCCTAACCGTGCTCAAATTGCGCTGCGTGCCGCTTGCAGATTCATACCCCGTTCCATAGAATCGGAGTGAGGAAAGAACTTCAACGGAATTAAAGCCTTGAAAGGAATAATGACGATGGATGCCGATGCAAAAAAAACTGCGCTGCGAATGATACCCTATGGCTTGTATGTCTTGACGGCCGAGAATAAGGACGGCAAAGTCGCCGCTTCGACTGTCAATTGGGTGACCCAAACCGCTTTTCAGCCTCCGCTCGTCGTTGTCGGCGTGAAGACGGACTCAGGGGCGCATGCGATCATAAAAGAATCGAAGACCTTTGCGCTGAATATTCTCGGCAAGGATCAAAAAAACCAGGCCTTCACTTTTTTCAAGCCGCTGGAACGCGAAGGTAACACCATCGGCGGCGAACCCTTTCGCAAGGGCAGTTTGGGCGCGCCGATACTCGAGAAGGCTCCGGCATTCGTCGAGTGCTCACTGGTGAATACGGTTGAAATGGGCGATCACTCGATCTTCGTCGGCGAGGTGAAAGATGCCGGTGTCGCGGCGCAACCCGCCGGACGGCCGGATGATGTCACGCTGACATTGAAAGATCTGGGCGAAAAAGTTTTCTACGGCGGATAGCGCGCGTTTTACGCGCGCGGTTCAAGGTTTAAAGGTTCAAAGTTCAAGGTTGCCGCTAACACAGGGGAAAACAATGGCTAAGATACGGCATATCGCATATCGGGCCGAGGACGTGGATGCAATGGCGAAGTTTTTTGTCGATGCCATGGGCATGAAGATGATTCAGAAACGAAAGAATAATGCCATCGATCTGAGCGATGGCAGCGTGAACATTACCGTCCTGCCGCTCGCCGCCGGTCTGGGCGGGAAAGCGGGTATCGACCACATTGGCTTTTCAGCTGAAAACGATCAGGAACAGTTTAAGCGGTTAGAGGCAGCTGGCGCCGAAAAAGCCGGGGCGGTCAACCTTGGCACGGCCTATTACGAAGACAAATTTCGCGGTCCCGAGGGTATCATTATCGATGTCGGCCACTGGCAGGGCGCGGCGCCGATCGACAAATAATGTCGTTCAAAAGGGTTCAAACGTTCAAAAGTTCAACGTTCAGGTTCTGGTACATCAATGCGCTGCTACGCACTTTGAACATTGAACCTTGAACGTTTGAACGGCTGTTTTTCCCGTTTACCGGATCATCAATCGTTCGGCTTTTCCCGAGTAGTTGATGAACACAGTTTTTAATTCGGTAAAAAAATTCAATCCCTCCTCTGCCATCTCCCGCTCGCCCACCCCGGTCGCTTTGGTCCCACCGAAGGGAAGCTGGGCTTCGCCGCCGATGGTCGGTTCATTGACGTGAACCATTCCCGTCTCCACCTCTTCGACGAAATTCATGATGGTATCTATGCTCTCGGTAAAAATGGATGTCGTGAGTCCATATTCGACGCCGTTGGCGAAACTGAGCGCCTCGTCTAAATTGTGCGCCGTGGTAATGGCTAGCACCGGGCCGAATATTTCTTCCTTGAAAATACGCATGGTCGGCGCCACGTTATCGAAAATCGTCGGCTCGACAAAGTAACCTTTGCCGAGGTGATCGGGTTTATTGCCGCCGAGGACCAGACGCGCGCCTTCTCGGCGGCCGATACCGATATAGTCCAAATCGGTTTTCCACTGCTTTTCATCCACTGCCGGACCCATATCCACTGTCTCATCCAATCCAGGTCCCATTTTGATTCTTTTCGCCGCTTCGACGAGACGCTCGAGCAGTGGCTCTTTAATCGACGGCGACGCGATCACGCGCGAAGTTGCCGTGCACCGTTGGCCCGTCGATCCGAAGGCGCCGCCATGGATCGCAACGGCGGCTTTGTCGAGATCCGCGTCAGCCATGACGATTACCGCGTTTTTGCCGCCCATTTCGCAAGTCACTTTTGCGCCCCGCTGCGCTGCTTTAGCGTATAGAGCGCCGCCGACTTCATTCGAGCCGGTAAAGGAGATCGCTCTGAGCACCGGCGAATGGACCATCGCTTCGCCGACAACGGAGCCGGAGCCAACCAGCATGTTGAATACACCCGGAGGAAGACCCGCTTCCGCGTAAATCTCGGCGAGCAAGCTCGCCGTCGCGGGAGTCAACTCGGCAGGTTTGAAGATGACGCAGTTGCCGGCTGCCAAGGCGGGCGCGGACTTCCACACGGGGATCGCCCAAGGAAAATTCCACGGTGCAATCAGTCCGACAACGCCGAGCGCGCGGCGAAGGGTGTAAGTGAACGTGTCGCGCGCTTCCGAGGGCAAAGTCTTGCCGTGCATGCGAAAGCCCTCTCCGGCATAATATTCCAACAGCGAGATGCCTTTCATTACTTCGCCTTTGGCTTCTTTGAGCACTTTGCCCTCTTCGCGGGAGAGGGTGCGGGCGATCTCATCGGCGCGCCGGCGCGCGATGTCAGCCGCGCGCCAGAGAACGCGGCCACGCTCGGGGCCCGGAGTCTTGCGCCAGCCCCGCGCGGCGGCTTGCGCGTGGTCAATCGCTTGCTGAACATCTTCCGCGGTTGCCGCCGGAAATTCGCCGATCACGTCATCGGGGTCGGCCGGATTGAGATTGCGCACCAGACGATTCGATTTCGGATGAAACCATTTGCCGTTCACATAAGAACCGGTGTTCATGGGAACCTCGCGCGAATTTAATGGGCTCATCTTATAACCGGCGGCGTAATAATTACCAGAGCATCTCAGCGCGAAAGAAGAATGCACCACGAAGAACTCAGCGCAGCGAAGCCGCAACCAAATCCCGGAATATCTCCCGCAAAGACGCCAAGGCCGCAAAGGTAAGAGATGACGGCTTAAGATCATCCCCGGGGATTTTTACGTTCCGCGTCTAAACTTTGCGACTTTACGACTTGGCGGGAAGAATTTCGGAAGATTCCAATCGGAAAACTACTGCAGGAAGCCCGAGGAGATGCGAAGGATCTGGTTTTCGCAGGGTGCGCTGCGCGCACCCTGCGGTTCTTAGCCTAAGAAAACTTTCGCATACAGGATTTAAGAGACTAATGTCGGGTCAATTCGCGAAGAGTGCGCCGCCATCTTTCTTCCAGCTTGTCGATCTGCTCCGCGCCCAATCCCTGCTCGGGATACCAGCGCTTGAAGCCATAGTCCTTCGTCGGGTTGCCATACTCGAATTGTTCAAGAACCTTCTGTCCGCCCTCGCCGAGAATAAAATCGGCCAAGAGCAAGGCAGTGTGGGGATGCGGCGCCTTGGCCAAAACGCCGGTGGAACCGGAGTTGCTCGGAACGACATCCATCGGTCTCCACTCGATCGGCGCGCCGGCTTTCAACGAAACCTCGACGTGATTGCGAAACGTCGTTGGCGATACGCCGACTTCACCGGAGATGACCATGTCGAGCAGTGCCCGTCCGGAAACGTTGTGCATCGCGGGATTCTGGCCGCTTAGTTTTTTGACGAATTCTTCGCCTTTGAATTTGAGCAAGGCGCCGACGACGGTTACGCCGGTATCGCTGCCCGCAAAAGCGATCTTGTCTTTGAGTTCGGGGCGCAACAGGCCCTGGTAGTCTTTCGGCGCGACGTTCGCCGGGATCAGGTTTTTGTTGTATGCGAGTCCGATATGCGATTCGCGGTCGATGGCCCAGAAGACCAGCCCCTTGGGAGCTTTTTCCTTGACGGTGTCGGGAAACTTCGCCTGGGTAGGAAAATAGTAGGGAACCAGCATCTGATTCTCTTTCAGAAGCTTCAACAATGGAATGGTGGTTTCGATAGTATCGGCGATGTAGCGCTTGGCCTGAGCTTCGGCCGTTATTCTGGCGCTCATCTCCTGGCGCGTCGCGCGGTAGGATTCCACCTTGACGCCGGGATACTTTGCTTCGAAGGCGGCGGCGAGCTGTTTATAGGACCCGCCGGCGAGAGAAGTGTACCAGGTGACTTTACCTTCGGTTTTGGCGCCGGCATAAAGAACTTTTTCCCTGTCCGGTTTGTTGTAAGCCGCAAGCTGCTCGATCGGCATCGGCTTGGCGCTCTGAGCCGCCGCTGTGACGGAGATAGCGAGTACAAGCACAACTGCGATAGGTGAAACTTTCATTCTGTTCTCCTCCATGGCTGTAGCTATTTAATAGCCGGTCTCGTTAAGTTGGTTATAAAATAATTTGTAAAACTGCCGCAGCCGCTCCGGGCGTTTATAGTGCGCGAACTCCTGTGGCACTTTGAATTCCTTTTCGATCTGCTCCAAGCTCTTGCCGGCTTGAACCATTTTCGCGACCTCGTCGCGCATGACGACGAAGTACCGCTTTTGCTCTTCCAGATCTTTGATGCCGCGGCCGATGTGCACGGGGCCGTGGCCGGGAACGTAGGTTTCGACCGGGAGGTGACGTGCCATGATGCGATCAAGGATTTCGATCCAACCTTTGACGTTAGAATAGAAAATATCCCCGGATTCGCCTTGGCCAGGATGGATTTCGGTGTCCAAAAGATCGCCCATCAGAAAGACGCGTTTCTGCGGGATATAAACGGTGAGATCGCCGGTGCTATGACCTCTACCTTCGGCGGTAATCTGAAACGTCAGCCCGCCGAAGAAGAGCGTCATGTTGCCATCGAAACCGATGTCGGGCTTTATCAACTCTTTTCCCTTGTAGACGGCGTTCCGTGGATCCTTCGATTCCTCGCGCTCATGAAAACCTACTGATTCTTGCATCTGGAGATCGTGTACCTGGTTTTTCGTCGCAATGTAGGTGGGCTTGTCCTCGCGGAAATACCAGGCGCCTGAAGCGTGATCGAGGGCGCTGTGCGATGAGATCAGGTAGCGAACTTTCTTGTCGGTGAGTTTGCGCAGTCCGGCCAGGACTTGGTCCGCGGTGAGGATGTTAAAGTCAAAAACCACGACGCCTTCTTGGGTCATCACGACCGTGGCATTGCTGGCGCCCCGGTTATTTTCAAATATGTAAACGCCGTCCGTGATCTTAACTGGCCGCATTTCCTCGGGGGCGGAAGCTCCGGCACTCACGCACCAAACAAACGCTAGCAGCAGCGCATGTCTTGTTTTAATCATCCTGCACTTTCCTTCACGTTAGCGCATCGGTTTATTTGATCAGGCCTAAAGACTTGGCCGTATCGATAGCCCTGCGCGCGCGTTCGACGATCGGGCGATCGATCAACTGGCCGCCAAAGGCGATCGAGCCGTCGCCGCGCGCATTGGCCTCGTCGAATGCCTGCAGCACTTTTTGACAGTACTCGATTTCTTCGGCGGTAGGGCTGAACACTGTGTTTATCGCATCTACCTGGGAAGGGTGGATACATGACATACCGGAGAAGCCGAGCTGGCGCGATTGTTTGGCGAACCCGAGCAAGCCGTCGCCGTCGTTCAGGTCAACCCAGACGCCGTCAACTGGCTGTACGTGAGCTGCAGCGGCTGCAATGACGATTGCCGAGCGCGCATAGATCAAATGGCGTGCTTCGCCTTCACGAATCGCGGGCAGGCCGATCTCGCGGCCGAAATCCTCGGCGCCGAAGATAACGCCGACGATCCGCTCAGACGCGGCAGCAATGGCGGCCGCGTTGAGCAGTCCTCTCGGGCTCTCGATCGCAATTAATAATTTCACGCTGCCCTTCTCGAGCCTATTCTTGGGCTCCTTATCGCTGAGAATTGATGCGACTTTGCGCACTTCATCGGGACTGTCGACCTTAGGACAGACGAGGCCTTCGAGCCCCGGCCTGACGACGGCTTCAAGATCGGCCTCCATGCGCGCATGGCCGATGGCATTGATGCGCACGTAGCGCGCCGGCGAGCCGAGTGCTTTCTCTCGGCCGAGCGAATCGGCGATATTCTTGCGCGCGGCATCCTTCTCGTTAGGCGCAACGCCGTCCTCGATATCCAACATGATCGCATCGGCGTTGAGACCGAACGCCTTGTCGATCATCCTCTGCCGGTGTCCCGGCACAAACATCCATGACCGGATCAGATTCATCTCCCGTCTCTCCTTCGGAGCTTCATTATCTGATGGCAACGCAAATGTCTAACATCCGAAAGAAAGATTTCTCGCTTCGGCTCGAAATGACAGCCGCTGACAAAGTATCATCTCAAACAAAGTGAGAGCCTTGGCTTTACGCCTCATTGAGCTAATGGTCCATTTTTAATTCACCAGGAATCCAGCGTCAGAAAGATTCCTCGCTTTGCTCGGAATCACAGCTACATAAGCCGTTTTTGTCGTCCCGAACGCTGGTGAGAGATCTTTTCCGAAGTGAACCGCTATCCTCGTCGAAACGGACTGTCGTTTGCACTAGAAAATTTTTTAGAGAATAACTGAAGAGATATGAAACTCTCGACGTTCAAGCTTCTTGTTCCGATGGTCGCCGTTTCCATCCAAGCGAACTCAGCATCCACCATCATACCGCCTTATCTCGATCATATGCGCATTCCGGTCGCAGCTATCGGCTCGCTCATCTCGTTAGGACCGATTTTTGCCCTCACTTCAAGAATGCCCATGGGCATGGTCTATCATCAGGCGCGTGCGCGAATACTTTTAACCTTTGGCATTCTCGCCATGGGGTTGACCAATTACTTGTATGCCTTCGCGACAAATTCTTTTATCTTCGGCGTCGTGCACTCACTTAACGGATTTGCTTACGGCGCCGTAACGACGCTCTATTTGGCGTTTTTCGTCGATTCCCTGGATGCCGATGAAAATCGCAACCACGCAATCGGCTATTACGTCGGCAGTCTGGCGATGGGTTATTCCACGGGGAATTTCTTCGGAGGCTTGACCGCCGATTATTGGGGATACGGCTCGACGTTCCATCTCGGCGCTTTTCTCTCGATTGTTTCCGTCGCGCTTCTATGGTTTTTGCATGGCCCGAGCAGCGCCGGCGAAAGGAAAGCCAAAGTCAAGGACGCCGCCAAGTTGACTTGGAAAGAATCTTTGAAGGCACTGTTGGAACCCGAGCTTGCTACGGTGGTGATCGTCGCGCTTTTCCTAAATCTGCTGCACCAAATGGGCGGCGTGTTCATTTCACTCTACGGCTTGGCCGTCGGCATGAGCCTTACGCAAATCGGCATAGTGCGCGCCGCTTACGCCGGCTGCAACGCTGTCACTCGGCCGATCAGCGGGCATGTAGTCAACAAGTTCGGCCACCGCGGCTTGTCCTACTTCGGCCTGCCGCTGCAATCTTTGATTCTTATGCTCGTGCCGTTGTTTACCGGCTTCGGCACAATTCTCGTCGTCTACGTGGCGTCGGGTTTCCTGCGCGCTGTTGTGATCGTCGCCAACGCCGTCGGACTGGTCCAGGACGTTCCCGAGGCACGCGTGCGTCGCGGCCTCGCGTCCGGTGTCTACAACGCCGCCGGTGATCTCGGTAATATTTTGGGTCCGTCCATTGGCGGCGTCATCGCTCATGCCACCGGCATCGCGAGCGTATTCGTCGTCGGCTCATTGGGGTCGACGGCGTTGTTTCTGCTCGGTGTTTTCTTACTGCGGCAACTCAAGCAGGCGGAAGAACCTCAAGGCGAGTCATCCGGCATTTAAGAGCGGACGCCTCAAAAATTTCCCCATTCCGGCGATTTTCTTGCTCCAACTTGTGACGCATGTTACAGGTGGACGCTATTATGAAATTGAAGCGACTCAGAACTTTGTTCGCGCAAGCCGTCCATCACTGCGATGGCCTTGGTTGGCTATCTATGAATCGATGGATC
>Ga0209974_10000575_pt1 | contig 12275 bp, 12 predicted proteins | sample InoplaM3SPM_FD_187592 | JGI IMG/M metagenome (GOLD analysis project Ga0209974, IMG submission 187592) | Arabidopsis thaliana rhizosphere microbial communities from the Joint Genome Institute, USA, that affect carbon cycling - Inoculated... | ecosystem: Host-associated > Plants > Roots >...
CGATCAGCATTCCGGATTTCACGCGCTACGCGAGATCGCAGCGCTCTCAGATGCTCGGCCAGGCGCTGGGTCTGCCGCTGACGCTGGGCGAGGAGTACGGGTGGCGAGGTTACCTTTTCCCGCGTTTGCTGCCGTTGGGAGAGATCAAGGCGACGCTGATTGTTGGTCTCATCTGGGCACTCTGGCACGTTCCAATCCTGCTGATCGGCCTGAATTATCCGGAACAATCCCTGATTAGAGTGCTGCCGGTATTCGGCATCACGGTTCTGCTGATGGCTTTTCCGTTTACGTAGTTGTACGTGGACTCACGTGCGAGCGTGATCACGGTCGCTGTGATGCACAGCGTGCTGAATGCGACAGGGGACACGTTCACATCTCCGAGGTACGTCAGCGGAAATCCGCTGATTGTCAGGGCCGGCGGCTTGATCGTTGAGACCGAGGCGTATGCAGAGCGTGATGAAGCGAGTCACACGTTTCGGGGACGTACTGCCAGAAACGGAGTGATGTTTGGACCCGGTGGCGGGCTTTATGTGTATTTCACCTACGGCATGCATTACTGTCTAAATATCACTGTCGGCGCCGAAGGCCGGGGCGAGGCGATATTGATTCGGGCGATTGAGCCGACGGCTGGAATCGCGGCGATGTGGCAACGCCGCTATGGTGAGCCGCTGCCGGATGCACCGCCGCATAAACGACTTGTCGGCCTGACGAACGGGCCGGCCAAATTGACACAGGCGCTGGGCGTTGATCTATCGTTTAACGGCCGCATGCTTGGCGAGGCTCATCGTGATCTGACGACACAGCTTTACCAACCTGACAAGCTGCCGAACACCTCCGACATCGTACAGACCACGCGAGTCGGCATTAGCCGTGCAGTTGATGCGCCATGGCGCTGGTATGTGAAGGATAGTTCGTGGGTGTCGAAAAGGTAGTAATGCTTATGCTCTGCGAGTATACTACAGACAGTTGAAACAAGAATGTAGATTTTAAGAAGAGGGTATTACTTCGCGTATGTTCGACAGGATTCTCGACGCAACAACGACAGTGTTTGAAAACACGTTTATTCAGATAGCAGGCATATTACTCGCGATATTGGTATTACAGATGGTAGCGAGTTTTCTGGTTCGCGTGATAGTGGTGCGACTGACGCCCAGCAAGAAGTTCGCGAGCAAAGAAGACGAGACAAAACGCGAAGACACTTTGATAAATATCTTTAGAACCGCCGTGGCCGTGGTGATATGGACGGTCGGTACGCTGTTGATTCTGGCTCAAGCCGGTGTCAATTTAGCGGCGCTTGCGACCGGTGCCGGGCTGATCGGTATCGTGATCGGTTTCGGCGCTCAGAGTACTATCAAAGATTTTTTGGCCGGATTGTTCATTATTCTCGAAAATCAGTATCGGGTGGGTGATATTGTGTCGCTCAATGTCGCCGGCACAGAGGTAGCAGGCGTGGTGGAGAGTATCTCGATCCGCATCACCAGACTGCGTGATTTAGACGGCAATCTGCACGTGGTCCAGAACGGCTCGGCAATTGCCGTATCAAATCTTTCGCTGGGCTTCGCTAATGTGAATGTCGATGTCGGCGTCAGTTATGAGACTGATATTGATAAAGTCGAGAAGGTTATCAACGAGGTTGGCGACAAGATGTCACAAGACGAGAAATGGCGGGACGACATCCTGGAGCCTATCCAGTATCTGCGGGTTGATAGCTTTGGTGACTCGGCTGTTAATATCAAGTCGCTGGGCAAGGTGCGCCCCGGTATGCAGTGGGATGTTGCCGGTGAGTTTCGTCGTCGACTTAAAAAAGCCTTCGAGCGTCACGGTATAGAGATTCCACTGCCGCAGATTGTCATGCATCAGAGCAAAGACCGTCAGTTGAAATCCAAGCCTAAACGCTAAGGAAGGCAAGATGGCGAACTATAAAGGTCATATCGTAGGTGGTGTCCTGGCGGGCGGCGTTCTGACGCTCGCGTTGACTCATGTACCGGTTGAGCAGCTGGCGGAGTCAGCCGGGGTCTTGCAAGACCAGCAGGCCCTGGTGGCGATATTTGTGCTCGCAATTTTGTTTGCGCTCTTCCCGGATATAGACACAAACAGCAAGGGCCAAGATATTTTCTATGGCCTGGCATTGGTGATGGATATCCTGCTAATCATCAACGGTAACATTGAGGCTGCGGCGTTTCTAGGCCTGATCGCGATGGCGCCGATTGTCGGCAAGCACCGCGGCTGGACACATTCGAAGTTGGCGATGGTGTTGGTGCCGGCGCCAATCATTCTAGTTCCGTATCTGTACGACCCGGCGACACTGCCGATAGTGGCGGTTTACTACGGTGCATGCGTGGCAGGCTACTTCAGTCATTTGCTGCTCGACGGACTGATTATCAAACGGTTTCGGATAAAGACGTAGGTTTGCTTTGAGCGGCGTGCCGGCTCAGCTTTTTTCGTGATTCTTTGACTCGTCGTCTTCGTCACGCTCCACCAGAATGCTGCATTCGGTAACGAGGGCGGCAACTGCTCCGACTGCGGCGAGCACGGGTGCGAGCACCGCACCGACCACACCAATAGTGAGCGGCAGTTCTATGAGTGTTTTACCTTCTTTGTTTTTGATGATAATCCGGCGGACATTGCCTTCATTGATCAGCTCTTTTACTTTTGCGATGAGTTGTTCGCCGCTGACTTTGAATTCTTCTTTTTTGGCCATGTTTTTCTCCAGTTAGATGTCATCATTGTAGCATCGAGGCTGGTAAAATAAGGTCATGCATATATCTGACGAAGACTTCGAGAAGCTCATAGCGGACGCGATTGATGAGCTACCCGACCATTACACAGAAGAAATGAGCAATGTGGCGATAACGTGGGAAAGCGAGCCTAGCCCGGAGCAGCGCCAGCAGTTGAAGTTGCGTTGTCACGAGACACTTTTCGGTCTGTACGAAGGTATTCCGCTGACGGCTCGCGGTGCGGGTTATAACCTGGTGCTACCCGACAAAATAACTTTATTCAAAAACCCGCTCTTGGCGCATGCGCTATCGCCAGAGCATTTAAAGCAGGAAGTGAAGCATACATTGTGGCATGAATTGGCGCACCATTTCGGCCTAGAACACGCTCGCATCCACGAACTGGAGGATCGTAAACGCCAGCATTAACAGGGGTGGCGCTCACTTTTGCGTAAGTAAATTCCAAAAAAACTCTTGCATAGTGCGTATGATAGGAGTAACGTTAGCCATGGCTAATATAAATTTGTCTTAAATATTATGGATGCGATAGGAATTATCGCCGCACTGCTCTTTGGCTTCGGGTACCTCCTGATAACACTTGAGCAGCGAATCGGCACTCACAAATCTGCACTCGCGCTTTGCATGGGAGCTATTCTTTGGGTACTTGCCGCTCTCAAGCTGCAAGATCAACCTGACGTACTAGATCACGCAATCGAGCTTGCCGGTAGCGAGATCTTTGGTATCGTCGCTTTCTTGCTTGGCGCAATGGCGCTTATCGAAATCCTCGTTCACTACAGGCTTTTTGACCTTGTCAGAGCAAAGCTTATCAAGCTGAATGTCAGTGATCCGCAACAGTTCTTGATGATTATGATCCTGACCTTTTTCTTTTCGGCCGTACTGGACAATATTGCAATTACGATTGTCATGCTGCAGATAGCGCGCCGGTTCTTTACCGGCAAGAACATGTTGATAGCCGCGGCGGGCATTGTGATAGCTGCGAACGCGGGCGGGGCATGGTCTCCGATTGGTGATATCACCACAATCTTGCTGTGGCTGGCAGATAAATTCACTGCGACTGAAGTGATACGCTATACTTTCGTACCGGCATTCGCGCTCTTTGTGACATCAACCGCGCTCTTGTATCGCAAGCTGGAGGACGATGGGTATACAAAACGAGAAGAAGGTGACCTGGTCGCGTTGTCACTGAGCGAGCGCGCGATTGTTTCGACGGCGCTTTTCAGCTTTACACTGCCACTGTTTATGAGCACGGTCGGCCTGCCGCCGTACATGGGTCTGCTTTTCGGTCTCGGATTGACCTGGCTAATGATCGAAGTAGCTAAGCGCAAAAGTCGACACGAACACAAGACTCATATGACTGCTGATATAGAGCGGCTGTTGCGATCGGTTGACCTCTCTTCGATCAAGTTTATTATCGGTATACTGCTTAGCGTTTCGGCGCTGGCAACTATCGGCATCTTGAGCTTTATTTCGGTGACTGCACTAGGGAGTAATCCAACCGACAGCCAGATCATTGGCGCCAGCATCGCGATCGGTATCTTCTCAAGTGTCGTTGATAACGCGTCGTTAGTCGCTATGGCGATTGATGTGTTGCCGACAAACGATCCTGAGCTATGGTCGCTATTGGCGCTCACGGCCGGTACGGGCGGTTCAATATTTGTGATTGCCAGTGCAGCAGGTATTGTTGCGATGGGGAGCTATAAACAGCTGACGTTCCAGAACTATTTCAAAGTGGCAACGTTTCCCGCTATAGCCGGCTTTGCAATCGGCGTAGCAACGTGGTTGCTGCAATACAGTATTCTCTAGGCAGGCTCGTCTCGCGCTAAAATTTGAGCTTCGCGCTTGGACCTGTGATATCATATCTATACGATGGATCAAGAGCCGACGTTGGAAGAATCTATTCCGGAGCAGCAGCCTTTATCGGCTGCAAGATCAATCTTGCTGGTAATCTTCATGGCGTCCTGTGCGGGCGCCTTTTTGTTCGCATTGATCAGCTGAAGCCTTTTGTATTATAGTTAAGCTTAATGATAAGAACACGAAAACCGCCGGCACTGAAGCTAAGCGGGCTAAGCAAGAAGTTTGGCAAGAACTTCGCGGTTCGTGATGTCAACATGGAAGTTAAGAGCGGCGAGATATTCGGCTTCCTTGGCCCTAACGGCGCCGGCAAGACGACAACCATAAGGATGATTCTCGATCTAGCCAGGCCGACAAGCGGCAGTGTTGAGGTGTTTGGCGAGCGTCCAGTAAACAATCCTGCGCTCCGTCGTCGCATCGGGTATCTTACGGGCGATATGGAGTTCTACGACAACCTAAGCGCTAAACGATACCTGTCTCTCGTGGCATCGCTAAGCGGCGGCATAGACCCCGGCAAAATCAGCCGAATGACCAAGCTTCTCGATGTTAATGTCGACAAAAAAATAAAAGAACTTTCCCGCGGAAACAAACAAAAGGTCGGCCTGCTTGCGGCCTTCGCGCGCGAAACTGACATGCTGGTGCTCGATGAGCCTACGAGCGGTCTGGATCCGTTGATGCAGCGAAAATTCGAGTTACTAGTGCACGAATATTGCGAGCAGGGCGGCACTGTGTTTATCAGTTCGCATATTCTCGATGAAGTGCAGCATCTATGCGACCGGCTGGCTTTTATTAAGGATGGCGAGCTAGCGGCAACCGGTACACTGCGCGAGCTGACGAGCGGCATCCGCTACAAAGTTGAACTAAGTGGTAGTGCTGATGTGATGGAGCAGCTCAAGAAGATTAGCGGCATAACCAGCCTTAGGCTGAACGCGAACTCGGCAAAGTTTTATATCGCCGACGAGCCAGGTCCGGTGCTCGCAAAGCTACCGCTAAAAGAGGTAGCAGACATCAGGATCGCGCCCACCGAGCTCGATGAGTTATTCACGAAGTATTACGAGAGCGAGTCGGAGGAAGCATGATGGCCGCGATATTTTTAAAGACGCTTCGAGATAAGCGCTGGGCAACACTCGGCTGGTTTGCAGGTGTTGCGACAATGGCGGTTTTCGCAATCGCTTTCTTTCCATCGTTTAGTGAGAACAGGGAGTTTGAAGAAGTGTTGACCTCTCTGCCTCAGCAAATGCAGGGCTTGCTCGGCGATGCATTGTCGTTTCGGCAAATAGAAAACTACATCAGCGCTCAGGTGTTTGACTTGCGGCTGCCTCTGCTGGTGATTATTGCGGCTATCGTTATGGCGGTGAGCATTACCGTGAGCGAAGAGGAAGATGGCGCGCTGACGACCTTGCAGTCGCTGCCGGTAAGTCGCATGAGCGTGGCGCTACAGAAATGGATGGCGCTGGTGGTGATACTGGCGATTATATCGAGTGGCGCAATTGCGGGTACGATGCTCGGTGTGTTTTTGATAAATCACTCGGTAGGGTTTGGCGCTGTTGTTGTCGCTGCGCTGCAACTTTGGCTACTTGGTGTCGCGATGATGTCGTTTGTTTTCATGCTCGGTATGGGGACTGGCATAAAGCCGCTCACGGTTGCGGCTGGCTCGTTGTTTGCCGTATATAACTTTTTGATAGCATCTCTCGCGACATCGGTAGCTGATCTGAGCACAGCACATAAGGCAACGTTATATTACTACTACAATAATCCCAAGCTGATCATCGAGGCGGCCGACTGGCTGCAGGCGCTGATACTGGCAGGGGTGTCGCTGGGATTCTTGGCGATTGCCATTATGCTGTATCGTCGTCGTGATATGCGCGACTAAGACTTGTCTGACGTATCGCTTTGGTATGCGCTAAGATGGTGGTATGTGGAATAAGATAAGAAATCGTGTTTGGCACGGCTGGTTAAAGCGGCCGTATATACTGGCTGCGCCCATAGACAAGGGCCACGGCCAGACGGTTGTGCTGCTGCACGGCATTGCCAATAACCACCGCTCGTGGGCGTATACAATACCGCACATTAAGGCTCCGTGCCGGGTCATTGCGCTCGACCTCCTGGGCTTCGGTGACTCGCCGAAACCGGACACGATCGAATATACGCCGGCTGATCACGCGCGAGCAGTCGCTGCTACGCTTCGGAAGAGAGGCGTAAAACGCGCGATTATCGTCGGCCATTCTATGGGCGCGCTTGTCGCCGTGGAAGTAGCCAAGCGTTATCCGAAGCTCGCGAAGAAACTTATTTTATGCGGTGTGCCAATCTATCAACTCAACGCGCAGCAAAAAATGCTACCAAACCAGGAGTCGATGTACATGAAGCTGTACGAACAGCTCTTGCGGCAAGAAGCGCTCGCGCTGAAAGCTGCCAACGGATTTAAACGGCTACGGCGCGATATTGTTTATTTTGATCTTGATGAGAGTAATTTCTATGCGTTCAAGAAGAGCCTCATGAATACGATCATGCGGCAAACGGCGTACGATGATATTCAATCGATTAAAGCGCCGGTACACTTTATTAGCGGTAGGCTTGATCTGTTTGTTATACGTAAACACCATAAAACGCTGGCGGGCCTGGCGAGCGAGGGTAGTTTTCAGCTAATGACCGGACCGCATGACCTCGGAAGCCGTACCAGCCGGGAAGTTGCCGAAGTCATCAATGCTTCGCTCGAAGGCCGACCCGTCCGCTCGGGGGTGCACGCACGAAAACGCCGCCACAAGAAACCAGCCATGAACGGTCAGTAGAGAGCCATAAGCAAAAATGTAGCAGTACAGCGCTTTACATGGTATAATTAAGTGAATTCACGTTTTGGCCCGGAAGGCGGGCTTATTTTTATGACTACTATGAACCAAGACCCGAAAAACATTCGAAACATTGCTATTATTGCTCACGTTGACCATGGCAAAACAACGCTGGTTGACGGCTTGCTGAAGCAGTCGCACACTTTCCGTGACAACCAGGCTGAGATGAGCCAGGAATTGATTATGGATAGTGGCGATCAAGAGCGCGAGCGGGGTATTACGATCACAGCCAAGGTGACGGCAGTGCAATATGGCGAGACGCGCATTAATATTATTGATACGCCAGGTCACGCGGATTTTTCCGGCGAGGTTGAGCGAACACTTAATATGGCTGACGCGGTGTTGCTGATCGTTGACGCCCAAGAGGGCCCTATGCCGCAGACGAAGTTCGTGCTTGGCAAAGCGTTGGCGGCCGAACTGAAGCCGATTGTTATTATCAACAAGATCGACAAACCAGGTAGCCGTATATCAGAGGTGGAAGACGAACTGGCTGATCTATTTTTGGAGCTAGCTGTGCACGAGGAGCAGCTTCATTACCCGGTGTATTACGCAATTGGCCGGGCAGGCAAAGCCTGGAAGACGCCGCCGGTTGATGCTGACGCTGATGCCGACCTATCGGTGCTTTTCGACGCAATCGTCAATGACGTACCGGCGCCGGACGTTGTCGTAGAAGGATCTCTTCAGATGCTGGTAACGGCGCTCGCGTGGGATAACTTCAAGGGTAAATACGCGGTCGGCCGCATCACCAGGGGCAGGGTTAAGGCCGGCGACCAAGTGACGCTTTGCAAGGCTGATGGAACACAGGTCAAAGCTAAGATAGACAATGTCTTTATGAGTCACGGTACGTCAAAAACTGAAGTCGCAGGAGCGGTTGCTGGTGATATCGTACAGCTAACGGGGGTTGCAGATGCAAAGATCGGCGAGACAATTGCTGATAGTGAACGACCCGAGGCTTTGCCGACGATTGATATTGAGGCACCGACTTTGCAGATTTATCTCGGCCCGAACACCAGTCCGTTCAAGGGGCTCGAAGGCGAATACAATACTGGACGTCAAATTGGCGAGCGTCTTCAGAAAGAGCTTGAGACGAACGTCGGATTGCGCGTTGCCGAAACAAGTATTGGCTTTCTCGTCTCTGGCCGCGGTGAGCTGCACCTGAGCGTGCTAATCGAGACAATGCGCAGGGAAGGCTATGAGTTTGAAGTCGGGCGCCCGCAAGTGGTGACCAAGGAAGAAAACGGCGCGACGCTGGAGCCGGTTGAAGAAGTGATTATTGAAGTGCCGCAAGAGCACGTCGGTACTGTGCAAATGGAGCTCGGCGCCCGGCGTGCGACGCTCAAAGAGCAGTTCGCCAGCCCTAAAGGCGTCACAAAGCTGGTCTACGAAATGCCGACGCGTGCCCTGATCGGTCTGCGTAGTATCTTGATCACGAATACAAAGGGCACCATCATCATGAATAGCCTGATGATTGGTTATCAGTCACTCGGTAGCGCCTTGCAACAAATGCGCAGCGGTACACTGGTCGCGTACGAAACCGGTACAACCACAGCGTATTCACTCCAGAACGTTGAAGACCGCGGTACCTGTTTTGTCGGCCCTGGCGAAAAAGTTTACGCCGGCCAGATAATCGGCCTTAACAAACGCACTGACGATCTGGAGATCAATGTGTGTAAAGCCAAGCATCTGACAAACATGCGCAGCTCATCAAGCGACGGAGTCATCCAGCTGACACCGCCAGTTATCTTGAGCCTTGAGCAATGCCTTGATTTTATCGAAAATGACGAACTCTTAGAGGTGACGCCAAAATCGTTGCGACTACGTAAACGCGAGCTTGACCAGAACAAACGCAAGCGTCAAAAGTAGACAAACAAGCAGCCGTGGCCTAGAAATCATCGTCTGATGACTCTTATTCTTGCTACAATATAATAAAAGCGACTAAGACATACAGAGCGGCAAGGAGGCTACTATGAAAAAACGTTGGGGAATCATACTGGCGGCGGTCGGATTGCTAATAGTGCCGCTGTTTGCGGGCGCCGGCGTAGCAGGCGCGACTGATTTTCGCAGCGGCGGCAATATCGTCGTCGAAGAAGGTGAAACAATTAACTCAAGTCTCTTCGTCGCGGGTGATGCCATAGAGATTGCCGGTACGGTTGAGGGCGACGTTTTTTGTGCAGCAACGACAGTGCGTATTACCGGTACGATTCGCGGCGATGTGATATGTGCCGCACAGGACATGCAGCTGCGAGGGAATATCGATGGTGATGTTCGTGTAGCGGCGGACACGTTGGTGATTGAAAGCGTGATCGCAGGTAACGCATCCGTGCTAGGCTCTGAGCTGCGCTTCGAGAACACAAGTCTGGTCGAGGATGTCTCGGCGGCTGTGACAACAGCACAGTTCAACGGTGAGGTACGGCGTGATGTAGCGGTGACTGGCAACGAAGTGACGATTGACGGCCAGGTCGGCCGCAATATCCAGGCGGACATTGGACAGCTGAATCTATCGGGCGAGGCTCAGGTCGGCGGCGATATCAGCTACCGCAGCGACAACCGTATAGCTCAGAGTGAATCAGCGGTAGTGACGGGCGATGTAAACCGACAGGCAATTGACGAATCGGCGCAATTCGGCCCGGCGCAAATGGCAGCCAGCGCGTTCTTTCTTTTGCTGACCATGCTCGTGACATCAATGACGATTGTCGCTCTCTTCCCGAGAGTCACGCAGCGTGTCAGCAGTAATGGCATTGAACGGCTTGGTTCGACAGTACTGAGTGGTCTGGCGGCAGTCGTGATTGCACCGATAATCATCTTCTTGTTGATCATATCGGTGTTCGGGTCGCTTATCGGCTTCACGCTTCTGACAGTGTATATCCTGATGTTGATACTTAGCGGACCATTCTTTGCCTACTACCTAGGCCGGTTGCTTATGGCGAGCAAAAGCCGCAACCCGCTGCTGTATATGTTCGTCGGCTCGCTCTGCTTGCTGCTGCTCTATATCATACCGATCATCAACGTCTTTGCCTTGCTGGCGGCGGGTGTCGTTGGTAGCGGTATGTTGGCGCAAGAAGTAATCCGCCGCGGTGCCAATCCGGTCTACGACACGGCTGTTATCGAAGGCAAGCAATCTAAAAAACATCACGAGAAGTAAAGGAGCTTTAGGCATATGCGCGCAATCTGGAACGGGGCAACGCTGGCCCAAGCCGACAAAAAAGACTTAATCTATATTGAAGGCAACTGGTATTTTCCGCCGGAATCGATAGTGACCGAGCATTTTCAGCACAGCCACACGACAACGCACTGTCCGTGGAAGGGTGACGCCAGTTACTACCATATTTCAGTGAATGATGAGATAAATCCTGATGCAGCGTGGTATTATCCTCAACCGCTGCCCGGCGGCATCGAAAGAGTCAAAAAAGACTTCACGGACTACGTGGCGTTTTGGCATGGGGTAGAGATCGGCGAATAATCGCACGGGTAGCGATTTTCTCATAAAATTAAAGATGGTTAAAAAGCGTGAGTATTTTTGCGAAGATGCTCACGCTTCGTTTATACTAAAGGCACGATGACTTTTTACACAAAAACAGTAGAGGATGCTTTAAAGACGCTTAAAACTTCCGAAAACGGCATCTCAACAGATGATTTTCAGATGAGGTTGGAAGAGTATGGGCGTAATAGCCTGCAGGTTAAGGGCGAGTCGTGGTGGCGCAAGCTCACTGAGCCGTTTCGTAATGTCTTTATGGCAGTACTTATCTTCGCGGCCATACTCAGCGCTGTTACCGATCACGCGCTAGACGCGGTTATTATTATCGTCATCATCGCTATCAGCGCAGGAATCTACTACGTGCAGCGTTTTTCTACAGAAAAAGTCTTGCGTGCTTTGAAGCGGCACGATGCGCAGCAGGTGCGTGTGCTTCGTGATGGTACAGAGGTGCGGGTAGAGAGCGAGCTGCTGGTGCCGGGCGATATTATATTGCTCAACGAAGGTGAGAAAGTACCAGCAGATGCGAGAGTGATGCATGCCGATAGTATTCGTAGCGACGAAGCACTGCTTACCGGCGAGTCGGCACCGGTAGCCAAATACAATCACGCCCTAAAAGGCGAGAAGGCTGTGTTTGAGCAGACAAATATGCTCTTCCAGGGCTCGTACATAGTTTCAGGCGAAACGGTTGCGATTGTAACTGCGACCGGCAACGCGACCGAGTTCGGTCGTATAGCGGCGTTGGCGGGCGCCGCTCATGAGCCCAGCCCGGCGCAGAAAAAAATAGATTCATTGATCACTAAATTGATTGGTATTATTTTTGTCGTTGTCCTACTGGCGTACGTTCTGACGCTGTACCGCGGTATTGAGTTGTCCGAAGGGCTTCGGTTTGTGTTGGCATTGGCCGTGTCTTCGGTGCCGGAGGGTCTGCCGGTGGCGATATCGGTTATTTTAGTCTTGGGTATGCGCCGTCTCGCCAAGCGCCGGGCATTGGTGCGCAGCATGGCCGCTATCGAGAATGTTGGTATCGTCACGACAATTGCGACCGACAAAACCGGCACACTGACTAAAAATATCTTGACGGTTCAGGAAGTGTGGCAGCTTCATGCAACGAGAGAAGCAACGCAGCAAATGTTTTTGGCGGCTATACACAACAATGGCAAGACTGCTGATCCGCTCGACACGGCCTTTTTAAATTATGCCCGCGACATGCATATTGACCACCCGTCAGGCCGAACGCTGGCGGTAAAATTGCCGTTTAACCAGGCGGCGGCTATGAGCGGCAATGTTTGGCAAGAAGGTGAAGTTTATGAGGTGTTGCTTAAAGGCGCGCCCGAACACGTCATCCGCCGCTGTAAAATGACATCCGCC
>Ga0209974_10000577_pt1 | contig 12250 bp, 8 predicted proteins | sample InoplaM3SPM_FD_187592 | JGI IMG/M metagenome (GOLD analysis project Ga0209974, IMG submission 187592) | Arabidopsis thaliana rhizosphere microbial communities from the Joint Genome Institute, USA, that affect carbon cycling - Inoculated... | ecosystem: Host-associated > Plants > Roots >...
GCGGAGGCCACAACGTGGCGGGCACCGCCGTTTGCGACGACGGGATCGTCATCGATCTCTCGGCGATGCGAGGCGTGCGAGTGGATCCCGCCGACCGCAGGGCATGGGTGCAGGGCGGTGCGCTGTGGGGCGACGTCGACCACGAGACGCAGACGTATGGTCTGGCCACCACCGGCGGAATCGTGAGCCACACCGGAGTCGCCGGGCTCACACTCGGCGGCGGTGTCGGTTGGCTGATGCGAAAGCACGGCCTCACGGTCGACAATCTGCTCGCCGTCGACGTCGTGACGGCCGACGGGGAGCGGCTGCACGCGGCCGAAGATGAGCACCCCGACCTGTTCTGGGCGTTGCGCGGCGGCGGCGGCAACTTCGGCGTGGTCACCTCGTTCGAGTTCCGCCTCCACTCTGTCGGGCCCACCGTTCTGGCGGGGCCCATCCTCTGGGACGCGGCCGACGCGGGGGAGGTCCTCCGCTTCTACCGCGACTTCGTCCGCGACGCTCCCGACGAGCTCGGCACGGTCGTGAGGTTCGGCGCCGCGCCGCCGCTACCGGTCATCCCCAAGGACCTGCACTGGCGTCCGGTGGTGATGGTGGGTACCTGCTACGCCGGGCCGACCGAGGAGGGTGAGCAGGTGCTCCGCCCGCTCCGCGCATCGCGGACTCCTCTCCTCGACCTGGTCGGGCCCACGCCGTACGTGGGATTCCAGAGCGCGCTCGACTCGACCGTCGTCCACGGTTGGAACTACTACTGGAAGTCCACCCACCTCCCTGACCTCCGCGACGAGCTCATCGACGTGATCGCCGAGCACGCGTTCGCCTGCTCGTCGCCGCGGTCGTACGTGGCGATGTTCCATCTGAAGGGGGCGGTGAGCCGCGTGGCCGAAGGCGGGACGGCGTTCGGGAACCGGCAGGCGTCGCACGCGATCACCCTCGATGCTGTGTGGCGGCCCGGCGAGGACTTCGGCGACCGGGACACCGCCTGGACGAGGGGATTCTTCGCCGCTCTCGGCCGCTTCCGCGAAGGTGTCTACGTCAACTTCCTCGGCGGCGACGAAGACCCGGGCCGGGTCCGCGAGGCGTACGGCGACTCCGTCTACGACAGACTGGTGGACGTCAAAGCCAGGTACGACCGCGACAACGTCTTCCACCACAACCAGAACATCCGCCCCCGGGAAGCGCAGGAAAGCGGCGCGAAGGTCTGACTGTCGGATGGCGGCGAAGCCGCGGCCTGCGAAGAGAACGCCGGCCGCAGGCCGGCGGTAAGTCCTTCCGTCCGCAACCAGGATCATCGAACGCCAGCAGGCGGCTCCTGGCGTTTCTGTTTCCAGACAAAGAAGCACGGGGGAGCCAACGCGAGGCGGGCGTTGGCCGGACGGACAGGGGAATATCCTCTCCGAGTGAGTCTCCTTTCCGCTCCGGGAGAACGCTTTCGACCGCGCCGCCGGCATGCGGTCATTCTGCTGAGCGTCTTGGTCGGAGCGTTCGTGACCTGCACGCACGTTCCGGCGGATCGCAAAGACGCGGCCGGCGGCGCCGCGAAGCCGGCACCCCGCTGGACTTTCGACGCCGGCGGCTGAGTGTTCGCGACCCCCACGGTCGTGGGGGATCTCGTCTACGTCGGTTCGTGCAACGGCTTCTTCCGAGCGCTCGACCGGAAAACAGGGAAACTCGTCTGGCTCCATGACACGCATGAGGACGGCGGTCCATTCGAGTTCCACAGCGATCCGCTGGTCACGGGACATCTCGTGATGAGTGGGAGCGATCTCCGAACCGCGGGTGCGGTTGCCTACCTCTACGCCTTCGAGCGTGAGACCGGAGCCGTCCGTTGGAAGACCGCCGTTGGCCCCGGCGTGGCCACCGACCTTGCGGCATTCGATGGATTGTTGTTCGCGGTCACTCTCGGAGACGAGTTGCTCGCCCTCGATACCGAGACGGGCGACCGAGTCTGGACCTTCCAGTCCGGCGCCACGAACGATGACTTCCGGCTGAATACGTCCCCCGCGGTGCTCCAGGAGCGGGTTTTCTTCGGCGGCCTCGACGGGACTCTCTATGCCCTGGAAGTGCGCTCGGGACGCCTTCTCTGGAAGAGAGAGTTGGGCAGCCGGGTTTCCGCCGGCCTCCTGGCGGTTGAAGGCAAGGTCTATGCGGGGACATCAGATGGTCGGATTCACGCCGTCGACCCCGAGACCGGCGAGGTCGTGGCTCGAATCGAGACCGAAGGTGCCCCGACCAGACGCCTCGCGCTCGAAGGGCAATGCCTTCTCGCCCTCCTCGGAGAACGCGGGCTCGCCTGCTACGCACCGACTCTGGAGCGCGCCCTCTGGGTCCGGGCGGGGCCGAAGCCCTGGACCTCATCGCGTCCCTGCGTGTGGAGCGGGCTGGCGCTCGCAGGAAATGAAGCCGGTGAGATATACGCCTTTCGGCTCGCCGACGGTGAGGTTGCCTGGTCAGAGACCTTCGGCGGGACGATTCGCGGAATCGGAACGTCCCCCGAGGGTCTCTACATCGGGACGCTGAAGGGAGAAGTTCACGCTCGTCCCTGGCCGGGCGTCAAGGGTTCCTCCTCCCGCCCGTGAGTCGGGCGCGAACCCTGGACTGACCCGAAAATCGACAAGACCAGGGGCGAAAATCCTTCCCCCGCAACCATGAAATCGAAGGAGTTGGGCGCAGGTGCCTGACTCCTTGGTGTTATAAGCGCCCTGCGTGAGACGCCCGGGAACGACCTTCGCCGCGATCCTTTTGCTCGCCTGGATGGTATCTGCGGCTTTCGGACTCTCCGCCCCGTGCTCGACCTCGTTCGACGAACCGTTCGGCGACTGTGCCGACATGTGCCTCGACTGCGGTTGCTGTCCCAACAGCGCATCGACCTCGAGCGTGACTGCGTCGGTCCTGAACGGACTCGTCTCTCTGCGACCGGCGCTCCCGACCGCGGTGAGTCGCCCCGCGGACGCCCCTCCCGGAGAGATCCTCCACATCCCCAAGCCCGCGCTCTCCTAGCACTCGTTCCAGGTCTCGACTGCCCGACCGAGGCGAGGCGACGTGCCTTCCTCGTGTCCGGAATGGGGAGAACAATGCGGGTTTTTTCACCCCGACTCACGCTCGCCGTGTCCATCACGCTCATCGGTCCGGTGACCGCCGATGCCCAGGAATCGCTGACGCTCGAACGGGCGCTCACGCTCGCACGCGAGCGAACCCCGTCCGTTCTCGCAGCTCGTGCTCGGATCGAAGAGGCGCGTGCGCGTCTGGCGGGAGCGTCGCTTCTCCTCCGTGAGAACCCGGAGTTGGAAGCGGCCGCCGGCGGTCGCAGCTCGGCGGAAAACGATACCGAGAAAGTCGAAGTGGGCATTCTCCAGAACCTGGATATCGGCGGAAAGCGCTCCGCCCGCATCGGGATTGCCCGCGCTCAACTCCTCTCGAGCGCCGCCGACGCCGAGAACGCACTGCGGCAGGCTCTGCGAACCGTTGCATCGGCTTTTTTCCGGGCTCTTCAGGCACAGGAACGGCTGACTCTCGCCGGCCGCGCCGAGGCGATCGCGACCGAGATACTCGAGATCGCACGCCGGCGGCACGAGGCGGGTGACGTCGCGATGCTCGACGTCAATCTCGCACAGGCGGCGGTGGCACGCGCCCGGGCCGATGTGCACGCGGCCCGATCGATCCAATCCGGCGCCCTCGGTGAGCTTCGGGCGCTGCTGGCGTTTTCTCCGGAGCAGGAGATCAAGATCGGAGGAGAGTTCCAGGTCTCCCGTTCCTACGATCTCCAGGACCTACTCGCGAGGGCGACCGACCGCGCGGACATTCGCGCGCTTCAGTCCGAGCTCGACGCGGCAAACGCCGAGGTCCGGCTCGGGCGAGCTCTCGCCTGGCCGGAGTTCGGCATCGGCGGCCGCTACGAACGCGAGGAGGGGGACGATCGCCTCCTCGGCGCCGTACGCCTGACGCTTCCTCTCTTCGACCGCGGACAGGGGGTTCGCGCCGAGGCGAGAGCGCGCGTCCATCGTCTCGAGCTGGAGCTCGAGGCCGCCCGCCGTGAAGTCCGTCGAGAGGTCCGCACGGCCTTCGAGGTCTACCTCCAGCAGACGGCGGCGGTCGAGGAACTCGCGCGAAACGCGCTCCCGGTCCTCGAGGAAAACGAGTCCCTGTCGCGCGAGAGCTATGAAGCCGGCCAGATCAGTCTCGCGGAGCTCCTCCTCGTCCGGCGCGAGATCCTGGAAACGCGGAACGACTACCTCTCCCGTCTTCTCGACGGGGCGATCGCCGTGGCAGACCTCGAGGCGAGCGCGGGAGTGCGGAAATGAGGAGCGGTCGCGCGGCGTACCTTCTGATCGCCATCGGGCTGATCGGATGCCGACGGGAAGCCGAGAAGGCCGAGGAGCACAGTCGTCCGGAACGGACGACCGCGGAAGCCCGCCCGGGCGAGTCCAGCCCCAACGTTCTGCGGATCGATCCGGGAATGCTCCGGGATCTGCGGATCACGGTCGCCGAAGCAAAGTCGCGGCCGGGAGGCGAGGGTGTGAACCTTCTCGGGGAACTCGGCGTGAACGAGGAGGCCTATGCGGAGGTCGGATCGGTCGTCGCTTCGCGCGCCGTTCGGATTCTGGCGTCTCCGGGAGACTCGGTGCGCCGGGGCCAGCCGCTCGTCGAGCTTCAGAGTCTCGACCTGGGGAGGGCGCGCGCCGACTATCTGGGCACGCTCGCCCGGGCCGAGCTCGCGCGGGCCGCCGTCGCTCGCAAGCGCGAACTGGCGGGACGGGTCGTCCCCATGCGCGAGGTCCAGGAAGCCGAGGCCACCGCCCGGGCCGCGGAGGCGGATCTGCAGGCCTCAATCGCCGCTCTGCGCGCTCTCGGAGTCTCCGAAGGAGATCTTCGTTCCAGAGGAGGTTCCGATGCCCGGCTGATCCTGCGGTCGCCGATCCCGGGGACGGTCATCGAGCGAAACGTCGTTGCCGGCCAGATGACGGACCCCTCCAAACCCCTCTTCCGCATCGGGGATCTTTCCCGGCTCTGGCTGACCGCCCACGCCTTCGAGCGGGACGCCGTTCGGGTTCGGCCCGGCTCGACCGCGAGGGTGACGTTTCCGGCTCTTCCCGGACGCGTCTTCACGGCCGCGGTCACCCTCGTCGGCCGTCAGGTGGATGTCGTCTCGCGGACGATCCCGGTGCGTATCGACATCGAAAACGCGGACGGTGTTTTACGACCGGGGATGTCGGCCGCCGCGTGGGTTCGCCTCGGAGACACGGGGGGCACGGTCGTCGGGGTCCCGGCCGCATCTCTGCAGCGTATCGAGGACGAGTGGCGGGTCTTCATTCCGAAGACCCGCGAGACGTTCGAGATGCGGACGGTCGGCCGGGGACGCGACCTCGAGGGTGAAGTCGAGATCGTTTCCGGGATTCGTCCCGGAGAGCGCGTGGTCGTGGATGGCGCATTCCTTCTCAAAGCCGAGGCGGAAAAGGCCCGGGGGGAAGGCGAGCATCACGAGCACTGAGGAGCCGATCCGGTGATCGAACGCGTCATCCGAGCGTCCTTCCGGAAGCCCGTCCTGGCGGTTGCGCTCGTTCTGGCGGGAGCGGCGTTGGGCCTGGTTGCCTTCCGCGCGCTGCCTCGGGACGTCTTCCCGGATCTCTCGGCGCCCGTGTTCAACGTCATCGTGCAGAACCCGGCGATGGGAGCCGAGGAGCTGGAGACGGCGATCGCCATTCCCATGGAGACGGCGCTCGCAGGCCTGCCGAACGTGCGGCGGATCCGTTCGAACAGCCAGCTCGGGGTGTCTCAGATCACGATCGAGTTCGAGCCGGAAGCCGACTACTACCGGTCCCGGCAGTTCGTCGCCGAACGCGTGGGGCAGGCCGCCTCGGAGCTGCCGCCCGGCACCGATGCGCCTCTCGTCTCGAGCCTGACCGGCCGACTCAACGAGATCTTCGAGTTCACGCTCGAGGCCGAGCCGGGCGCGGCCGACCTCATGACTCTTCGCGATCTCGCGGAATTCGAGGTGAAGAATCGACTCCTGGCGGTCCCCGGCGTCGCGGCGGTCGAGCGGCTCGGCGGGTACCTGCGCCAGTTTCAAGTCCAGCTCGACCCCGAGCGGCTCACCGCCCGCGGAGTCACGCTCGACGACGTTCTCCATGCGGTCGAGGGCTCGAACGTGAATGCGTCGGGGGGCATCGTGGTCCAGGGTTCGATGGAGTGGACCGTCCGCGCGATCGGGAGAGTGCGAACCGTGGAGGACCTTCGGAACACCGTGGTCGCGGTTCGGGGTTCGACGCCGGTGCTCCTCGGGGACGTGACCGAGGTGCGAGAGGCGCCCGCGATCCGCCGGGGAATCGCGCATCGCCTCCGTGGGGAGGTCGTCAGCTGTCGCGTCGTCAAGCAGTTCGGCTCCGATACCGTCCGCGTGGCGGCCGGTATCCGAAGTGCCATCGACGAGATCCGAAAGGCGTTGCCGAAGGGAGTGAGCCTGCGGATCGTCTACGACCAGTCCGAGCTCGTGGACTCGGCCCTGGGCGGAGTGGGCCGAGCGGTTTTGCTCGGCGCCTTGTTCGTCGTTCTCGTCCTGTTCGGGCTCCTCGGCGACTTCCGTGCGGCCCTTCTCGTCACGCTGACGATTCCCGTTTCGATCGCTCTTTCCGGACTCTTTCTTCAGCGGACCGGCGTCGGACTGAACACGATGACTCTCGGCGGCCTGGCAATCGCGGTCGGGCTTCTCGTGGACGCCTCGATCATCCTGGTGGAAAACGTGGTTCACCGGATCTCGGCCAGTGACGCTTCTCGCGATCCCGTTCTACGGCGGCGACAGGCGCTGGATGCGGCGCTCGAGGTGGGGCGTCCGATCGCCTTCGCGACTCTGATCGTGATGGCGGTTTTCCTCCCCCTTTTCTGGATGACCGGAATCGAGGGAAGGATGTACCGCCCTCTCGCGGCGGCGGTCGTCTCGACCGTGGCGGCTTCGCTGATCCTGGCGCTCACTCTCGTACCGGTCGTGGCGGCCTGGGTGCTTCGCCCGCGATCCGCGGAGAAATCGGAAGACGTCTGGTTGATCCGCCGCTTGAAGAGAATCTACGCCCCTGCCCTCGACGCCTCCTTGAGACGCGCCGGCCGGGCAAGGGCTCTTTCACTGGCGGTCACCGTTCCCGCGCTGGCGCTCGCGTTCTTCGTCGGCACCGAGTTCATGCCCCGGCTCGACGAAGGAGCATTCCTGCTTCAGACGATGCTCCCGCCCGAAGCCTCGCTCGACGAGGTCGACCGGCTGAATCACCGGGTCGAAGATTCGCTTCGAACGTTTCCGGACGTGGAGGACGTCGTTCGGCGAACGGGCCGCGCCGAGCGCACCGAAGACCCGATGCCGCATACGGTCTCGGACGTCCTGGTCGTGTTCAAGAAGGAGCGCCGGCAGTCTCTGGAAGACCTGGAAACCGACATGCGCGAGAAGCTCGAAAAGGTCCCCGGGGTATCGGTTCTGTTCACGACGCCGCTCGGGATGCGGATCGACGAGGGCCTCGGAGGAACTCCGGCGGACCTGTCGGTCCGAATATTCGGGCCCGAGCTCGAGCGACTGGCTTCTCTGGCGGAGAGCGCCCGCGACGTCATTGCCGGGGTCGACGGGATCGAGGATCTCCGCGTCGAAAAGCTCACCGGGCTGCCGCAGCTGCGCGTTACCGTCGACCGGGCCGCGGCTGCGCGCGTCGGGCTGACGCCGGGAGACGTCATCCGGGCCGTTCGGGTGGGTCTCGTGGGAGAGGGATCATCCGAGGTGTGGCTCGGCCAGCGTCGATTCGATCTCGTCGTCCGGCTCCAGGACCGCGGTCGATCGGACATCCGGTCGATCGAGACTCTGCTGATCGACGGGCACGACGGGACGAGGGTCCCGCTGGGCCAGCTCGCGACCATCGAGGAGACCTTCGGACCCGGCGCGATCCGACGCGAAGCGGGAACACGGCGAATCGCGGTCGAAGCGTCGGTGACCGGACGGGATCTCGGAAGCACCGCCGCCGAAGCGCGGAATCGGCTCGCGAAAGAGCTCGAGTTACCGGCGGGTTACTTTCTGGACGTCGGCGGGCGCGTGGAAAGCCAGGCTCGCGCGTCGCGATCGCTGACCGTGGCGATCCTGGTCGCGATCCTGGCGGTGTTCGTTCTCCTTTACCTGGCGCTCGGCTCGGCTCTCGAGGTCCTCGGGATCCTGGTGAGTCTGCCCGTCGCGTTCGTCGGAGCCATCGTCGCTCTGGTCATCGCTGGTGAAACCTGGAACGTCTCGTCTCTGGTCGGGCTCTGCGGGCTCTTCGGGATCGCCGTCCAGAATGGTCTCGTCCTGGTGACGCAGACCCGGTCGATCATGGCCGAGGGCAAGCTTTTTCCCGAGGCGCTCAAGGAAGCGAGCATCGGGCGCGTCCGGCCGAAGTTGATGACGGCGGCGACGGCGACGCTCGGTCTCTTGCCTCTGCTCTTGCTTCGGCTGCACGGGACCGAAATCGAGCGTCCGCTCGCGATCGTGATGATCGGAGGCCTCGTCACGTCGACGCTGTTCACCCTTCTGGCGTTACCGGCCTTCTACTTGTTCGTCCATCAACTGCGGCGGCGCTTCTCCAGCGCAGCCCTGTCCACCGGGAGAGCGGCCTCGAATTAGGCCCGTTTGCTGGAGATCGACCAGCTTCAGCCCTCGGGCGACGCTTTCTTTCGTCCTCTCCGCCTCGAGAAGCGCACTTCGCGCGCAAGCCCGCATGTTGCTCCGGATCCTGCGGTGACTACAAGCCACTTATTTTCAGTAGGATACATTGAGGACCGGATCGGGGCTTGACAGGTGAGTCAGTGTTATAGTTAGCTATAACACATCTTGGAAAGGAGATACCGATGAGACTCTTTCACTCCGTCCTCTGCATGCTGCTGATGTCGCTCGCCACCCTGGCTTACGGGCAGTCCGAAATGCACAAGCCCCCCGCCTCGGAGAAAGTGGCACCTTCGGAATCCCAGACGGCGTTCGACCGGCTGAAGACGCTCGACGGTTCGTGGGTCGGCCGCCTGACGACGTTCCCGACGGAACCGAGCGTGGACGGCAACTTCGCGCAGCTTTCGCTGCGCGTGACGTCCCTGGGCAACGCGCTCGTTCACGAGATGTCGCTTTCGGGAAGACCCGACCACCCGGTCACCATGTTTTATCGCGACGAGGACCGCCTGGTCCTGACGCATTATTGCGACGCCGGCAACCGGCCGAGAATGGTCGGCAAGCTCTCGCCGGACGGCAAGACACTCGAGTTCGAGTTTCTCGATCTTTCCGGCGGCAAGAAGCACGGCCATATGCATCACGCAAAGTTCACTTTCATCGACGAGAACCACCACACCGAAGACTGGACGTACATGATGCCGGGCGACAAGCCGGTCCGCGCGCACTTCGACCTGCAGCGTACAAGCGCGGCGAGCACGGCCAACGGAATGTAATCTGGCCCCCTGATGGAGCGTGTGTGGAATGACAGCCAGCCGATCTACAGGCAGCTGCGGGACCTCGTCGTCGCCATGATTCTCGACCGGGTCCTCAAGGAAGGCGACCCCCTGCCCTCGGTGCGCACGGTGGCAGCCGAGTACCGGGTCAATCCGCTCACGGTCCTCAAGGGTTACCAGCAGCTGGTCGAAGAAGGACTCGTGGAGACGCGCCGCGGCCTCGGCATGTTCATCAACGCCGGCGCCCGCGATCTGCTGCTGCAGGGCGAACGCCAGCGGTTTCTGGGCGACGAGTGGCCCCGGATCTCCGAAACCATCCGGCGGCTCGGCCTGACGGCGGAAGAACTGCTGCGCGCCGCGCCCGGCGAGCCGGCTCCGGATGCCGCCCCGCCCGAGCCCGGCCCACCGCATTCTCCCGAAGAGGAGCGCTGAACCCATGGCGTACATAGAAGCCTGCGGGCTCCGGAAGACGTACGGTGCGACCGTCGCCCTCGACGGTATCGATCTGCAGGTCGAGGAGGGCCGCATCCTCGGCCTCATCGGGCCCAACGGCGCGGGCAAGACCACGGCGTTGAACGCGATCGTCGGACTCACGCCGTACGAAGGGCAACTCAAGGTCGTCGGGCGCGACCCCTGGAACGAACGCGATCAACTCATGCGCGACGCGTGCTTCATCGCCGACGTCGCGGTTCTGCCGCGCTGGATGCGGGTTTCGCAGGCGCTCGACTACCTCGTCGGCATCCATCCGCGGTTCGATCGCGCGAAAGCGGAAGCATTGCTGGCGAAGACCACGATCCGGCCGGTGAGCAAGGTCCGGGAATTGTCGAAGGGCATGGTGACGCAACTGCACCTCGCCGTGGTGATGGCCATCGACGCGCGGCTGCTGGTGCTCGACGAGCCCACGCTCGGACTCGACATTTTGTATCGAAAGCAGTTCTACGATTCGCTGCTCACCGACTATTTCGAGCGCAGCCGCACCGTCGTCGTGGCCACGCACCAGGTCGAGGAGGTCGAGCACATCCTGACCGACGTCGTGTTCCTCGACCGCGGGCGCATCGTGTTCCGCCGGAGCATGGAGGAGGTCGAGTCGCGATATCGCGAGGTGTCGGTGCATCCCGACAAGATCGCGGCGGCGCGGGCCCTCAATCCCATTCACGAGCGGCAGGGGATCGGCCGCAGCGTCCTGTTGTTCGAGGGCGTGGATCGGCAGCAGCTGGCGGCTCTCGGCGACGTGCGGACCCCTGGCGTGGCCGATCTCTTCGTCGCCATCATGAGCAGCCGCACAGAGCGGGCACAAGGAGCGACCCAGTGAATGGTCCATCGGATGTGATGGCGGAATCGGTGTCGCGGTCGGAGGTGGCGCCGGTGGAGATCTCGCCGGTGCGTCGTCTGTTCTGGTCGGTGCGGCGCGAGCTCTGGGAAAACCGTTCCATCTACCTTGCGCCGCTGGCGGTCGCCGCGGTCTTCCTGGTCGGCTTCTTCATCTCTCTCGTCCGCCTGGCGGACAGGGTGCGTGCCGCCCAGGCTCTTTCCCTGATGCAGCAGCGTGCGGCGATCCAGCAGCCGTATCTGATCGCCGCCCTCATGCTCATGGCCGCCGAGCTTCTCGTCGCGGTGGTCTACTGTCTCGATGCGTTCTACGGTGAGCGCCGCGATCGCAGCATTCTCTTCTGGAAATCGTTGCCGGTCTCCGATCTCACGACCGTAATCTCCAAGGCGATCATTCCAATCCTGGTGATTCCGCTGGTGGCGTTCGCGGCCACCGTGGCGACCCAGTGGGTCATGCTGCTGGCGAGCAGCGCCGTGCTCGCGGGCAGCGGCATGAGCCCCGCGACGTTGTGGGAGCACGTCCCGTTCTTCGACACGACTCTGATCAATTTCGGCCACCTCGTGGTGTACCACGGCATCTGGTACGCGCCGTTCTACGGATGGCTTCTGATGGTGTCGGCGTGGGCGAACCGCGCCCCGTTTCTCTGGGCCTTGCTCCCGCCCATCGCGATCGGTTTCGTCGAAAGGATTGCTTTCAACAGTTCACATTTCGCCGATGTGATTCGGTACCGCTTCGGGGGCGACCCGGGCTCCATGACGCCCGGAGGCCGGATGACGATGGAGATGCTGGGACCACACTCCCCGGTGGAATACCTGACCCGCCCGGGGCTGTGGATCGGCCTGGCGGTCACCGCGGCGTTCCTGTTCGCGGCGGTCCGGCTGCGGCGCTCTCGCGGACCGATCTGATCTCGAGTGGGGCAGGGCGGGTTACGGACGCGGCAGCGTCTTGATCGCGCGCCGCTCGTCCATCGCGGCCCAGCCGCACTTGAACCTGGCCGCGGCAAAGCTCCGAAGGTGGTTAATCCACACGACGCGGCGAATCGTACACGGGATGGTGGTACGCCCTGGGCGTCCTGCAGGAGTGACGTTACGCCGGCGGCCGAGGCGAAAACGCTTCATTGTATTCGGGGGCCAAATCGGTAGAGTCCGCTCATGAAACTGAATTCCAGGATCCTCCTCAGCTCGTTGCTGATCGCCGTTAGCATCGGATTCCTCGTGTCCTGCACGACCAACCCGCCGCCGCCCCAGGCAGGGGAGCAGACGCTCTCGATCGTCGACGTGGGCACAGGGACGGCGACCGCGTTCACGGCACCCTCCGAAGCATCGGGGTTCGACTTCACGCTTGACGGGTCCATGGTCACGTTCGCCGGACTAGACGACCACGGGAACGCCCAGGTGTTCGTCGCGGACGCGGACGGCTCCAACGCACGACAGCTGACCCACGGAGAAGGGGGCGCTCGTGGTCCCCGTTGGTCTCCCGACGACTCGATGATCG
>Ga0209974_10000578_pt1 | contig 12246 bp, 12 predicted proteins | sample InoplaM3SPM_FD_187592 | JGI IMG/M metagenome (GOLD analysis project Ga0209974, IMG submission 187592) | Arabidopsis thaliana rhizosphere microbial communities from the Joint Genome Institute, USA, that affect carbon cycling - Inoculated... | ecosystem: Host-associated > Plants > Roots >...
ACTGATCGGGAACTTCGAGGTGGCGACCGGCCGGGTGATCGCTCCGACGGTACAGGAGACGCGGGACGAAGCCGACTTTGCCCGGCACGTCGAGCAGACGATCGACTTCCGGTTGACTGATAATCAACGGCGGGACGAAACGGAGCACGTGGTCTCCGGTCGCGTTGATCAGGATGCCCCGCTTCAGGCAGTCGCTGACGACTGCTTTGGCGTCGATCTCGATTTCCATACCCTGCAAAAGGCCGAGGCCGCGCACCTCGCGCACGAGATGATGGCAATCCTTGCATTCTGACAAACCCTTGTTGAGGTATTCGCCCATGCGGCGAGCTTGATCGAGGACACGACCATCGAGAAGCACACGGAAGACTGCGAGTGCTGCAGCACATGCCAGTGGGTTACCGCCGAACGTTGACGCATGTGAGCCAGGGCCGAACGCAGCCGCGGCAGGCATCGTCGCGAGACAGGCCCCGATCGGGACGCCACCACCAAGGCCTTTGGCTAGCGTCATGACATCCGGCTGGACCCCAAGTTGCTCGTACGCGAACAGGGTCCCCGTTCGTCCCATGCCCGTTTGCACTTCGTCGAAGATCAGGAGGATATCTTTTTGCGTGCACAGGTCACGGACGGCTTTGAGATAGTCGCGGCCGGCAACGTGGACACCTCCTTCTCCTTGAATCGGCTCCAGCATAATCGCTGCTGTGTTCTTATTCACAGCCTCTTCCAACCGGGACAAGTGATTGAAGGGCACGTAGGAGAAGCCCGGGAGAAGCGGTTCATACCCCTTTTGCACTTTTTCCTGACCAGTCGCCGTCAAAGTCGCCATCGTGCGGCCATGGAACGATTGCTTCATCGTAATGATTTCAAAGCGGCCAGCGCCATACTTGTCGTGTGAATATCGGCGCGCCAGCTTGATCGCGGCTTCATTGGCCTCCGCCCCGCTGTTGCAGAAAAACACCTTATCAGCGAACGAGTGGTCCACCAGCACCTGAGCAAGCTTCACTTGCGGTTCTGTGTAGTATAGGTTTGAGGTGTGGAGAAGTTGTGCGGCCTGTTTTTGGATGGCCAGCACCAGATCGGGATGTCCATAGCCCAGAATATTGACGGCGATTCCTCCGACGAAATCGACGTATTCACGGCCCTCCAGGTCATACACTTTCGTTCCCCGTCCTCGGACAATTGAGATGGGTTGACGGGTGTACGTCCCCATTAGATACTGTTCTGCTCTTTCCTTGAGTTCCTCCGTTGGCATGACAGACGTATCCCCTTGTAAAGTAAGGGAAGCTAGCACAGGAGTGATGATGAAAGCAAATCAACTGTGAAACGACCCGCTCCGCGCCTTTCCAGCCCGTGCTCGCCGGACGATGTGGTAACCTCTGAGCGATGAAATTCTGTGCGCAGTGCCAACAGCAGAATCAAGACGACGCTAATTTTTGCCACCAATGCGGCCAGGATCTCAATACCGAGAACGCCGGGTCTTCCGTGTCCTCAACGCCTGCCCCAACGGTGTGGAGCGGCACCGATCATGACCGCTGGCGTGACTTTATCGGTCCAAATGCGGACCGTTACCTCGAACAATTCCAGAAATTCGGGTCGGCGCAATCCCCGCGGTTCGCCTTAACATGGAACTGGCCGGCCTTTCTCTTCATTTCGTTTCTGTGGTTTCTTTATCGGAAAATGTATCTCTATGCGGCCGTGTACGCGATAGGGCCCATGGTCTCAACCTACCTGACGGGGGACATGACGAGCGGCATGGTCTGGAGCGTCGTAGCCGGAGCGACAGCGAATTATGTCTATTACTGGCACTGCCGCGAGCACATTGCGGCGATCAAACAACAGGCCTGGGCTGACCATTCCAAGCAGCATCTTGCCATGAAAGAAGCCGGTGGGGTGCAACCGTATGTCGTATGGGTGGGCGTCGTCTTTTACGCGCTGTTCTTCTTTACTATGTTTAAAATCATTCAGGAAGGTGGGCTAGACGCCGAGAAAATTCCAACTAAAGCCAAGCCCGCTACTACGACAAGCGCCTAGCGTCCGGCGAAGCCAGGATCGGGCCAAGTCAGCGGCGTCGCTGCCACGAGATCCAGGCCTGAAACCAATCCCAGTCTTGCTCGTATGCAGCTCCGCCCGAATCGGCTGACTCCTGCTTCTGCTCCAGTTGGGTGTAGGTGCGGGGCCAATTTTTCTGCCACCAGCTCTTGAGTTCATCGGGTCCATAGGCCTGCCCCCCCTGGCTCAGAATACCTGCAGCAGTACACAGTGGCGCGACCAATGACCAGTAGCGGTCCTTTCCGAGACCGAGACTACGAAAATGTTCCCGCAACAAGAACACCACCCAGAGTTCTGCACTGTGTTTCTTGTTGTGTTTGAAGGGTTGAGTCTGACGCAATGGGACGGGATCGAATGCCTTGACGATCGAAGTGTAGTCCGGTCCACCGTAGCTACCCGCCGCTTCCGCTATGCCTTCGACGATGTTCGATAACTCCAACTCCGGCACCGGAGAAGCGCTGATGTTCTGACCGGACGATGCCTCCGAAAGCGGGCTAGGAGTGGTCAGCAACTCGATCAACGGCTTCAGTTCCCGCAGGCGGGCGGCGGCGGCCTTGAGCATGTGTTCCGATTCCAGCCAGTAATCGCTATCGCTTTTGGTCAGGCGCTCACGGCCGGCCGGCGGCAACACCGTCGGCACCCAATACCGCATGAGAACAAAAAGAACGTAATCGACTTGCCCTCCGACATGCGCAATCCGGTCAAGAAGACCGCCGGCTCCCGTTGCCTTGAAAAACGATTGCGCCCGGTCAGCCACCTGCAATCGTTCGCCCATGCGCACCCACCAGGCTTCAACCGCGCGCCATGGACCGTTGGACAACGGAAGTGTACTCATCCAATGACATTCCGGTGAAATCGTGCGGCATGGTACTGCCGCAATAGCTCGAAAGCAACGCTTGACTTGGAATCCTGTTCCAGTATTCTTGGACTCACACGCTGACTCACTTGCTCGGAGGGAATGGATGGGCCGCCTAATCCTCTTGCGTCACGGCGAATCGCAGTGGAATCTCGAGAACCGCTTTACGGGGTGGGTCGACGTTCCGCTTTCACCGCGAGGGATACAGGAAGCAAAAAACGCCGGTGACAAGCTTCGTCCCTTCCGCTTCGACCGTGCCTTTACGTCCGTCTTGCAGCGGGCCAACGAGACGCTTCGCCTGGCACTCGAGGTGATCGGCCAAACTGCGATCCCGACGGAAAAGGACAAGGCCCTGAACGAGCGGATGTATGGCGAACTGCAAGGATTGAACAAAGCGGAAACGGCTGAAAAATACGGCGAGGACCAAGTGAAAATTTGGCGGCGGAGCTATGACGTCCGGCCGCCCGGTGGAGAAAGTCTGAAGGACACCGCCGAGCGTGTCTTGCCCTATTACGAGAAAGCCATCAAGCCGCATGTCCTCGCGGGCGAGACCATTCTCATTGCCGCACATGGCAACAGCCTGCGCGCCCTCGTCATGGAGCTGGAACAGCTCTCGAAGGAGCAGGTTCTGGAGTTGAACATTCCAACTGGCGCGCCACTGCTTTACGAATTGACCTCGAATGGAAGCGTCACCAGCCACCGCTATTTGTAATAGCCCGCATGGAAGCCGACGTCTGACCCAGCTCGCCGCACGCACATCGACACTCGATCGTGCGAACACGTACAATGCGTCCCATGCCACAACCTTCTTCCTCCCGTCCGCCGCTGTCCCGGTTGGACGATGCCACCGAACACCTGCAAACACGTCTCCTCCGCCAGGTCGGTCAGACGATCAACGACTATGGATTGATCGAAGCAGGCGATAAGGTGATGGTCTGTGTGTCCGGCGGAAAGGACAGTTACGGGCTCCTGGACCTCTTACTGACGCTCCAACGTCGGGCGCCTATTCACTTCGACTTGCTCGCGGTTAGCTTGGATCAGAAACAACCCGGGTATCCCGCCCATGTCCTGCCGGAGTATCTGAGGTCCGCAGGCATTCCCTTCCATATTGAAGAACGTGATACGTATTCCATCGTCAAACGGCTGATTCCTGAAGGACAAACCACCTGCTCGTTGTGTTCCCGGCTACGCCGAGGTCATCTCTACCGCATCGCCACAGAACGAGGGGCCACCAAAATCGCGCTGGGACACCATCGTGATGACATCCTCGAAACGCTGCTGTTGAATCTTTTGTTCACCGGGAAGCTTAAAGCCATGCCGCCTAAGCTACGTTCCAAAGACGGTCGGCATCTGGTTATTCGTCCGCTCGCCGCTGTTCGGGAAGCTGATCTGATCCGTTACGCCGAACTGCGCGCGTTTCCCATCATTCCCTGCGATCTGTGCGGGTCACAAGAAAACCTGAAACGCAAAAAGGCGAAAGCATTCTTGCTGGAATGGGAACGTCTGGCCCCCGGTTGCACGGATAGCATGTTCGCCGCGTTGTCCAACATCGCTCCGTCGCTGCTGATGGATCAACGGTTGTTTGATTTTCGGGTCTTGCGCCGCGACGAATCACCGGGGGGCGACGAAGATGCTTGGCTGGATGAGGACAGCAGCTAGGTCTTGAGCTTGCTCGAAAAACGTGTGCGGAACTTCATCACCTTCGGCGCGACGACTGCCGTACAGTAGCCTTGAAAGGGATTCCGCGCAAAATATTCCTGGTGGTACGGCTCGGCTTCATACCATGCCGGAGCAGCGACCACTTCTGTCACAATCGGGTCGGGATAGACCCGCTCGTTGGCGAGCAATGCGATCACGTCTTCCGCAATTCGCTTCTGCTCCGGAGTGTGGTAAAAGACCGCGGACCGGTACTGTGTGCCGACATCGTGTCCTTGACGATTCAGCGTGGTCGGATCATGAATCAAGAAGAACGCCTCCAGTAATTCCCGATAACTGACGATGGCCGGATCGAACGAAATGCGGACCGCTTCCGCATGACCGGTACGGCCGCCGCACACCGCCTCATACGTAGGGCGCTCTTGATGGCCCCCCGTATAGCCCGACTCCACGGAGTTGACACCTCGCATCTGGTCGAAGACCGCTTCAAGACACCAGAAGCACCCCCCCGCAAGTGTGGCAACCTCTTCCTTCATGATGCTCTACTGTGAAATTTGATAGGTCGTGAACATGCGTCATGGCGACGCCACGTCTTTATATCACATGAAACGAAATCCCCGCGAGCAGAGACCACAGGCAGGAATAGAGAATGGAGCAGAAGTAGTGCTGTCTAACCGACTCTCAGATCCGCGATGACTTGCTTCAACTTGGCCCGTTCCTCCGGCCGCATGGCCACGAATTGAAGGCCGAATGTCCTCCCCTGGACCCATCGCACTTGTGCCTCATCAATGCGCAATGGCCAACTGAGACCGGGTGCGTAAATCCGGCATTCGAATGAACTATTGGGTACCACTGGGCAGTCTGTTTCGATGCGGCAGCCTCCATCGGACAGATCCAGTGTCTTCCCGTGACCCTCACGTTGGCCACCGGAGAACGTGCTGCGAAATTGCGCGGTCAGTCTCGGATGCGCACGTTTTTCCCTCACCCGAGGTTGCTTGAGTACCTGGGATCGTAACGGCATCGATGAGCCTCTCAAAAATGACAAACCCCGACTCCCATGATGAGGATGCGAGGTACTGTTTGTGTCCTGACTATTTTCTTTTCAACAGAACGTGTCCGCGACGATTGAGTTGATAGCAGGATTCATCATGTTCGAGGCAAAATGGGCGTTCCTTTCCATAAGACACGATCCCGATCTGCTTGCTGCTAAGACCCATTTCAGTGAGGTAATTACGAGCGCTCTTCGACCGTTTGTCTCCGAGCACGATGTTGTAATCAGACGTCCCCCGTTCATCGCAGTGGCCCTCAACCTTCAACACCGCCCCCGGGTGCTCTTTCAACCACTTGGCGTTGTGGCTCAGCGCCTCCATCCCAGAATCCGACAGCGTCCACTGATCAAACCCAAAGAAGACGTCCTTCAGGCCGGCCTCCACAGCGGCTTGCTCCTCTTTCGACAATTCCGCACGATGGCGCATGCCGCCTGTGGCCGGTGAGACGGAAGCGATGCCGCCACTGTGAGAAAGATATTCATCCGATGGGTTCTGGGAAAATCCGCTCAACTCGTTGCGAAAGCCGCCTTGACTCATACCCGGGAAATCCGGATTGACGCCTTGGCCATGCCATCCTGAACCGGCCACTCCATTGGATAAACCGGCCCGTTCGTCTCCATCTGACTGTAACCATTTCATCCCGCATCCATCCGTGGCAATTACGGTCAGACCCAAAGCCGCTACCAAAACGCTCTTACTTAGACTGGCCTTCATGGTGTTCCCCCAATCCCTGTTGTGGCTATTGACTCGCTGAAACAACTATAGCACCGGATTTACAAGACAGGATTTCGGAGGAAGTCTATGCGAAGACAGTGAAATATATAGGGTTTTTGAGCAGCCGGCCTAGGAGGAGGCTCTAAAAGGCAGAATTGGCGCTTTACTCAACCGACTAGAACTGCGCCGAACGCCGATCCGCCCAGCGCACGGGGCGCATGACCGTGCTCAAGGCTGCGACCGCGCAGATCATGGCCAGCATAAGCAATCCCATCATCAAGAAGAATGCCGCCCTTACGTCCTGGAGGATAACATGATTCATTGAACTTTCCCTCCTCGTTGATTCGGGTCTTACCCGCTTTGCCAGCCACAACGGCAGTGCCATCGGGCCATGGGATCAACTTTCGTCAACCAACACCCGCAACAGGGACAGTGCCTTGTCCATACTTGCCTTCTGCGATCAATGCATCCGGTTGGCGTGCCGTCGGGATGTCTCATCAGACGTTGTCCATAGAATACCACTTTCGAACTCCTCTGGTCTTCACCACCTTCACTTAACCTACAACGGGATAGATCAAAAATCCATGCAGCTTAAGTGGGGAAGGGGGGGCGGACAGCCCGCGACAACAGGCGGCTAAGGTCTGGAAGTCAAAAGGAAGTCCATGTCTTCAGAAACGCTGATTATTAAAAGCAGACTTCAGACTTGTATCGCCTGCGGTCTGGATTCTCGCCCGACATGAACGCTGAACAACCGACGCACGCTGCGCCTCCAGATTATGACCCGTCATACTCGTGGTTCACGTGCAACAAGGCGTCCAATTTTCGCCGCACTGAACCAGGCAGGCAGGCCACATGCTCCTTTGGAACATACTGTGCCGCTTCGGCCGGTGTATACACAAATGCATGGTATTCTTGTTCCAATTCTTTGCGTGCTTGAGCGTTTCCTTTTGCAGCCAACCTCAATAAGACACGCCGCCGTTCTGCTTCTTCCTCGGTTGTATTCCACATAATAATCCTTTCAGGGGCTACGGCTGTGCCAGGGCCCCGACCATAGGTGGCTGCGGCTGTTGACCAACTGCATTGTGCATGGGTTCCTTCGCCCGTTCGACAGCATCGTTATAGGGGATGAACACTGAACAGAGTATAACGATGCCTATCAACACGATAAGCATCACCAGTGGAGCCCAGTCGCTCCGCCATCGGGCTTGACGTACTCTTCGCCGGGCGGAGCGCCTCTGCAACCACTGAGAATGCGCCAACATGGGATCGGTCGATGATGAAGCCATGCCGAACCTGCCTTCTTGGAGATCGATGCCCAACACTACTGGTTCCCGCACCGGTGCAAGGCAAAGCTCATGCCTTCACCGCTCCGTGAAAACACGAACAGATGCAATGGATTTCTTAGGTTAGCTTTTCTAGTGGGATAACTTGTCCTGGACTATGAGATATCTTGTCCCGAATGGGCTGACGTCAGATTCTCGGTCTGGCCGCTAAAACCAACCCGGATGACTTCAAGATTGGACGCGGTCTGACAATGAAGTATTGACCAGCAATAATATAGACAGCTGCAAGCCAATGGATGTGCGTAAGGCCCTCGTCTCGAGGCAGACCACTGTAGGTGTTACTCTAAAACTCCAAGTAGCCTCCGATGCCGACCGTCTCGACTTTTTGTCTAAAGAACTGACCATAGGGGTTGTAACCGTAATAATAATTGACCAGCACACGGAAGCGTCTGGAACCGCTTACACGATAGAGTTCAAGACCAGCCACGAGATTTGTATTCAGAGACCAATTCAATTCTTGGAACGTTTTGAAGTCGGCGCCCATGATCGGAACTACACGGAGGTCCGGCAAGAAGGAGCCATATATTGAAGCATTATAGGTGGGCCCGCGAAGCTCGAGTCCCCATTGGACTTTGAGGGGATCGAGCTTCGGCTTGGTATGTACTAGATACCCTCCACCCGCATACACGCGTGCCCATCCGTCAGGAATGTCAAGGGACAGAAGGCCTTCCATTTCTTCAAAGCTGAATTCCACGGGACTAATCCCTGGGTTTCCTAGTAGGAATTCATCGCCGAGATGACTACTTTGATGGTAGAGCCGGATCCGCGTGGACACCAGTCCGCTCCGCCAGGACCATGGGATCCCAATCACATAATCCGCATTGATCAGATCCTCAGATGTCCTATCTAAATTGAACTGAGCAAAGACTCCTGCCAAGATGCCGACCTGCCAACCGTCACACCCATTCCGTCTTCCGAGCAAGCCAAAGTTTTCGCCGAAACCTACCGACCCGACGTTGACCGATGATCCAATGTTCTGTTCTGGAGCCGGGTTGCGGACTCGAACCGCCTGAAAGCTTGCAAAAAACCGCGGTTGCTTTACATCCGCTATTAGCGGCCTGAAGACATCGTTATCTGGGAAGGCTTCAATCGGACGAGAGATGCTGTCCTCTCGAGGTGTCGGCGAGTTAAACGCAAATCTACAGTCGGCGGCCGGTCCTCCGGAGGTAGAAGTCTCTTCCGCGACTAAAGGAGTAACACTCGCTATCATCACCATCAATGCACTAATGACAACGACCCTCGTTCCGACTCGTATCTGATCGCTTGATGCCATTGGCTACGCCGCAGGACTTGACGGCGTGACGCGAACAAGCCGAAGAACAATGCCCCTTAAGTGGCAATGTTTATTCATAGAGCCTCTCGTAAAGCTGGGTTCGGGGTCGCCATTCTACTCTGAACGAACCCGCGCCTGAAATATGGGTTTCCCAAGGCGATGAACTTCTATTAGGGAAGTGCACCGTAGGTAAGGAAGACCTGTTTAGTCCTCCAAACAGTCATCTGTACACTCGGCGGAAGTTCGCAGGCAAGAGATGGTCCGAATCGTCTATACGAGGGAGAATGATCGCTTGCTCCGTCCGATCTAACAACCACACACGAAAACGACTCAAATCGTATGCGCCTTGGCGGTTTCCCAAGAACACCGCACAGTAGGCTGCCTGCAGGGGGACTCGATAGCTAGGCATCCCCGTCTGATGAGCAAGGGCTCTACCCACTTCGATCTTCCCTGGTTTCATGCCACTATCTAAAATTATTGCGACTGAACTTACGGGGAGATCGAATGGGAAAGACGCCAAAAGAGAAGAATGCCAAGGCCCAAGAACTGACGACATTTCACGACAATCCCGATGGGCAGTATCTCACCACCAATCATGGACTCCGCGTTAACGATGATCAAAACACGCTCAAAGCCGGCGAGCGTGGGCCCTCCCTCTTAGAAGACTTCCACCTTCGCGAGAAGATCACCCACTTTGATCACGAGCGTATCCCTGAACGCGTCGTGCATGCACGAGGAGCGGCGGCGCACGGATTCTTCCAAGTATACGAACCTATGGCATCTCTCACGAAGGCCAAATTTCTTCAAGACCCCGATCACAAGACGCCCGTGTTTGTTCGATTCTCGACTGTGGTGGGATCTCGAGGCTCGACTGATCTGGCAAGAGACGTTCGTGGCTTTGCTGTGAAATTTTATACGGAAGAAGGCAATTTTGATCTGGTCGGCAACAATATTCCGGTCTTCTTCATCCAGGATGGCGTCAAGTTTCCTGATCTCGTTCATGCCATCAAGCCAGAGCCTCACCGAGAAATCCCTCAGGCTGCTTCGGCGCACGATACTTTTTGGGACTTTATTTCACTGATGCCGGAATCCATGCACATGATTATGTGGGTCATGTCGGATCGCGCGATCCCCCGAAGTTACCGCATGATGGAGGGCTTTGGAGTCCACACCTTTCGCTTAGTAAATGAAAAAGGGAAATCACGGTTCGTGAAGTTTCACTGGAAGCCAGTATTGGGGGTGCATTCGGTCGTCTGGGATGAGGCACAGAAAATTTCTGGTTTGGATCCTGACTTTCACCGGCGCGATCTGTGGGACGCGATCGAGAACGGCGATTTTCCAGAATGGGAGTTCGGAGTGCAGGTCGTCGAAGAAAAGGATGAACAGAAGTTCGATTTCGATCTTCTCGATGCCACAAAGCTTATTCCGGAGGAACTCGTACCGGTGAGACGAATTGGCAAACTGACCTTGAACCGCAACCCTGAGAATTTTTTTGCTGAGACGGAGCAGGTCGCTTTTCACCCAGGGCACGTCGTCTCAGGTATTGACTTTTCCAACGATCCGCTGCTGCAAGGCCGCCTCTTCTCCTACACGGACACGCAACTCATTCGTTTGGGTGGACCCAATTTTCATGAGATTCCCATCAACCGCCCCATCGCGTCCGTGCACAACAATCAGCGGGACGGGCATATGCGTCAAACGATCAACCAAGGTCGCGTCAGTTACCAGCCGAATTCATTGGGCGGCGGATGTCCGATGCAGGCGCAAGCCAATGTAGGCGGATTCGTCAGCTATGCAGAAGAGATCAAAGGGTCGAAGGTCCGGGGCCGGAGTGAGAAGTTCTTTGACCATTTCAGCCAGGCCAAACTCTTTTATAACAGCCAGTCAGCCCCCGAAAAAGCCCATATCGTGCAGGCCCTTCAGTTTGAGCTGGGCAAAGTGGAAGTCTCTGCAATTCGCGCACGCATGCTCGGTCTCCTTACTCAGGTGGATAAGACATTGGCCGGTCTGGTCGCTCAAGGCCTCGGGATGAAACTTACCAAGCTCGAAGGACCTATGAATATGAGCGTACCGGCCGATGGCCAAGTTAAGGAGTTTCAACCGGTGCACACGACTGGCTCCCTGGAACGTTCACCGGCTTTGAGCATGGCATCCCCGGCGAAGAACGGCATCGCCACGCGCAAAGTGGCCATGCTTGCAGCCGACGGCTTCGACGATGCGGCTCTCTCCACCATTAAGAAGGCCCTGACTACCGCTGGAGGCCAAGTCAAAATCATTGGCCCACGACTTGGCACCTTAACGGGGGCAAAAGGCACTGAGCTGTCTGTTGATTTCAGCTTTCTGACCGCTGGGTCTGTATTATTTGACGCCGTCTACGTGCCAGGTGGGCAGCAGAGTGTGACAAGCCTAATGAAAATCGGCAAAGCGCTCCATTTTCTCACGGAAGCCTATACCCACTGTAAGACAATTGCCGCCACCGGCGAAGCCGCGGCACTGGTGACCGCCGCCTTGCGCGGAGCGGATGAGATGGTGAAACCACAACCTGAGAGAACGCCGCTGGACGCGGATCCGGGCATCATCCTCTATGGTGCCCCCACCGCCCAAATGACCGCGCAATTCATTACTGCGATCGGCAAACATCGACATTGGGAACGTGAGTCCAAAGGCCAGGTCCCTGCATGATCCCTCCGGTGTGATGTGCTCCCGTCATCCTAGAAAACATTCAGATGAGAAAGGCTATGACCCCATGAAGAAAGATCAATTGCATGAACTCCTATTCCAAGCATTAGAAACAGAGGTTGGCGGAGTGCAAGTTTATGAAACCGCTCTCCAATGTGTAGTCCATGACGACCTCAAAGGCGAATGGCAAAAGTATCTTGATCAAACACGGACACATGAAAAACTCCTACGCGATTTGCTGAGTGAGATGGGTCTCGACCCAGCGGAAGAGACCCCCGGTCGACAGGTGGTCAGGCATCAAGGCGAGGCGCTGGTGGAAGCGATGAACATGGCACTGAAAGCCGGAAACCCCCAGGCGGCTCAACTGGTCGCTGCAGAATGCGTCGTCACGGCTGAGACCAAGGATCACCAGAACTGGGAACTCATGGCTCAGGCGGCTGAGCAATTACCCACGCCGGAAGGCCAGACCTTGAAAGCTGCGTGTCAGCAGGTCGAAGACCAAGAAGACGAGCATTTGTACCATAGCATGGGCTGGAGTCGTGAGCTGTGGATTGACTCCCTAGGATTGCCAGCTGTCCTTCCGCCTCCAGAAGAGGAAATGAACGTGAAATCGGCGGCAGCTGCCGCTCG
>Ga0209974_10000584_pt1 | contig 12216 bp, 9 predicted proteins | sample InoplaM3SPM_FD_187592 | JGI IMG/M metagenome (GOLD analysis project Ga0209974, IMG submission 187592) | Arabidopsis thaliana rhizosphere microbial communities from the Joint Genome Institute, USA, that affect carbon cycling - Inoculated... | ecosystem: Host-associated > Plants > Roots >...
AGCATCAGGCCCCCCCGGCTCATGTCGCCGCGCCCGACGAAGGCGATCGGGAAGAGCAGCCTCTCGCCGAAGACCTTGGTGAGGACGTCGACGTACTTGCCGCTCGCGACCGAGCCGAGGAGCACGACCTCGCAGCTCTCCCCCGCCGCTTCGGCGATCAGCCGCGCGTCGCGGAGAAGCGGCTGCCGGTAGCTCCGCTTCTTTTCGTCGATGTCCCCCCGCGCGTAGCGTTTCAGCCGCGCGACGTCGATCGGCTCGTCGGGCGAGCGCAGCCCCTCGTTCGGCGTGATCACGAGAGATCCCGGCACGTCCGCGGGAGGCGCGGCGAACTCGCGCGCGTACGCGAGCTTGCCCCGGAAGTAGAGGCCCGAGAGGAAGCTGAAGACCTCCCCGATCGGCGCGCCCTCCGGGGAGCGCAGCTTGAGCGCGAGCTCGAACTGGGAGCGCGGGTTCTGGAAGAGCCGGGCGCGTTCACCGCCGCAATAAGCCGGGGAGAGGAGGAAAATTCGGCTCTGCCGATTCACGTCGGGAGCATATCGAAGCGCTTCCCTGGTCTCACCCCGCGCGAGGTGAGAGGGAGTTCTTCTTTACGCCGCGCAGAAAGCTCCATCGGATCGCGCCGGAAAAGGGCTCGACGAGCCTCCAATAGAGGAGGAACTTGCGCCGCGCCTGCTCTCCCAGGCAGAGGACGCGCGTTTCCGTCGAAAGCTCGCAATGTGGCAAGTGGAGACCTGACCCTCCATGTGGCAAGTGGAGACCTGACCCCGCCACGCGGAGGTTCCAGGCGGCCTTCGCGAAGCCGGGCTCGCGAAACGCCGCGAATTCCTCAGCCGTCCGGCGGAGCAGGCCGCCGTCGAAGCGCCAGAACCGGCCGACGACCCCGAACACGAGCTCCTCCCCCGGCTTCTCCTCGAGCAGCGTGAACCCGAACCGCGTGAGCCGGTCGCGAAAGGACGCGGGGCCGCCCGCAGCCGCGCGTCCCCGGCGAAATCCGTATCCCCGCAGAGTCATGAGGACCCCGGTCACCCGGGATCGACCGAAGTCGTAACGAAGGACCTCCTCGTAGATCCGCGCGGCGGGCGCGGCGATCGAGATGGCGTGCCGCTTGGAGACGTCGAACTCGGGCAGCCAGCGGTCGAGCAGCAAGTCGCCCGCCGGTTCTAGGTCGCCCGCGCCGGCTCCGCGGGAACTTCCTCGACCTGGGGCAGCGGCGTCTCGTGCTCCTTCAGGTATGCCTCGGCGCGCATCATCCGCTGGGTGCGCAGGAGGACGCGGACGATGTAGGGGATCTGCGACGGCTTCACCTGGCGCATCCAGTCGGTGAGCGACTTCTCCCCCGCCGTGTTCAGAATGGACCGCCGCCACGTCTCCGCGTAGAGCTCGAAGAAGCGCTGCGCGCCGAGCTTCGGCTCCCACAGCACGTGGTGCATGTCGTACTTGAACCACGGCTGTCCCGCGATCGAAGGGCGGAGCTTCTCGTAGAGGTCGGTTCCGGGCAGCGGCGTCAGGATCGTGTATCCCGCGCGCTCGAACCCGTGCCGCGCGACGAAGTCCCAGAGCTCGCGAAAGCGCGCCTCGTCCCAGTCCGGATCGACGAGGAAGTTCCCGGTGACGCCGTAGCCGAACGAACGGGCGACGCGCGCCGCCTCGATGGACGCCCACACCCCCGTGTCCTTGACGACGCCGGCGAGCCCTTCGTCCGACGCGGCCTCGAGCCCGAAGAAGACGTCGAAGTCCTGCGCGAGCGGACGCCACGCCTCGAGAAGGTCGGGCCGGCGGCACACGAGGTCGGTCCGCGTCTGGACGAGCAGCCAGCGCTTCTTGACGCCACGCTTCTTCAGGGCGGCCGCAAGCTCGAGGCTGCGCTCGGGGTGGTTCCAGAACAGGTCATCGGCGATGAACACGTGCTCGCCGACCGATACCATGTCTTCGACGACGGCGCGGATCGAGCGCTCGCGGAACGAGCGATCGTAGAGCTGCCAGACCGAGCAGAAGCTGCAGCGATACGGGCAGCCGCGCGCCGTCTCGACGAGCCAGACCGGCTTGAACAGGAGGCAGTGGTAGCGCCGGCGATCCCGCTCGGCGAGCTCGCGGGCCGGCAGGGCGACGCGGTCGAGGCCCGTCCGCTCGGAGAGCGGCGGAGTCGAAATCCAGCCGTCGGGCGTCCGGAGCCGGAGCGCCGGGACGTCCGACACGCGCCGGCCGTTCTCGAGCGCACTCGCCAGCGCCGGGACGACCTCTTCCCCGTCGTCGACGCAGATCGCATCGAGCTCCGGGCGCTCGAGCGGAGCCGCGTAGGAGGCGGCCGCGTGACCGCCGGCGACGATGAACGCATCGGGAGCGACCCGGCGGACTTCTCGCGCGGTCTCGAGCACGCGGTCGTACTCGAGGGCGTGCATGCAGGAGATTCCGACGAGGCGGGGCGCGGAGCTCCGAACCCACGTCGAAACCCGGCGGCCGAATCTCATGTCGACGACCGTCGGCTCGTGGCCCTCCCTCTGCAGCGCCGCTCCCACGTATTCGAGCCCCAGCGGCTCGACGCGGAAGAAGGGGCCCAGCCCGAAACGCTCGTTTCCCGGGTCGGGGCGAAGGAGCAGGACCTTCATGGCGTCGCGGGATTGTAGACTTTGCAGCGGAAATGTCCGCAATCGAAGCCCCGGGCGCGGCCGGACGGAGCCCCGGCGCCCCCCGTGCCCGCCGGAAGTGGGTTGCCCACGGTCTGTCCAACCGGATCGTTTACGGCGGCCTGCACTACGGGGCGCGCTGGCTTCCCCTGTTCGTTCTGAAGGCGATTTCCACCGTTGGAAACTCGATCGCGGTCACGGTCCTCCGTTCCACACGAAAGGGGATGGCGGAGAACTTCTCGCGCGCCCGCATCGCCTCCAACGGCGACGCGGACCGGTTTGCGCGACGGGTCTTCTTCGAGTACGGGCGCGCGACCATCGACGTCTGGCGCCTCCGCAGCGAGGCGTTCACCCCGGAGATCACGACGTTCGACGACGACGCACGGGTGCTCGCGAAGAGTCGCCGCGGTGGCCGGGGGTTCCTCCTCGTCACGGGACACGTCGGCAACTGGGAGATGGGCGCCGTGACGCTCCGCCGTCACAGCCTCGTGCCCGCCGTGGTCGGCCAGCCGGAGCTCGACGCGAACGTCCAGGAGATGCGGCTCGAGCTGCGCGAGCGGCTGGGCGTCGAATCGATCGACATCGGCTCTTCGATGGGCACGGCCTTCCGGGTCCGGTCGGCGGTCGATCGGGGGCGCGCCGTCGCGCTGCTCGTGGATCGCGCCTATCCCGAGGACCAGGTCGTCGTTCCCTTCTTCAGCCGGCCCACGCCGTTCCTGCGCTCGCCCGCGCTGCTCGCGAGGTTCTGCGACTGCGACCTGCTGCCCGGCTTCTTCCTCCGCAACGCAGACGGCAGCTACCGCAACGTCTGGGGATCGCCCCTGCGCGCGGATCCGTCGCTTTCGCCGGAGCAGGACGCCGTCCGCATGATGTCCCGGGTGGCCGCCGACCTCGAGAGCGTCGTCCGAGCGAACCCGACGCAGTGGTTCAACTTCTACAGCTACTGGGGAACAGCCGGCCTTTCGAACTTGCCGTAGACGTAGCTCCCGCAGCACCGGTTGCAGATCGGGAGCGGTTCCTTCGCGAGCTTTGCTCGGAACTTCATCGCCTTCTCGCCCTTCCAGATCTCCGCGAACGGCTGGCGGCGCACGTTCCCGATGAAATAGTCGGGAAAGTCTCCGCAGAAACAGACCTCTCCGTCGGGCTCCACCTGGGCGAAGTACCAGGCGACCGGGCACAGGGAGTGACCGAAGACCTGGCCGAAGTCCTGGAAATACGTCGGGACCTCGTCGGGGCGCACGTTCGGGACGAAGGAGACCCACGGTTTGCCGGCCGTCGAGTCGATCCAGCGGCGCCGGCGGAGGGTCTTCAGGAGGCGCACGAGATCCGTCATGTGCCGCGTGTGATCCGCGCCGTTCCCGTTGGGCCACTCGAAGTCGAAGCCCTTCCACGATTCCGCGCGCACGCCGAACGTCTCCTTCATGACGTTCTCGTATCGCGCACCCGCATCCTTCGGCACGAACCAGCGCAGGCCGACGTTGATCGTGTCGATCGGGAGCTCGCGCAGCGCCCCGATCGCGGGCGCGATCTCCGTCAGGTTCAACTCCGTGACCGGCACGATCGCGATCAGCATCGGGAGCGTTCGGCCGAGCTCCTCGCGTGCCCGCGCCACCGCCCGCACCCCCGCGGCAGCCCGCTCGAACGAGTCGGCCTGACCACGGATCCGGTTGTGGAGCTCGGGAGGCCCGTCGATCGACACGGCGATCGAGTCGATTCCGGCCTCCACCAGCTCCCGCGCGTGCTTCTCGAGCCGCCCTCCATTCGTGATCACCGTGCACGTCAGGCCGCGCTTTTTGACTTCGCGGATGAGCGGAAGGAGTTCCGGATAGAGGAAAGGCTCTCCCCCGAACAGGCTCACGATCGGCTGGAACGGGGCGATCTCGTCGAGGAGCCGGACGTAGTCGGCGAGCGCCAGCTGCCGCTTCAGCCCGATGAGCTCCTTGATGCGCGAGCGTTCGCGCTCGCCGTCGGTCGCCTCGGCCGGGAACCGGTCGGATCGGTAGATTCCGGTGTTGCCCCACTGACCGCACATCGGACAGCGCAGGTTGCAGAGGTTCGTGACGCGAAGCTGCACGAACGTCGGCATCGGGAGGTTCTCCGCCGAGGGCGACGCGAGGTGCTCGCGCACGCCGCGCCGGCCGCGCCGCATCCTCCCGAGATATCGACCCGCCCAGCCGGAGAGCGCGAGCCCGCGCGAGAAACTCATCGCGCCGGGGAACGTGGGGAAGCGTAGAGGCCGATCACCTGCTCGATCGCGCGCCGGCACGCCGCGCAGAACGGAACGTCGTTGCGCGAGAACATGATGCAGTCGACCTGCGGCCGGTAGTAGCCCTTCGCCTCGTACATCGCGCCCTCGAAGGCGCCGACCTTCCCGGCGTACGCTTCCCCGGCGAGCATCTTCGTCTCCTCCGCCTTCTGCCGGCGGAAGAGAGCGTCCATCTCCTCCTCGGGGCGGTTCTCCGCGCGGATCTGCCGGCGCAGCTTCTGGATCTCGCGGGAGTGCGCTTCGAATGCCTCCTTGTTCCAGGGGGTCGGAAGCGGCGTTCCCGGCGTGACGAGGCCCTTCCACTTGAGGTCCTTCGGGTCGAGGAGCGCCGTCACGTTCGGCTCCCACGGTTCGACACGGTCGGCGGCCGGCTCGTAGGCGACGTCGGACGTGTAGTACTCGTCGGCGAGACCCGCGAAGTGGTGGCCGAACTCGTGGACGAAAACGTACGGCGACCAGAAGCTGTCGGCGGCGACCGTGGAGAAGAGGCCGAAGATCCCGCCACCCCCGTACGTCCGAGTGTTCGTGAGGATCTCGACGAATTCGTAAGGCGCGAAGGAGGCGACGTCGCGAAAGAGGCGGTTCTCGAACGTGAGGACGTATCGCTCCGAGCCGAACGCGTCGTACGTCGCGCCGACGCGCGAGCGCCGGTGGATGCCGGTCGAAGGTCGCGAGATCCCCGACTCGTCCGACGGCGGGCACAGCCCCCACACGTTGAAGTCGGAGCGGTGCTCCTTGAAGGGAGCGACGGCGAAGAGGATCTCCATCAGGCGGCGCGCGTCCTTTTCGAACTTGGGCCGCTCCGCCGCCGTGTAACCGTCCCCGATGATGAGGAAATCGACCTTGTCCGCGGGGTCGCCGGACTTCTGCAGCTCGACGAGCGGCCCGGGCGAGGCCGGCTTCGAGGAGTCGACGAACATGTCCTTCGGATCGACGAGGACCGACCAGATCTCACGGAAGGCGTTTCTCGAATCGCGCTTCTTGAGAACGACCTGGACGGGGCCATCCGGGGCCGGGAAGCGGAGGGACTCGTGGAAGGTGCGGGTCGCGGTCTTCGCCTCCCCGGTCACCTCCCACTCCCCGTAGATGGAGGCGAAACCCCGTGAGAAGAGCGGACGGTTCGTGGCGCGATCGACGACCTCGAAGAGGTACTTCCCGAGGTTGGTGTCGTCGATGGCCTTGCCCCCCGGCCACGGAAGCGGTTCGATGACGACGCGATCCAGGCTGAACCGCTCCTCCGTCGCCGTTCCCGTGTGGTAATAGTCGAGTCTCATCGTGCGCGGAGCCGCGGCGGACGCGGCCACGGTGACGGCGGCGAGGATCGCCGTCGCGAAAACGCACCGGAGGACTCTCAAGTTGCGAATATCCTACGTCCGCCGCACCGGCTTCGCGAAAGGGAGCAACCAATGATCCACGAGAACATCCTGGGAACCATCGGAAACACGCCCGTCGTCCGCATCAACAAGCTCGCGCCGCCGCACGTGACGATGTACGTCAAGTGCGAGGCGTTCAACCCTCTGTCCTCGGTCAAGGACCGCCTGGCGATCGGGATCATCGAGGACGCCGAGCGCAGCGGCGCGTTGAAGCCCGGCCAGACGGTCGTCGAGGCGACCTCCGGCAACACCGGCATCGCGCTCGCCATGGTCTGCGCGGTCAAGGGATATCCGTTCGTCGCGCTCATGGCGGACAGTTTTTCCATCGAGCGCCGCAAGCTCATGCGGATCCTGGGCGCGAAGGTGATCCTGACCCCGGCCGCGGAGCGCGCGACCGGGATGGTGAAGAGGACCGAGGAGCTCGCGAAGAAGCACGGCTGGTTCGTCGCGCGGCAGTTCGAGAACCCGGCGAATCCCGAGTACCACCGCAACACGACGGGTCCGGAGATCCTGCGCGACTTCGCGGGCAAGCGCCTCGACTACTGGGTCACGGGATACGGGACGGGCGGGACCCTGACCGGCGCCGGCGAGATGCTGAAGAAAGCTCGGCCGGACGTCAAGATCATCGTGGTCGAGCCGGAGGGCGCGGCGCTCCTGCAGGGTAAGGAGTGGAAGCCCCACAAGATCCAGGGATGGACTCCGGACTTCATCCCCCAGGTCCTCGACCGCGACGTCTACGACGAAGTCTTGACCGTGACCGACGTCGAGGCGCGTGACACCGCGAGGGACCTGGCGACCAGGGAGGGAATCCTCTGCGGGATCTCCTCCGGCGGCACGTTTGCCGGCGCGCTCAAGGTGGCGGAGAAGGCGCCGAAGGGCTCGTCGATCCTCGCGATGCTTCCCGACACCGGCGAGCGCTACTTCACGACGGTGCTGTTCGAGGGCATCAACGAGGGCTCGGACGAGGAGCCGGCGTAGCGCGGGGGGAGAACCTATAGGGCCAGGATGGCCGTCACGCCGAGGAGGAGATAGAAGGCGAATCCGACCTTCACGACCGTCTGGACGACCCAGCCCCAACGGACCACCGCGTCCCCGGCGAATTCAGCCGGTGTGCTCTTCATGAGTCCGATGTCCCCGACGGCCGGGCATCGTTACGCCTAAGACGAAAGTCGGACGTCACCAGCGGGTGCCGGGCCGCTATCATCGGGCCCACGAACCGTTACTCAATCGAATACCCCCGGTCGTGAGCACGCTCTGTCCTCCGATCTTCGGCGCGTCCCCCGGATGGACGCCGCTCGGAGACTGGCGCGACGCGGCGAGCTCGCTCCTCCGGTGGCTCGCCCATTCGATGTCGCCGGTGCGCGACGGCGAATCCGGGGGAACGCCGCCGCCGGCCGGAGACGAGCTCTGGACGTTGCCGGACGCCGGCGATCCCGACGCGATCGCCGAGGAGCTCAACCGAAGATTTCGTGACCGCCTGCGTTTCTTCGCCGCGCGGCGCCTGTTCGACCGCGAAGGCGCGGAGGACGTCGCGCAGGAGGTGCTGCGCCGCGTGCTCGAGGCGCTGCGCTCCGGGAGGATCCAGAACCCCGTCGCGCTTCCGGCGTTTCTGTTTCAGACCGCTCGCAACGTCTGCATGCAGCAGGCCCGTTCCGAGGGTCGGCGGTCGAAGGCGTTCGTTCGCCTGCGGGCGGGAGGCGAGGAGGATCCCGAGCACGACCCGCTCACCGACCTGATCACGGCGGAACGGCGCGAGGTCATCCGGGAGGCGCTCGAGCGGCTCGGACCCGGCGACCGCGAGATCCTGAAGTTGAGCTACGCCGAGGCGCTGGGCGCCGACGAGATCGCCGCAAGGCTCCAGTTGACGGCGGGAGCCGTGCGCGTCCGCCGCCACCGGGCCCTGAACCGGCTGGCCGAGCTGATGGGCGTAACGAATCGCTCGCAGCGGGAACTGTAGACATGGATGTGCCGAAACCCCTGGATTGCACCCTTGTAGACGAGCAGGACCTCGTGAGCCGTTACATCGGCCGGAAGCTCAGCCCGGAGGAGGCGGAGACCTTCGAAGAGCACTACTTCGGCTGCGAGCGGTGCTGGGGGGAGGTCAAGGCGGGGGCGGAGGTCCGAGCGGCGGTTCAGGACGTGCGCGCCACGGTTCCCGACTCGCGTGGCACCGTGGTCAAGGGTCCCTGGCGAACGCTCGCGCTCCTCGCGGTTGCCGCCGCGGTCGTGATCGCAGCCGCCGGAATCCTCGTCCGCTCTCGCAGAAGTTCAACCGAAGAGCTGATACGTGCATCCGGTGAGCTCAAGAGTCGCTCCGTACCCGCCCGTTTGAGCGACCCGTTTCCGTATCGCCCTTTGAAAAAGGTCTTTCGCGGTCCGGAAGAGGACGATCTCCCGCTCGACCTCCGCCGCGCGGCCCTCGAAGCGCAGAAACGAGCCGAAGATCGTCCGTCTGCCGAAACTCTGCACGCCGCCGGTGTCGCGCACCTTCTCCTCGGGGAGCTGGATCCGGCGATCGCACGACTGCAGGAGGCGCTGAAGCTCGATCCCGATGACCCCGCGCGGATGAGCGATCTCGCGGCCGCGTTCTTCGCCAGGAGCCGCCGCCTGGAAGAACTCCAGCAACGCGACAAGGCCCTCGGGGACGTGAACGAGGCCCTGAAGATGATCCGGGGCGCCCTCTCGAAGGACGCTTCCCAGCCACAGGCGCTTTTCAATCGAGCCCTGATCCTCGAGTCCCAGCATTTCCGGCGGGAAGCCGCCGACGCGTGGCGCCGCTATCTGGACGTGGACGCGACCTCCGATTGGGCTGCCGAAGCACGGTCGCACCTGGCCGAGTTGACTCGGGAAACGGATTCGTTCCTCTGGGAACGTCACCGCAATGAGATCGAGAAAGCGGCGGCTTCCGGGCAGAAAGGCTCCGTCGATCGGCTGCTCAACGACCTCTCCCAGCCGGCGCGGCTTTACGTCGAGGACGAGATCCTGCCGGCGTGGGGCAGAGCCTTTGGGACCGACCCACCGGGCGCACAGAGGTTCCTCGACATCTCGCGCGAGATCGGCTCGGCCCTGGCGCGCGGTCCGGGCGATGACCTCGTCGGCGATGCAGTCGCCGAAATCGATGCCCGGCAGGCATCCGGTCGGACGGATCCCTGCCGCCGCCTGGCTGAGGCGTACCGACTGTACGGGGAAGGCCGGGTCCTCTTCAAAGCCCGCAAGATCGAACAGGCGATCCGCATTCTCGATCGGGCGCGGGAGCTTCTCTCGAGGGAAAGCGGTGTCTTCGCGTCGCAGGTTCGCATCGTGCTGGCGAGCAGCCGCTTCTATCAGTCGGACTTCGAGGCCTGCGAGCGGTTGCTCGACGAGATCGATTCGGAGCTCGGCGCGGACGCTGTCCGTTACGGCTCCGTGGTCGCTCAGATGAACTGGCTCCGCGGGCTCACCCAGATCAGCCGGGGGCACGCGGAGGAGTCGCTTCGCTCGTATCGCCTCGTGCTCGAGGAGTTCCAGAGGCTGAGAGAAACCGAAAACACCGCGGCCGCACACACGCTGCTCGCAGAGAACCTGCAGTACCTGGGGGCAATGGACGAGGCACTCGGCCACCGGGAACGAGCGCTCGTTCTGTTGAACGGCCTCGCCAACCCCCCGCGGCTGCACACCACGTTGCGCGAGATCGCCACCGGCGCCTACACGCGGGGAAGGTACGAGATCGCGCGCGAAGCCCTCGAGAGGCTGGTGACTCTTTCCGTCGAGCAGGGCAGTCCGGTTTTCATGGCGGATGCGCTGCTCCTCCTGGGCATGACCCAGGAGAAGACCGGCGACTTCGAGGCAGCCCTTCGCACGGCCGCCCGCGCCAGGGACTTCTGCGCCCGGATCGATGAGGAAGGCGTGCGGGATCGATCGGAGGCAGACCTCGACTCCGCCGAGGCGCTGCTGTGGGCGCGGACGGATCCGGAGAAGGCTCTCGGCATGCTCTCGTCCGCCGTCGACTACTTCGTCAGAGTCGGCAACCACTCCCGGCTGGCCCAGGTTTACCTCGAGCGAGGGCTCCTTCGTGCCGCTACGGGAGACAAGGCGGCCGCCGAGGCCGACTTTCTCGCGGGCACTGACGAGCTCGAGGCCGAACGGGGCCGGATCGACGACGACCAGTTTCGCCTTTCGTATTTCGAGAGCGGTAAGGACCTCTTCGACGAGCTCATAAGGCTCGCGGCGGATCGCGGCGATGCCCGCGGCTCCCTCACGTACGCCGAGAAGTCGAAGGCGCGCGTTCTCCTCGATCGAGCAGGCACCTGGAGAGCGGTCTCGTCGGGCGTCCCCGCACCCGTCACTCGTCCTCTCGACGCCGGTGGCGTCGCCTCGCGCGTCCCGCCGGACACGGCGCTCATCGAGTACCGGGTTCTGCCCGACAAGCTGCTCGCCTGGGTTGTGAAGAGGCAGGGCGTCGAGATGACGGCGATGGCGGTTGCCCGTGAGGAGCTGAACGGCCTGGTCGACGACCTGCAGAGAACGATGCGCTCGGAGAGCGATCCGAAGGAAGCGGACCTGTTCGCGGTCAAGCTCTACGATCGGCTCGTTCGTCCTCTTCAGTCCCGCCTGGTGGGGATTCGGACGCTGGTTCTCGTACCCGACAAGTCCCTCAACGGCGTGCCCTTCGCGGGTCTCCGCGATTCGACGGGTGGCCGCTATCTGATCGAGAGCTACACCCTCGCGACAGCCCCCAGCGCGACACTTTTTCTCGAGAGCCTCGCACGCAGCCGCGCGGCGGAGGGTTCGCCCCGATCCGTTCTGGTCGTATCGAATCCGAGCTTCGACAAAGCCAGCTTTTCCAGACTCCCTTCACTCACCTTCGCTGCGAAAGAGACGGAGCTCATTCGTGCGAGCTATGAAGTCGTCGAGATCCAGCACGACCTCGACGCAACGAAATCGCGGTTCCTCGAACGCGCTCCCCGCTTCGAGATCGTTCACTTCGCGGGCCATGCGCTCGTAAACGAGGAGAATCCCTCGCTTTCCCTGCTTCTCTTCGCCTCCGATCCGGCCCGCGGCGACTCGGGCTGTCTCTATGCGCACGAGATCGAGAAAGCCCGCTTCGACCGAACCAGACTCGTGATTCTCGGGGCGTGCTCGACGTCGCGAGGTCCCGTGCGCGACATCGAGGGCGTTGCCAGCCTGGCACGAAGCTTCCTGGCGGCGGGCGCACCCGCAGTGCTCGCGACGCTGTGGGAGGTGGACGACGCGGCCACCGCAGCCATCTTGAGGGAGTTCCATCGCCGCTTCGCGGCGGGTGACGGCGCGGCGACGGCGCTTCGGAGTGCTCAGCTCGCGAGGCTCAACGACGAGAACCCCGCTATGCGCGGTTCCGTGCTGTGGGCACCGTTCGTAATGATCGGTTCGCTTTAGGCAGGAAGATAAGGAGGTTCGAGATGAGCCGAAGGAGCCATGCCTCTCTCTTCTACGCGGCGGTGGCGTTCAGTGTGTGTTTCGCTCTTGGCATCGTCGGGCCACCGGTGGGCAGTGCAGGATCGCAGACCACTGCCACGACGTCGGCAAGCACGATCGTGATTCAGCTCCGCGGCGTCATCGCGCTATACAACCCTGAGCCCGGCAAGTTCCCGATAACGCACGCGCTGCTTCCGCGGGACCGGAAATCGCAGAAAGCACGCGACGATCCGAAAGTCATGATTCCGGCGCATCGCCCCTTCATCCGCTTTCCGATGGACGGCGGTTACTACACGACCAGCACCCGAAAGCCAGAGGAGATAGAGATCAAAGAGAACGGCAGAACCAGAAAATACGGAATCGTTTTCGTCGATGGTGAACAGCTGTACATCATCGGCGGCGCTCCCAACGCGCTCGGTATGTCTCTTTATGATCGCTACGAGATACAGGGCGCCGGCTCGAAGCCGATCCCTGAGGAGCGAGAGGCCTTTCATTGGGTTCCGAAACTGGGCGCCCTCTG
>Ga0209974_10000585_pt1 | contig 12214 bp, 8 predicted proteins | sample InoplaM3SPM_FD_187592 | JGI IMG/M metagenome (GOLD analysis project Ga0209974, IMG submission 187592) | Arabidopsis thaliana rhizosphere microbial communities from the Joint Genome Institute, USA, that affect carbon cycling - Inoculated... | ecosystem: Host-associated > Plants > Roots >...
CGGATGCGTCACTGCCAGAGCTGCCTGCGCTGCCTTCGACGCAGACCCCAACCGCGGCGGCGCCATCGGACGTTCCGACCCCAGCCGCGCCGGCCGAGACAGCCGCGTCCCGGGTGCGCGTGATCACCGACGTGCTCGACGTCGATATCAGCCTGTCCGGCGGCAACCTGGTGCGCGCGGACCTGCTCGCGTACCCACACGACAAGCAGCCCAGCAGCCCGCCCGTGCGACTGCTCGATACCCACGAGGTGACCTATAACGTCGACCGCACCGGCCTGCGCGCCCTGAACGCCGAGAGCGAGCCCAACCATCTCGCAAAGTTCACGACCCCGGCTCAAGAGTTCCGGCTTGCGCCCGGCGCGTCCGAGCTGCGCGTGCCGCTCATCTGGACCGACGGCGCGGGCATCACAGTGACGAAGACCTTCGTGTTCCGCCGGGGTCGCTACGACGTCGAGCTCGCCTACCAGGTCGACAACCGCTCGGAGGCCGAGTGGTCTGGCGCGTCCTACGTGCAGCTGGTGCGTCATATCGTCAAGCAGAAGCGCTCGATGTTTGACGTCGAGAGCTATGCCTACCGTGGTCCAGCGGTGTTCGACGGCAGGAGCTATCGCAAGCTCAACATCGAGGATGAGGACGACGCTGCATTCGCGCAAGGCGTCACCGACGGCTGGATCGCGTCGCTGCAGCATCACTTCGTGAGTGCCGCCGTACCGCCCAAGGGCGAGGAGTACCACTTCACGCTGACACGCGAAGGCGAGCACTCCGTGCTCAGCTACCGCGGTCCGCTCAAGGCGGTGCCAGCCGGTACCACCGGCCGGCTCAACGAGACCCTCTTCGTTGGCCCCAAGCTCCAGGATCAACTGCGGGCGGTAGGTCCGAAGCTCGAGCGGACCGCCGACTACGGCAAACTCACGATCCTCGCCGAGCCGCTTTTCTGGTTATTACAGAAAGTCCACGGAATCATCGGAAACTGGGGTTGGGCGATCATCATTGTCACGTTTTTATTGAAGCTGCTCTTCTACAAACTAACCGCTACCAGCGGTCGCTCGATGGCCAAGATGCGCACCATCGCTCCCCGGATCAAGAGCATCCAGGAACGATACAAGGACGACCGCGAGCAGCTCGCCCGCCAGACGATGGAGCTCTACAAGCGCGAGAAGGTTAACCCCGTCGCCGGATGCCTGCCGATCCTCGTGCAGATCCCGGTTTTCCTTGCGTTCTACTGGGTGCTGCTTGAAAGCGTCGAGATGCGGCAAGCGCCGTTTCTCGGCTGGATCCAGGACCTGTCCTCGAAGGACCCCTACTTCGTGCTGCCCATTCTGATGGGTGCGGCGATGTTCGGGCAGTTCAAGCTTAACCCAGCGCCCCCTGATCCGATGCAGGCCCGGATTTTCGCGTTCATGCCGGTGGTCATGACCGTGATGATGGCCTGGTTCCCGGCCGGGCTGGTTCTTTACTGGATAACCAATACGCTGTTATCGATCGCCCAGCAGTGGCGAATCAACAAGGTCGTCGAAGCCGAGGCCGCCAAGTCCCGGTCCTGAAACAGGCTCTTCGGGACCTGGCTCCCATTCCGCTGACGGCTTCGTCGGGAGCACGCATCTAGCTTCCGTTGCATTTGCTGCAAATAAGACTAAAATGTGCGACAGGCACATCGACCATGGACAGCAATCTCGCCCAACTACCAGACCCCGGTCGCGTGCTGGCCGCGGCCCTGATCAGCGCCGGCAAGGAGCTGGGGCTCACCCAGGCCGCGCTTGGTGCGGTGATCGGGCGGGACCGAACGGCCTTGAGCCGCGGTCAACTCGACCCCGCCAGCAAGTCAGGCGAGCTTGCGCTGCTCCTGATCCGCGCCTATCGGGCGCTTTTCGTGCTCGTGGGTGGTGACCGGGCCGTGATGCGGCACTGGATGCAGACCGAAAACCTGCACACAGGCGGTATCCCCGCCGAACAGATCCGGAGTGTCCAGGGCCTGACGCGGGTCGTCGAGTACCTCGATGCGATCCGCGGCAAGCCCTGATGACCGACATCTGGGCGGCCGTCGGCGCGCAGGCGCAGCCCCGACCGCTGACGGGAGAAATACTTCGCCTGGTCGAGAGCCAGGAACAGGTCGCCACGAACCAGCTGGTCTCCACGCTCGCCGAGCAGGATCTCCTCGAGTCGATGCTTGAAGCCAGCAAGCCCCCGTTGCCCCAGGGCACGGCCCGGTTGGATTACCTGCTTGCCACCCCGTTTCGCTATCCACCCCTGCCGCACGGATCGCGCTTCGGCGGCCGGCACGAGCCCAGCCTGTTCTACGCCGCACGCGGCGTTACCACCGTGCTCGCCGAATCCGCGTACTACCGCTTCGTGTTCTGGCAGGGGATGCGCGAGCCTCCGTCCGTGCCACTGCGCACGCAGCACACGCTGTTCGGTGCGCGGCTGCGCGCCCGGCGCGGCTACTCGCTGCAGCTCCCGCCGTTCGCCACTTTCCGCGAGGTGCTGGCGAGCCGCGACGACTACGAGTCCACGCAGCAGCTCGGCCGAGCCTTACGTGATGCGGGCTCCGACGCCGTCGAATACGTATCGGCACGCGACGTGGAGGGCGGTCTCAACGTCGCGCTCTACACGCCTGCGGCCTTTAGTCAGCCGCGTCCGACCTTCAAGGAAGAATGGCTCTGCGAGACGCGCGCCCAGGAAGTGAGCTTCTACGCGCGAGGCGATGCCGGCCTGCGCGCGTTTTCGCTCTCGCAGTTCACGATCGACGGTCGGCTGCCGGCGCCGGCGGTGTGATCTCGCTTTGCGGCGGCGCGGGCTGCTAGCGGGGCAGCTTCGCCTGAATTGTTCGCTGGACCCGCGCATCGTTCTTGAGCAGCCGCCATAGCGGATCGACGGAAACGAAGCGGGGAATGACGCCAAACGCACCCAGCAGCCGCTCGAGCTCGCGATAGCCTTCCTCCGCGCGCGAGCCGGAATGAATCAGGATCCACGCTCGCAGCATCGCGACCGACGGGCCGGCGACGGCGTCCTGGGATTCGGGCACACGCCGCACTGCCGCGTCGATGGCCTCGATGGCAGCCGTGTGTTCGCCCAGCAGCTCGAGCGCCACGGCCCCCTCAGCGTTCGAGCTGGCGCCTGTCGCGTCCCGAGCAGCCGCTGAAACCACCTCCAGATGGGGCCGCGCACTCTCCAGGTCTCCGATGGCGGCATAGGCGACGCCGAGTGTGTAGTCGCGCGATCCGGCCACCTCGCCCGGCGCCGCGCGCTCATACCACGCGATCAGACCCGCGAGGTCATCGGTACATGTGTATGTCACGTAGGCGATGATGGCACGGTCGGACTTGTCCATCGTTGGGGCCAGACGGTCCCACTCCGCCCGCCAGCCTTTCGTATCCCCGGTGCCCGCGAATCGAATCCAGTACCGGCCAAGCAGCGGCCAGGTCAACGTGGGATGCCCCTCGATCATCGAAGCCCAGGCGCGCAAGGCCTCGTCGTAGCGTCGCAACCCGAGCAGGGTGAATGCGCGGTCGTACTGATAGCCGATCAGGCCGGGCGCCAGCTGCTCGGCCTGCTCGAACTCCTCGAGTGCCTCGTCGAAGCGGCCGAGACGGCGCAGGGCAAGAGCCGCGGTGTGGTGCGTGTCGGCATCGTTTGGTGCCATCGCGAGCGCGCGCATGAGATCGTCGAGTCCGCGCGCCGCGTCCTGGGTCACCCACGTACGATAGAGACCGCGCGCAACCAGGGCTTCCGGCAGCTCGGGATGCAAGGTCAGCGCCTGCTCGATGTCGGCCCGTGCTCGCTCGGCGAGACCGGGCGAGCCCCAGCCGCTGTGCTGGATCCGGACACGCGCCTTGGCCCGAAGCGCATACGCGACCGCGAACTTCGGATCCCGATCGATCGCCTCGCTGAGCAGGCGCTCAACGTTGCGCAGCTCCATCTCCTCGAAATCCTGCCGGCCGAACAGGGCGAGCGCCTGCAGGTAGCGCTCGTACGCTTCGGGATTCGACGTCGGCGCGTGCGCGATCAGCCGCTGCTCGGCGGGCGTGAGCTTGGCACCGATCTCCGCCACGACCTGTTCGGCGACGGTGCGCTGCAGTTGCAAGGCGTCCTCGAACTTTCTGTCGTAGGTCTCCGCCCAGAGATGCTCGTCGGTGCGGCCGTCGATGAGCTGCAGCGTGAGCCGCAGATCGTCGCCGTCGCGACGTACCGATCCCTCGAGTATCAGCGTTACGTCCAGGGAGTCGGCGATCTCCCGCAGATTGCGGTCCGTATCTCGATAGGCCTGCACCGAGGTGCGGGAGATCACGCGCAGGCCACCGGCCCGGGCGAGCGTGGCGAGGATCTCCTCGTGCAGGCCGTCGGCGAAGTAGGCGTTCTCGGGATCGGGACTCAGGTTGGCAAAGGGCAGCACGGCAAGCCCGGGCCGCTCGCCGAACGCGGGCCGGATCAGTCGCTGCCAAGCCTGCTGCGCGCTTGCCGCGAGGACCGCGCCAAGCGCGAGCGCGATCCAGAACGACGGGATGCGCCAGAGCGGCGCGGCGAGGGTCGGTGCAGCGACCGCCGTCCCGTCCGAGGGATCGCGAGGCGCGGTGAGCTCGCGGCGCAGGCCCAAGGCGGACAGGTCGAAGAGCCACGCGAGCGCCAGCGCGACCGGCAGGCCGAACACGGCGGCGACGATGACGGCGCGCACCGACCAGTCCGGGAGGCCGAACTGCGGAACGATGGTGCTGGCGATCTGGATTGCCACCCATGCGGCCGCGGCGTACCACGCCGCGGCCCGGAACACCTGCCGCCGGCGCAGCTCAGTAACCAAGGACATTCAAACTCGCTCACTCGATTCGCAAGCTGCGCAGCATCTGGCTTGCCCATATATTTCGTCAATGAGCCCGCCCGTTGGCGACACCATTGCCGCGCTTGCGACCGCCCCGGGGCGCGGCGGCATCGGCATCGTGCGAGTTTCCGGGCCCGGCTGCGCGAGAGTTGCCAACGGCGTTGTTGGCCGGGCACCGGTACCGCGTCAGGCAGAGCTGCATTCCTTCCGCGACGCGGGCGGCAGCATAATCGACTTCGGCCTCGCGCTCTTTTTCCCGGCACCGCACTCGTACACCGGTGAGGACGTGCTCGAGCTGCACGGTCACGGTGGTCCGGTAGTGATGGACCTGGTGCTTGCGCGCGTACTGGAACTCGGGGCGCGGGCAGCCTCGCCCGGTGAATTCACACAGCGCGCGTTCCTCAACGACAAGCTCGATCTCGCGCAGGCCGAGGCGGTCGCCGACCTGATCGACAGCGGCTCAGCGCAGGCGGCGCGCGCGGCCGTCCGATCGCTGGAGGGCGGGTTTTCCACGCAGGTCCGGGAACTCGCCGAAGCGGTGCTGCAGCTTCGGCTCTGGGTCGAGGCGGCCATCGACTTTCCCGACGAGGAGATCGACTTTCTCGCCGACAGCGGCCTCCGGGGCCGCATGGCCGACCTGCGCGCGCGCTTCGTGCAGCTCGACGCGGCGGCACGCCAGGGCGCGCTGCTTCGCGACGGACTGACGCTCGTCATCGCGGGCCGGCCAAATGCCGGCAAGTCGAGCCTGCTCAACCGCCTGGCGGGTTACGACGCCGCGATCGTCACGGCGGCGCCCGGAACGACGCGCGACGTGCTGCGCGAGCGTATCGAGATCGACGGTCTGCCGGTGCATGTTCTCGATACCGCAGGGCTCCGCGCGAGCGCAGACGAGATCGAACGGGAAGGCATCCGGCGAGCCGAGCGCGAGATCGCTCGCGCCGACCGGGTCCTGTTCGTGGTCGATGCCGCCGATCCGGACGCCGTCGCCGCGATTGCGACCGATCTTGCGGCACTGCCCGGAGCTACACCGGCAACCGTGGTGTTCAACAAGATCGATCGTAGCAATGCCAGCGACCACCTCGAACCCGCCGACCCGCCACGGCTCTTCCTGTCAGCGCTGACAGGCGAAGGTCTCGATCTGCTGCGCCGACACCTCAAGGAATGCGTGAGCTATGCAACGCCGGGCGAGGGAACACTGTCCGCCCGGCGGCGGCATCTCGAAGCACTACGCCGGGCTCGCGAGCATGTGGAAGAAGCCGAGCGGCTGCTGCTCGAGCGCGGGGGCGGAGAACTCGTCGCGCAGGAGCTCTCGGACGCGCAGCAGGCGCTCGGCGAGATCACGGGCGAGATCAGCTCCGACGAGCTGCTTGGCCGGATTTTCGCGAGCTTCTGCATCGGAAAGTGACTCCAACATGCATGGTCCGATCGATCGCATCTGCATTTTCGGTGCCGGAAGCATCGGCTGCTATGTCGGCGGGCGGCTCGCGGCCGGTGGCGCGCCAGTGACCCTGATCGGACGCGGACGCATCGGGGGCGAGATCGCACAGCACGGGCTGCATCTCACCGACTGGCAGGGCGCGACGCTCGATGTGTCACCGGACGGACTGCGCTTTGCGACCACAGCCGAGGCGGCCGCGGATGCCGCGTTGGTGCTCGTCACAGTCAAGTCGGCGGACACGGATACCGCGGGGCAGTCGCTGGCGCGAGTGCTGCGGGACGAAACCGTGGTCCTCAGCCTTCAGAACGGGCTCGGTAACGCGGAGCAACTGAAGGGGCACCTCATCCGCCAGGTCGTGCTCGCCGGCATGGTGCCCTTCAACGTCGTAAGTCGGGGGCGGGGCGCGTTTCACCAGGGTACGGAGGGCGCGCTCGAGGTCGAGCGAAACGTGGTACTCGCAGGGTTCGAGTCCTCGTTCGTTGCCGCCGGATTGCCGCTCGTCCAGCGGTCCGACCTGCGCCCGGTGCAATGGGCGAAACTGCTCCTCAATCTCAACAACTCAATCAACGCGCTGTCAGGCCTGCCGCTCAAGGAGCAGCTGTCGCAACGCGACTACCGGCGCTGTGTATCGCTCGCGCAGCAAGAAGCGCTGGCGCTGCTCGAGCGCGCCGGGATCCGGCCCGCGCGTCTCACCCCGCTGCCCACCGGCTGGATCCCGACGCTGCTCTCGTCGCCGGACTGGCTGTTTGCGCGGCTCGCCAATCGGATGCTGGCGATCGACCCGCTTGCGCGATCCTCGATGTGGGAGGATCTCGAGGCCGGACGCAGGACCGAAGTCGACTGGCTGAACGGCGAGATCGTGCGCCTCGCCCGGGCCCAGGGCCGCGCGGCGCCGGTCAACGCGCGGCTCCTCGACCTGGTGCGTGCGGCCGAGGCGGCTGGCGAGCGCCACTGGCGGGGCGCCGCGCTGCTTGCCGATCTGCGCCAGTCATCCGGCCAGTCCTCGCGTCACTCAACCTGACCGGGGGCTCACTTGCTTGCCGCACACAAGAATAATATGGTGTTTCAGGGCGCGGGCATGCGGGCGGAGTCGCGGGCGGAGCTGATGGCTGGCAGGCAGGTCGGACGATGACGGAGCTGCAGCAGGAGACATCCGGCTCCGGCCCACTCGCGGGCGTCCGCGTGGTCGAAGTCGCGGGCATCGGCCCGGGACCCTATGCCTGCATGATGCTCGCCGACATGGGCGCGGAGGTGATCCGCATCGAGCGCCCGGGCGGCCAGAGGCACAACGATGCTGCGGACCCCACGCTCCGCAGTCGCCGCCGTGTGAGGCTCGACCTGAAACAGGCCGTGAGTGTGGATGTGCTGCTGCGGCTCGCGGATCGCAGTGACGTGTTGATCGAGGGTTTTCGACCCGGGGTGGCGGAGCGACTGGGGTTCGGGCCCGACGTGTGCCGCGGGCGCAACGCACGTCTCGTGTACGGACGCATGACCGGCTGGGGGCAGGACGGTCCGCTGGCGCAAGCGGCGGGGCACGACATCAACTATCTCGCGATCAGCGGGCTTCTGCACCAGATCGGCCGGCGGGGCGGCCCCCCCGTGCCGCCGCTCAACGCGCTGGGCGATCTCGGCGGCGGAGGTCTCCTGCTCGCCTTCGGTGTGCTGTGCGCGCTGCATGAACGACACCGCTCGGGACAGGGCCAGGTCGTCGACGCGGCGATCATCGACGGTGCGGTCTCCTTTCTCTCGGTCTGCCTCGGTCTCGGCTCGAGCGGGCTCTGGCGCGACGCACCGGGCGAAAATTTTCTGACAGGCGCGGCGCACTACTACGACACCTATCGGACCCGCGACGGAAAGTGGATCGCGGTGGGCGCCATCGAGCCGCAGTTTCACGCGCTGCTGCTCGAAAAGCTCGGGCTCGACCCCGCGGAGTTTGCGGCGGGCGTCGGGTTCAGCGGGCGGCCGTACGACGAGCTCGTGAACGAGATCTGGCCGCCGTTGAAGGCGAGACTCGCGGATGCCATCCGCAGGCACACCCGCGACGAGCTGCAATCGATGTTCGAGGGAACCGATGCCTGCGTTACCCCGGTGCTCAACATCCACGAGGCGGCCGCGCACCCGCACCTGCGAGCGCGACGCGGCTTCGTCGATGTCGATGGTCACCTGCAGAACGCGCCGGCGCCGCGGTTCAGTCGCACCCCGCTGCCCTCGCCGCGCTCGGCGGGTACCACGGCGCCGGATGGCGCGGCCGTGCTCCTCGAGGCCGGGATCGGCGCGGCGGAAATCGCGGAGCTGCGGCGCTGTGGTGCGCTCGGCTGAGCTCCGCTCCGACGGCGGATAGTCGATGGCCATTATGCTTGCTAGTTGACAACAAGTGTTTTAGGATCGATGCAGATCGCCGGTTCCCGCCGGCGTATGCTTCAGGCGCTGACACTCGGGGGAGACGACCATGCGTGCCGGATTGCTGATGGTCTTTCAGAACTTCATGGACTCCATCACGGACCGTGAGGCCTACGAACGGGACGTCTATCTCGCGGGCCTCGCTGAGCCGCTCGGCTTCGACACGCTGAGCGGCGTCGAGCATCACTTCTTCAACTACGCGATGGCGCCGGACAACACACAGTTCCTGAGCTACATGGCGGCGGTCACTAACCGCATCAAGTTGCTCACCGGAGCGGTGATCCTTCCCTGGAACAACCCGCTGCGGGTCGTCGAGAAGATGATCCTGCTCGATCACCTGAGCAAAGGACGCGCCGTGTTCGGCATCGGCCGCGGGCTCGCCAAGCGCGAGTACGACAGGTTCGGCATCGACATGAACGAGGCCCGCGACCGCTTCGACGAAGCCGCGGAGATGATCATGCGCGGGCTCGAGACCGGCATCGTCGAAGGCGAGGGCAAGTTCTACAAGCAGATGCGCACCGAAGTGCGGCCCAAGCCCTATGCCAGCTTCAAGGATCGCTTCTACTGCGTGGCGATGTCCTCGGATTCGGTTCCGGTGTGCGCGAAGCTCGGCGCGACGATGATGAGCTTCGCCCAGAAGCCGTGGGAGCAGATGGCGGGGCATTTCAACACCTACCGGAGTCTCTTCGAGCAGCAGCAGCACCGTCCGGCGCCGCCGCCGGTCTGCGTGGACTTTCTCTGCTGCAGCGCGAGTGCCGAGAAGGCCGAGAAGCTCGCCCGCGAGCACATGTCGAACTACTACATGACCGTCATGCAGCACTACGACATGGCGGGTGATCACTTCAAGAAGATGAAGGGCTACGGCGACTACGCCACCAACGCCGCGCTTCTCAAGGACATAGGGTTGCAGGACGCGGCGAACGGGTTCACCGACATCAACACCTGGGGCACGCCGAAGCAGATCCTGGAGAAACTCGACAAGCGCCGGCAATCGCTGGGCGACTTCGATCTCACCGTGCAGGTGAGCTACGGCGGTCTGACGCTCGAGAACGCCGAGGCGAGCATGCGGCTGTTCGCCAAGGAAGTGCTGCCCGAGTTCCAGTCCTGGAAGCCGGAGGTGAAGGCCGCGTAGATCCGCTTATCGAAGCTGGATCCGGCCTTCGGCATAGAGCCGCCGCAGCTCCTTCTTGTCGATCTTGCCGACGCTCGTCTTCGGCAGCTCGGCGACGTACGCCCAGTACTCGGGTATCCAGAAGCGCGCCACACGGTCCTGGAGGAACTCGCGAAGGTCGGCCGGCGAGGGCGCGTCCGTCGCCGTGACGACCAGCGCGAGCGGCCGCTCCTCCCAGCGCGGGTCGGGGATTCCGATCACAGCCACTTCGATTACCGCGGGATGCGCGGCGAGGTGGTTCTCGAGGTCGACCGACGAAACCCACTCGCCGCCGGACTTGATCACGTCCTTCGCGCGATCGGTGATCTGCACGTAGCCGCGGGCATCGATCGTCCCCACGTCGCCGGTGCGCAACCACCCGTCCGCGGTAAACGATGCCGGCGAAGCTTCGCGATGGTAGCTCCCCGTGACCCACGGACCGCGGAGTTGCAGCTCCCCGACCGTTACACCGTCCTCCGGAATCCGGCTGCCCCGATCGTCGACCAGCCGGACCTCCATGCCCGGCACCGGCCGACCACTTTTCGCGCGCCAGCCGGCCTCGTCCTCTCGGGGCACGTCGCGCGGCGGAATCGAGAGACAGCATATCGGGCTCGTCTCCGTCATCCCCCAGCCCTGCAGCACCGGCACGCCCCAGCGCGCCCGCACCTTGTCGATCAACGCCGGCGAGACTGCCGAGCCGCCCGACACGATCACGCGAAAGCTCGACATGTCGAGGGGGGCGGACTGATCGGCCTGCAGCAGGTCGTTGATCAACGTAGGCACCATTGCCGTGAACGTCGGGCGGCCCAGCTCGATCATCGCGCGGATCTGGCCCGGCTTGAGGTTCGGCCCGGGCAGCAGCAGGTCCGCGCCTGCGAACCAGCAGGAGAACGGCAGGCCCCAGGCGTTTGCATGGAACATCGACGGCAACAGCAGCACGCGATCGGACTGCGAGATCGCGAACGTGTCGGCGCCCAGCGTCGCGAGGGTGTGAAGGAAGATCGTGCGGTGGCTGTAGACCACTCCCTTAGGCTCGCCGGTGGTTCCGGTCGTGTAGCACACGACAGCCGCGGACCATTCATCGAGCTCCGGCCAGGGGTACGCACCGCGATGCGCGGCCAGGAGCGACTCGTAGCCGTGGATCTCGGCGCGGAGCCCCGAAACCTGCGGGACATGGCCCACGATCACGACGTGCCGAAGGCCCGCGACCCCGCGCGCGGCGGCCTCGATCTGTGGCCAGAGCACGGCGTCCACGATCAGCACGCGGTCATCGGCGTGCGCCATGATCTGGCCGACCTGCTCGGGGAAGAGTCGCACGTTGAGCGTGTGCAGCACGGCGCCCATCGCCGGCACCGCGAGATAGGCGTCGAGATGTGCCTGGTGATTCCAGCAATAGGTTGCGACTCTGTCACCGGTGCGCACGCCCAGCGCTTCGAGCGCGCGGGCCAGCGATTCGGCCCGGGTGGCGACCTGCTCGAAGCTCGCGCGGCAAAAGCGGCCATCGTCGAAGGAGGCCACCGAGCTCGCACCGTGCAGACGCTGGCCGTGACGCAGGATCATCTGCGTCGACAGCGGCAGCGGCATCATCGTGGCCTTCATGCGAGCCCGGCGAGCAAGGCCGCTTCCGTGAGGAGCTTCGGCACGTTTTCCCCGAGATCGCGGGCGTAGGCGTCCCCGACGCGGCCGCGACAGTAGAGCACGTATGCGCCCTCGACGATCACCGCCAGTCGCCAGCAGGCAAACACGAGATAGAAGCGCAGATCATCGATCGGGATACCCGTGCGGTCCGACCATCGCGCAGCGAGCGTCTCGCGCATCACGACCCCCGGCGCGCGCGTAACCGCCTGGACGAAAGCAAAGCCCGGAGGGTCCACCGGGCGCGGACCCCAGAATGCCAGCATCAGGCCGAGGTCGGCGAGCGGATCCCCGATCGTCGAAAGCTCCCAGTCGATCACCGCAGCGAGACGCGGTGTATCCGGGCGGAACAGCGTGTTGTCGAGGTGGTAGTCGCCGTGAACAACGCGCGCCGGCGGCGTACGGGGCAGGTTAGCGAGCAGCCATCGCCCCACCGCGCCGATGAGCGGCAGCTCGCGCACGGCGTCGGTGGCGCGCGTGTCGAGCCAGCGCTCGACCTGCGAGCGTACGTAGCTCCCTGCGGTCGCCGGCCGGCTGAGCCCCAGCGCGGCCCAATCCGCCGTGTGTATCTGCGCGAGCGCATCCACCAGTTCCTCGCCGAGCCGCGCGAGCGTCGCCGCGTCGGTGGGGTACGCGGGCGGCAGCGTCGTCGTGATCGAGACCCCGTCGATATGCTCGGTGACGATGAAGGGCTGCCCCATCACCGTCGCGTCGTCGCAGAACGCGACTACGCGCGGCACCGGAGCGTGCCCGGCAAGCGCGGTGAGGATCCGGTGCTCGC
>Ga0209974_10000589_pt1 | contig 12187 bp, 9 predicted proteins | sample InoplaM3SPM_FD_187592 | JGI IMG/M metagenome (GOLD analysis project Ga0209974, IMG submission 187592) | Arabidopsis thaliana rhizosphere microbial communities from the Joint Genome Institute, USA, that affect carbon cycling - Inoculated... | ecosystem: Host-associated > Plants > Roots >...
TGCTCGAAGACGCCCGCCGCGCCGAGGGTCGCGAGCGTGAACCTTCCCGTCGGAGACCCCGGTCGCCGCGTCCGGCGGAAGCGCGGCAGGAGAGCCACCAGGGAGGCGATCGCGACGAGCAGGGTGAGGAACCCGGCACTCCAGAGGGGCCGCACGTGCAGGGCGGCCCCCGTCTGGCTGGCGACGGCAAACAGACAGAGACCGAAGAGCGGGGCGGCGAGCGGGACCGGACGGACGGCGGTGAGCCGGGCCGGCAGGGCCCCGAGGACGCCGAGCCACAGGAGGAAAAGGACCGAGCGCAGCAGGATTTCGGCGCCGATCCGCCACGCCGGTCTCTCGGGAGCGGAAGCGATCGCCCGAACCTCGATCTTCTTCCGTCCGCACGAAACCGTCTTGCCGGCGTGAGAAGTGGCGAAAATCTCGACCGAGTGAGTTCCGGAGGGAACGTCCTCGAGCGACACCGTCGCGGACCATCCGGACCAGGCGAAGTCGGGTCTCGCGAAGTGAGACATCACGTCGGAGCGCCAGTCGCCCCAGGTCGTCTCGCCGGGACGTGTGCCGTCCAGTACGGCGTCGATCTTCTTCACCGGAGCGTCCTCGGACGTATCGGCCGCCCAGCCGTTGACGACGACGTAGCCTCCGGTCGTGAACAGGCCCTGGAGGCGATCCACGACGCAGCGGAATTCCGGCTCGTCGGCGCGCGCGGGGGTGATCCCGGCGAGAAAGAAGATCAGGGAGAGAAACGCGGCTCGAGCAGGACCAGATGCGGGACGCACTGCGGCCGGCCGGGCGCGTCTCTGCGGCGTCAGACGCTCAGCGCGTCGACACGGTCGACGATCTTTTTCGCGGCGTGGTCCCACGTCCACTTCGCCGCCATTTCCCGCGCCGCCGCTTCACCGCGGAGCCGCGCTTCGTCCCGGTGGTCGTAGACGTGGCGCAGCAGATGGCGGAGGTGCTCCGGATCCGGATCCGCCCAGCGGAAACCGTCGTAATAGGGGCACTTGGCGACGGCCGGGATCGTGTGGCGAACGCGGAGCGGGTACGCGATCCCCTCGTGGACGAATTCGGTGTGCGCGCCCCAGTCGGTCGCGATCGAAGGCAAGCCGCACGCCATGGCTTCCATGAGAGGCATATCCCAGCCTTCGCCCCTGCCGGCCGAGATGTAGCAGTCGGCCGACCGGTAAAAGGAGGCGAGCTGATAGTACGGAAACTCGCGGTTGAAGATGAACGAGATCTTCCCCCCGCTTTCCTTGAGTCCGAGCTGTCGGATCTCGTTCCGGACCCGCACTCCCGGATCCTTGTTGATGATCTTGCAGAGGAGACGGACCGGCTCACGCGCGGAAAAGACGTCGTTGAACGCCTTCAAGAGAAGCCACGGCTCCTTGCGCTCGCCCCACTCGAAGTTCGAGAGAAAGACGAACTCGCCGAGCGGGTTCGGGTAGCCCCGTATCCCCGGGTGAAAGTAGTTCGGATCGACTCCCAGCGGGATGCGGTGGATCGGCCGCTTCAGTCCCGACGCAAGAAATCCCTGCCGGTTGAACTCGGTGGGCACCCACACCTCGTCCATCTCGTTGGCCTGGCGGACCCAGTCCTTCGGGAATCCGTCGACCTCGAGCATCGTGAAGCCGACCTTGCGGGAGCCGCGGTTCCGCTGAAAGACGTCACCCTGCCCGTACACGACGCCGACCCGCGACGGCGAGGGCGCCTGGCGCATACGGATGACGTTCATGAGGTAGTCGCCGTTCGCGTCGGGCTCGACGACCGGAAAAGGCGTACCCGGACCGTAGACGTAGTCGTACGCGACCCGCACTCCGGCCCGGTCGAGCGCGCGCAGGATCTCGCGGCAGCTCATCGCGTATCCCGTGGGAAAATTCATGATCGACTGCCAGAGCAGATCTCGCGTGTAGCGCGCCTCGAGCGACTTCTTCCACTTCTTCTGGAAGACTTCCCGGCTGCCCTGGAAGATCCGCTCGAATTCCTGCGGGTCGCCGTCGGTCGAGCCGTGCTCCCGGTGCACCAGGGTCACACTGCCGCACACGACCGTCCGGAATCCCGCCTCGCGAGCGCTCAGGCAGTAATCCGTGTCCTCGAAGTACGACTGGTAGTCCTCCGACAGACCGCCGATCGCGTCGAGGACCTCCCGCTTGACGTAGGCGCACGCGAAGACGATCCCCTCCACGTCCCGGTCGGAAGCGAACTGCCCGATGTCTTTTTCGAGTGAGCCGATCTGCTGTCCCCACATGGTTTCCGGGAGGATGAAAGTGCCCGCGTGAAGCAACCGGCCGTCCGGGAACACGAGACGGCAGCCGATGATGCCGATCTTCGGATCGGACCCCGCACACGCCCGCAGCCTCTGGAGCCAGTCCTTCTGGGGAAACTCGACGTCGTTGTTCAGAAGCACCACGTCGGTCGCCGGGTCCGCCGCGGCGATTCCGACGTTGTTTCCGCGTACGAAACCGAGGTTCGTGTCGTTCCGGATGACCCGGATCCAGTCGTAGTCCCGGAGCGCCTCGGGAGTCTCGTCCGTCGAGCCGTTGTCGACGACGAGGACCTCCGCGCCCGAGAGGTCCGTTTCTGCGAGCGAATCCAGACACCGCTTCGTCAGGTCCCAGCGGTTCCACGCGAGCACGATGAGTGTCGCGTGGGCGGTCATTCGTCTGCCGAGAGGTGGAGCGGTGTCAGCGAGCGCCAGAGCTCCGCCATCGTGGGCTCGACCTCCCCCGCCGAGAGCTCGGTCGTTTCTCCCCACCCCCGGAGGCCCATTCCCGCGCGGGGAATCGGCGGCATCCCGAGCGCCGCACGGCAGAGCTTGACGAGATCTTCGTCGCGCGCGTCGCGCGCCCACGCGCGGATCCAGGCCGAGCGCTCCGCGAGCTTGCTCTCGAGGGCCGCGACCCGCGCTTCGAGCCGAGCGATCGTGTACGCCGCCGCGTCCGCTTTCTCTACCATCTCCGACCGATGAGCTGCCGGAGGAACTGGACCAATCGCCAGGCAGCGGAGCGCTCGACCGCGCGGTGGTACGTCGCGTAGCGCTCGAGCTGCTGCCGCAGCTCCTGCTCGGTGCGGGCGGACTGCTCGAGCGCTTCCTGGAGCTCGAGCGTGGTCTCGAGCAGGCGGCGCTCGCGCGAGTGGCTCTCCTTCAGGCGGAGCTGCAGATCCGCGACCTCCGCCTCCGCTTCGCCGAGCCGCCGCGCGTCCGCGAGCGGAGAGTCCTCGCCGGAGACGGGATCGCGGTCCCGCGAGAGGACGGCCGGGCGCGGGGCCGCCGTGCCCGATGGCCTTGCGGTCGCCACGCGGGTCTCGACGGACCGTCCCGCGGGAGTGTCTACGGGAGCCGGAATTCGACTTTTCCCATCGCGAGCGGGGCGGACACCCCCCTGCTCCACGCGTAGGCGCTCACCCGGTACGGGCCGGGTTTCAGGCGGCTCAAGTCCACTTTCGCGGTCCAGCCCGACTTCAACAAATCCTGGCGGCGGAACGTCTGCGCGACGTCCGCACGAGCCATGCCGAGCTGCGCGACCCCGACGGGCTTGTCGTTCAGTCGAATGTCCACCTTCTGGACGGACCCGGTTTTCAGGTCGGCAGCCCAGCCCATGACTTCGAGAACCTTACCGCCCTGGACCCGCCGCACCACGTCGACGTTGCCGCGGATCGTCGTCGCGGAAGGCGCCGGCTTCGGCGACGCACCGGCGGCAGCCGGCCCGACCGCGCAGCTAACGAGTCCGAGCAGGAACACCACCGAACTTCGGAGACGTCCGTTCATCGATTTCCTTTCGCCGGTCTGAGTGGAGTGAACGCTATCAATTCTGGTCGGGCTCCTCAATCCCGGAAGACCGAAAAGAGCCGTCGCAGCGGCGCCGTCCAGCGCCAGCTTCGCGAGGCCCGGACCTCCCCGAGCGCTCGCTCGAGAGCGGCGTTGTCTCGCCCGAGGCCTTCGACTCGCGAGATGAGCTCGGCGGCCTGGCGCTGCGCTTCGTCCAGACCGGCTTCCAGGTGCCCGATGTGCCGCTCCCGGTCGGCGCGCAGCTCTCCGATGGACGTGAGCTGGCGGTCCTTGTCCGCGATGTTCGTGGCCAGGGTCTCGCGATCCTTTTCGAGTCCCGCCGCGTGCCGCTCGAGCTGCGCGACCGTGGTCTCCAGGTTCGCGGCGTGCCGTTCCCGATCTCCCAGGCGCGCGGCCAGCCGGTCGCGCTCCTTCTCCAGAGCGTCGGCGTGGCGCTGGAGATGCCCCAGCGTGCTCTCGAGATTCGCCGCATGCCGCTCCCGATCCGTGACGCGAGCCGCGAGCCCGTCGCGATCCTCTTCGAGCGCTGATGCGTGGCGTTCGAGGTGAGCCTTCGTCGTCTCGAGGTTCGCGGCGTGACGCTCGCGGTCGACGAGGCGCTCGACGAGCTTCCTTCGATCCTCCTCGACGTTTGCGGCGTGCTTCTCGGCTTCGTGGTGCATGGCCCGTGAGGCGCCGAGCTCCAGCCGGAGTGTTTCCGCGGTGGCGGCGAGATCCCGCGCCGTACGCCTGGGTTCGCTGTCCAGCATCAGGTCGAGCCGAACGCGATCCGGGTCGTACCGATTGAGCTTCGACGGGTCTCCCACGAACGAATGCCCCTCGCCGATCGCGTCGTACTGGACGTGCCACCCCTTCGCCCGCTCCTTGTCGACGAAACGCTTCTTGCGCTCGTCGAAGACCTTCCGCAGCCCGTGCTCCTGGCTGCGGATCGGGTAGTGCCGCATCAGGAACTGGATGGGGAAGATCCGGCGGCCCGGGAACCGCGCCTCGTGTCCGCCCGACGCGGCGAGCGAGACGGGCGTCTTCTGCGCCTTCCAGCACTTGCGCTGGAGCGTGTCGTGGACGACGGGATCTTCCCAGTGCGTGAAGTGCTCGCGCGGGTCGGCGCCCGGCGGAAATCCGTTCTCGAGCGGCGGGAAGTTCAGGACCCGGAAGTCGATGCAGTTGTAGCCGAGCCGATCGACCCACTGGATCGCGTCGCGGAGCTTCATCCCGGGCCAGGGAGCCTCCCGGAACTCGTCGGCGTCGTGGTGGATGAACCAGTCCGCGGAAAGCTCCTTCGCCAAAGCCTCCTTGCGTTTGAGGATCGCCTCCCAGTCGAAGGGGGGCGGGCCGTCGCCGGCCGACGCTTCCGCCGGGAACTGCTCGATCCCGAGAAGGCCCTTACGCAGCCAGCGCTTCGCCGCGTCGGCAGTGCCGTCGGTCGATCGGTTGTCGATCAGGTAGACGTCGACGCCATTTTCGACGAGATGTCCGATCACGGGTGAGATGACGTCCGCCTCGTTGAAGGCGGAGATGATGGCGACGACGCGGAAATCAGCCATCGAGGAGCGCGTTCAACCGCGCTTCGAGCTCTCTCCCGTTCCAGTCCCCGACCTCGACGCGCGGCAGGGCGTACGGATCCGAGCGGGCCGTCACCGTCCCGCTTCCGAGAGCGCACGCCACATCGATCCCCACGTCGCGAAGTATAGCCACCGTTTCGCGGTCGAAAGGCCCCCCGAACGGATAGGCGAACGACCGGACGGCCGCGCCGGTCGTCCGACGGAGCTGTTCCACGTTCGTCGCGATCTCCGACTTCTGATCCTCCGCCGAGAGGTCCCCGAGGACCCGGTGGCTCCAGCCGTGCGCCCCGACTTCCGCGAGCGGTTCGGCGGCGAGCGCCGCCAGCTCCGCCGGAGTCAGCCGGGGGGGCCGGTCACCGGGCGGCGGCGCGAGATCCTCGAGCACGCGCCGCCGCTCCTCGGGCCCCGCTCGCATGAGCCGGGCGTGGAGCTCGCGAGCCGCCTCCCCGTCGAGCCCCAATCCTTCCATGGCCGCGTCGAGCGCCTCCCACCAGAACGTCCCGTCGAACCCCGCTCCGTCGCCGCTGATGAAGAACGTGGCGGGGATCCGCCCGGTCGCGAGCGCCGGCAACGCCGCCGTGAGGTTGTCGCGGTAGCCGTCGTCGAACGTCACCGCCACGCCGCGGTCGCGAACGTGGCCGTCCCGCACCCCCTCCGCGAGCTCGCGCAGCGGCAGGGGATGAAACCGGCGCGACAGGACCTCGACGTGCTCCCGGAAGTTCTCGGGCGACACGCACAGGTTCCAGCGGTCGCGCCCGGTGTCGGCGACCCGGTGGTAGAGGAGCACGAGACCCCTGCCGCCGGCTCGCTTGACCGCGCGCACGCAGACGAGCAGCGGAAAATAGGGATCGGAGCGCTCGAGCTCCCCCGGGCTCAGGTCTTCGGCGGACGCTCCCATGAGGAACCCGCAGCACGAGAGCACGTTGCCGTGCGCCTCGACCTCGACCTCGCCGTCCGGGAACGCGCGCTCGAACAGCCGCCGCGCGGAGGCGGGCGTGAAGCGCCAGTAGTCGCCGGAGAGGCCCGACTCGTAATCGAGCCGGCTCACGCAGGGCAGCGTGGCGAGGAGCACGCCGCCGGGCTTGAGCGACCGGGCGGCATTCTCGAGCACCGCCGGCACGTCGTAAATGATGTGGATCGTCTGGGTCAGGACGAAGCAGTCGAACGCGTCGGGAGGGAGAGCGTCCTTCGCCGCGAGGTCCGCCACGAGCGTCGCGGCGGCGTTGTCGGCCGCGATGTCGACGACGTCGGCGCGCTCGACGGCGCTGCCGAAGGCGTGGGTGTAAGTCGAGTCCTTGACCTCCAGCACCCGCCCGCGGATGTCCGCCCGGCGCCGCCCCAGGAATCTCTCGATGTACCACCGGTCGATGGGTTGACCCCGATCCACGCCCCAGACCCGGCTGACCGGTTCCAGCCGGCGCAGCCCGCCCCAGTCGATCGCGCCGCCCGCCGCGCCGGCGGACGGAGTGTTGTACGGGTCCCACGCGAACGCCTGAAGGTTGCGGCGCCCGAGCTCGTGCCCGAGCACCGCTTCTTTCCAGTGGCGCTCGAAGAGCGCGCGGTGCCGGTCGAACACGGGAGCCACGCGGCGAGACATCGAGGAATCGTCGGAGCCGGGGGGCCGCCGCCGGACGTGGAAGTCGACCGGGGGGCCGTCCCCCAGAGCGCCCCGGTTCCCGGCGGCGAGCCGGATGGCGAGGTCCCAGTCGGCGTGCTCCACCGCGGACAGCGTCGCGTCGTAGCCGCCGGCCGACTCGAAGGCCTCGCGCCGGACGAACGGGAAGACGGCGCGGGAGCACGCGAGGATGCCGGGCAGGTCGGCCGCGGCGGGACGCCAGACGAATCCGGTCCGATCCGCGTCGCGTGCGCCGAAGAGGACGAACGCGACGGAGGGGTCCCCGTCGAGGATTTCCCGTGCCCGCGGAAGGCACCCCTCCGGAAGCGTCTCGTCCGCTCCCATCGCGTAGAGGTATGGCGCGCGAGACGACTCGAGGGCGGCCGCGCGGGCGGCCGGCAGGCTCCCCTCCTCGCGGCGCAGGACCGGGAATCCCGCGGAGCGATAACCGTCGAGGACCTGCGCGGTGATGGGGTCGGTCGATCCCGCGTCCACGATCACGATCTCGTCCTGCGCGCTCATCTGGCGGCTGGCGCTCTCGACGGCCGAAGACACCTCCATGGCCTGATCGCGGCAGGTGACGACCACCGAGATGCCGGGCTCCCTCGATCGCAGGGTCGTCCGGAACCGGCTCGCCGCCTGCCGCAGCGGGCGGGACGCCTTCCAGTTCGTCGACTCGAGCACCCCGGAGAGCGTCTTCTCGAGGAAAGCGATCCGGAGGGTCTGCTCGCCGTCGGAAGGGGCGGGAGGCTCCCGGCGGTACGCCTCCATTTCGGCGGTCCGCCGCTCGATCACGTCGAGGACGCCTTGCAGGTGCTGCCGGTACGCCGCCCCGTGCTTCTCGACCAGGTACTCCATGAGCGCGGCGTGATTGGCGGGAGCGGTGCAGTCGTCGGTCATGGACCCGGCGCGCACGCGGTACCGGAAGAGGTACTCCGGCACGATCCGCCCGCGGAGCCCGCGCTCGACCATCCCGATCGCGAGGTCCCAGTCCTCGTACCCGGCGGCCGGCATCGCCTGGTCGTAGCCGCCGGCCGCGAGGATCGCCTCTCTTCGCATGAGGGCGGCGCTGCACACGGTGTCTTCGGCGAGCAGGTGCGGGAAGTCGCACGTGGTCGGGTTCCAGAGGAAGCTCGAGTCGCCGAAGGCCGTCAGCCAGCAGGAGGCGAACGCCGCCGACGGGTCCGAGTCGAGCAGCGCCACGGTCCGTTCCAGGAACGCCGGTTCGAACAGGTCGTCCGCGTCGAGGCACGTCACGTACTTCCCGGCTGCTTCCTGGATCCCGAGGTTGCGCGTCCGCGCGAGACCCTGGTTTTCCGTCCGGAGGATCCGGGTCTTCGGCCGGACGTACGACGTGAAGAGATTTCGAGTGACCGGATCGGTCGAGCCGTCGTCGATCAGGATGATCTCGAAATCCCCGTACGTCTGATCGAGGACGCTCTGGACGGCCTCGTTCACGTACGCGCCGAGGTTGTAGCAGGGAATGACGACCGAGACCGTCGGCTGCGAACCCGTCCGCTCCGATTCGCCGCCTCCGCCGGACTGCATCGGCGGATATTATCGGCCGACGGGATGAGCCGAGACCGAACGGGCTCGACGGCCCTCTCCGGAGGGGCGGATCTGGGTCCACTCGATCGATGGATCCGCGAGGAGCTTCCCGACGCCGGGAGCTTCAAGGGCGTCGGCTACCTGAACGAGTACGTCAAGGTTCTCGGGCCGCGCCTGCCGCGAATGTCGTTCGTCGTCGAGCTCGGAGTCGCCGAAGGCGCGTCGCTGCTGGCGTGGGCGCGGCTCTGTCCCCGGGCGCGCTGCCTCGGGATCGACCGCAATCCTTCGCCAACGTTCACCTCGACACTCGAGAGACTGGACCTCGCCGACCGGGTGTCGGTCCTCGAGTGCGACCACAACGACGTCGATACGATCGACGCCGCGATCGAGGGGGCGCCGGACCTGATCGTTGACGACGGATCGCATCTCCTCGAGCCCGCCCGGCGCTGCTTCTTCCGGCTGTTCGAACGGCTCTCCCCCGGCGGCTGGTATTGCCTGGAGGACTGGGGAGCGGGCTACTGGGAGAGCTACGGCGGGCCCCAGGCCGGCGTGCACCGATTGCTCTACGAGGTGCTGGACGAGATCGCGATGCCCGACCGCGTCAAGCCGGAGGCCGGACGTTACCGCCAGCTCGGATCTCCGATGCCGATCTCGGATTTCCGCGTCTCGACCGTCGAGCCGATCGCCTTCATCCAACGGTCTTGAACGCCGGCACGCGTCGGTCGACCGCGTCGGACGGCGTGTTTCTCGTCCTGATCGCCCTGCTGCAGGTCGCCCCGTTCCTCCCGGGCCTCGGCTTCTACAGCGACGACTGGGCCTTTCTCGCCATCTCCGCGAATGCGGCCGAGCAGACCGTGGCCGGGGCATACGAGGCGCTCCTTCCGTACGATCGGATGCGGCCGGTCGCCTGGCTCTATCGGGCGGCGCTCTATCGCGCGTTCGGCCTCGACCCCGTTCCCTACCACGTCGTCAACACGCTCGTGCTCGTCTCGGGAGTGCTGCTCTTCCACCTCGTGCTGCGGGAGGTCGGCACGCCGCGGCTCTACGCGGTGGCGGTCCCGGCCTTCTGGGCGATCGCTCCTCACTACACGGCCCTGCGGTTCTGGTACGGCGGCGGCTTCAACGCGAGCCTGGCGATCGCGCTCTACCTTCTCTCCCTCTACGCCGACCTGAAGGGGATGCGCTCCGCGGGCGCCGGGCGGCTCGCCTGGGCCGCCGTCAGCCTTTTCTCCCTCGTAACGAGCGTCCTCGCCTACGAGATCGCGATTCCCCTGTTCCTGTTCAACGCCATCCTGGTCTGGCGCCGGACGCAATCCGCCGCCCGGATTCCCTGGGCAAACCTGGCGGCGCTCGGCCTCCTCGTGGCCTACAAGCTCGCGACGAGCGAGCGCTTCGGAACGGGCGGCGACGTGCCGGGGTTCGCGGCCGGACTCCTCCGCACCCTGGTCGCCGGCGACTACCCACCCGGGACGTCGGGCTTGAACCTCCGCGCAGCGCTCGACGTCAACTTCGGCGACTACGGGTTGCTGCTTCCCTTCACGGCGGCTCGCCTCGCCCTCGAGTTCCGCTCGATCGCCGCCGTCGGAGCTTCGGCGGCGTGCGGGCTCGTGACGTTCCTTTACCTGATCCGCGTCTCCCGCGCGGGCGACGAGGCGTCGTCCGCGCGACGAACGGCGACGCGTCTCTTCGGCGCCGGGCTCGTCGTCTTCGCGCTCGGTTACAGCATCTTCCTCACGAACCGGAACATCCAGCTGACGCCGACCGGCGTCGGAACGCGGACGGCCGCGGCCTCCTCGCTCGGCGCCGCAATGGCAATCGTCGGTGCTCTTGCGTGGGCGGGCGGATTCTTCCGGCGCGAGACCGTCGCGCGAAATCTGTTCGCCGCGCTGCTCGCCGCGTGGGTGGCGGCGGGGGCCCTGGTCACCGGGACGCTCGCGACTTTCTGGACGCGGGCGTGGCGGCAGGAGCGCCTCGTCCTGGACGACGTTCGCGCGAGGTTTCCGACGATTCCGCGGGGAAGCACCCTCCTTCTCGACGGGGTGTGCCGCTACGCGGGACCCGCGCCGGTCTTCGAGGCCAACTGGGACCTCGCCGGCGCGCTCCAGCTCCTCTACCGGGATCCCACGATCAAGGCCGACGTCGTCAACCCGACCCTGGAGGTCCGCGAGGACGGAATCCACACCTTCGAGTACGACGTCGCGAGCCGATACCCGTACGGCCCGGACGTCTTCGTGTATCACTTCGGCCGGCGCGAGGTCCGGAGCCTCCCGGACGCGGGTGCCGCGAGAAGCTATTTCGCGGAGGTGAATCCGGACCGGAACGGAGGCTGTCCGCCGGGCTGGGGCGGCTGGGGGGAGGTGCTCTTCTGACCGTTTACGACGAGCGGTTCTTCGAGGAGCTGCGGGAGGGCGCGCGAAAATCGGCACGGGTGATCGTGCCGCTCGTCGTCGAACGGCTGCGCCCCCGGAGCGTCGTCGACGTCGGCTGCGGGCTCGGTACGTGGCTTTCCGTGTTCCTCGAGAACGGGGTCGCCGACGTCACCGGCGTCGACGGGGACTACGTCGACGCGTCGCGCCTCGAGATCCCCGCCGAACGTTTCGTGGCGCACGATCTCTCGACGCCTCTTTCGCTCGACCGGCGCTTCGATCTCGCCGTCTCGCTCGAAGTGGCGGAGCATCTGCCGGCCGATCGGGCGGCGGTCTTCGTCGGTTCGTTGACTGCTCTCGCGCCCTTCGTCCTCTTCTCAGCGGCAATCCCGTTCCAGGGCGGCACCAACCACGTCAACGAGCAGTGGCCCGAATACTGGGCGGCTCTCTTCGAACATCGCGGATTCGCTGCCGTCGACTGCGTCCGGCGCGAGGTATGGAGCGACGAGAACGTCGAGTGGTGGTACGCCCAGAACACGCTCCTCTTCGTCGAAGAGGGACGCCTCGCCTCTCCGCGCGACGGAGGACCCTTCGAGAGGACCCCGATGTCGCAGCTCGCACTCGTGCACCCCCGCCAGTACCTGTGGCAGGTGGAGACCGCCCGGGAAAAGGCTCAGGGTCCGGGAGACGCTGGGCCCGGCGCGACCAGCCAGACCGATCCGTCGTAGCCCGCGTAGATCCTTCGACTCCGTCCCTCCCCGGCGAGCCAGCGGACGAGCGCCGCATGACGCGGCTCGTCGATGACGACGACCGCGACGGGCCGCCCGAGCGCGAGGATCCTGGCGACCGAACGCGCGCGGGCAAAGTCGTCTTCGCCGTCGAAGAGCGCGGCGACAGATGCCCGCCGACCCGCGAGGACGGCCATGTCGTATCCCTTCACGATCTTCAGAATGTCCTCGGCCTTTTCGCCGACGCCGGGGTGCGGCCTTTCCTGAGTCGGCGGAACGTAGAGCGGGCGGCGCGTGAGCGTCGGAAAGTGGATCCCCGGGTCCTCGCCGAGCACGACGACCGCGTCCGTCGGCGTTCTCTCTCGAATCGCAGCCGTCAGCCGGGCGAAACGCTCTTCGGCGGCGAGTCGGAGGTTGAACCCGTCGGCGACGACGGGCGGTCCGTCGAGGCCCTCGAGCGGCCAGCCCTGTGAGAACCTGGTCGCCAGGGGGAGCGCGAGGAGCGCCGTCACAACCACCAAAGAGACGGGCGCGAGCCAGCGCCCCTCGAGACGCCCGAATGCGAGCCCGGCGAACGGCGCCGC
>Ga0209974_10000590_pt1 | contig 12174 bp, 15 predicted proteins | sample InoplaM3SPM_FD_187592 | JGI IMG/M metagenome (GOLD analysis project Ga0209974, IMG submission 187592) | Arabidopsis thaliana rhizosphere microbial communities from the Joint Genome Institute, USA, that affect carbon cycling - Inoculated... | ecosystem: Host-associated > Plants > Roots >...
GAAAATCCAGACAAGTTGTTCATACCAGTTAAGGAAAATGCTGTCTGCAAATACATGAAACAGATAACAATTGAAAAAGTAGTTGACTCACTTGTACATAAACAATATGAAGTCAAGGTTCCAAAACAAATTGCAGATAAGGCCAGAATTGCTATCGAACGTATGTTAAAGATATCATAGTCAAATATTAAATTGATATCTTTGGTAGTAAATCATTGACAGTGATTAGCTAATCATAATTAGTTTAGCCATTAATTAATTCCATTTCCATTGAAAAATCAATCGATTTACTGGAATGGGTTAATGAACCTATTGATATCATGTTTGGTAAAGCATTTGCGTACTCTTTGATATTCGAAAGATTGACACCGCCTGAAATTTCTATCAATATTTTTTTTCGTAAGCCTGCCTCCTTCAAATATGAAATGGCTTTCTGGGCACGTTGAGGAGAAAAGTTATCCAGCATGATGATATCAGCACCGCTATTAATTGCCTCTACCGACGACTTCGTATCAATGACTTCGCATTCTATCGTGATATTTTTGCCCGCCTTTTGTCTGGCCATTGCAATGGCTTCCCCTATGGATTTGGCAACCGCAAGATGATTATCTTTTATTAGTATCATTTCATCAAGTGTATTTCTGTGTGGATATCCACCACCAAGCTGAATTGATTTCTTATCAAAGTATCTCAATCCAGGCGCAGTCTTCCTAGTGCCTGTTATTCTTATATTTTTTGAAACTGCTTTTACGATATTTACATATTTCCTGGTATCAGTTGCAATTCCGCTCATTCGCATCAATAAATTTAAAGCAGTTCTTTCAGCTTTTAGAATAGATCTAGTATTTCCTTTTACAGTCATAACCTTGGTCCCTTTTTTTACTACGACACCATCTTTGACCAGGTTTTTTGAATCACATTTGCAAATATCAAATATTGTTCTGGCTTCTTCGAGTCCTGCAACAACTGCACTTTCAGATTTACAAATAATAAACGCTGAAGATTTTAGGTCCTTATCTACTACATATTCGCTGGTCAGATCGCCTGTGGCAATATCCTCTCTGAGAAATCTAATGAGAGATTCTCGCAAACTAAAATATTGATTTAGATCTTTTGGTTTTTTCTTAAAAGTCAAGTTACTTTTAATGCATATTTATGTGGAGTTGAGATTTGAAGCGTTGATGCAACCAAAGAATTCTTTGAATCAAATATTACTATTGTGCCAGACCAGTCGGATGAAAGTTCGGTCGACTTACAAACAGGACACACCTTTCCAATAGTAATGGCCTTACATTTTTTGCATGCAAGTTCCTTTGCCATTAAGTGGGCACTGTCCCTTTCTTTTCTTTTTGGTTACTTGCGGCTGCGGCAGGGTTTTTGGCTTTCTTTATCTCTTCTTCAATCCATTCAAGAGCTCCAAGGAATGGCTGTCTGCATGTGATTCCTATTTTCCCCATTGCCGAACCTTTTCCCAAACTTATCGCCGTAACTCTTGCTCTCAGTTTTGATCCAATCTTGAGGGATTTGGCTGATTGATTTGCAACTATTACCCCTTGCTTGACATCGCTTTTTAGATAATCATCAGTAATTTGAGAAAGGTGCAATAATGCATCAGTTGGACCTATTCGTACAAACGCACCAAAATCAGTAATTTCAACAATTTCTCCTTCAACAATTTCTTGCATCTTAGGATAAAATGTTAATGCCTTAAATGACACCTTATGAAATGTGGCACCATCACCGGAAACCAATTTCCCGACCTTATTTGCTTTTGCATCGATAATCATGATAACATAACCCAATTCAGGATTTATCATACTCTCGTATTTTTCCTTGAGAATTTCCATTGTGGTCTCATTGAGAGATTTTTTCATCATATTGGGAGGGATTCTTACAACGTCATCCATGTGTATTATCGCAAACATTACTTATTGTCAATTTGTTTAAATTATCAATTTATGAACCTTTTCATTATTTCTTGACTATCTTCCGTGGTGCGTGATATTGTATGATTTAAATATTCTTTGGATGAGTACGATGACATGGTCTCAATAGAGCAAATCATGGCAAAATTACAGACAATCGAAGATCCCGAATTGCATAAAGACATCGTTTCAATGGGCATGATTAAAGACCTTGCAATTAATGATGGAAAAGTTGGCTTTACATTGGAGCTTACTACCCCAGCTTGTCCTTTCAACAGTGAGATAGAAGAGTCCGTTCGTAATTCTATGATGGACCTGGGAATTAAAGATCTGGATCTTAAGGTGACTGCCAGGGTAATGGAAGGACGTTCGATTTCAATGGACGAATTGCTACCTGGTGTAAAAAATATACTTGCAATTGCAAGTGGTAAAGGAGGAGTAGGAAAGACGACAGTATCTGTCAATCTCGCTCTGACATTGGCAAAGACGGGTGCAAAGGTAGGTTTGCTTGATGCTGATATTTATGGTCCAAGCATTCCTTTAATGCTGGGGCTCAAGAATGCACCTGAAGTAATTAATAATAAAATAGAACCAGTTTTGGCTCAAGGAGTTAAAGTTATTTCGATGGGATTCTTTTATGAACAATCACAGCAAGCAGGAATCTATAGAGGTCCTATTGTAGCTGGAATTGTAAAGCAGTTCTTAACTGATGTAAATTGGGGCGAGCTCGACTACCTTATAATTGACTTACCACCCGGTACTGGAGATGCACCTTTAACCTTAGCACAGACAATACCAATAACCGGAATAATCATAGTTACCACTCCACAAGATGTGGCAATGAATGTAGCCGTAAAGGCAGTAGGAATGTTTAACAAATTAAACGTCCCGATCATTGGAGTCATTGAAAATATGAGTTATTTGGAATGTCAACATTGTAATAATAAAATCACTATCTTTGGTACAGGAGGAGGACAGAAAGTTAGCGATCAGTTTAATGTTCCTTTCATTGGAGAAATACCTCTTCATCAACAAATAATGTCAGGAAGTGATAGTGGTAATCCAGTAACTATTTCAGAACCAAATAATACCCAAGCAGTTCTGTTTGACAAAATAGCTCGTACTGTTGCTGGTAGAATCAGTATAATCGCTTCTGAATTGCACGACCAGGAAAAAGCAGAAAACGAACAGTCGAAAGAACAAAGTGTCAATACCACCTGAAGTTCTCGCAGAACTCAAAAAACCATTAGGTAAACTAATTCTGGATAGTGATATCACAGAAAAAAAAATTAAGAAAGAAATTGCGAACATAAAGCACAAAATAATAACAGTAGGTGATCGTTCTACTGAAAGACTTGTTTCCTTAGGTATTTACCCTGACTTGGCTATAGTTGACGGGGTTGAGAGGAGGCAAGAAAAAGAAAAGATTTTGGACAATAGAATCATCGAACTGCGGGCAAAGAATTTTTCTAGAATTTCATGCATTAATCCCGCAGGAACCATTACCAAGGAAGCTTTTGACAAGATACGATTTGCTCTTACTGGTGAAAAAGATGTAATTTTGCAGATTATTGGTGAAGAGGATTTGTTGACACTTCCTGCATGTTATTTTGCACCAAACGACTCTCTAGTATGTTACGGTCAACCTCTAGAAGGTCTTGTTCTGATTAATGTTAATGATCCTATGAAGCGAAAAGCTAAAGAATTAATGAAATCAATAAATAATAAACTGTTTACGGGGTATGATGACGTGGTGGCTGTTTGAAATAAAAGTGATCGAAACCCAAATTTTCTGACCCCGATAAGATCATTTTTGGAATTAATGTTCAAATATGATCCAAAATACTAGCTTATGACAATCATGTTACGCCATGGCTATGCATGACATGAGCATTCGCATTTTGACATTTTCACATCAAATGAGCAGTCATGATCTGAGCCACATGAATCTCCCATTGGCCATTCACCAGGACATTCTGTGTGACGATTCCTCTTACAAAAAAAAGTTAATGTCATTTGAATACTGCATTAATATTGTTTGATTCAATATTTGAATTTTTATGTTCATTGGCATAACATTAACACAAAGTATATTATTTGAATAAATTTTATAATGTAATGCATGAGCAGCAAGGTTGCTATTGTTTGTATTACTAAAAATGGAATCAATATATCAAGAAGAATAAGAGAGAAAATTCCAACTGCATCAATCTATGCGCAATCAAAACACAAAGATTCTTCTGATGGGATTATCTGGTTTGAAAAAAACACAAAAATCATGATTGAGGAGATTTTCAAAGAATATGAGAGCATAATTTGCATTTTTTCATTGGGAGCAGTAATTCGTTTAATATCAAATCTGTTGAAGGATAAAAAAACAGATCCGGCAGTTATCGTTATTGACGATAAAGCAAATTTTGTAATCAGTACCCTCTCCGGACATCTAGGAGGAGCAAATTCATTAACCAAATCAATTGCAGAATTCCTAAATTCTACGCCTGTAATCACTACGGCTGCTGATGTTAATGAAACAATAGCAGTAGACCTTTTGGGCTCCGATTTTAAATGGCGCATTGAAAATTTTGAAAACGTTACTAAGGTTAGTGCTCATATGGTTAATGAAGAAAAAATAGGTGTTTATCAGGATACAGGTGAAACAAGATGGTGGAATAAAGAATTACCAAAAAACGTAACAATATTAGATAACATTGATGAATTAAAATCAGATGATTTCAAAGCCGGCCTAATAATATCTGATAGAATAATTACAGATCCACTCATTCTTAACAAATCCGTAATTTATAGGCCAAGGAGTCTTGTAGTGGGATTGGGTTTTCATTGGGATACGACTTTGAAGGAAATAGAAGATGGTATATCGAAAGTATTAAAGGAAAATAGATTGTCTTTTCTTAGTATTAGAAATCTTTCAACCCTAAATAGAGCTAAATCTCCTGCCTCATTAGCCTCTTTTTCAGATAATCATGGAATTCCTTTAGAGTTGTATGATAAGGAAAAGTTAGACAAGATAATGGTTCCAAATCCTTCAGACGTCGTGAAAAAATATGAAGGAACATCAAGCGTATCAGAAGCGTCATCAATACTTAGCTCAGGTGGGAAACTAATAGTAACAAAACAAAAATTCCCTCCCAATCTTACAGTCGCAGTGTCTAGGATAAATTACTCAAAGGTAGATATTTGACATGAACAAAGCTTTGTTACTAATTGATAGAGGTAGCAGGGAACCAGAGGCAAAAGAAGAGCTTGCCCAACTATGCACAATGATCAGGGATGAAAGTGAATATGCATATGTAGATCATTGCTTTCTTGAAGTTATACCCCCATACATTGAAGAAGGTATCAACAAGTGCATTTCCAATAATGTAGATTCTATTACCGTAATGCCATATTTCTTATATCCTGGGATGAAGTTAAAAGATTCTGTAAAAAAAACTGCAAGAATCTGCTACGATAGAAAGATAAAGGTAGTAATTACAAAACCGCTGAGCTATCATAGTACACTTGAGTCGCTCATTAGAGATAGAATTCGTTTAGCAAGGGAAAAACATAATGTGTTATTGTCAAATGACAAATGTGACATACTGGTAATAGGTCACGGTAGCAGTGACAGAAGTGCTAGGACTGCATTTGTACATACGGTAAATAGACTAAAACCAGATTTCAGAAGTGTTACATTTTGTTTTCTTGAATTGGATGAACCACGTATAGCAAACGGCATAGATAAAATTATTTCCAATAACCCGAGTATCGTGATAATCGTTCCCTATTTCTTACACAAGGGAGCCCATATCAAAAATGACGTTGTAAAAGATATTAACTCTGCATTGGAAAACTACAATCTAGAGAATATCCAGGTTCATGTTACCGAGCATTTTGGCGTAGACCCAAAACTTGTGGATTTAGTGCTAGAAAGGGCAAGAGAGGCAGAAGGAAAAGTTGATTGAAAGTAATGACAAAGTAGAGAGGGCCAATAGGGCAAAGTCTCGAGACATGTCTGAATCTTCACTTGGTATAGAAGAAAAGAGTATGAAAATCATTGAATCAGAGATAGGAACTCATGATTACAATGAACTACAATGGAATGTTGTTAGACGGGTAATCCATGCAACAGCTGATTTTGACTTTGCAAAACCAGGTAGGAGTGGAATTATTTTTTCAGCTAACGCAATCGAAAATGCCTTTGAGGCATTTGGGAAGAAAGGACACATAGTTGTTGATGTTGATATGGTACAGTCAGGCATAAACAAGAAATCTGTAGCAAAAATCGGGACCAGTATTATATGTAATATCTCAAATAAGGAGGTAATTGATATTTCTAAAAATCAAAATAAAACTAGATCCACAGCGGCAATGAGATACTCATCTAGAGAAATCGATGGAGGTATTGTTGTCATAGGAAATGCTCCAACAGCTTTATACGAAGTAATCAAAATGATAAAAGAAAATGCAGTAAAGCCCGCACTTGTAATTGGGATACCCGTAGGGTTTGTTTCAGCTGCAGAATCAAAATCTGAACTATTAAAGACGAATGTAGAATTTATAACAAATATGGGAAGAAAGGGAGGAAGTCCTACAGCGTCGTCAATAATAAATGCCTTAATGCTCCTATACATTAGTAACTTAAATTGATGATAGGCATGGATACGAGAACAGCGCATACTGCTGAACATGCCTTCATAGGATCACTGCAAAAAATATTAAACAAGACATTAAGCGTGAGAAAGGTGGAACATAAGGATACTTACAATATTGCATTCATAAGAAAATCAGATATAGAATTGGATTTTGAAAAGATAACTTTTGCTGAGAAGGAAGTTAATCAACTTATCTTGGAAGGCAGAAGAATATCACATCACTCATTTTTCTCACTACAAGAAGCCAGGAGGATGTTCCCTGCTCTGAGAGCTAATGAATCAAGATTGGAGAATGCAGATACCATTACAGTTGTTGAAATTGAAAACCACGATCTTTCTGCATGCTCAATGGAACATGTTAATAATTTATCAGAATGTATATTTTTCTTGGTAACTAATATGTCAATGAGTGGATCTGATTATGAGATCAGGTTCATGGTCGGCAAAAATGCGATGGACGAGGCAGTTAAAATAACAGAAAAGATCAATAATATTTGTACTCAAATAGGAGCAAATTATAATACAGTAGAGGCAACCATAAAAAAGCTATATGTAGAAAGAGAACAATATTACAATATTTTAAAAAGATTAACAAACAAATTACTGGTAGGTATTTCGCCTCGAACTATTGATAGTCAGAACATCAATCTATTTACCACAATCCTGCATGATATGGATTGGAGAACCATTCAAAATTTCGCCGGAGAAAAGATACTTAGCCCAAGAACAATTTTAGTTCTTGTCAATCAGATTGACAATGAAATGGCAGGGCTTATTTTTGCAAGGAGTGATGATATCAATTTAGATTGTGCCAAAATATTTGAAGAACTGAGAAATGATGAGAATGTAGGTAGTGGTGGAGGAAAACCCAATTTCATAAACGCAAAAATAATCGGATCAAAATCAGACAAAGTCGTAGAAGAATTAGTCAATAGGTCATTAAAGTTCATATCTATATAAATTTTCAACAATCACTATTTGCTTGGCGATCTGTTTTTGAAAACTCTAGTTCTCAAAATAATTCAGCAACGAATCCTGTCCTGAGATGTCCTTTAGATCAGATATTACGACACCCATTCTCCTAATGTTGTCAAGGGAAATGGAATTATTACTAATCATTTCATTTAGAATGGATAATGAATTCTTATTCAATTCATCAATGGATGCCGAATAGAGTTTTAAGCTTTTAGAAAATGAAACATGTTGAAGGTTTTCCAAAATTAGTATTACAGTGAGAACTCTGAAGGCCTGTCGCTTGCTTTCTAAATTTTCAAATACAGATTTACAAAGATTTTCTACTGTCAATCTTACTTGTTCAATAGATGTCGTATCTTTTTTTAGGGTAACTATTTTGCCAATTTGTTTTGATGTTCCACGAATTTTTATCTGTGAATAATCTACTCCATTTGACGCATTTACCAGAAAAGTTGCAATCTTATAACCCAGGACATCTCTTAATTCAAAGATACTTTTTCTTGATATTTCGGATACTGATTTTATCCCTAATGATTCCAGTTTCTTGGAAGTCTTTGGACCAACTCCAGGAATATCCTCAATTTTACAATTTGAGATAAATTGTTTGGCATCCTCTTGACGTACAACTGTTATTCCGTTGGGCTTGTTAATACCTGATGCTATTTTTGCTATTAGTTTATTGGGCGCTACCCCTATCGAACATGTCAATTTAATTTGGTCTTTGATATTCTTTTGTAAGGACACAGCGAAAATTTTTGCATCATCAAAATCTGAATTTGTTATCTTTGTAAAATCCATATAACATTCATCCACACTGACTTGCTCAAACAGTTCTCCATAATTTTGAATTATTCTCATCGCTTTTGTGGACATTTCATGGTAATAGGGCATGTCAGTAGGAAGAAATATTGAATGTACATCTTTCAGTTTTGTCTTAGCCAATTTAATTGGCATTGCCGCCTTAACACCATACTTTCGTGCCTCATAATTGCAAGTGCTGACTACACCCGAATCTTCTTCACGTCCTGAATATACGCAAACGACGCTTGGAATATTTCTTAACTCTGGCCTCCTTATTTCTTCACATTGTGCATAGAAATAATCAAAATCAATATGAAATATTATTCTCTTTTCTATCTCATTTAAGGAAATATTCTCACTCAATAGTACTGAATAAATTAAATCTTGGAAGGATAAAAAATTATTCCAAGCAGTTTTTATCTTATGAAAACTTCTCAAATTTTTCTATGGTAGGAATAAATTCATACATTTTATGGTATTTTCTTATAGTCAATGAATTCATTTTCTTGTTGTTCATTTTAGTAATATTTTCGACATTACGTAAATATAAAAGATTACCAATAAGTTCTGAATTTAATTTTGATACAATCATTAAACCGGAATAAGAAATACGTTTTGCTCTCGTCAATTTTGATGATGATGCTCATCGCGTCTCTTGAAAGCTCCGTACTCTTAACCGCTATGGCACAATCTGATGAAAAAGGTGAAAAATCAGCAGATAACAAAAAATCAGAGGCTGATAGTAGTAACAAAATGGAGATGAATGTTCCAGTCGCGAAGATGGTCTATCAAAACAAGTCTTATGAGATGTCCCCATTCGTAGTGTTGGAAAATGAAAACTTGCAAAGAATTAATTTCCCTCATTTACCCGATGATTTTCAACCTGAAGTCACGATATCGCCAGAAGATTCAATTTCATTTAGCTTTATAACAAAACCTCGTGAAATTAACGCATTCTTTGTTGATTACGACGCCGATACAACAGAAATGACTCCACTTCACAGAGTTGGAAAAACTCAATTTAGTTTTGGAGATGTATATGGTCCAAATACTTTGGAACTCCGAGTAATATATCCTGACGGAAAATATGTTACCTATACTTGCTTGATTGAAGTTGAAAAGCCTGAAGTAAGAGAAGTAGCCTTGGACTCGAGTAATATTAGTACGATGAGTACTGATGATAATATCAATATTATGAGTACTCATGACGATAATAATATGGCGAGTACAGAAATGTCAAATAGTAATACTAATGATGATAATTCATATCAAAGCTTTGAATTAAACGATCCTGATTCATCAGGCTTTGGGCAAGTATCACCAACAGAGGAACATGTAGTAAATCAATATGATAATTTAGTGGATCCAACAAATGAACAACAAGACAAGGAATTAGAATTCATTAACAGTGAACAAAAGTCGACAAACACATGCGAATATAATGAAATTCCCATAATGGACGTACAAACTGATACTAACAACGGTAATAATACTGATGGGAATTCTACTGACTCACATAAACCAAGATGGACCGCGTTGGATCTAGGACAGGAACAAAATATATGTGGACTTAAAGTCAGCTTTGCCAACGTAGACAATGAGATTAAATTCTTTACGCTTGAATTCTCTAATGACGGAGAAAATTATACCCCTGCCGAATATTACTCATCAACTGGTACTAATTCACCTTCAGAAATTTATGATCTAAAGGAAGGTCCAGTCAAGGCGCGATTCATCAAAATAACTGAGCTTGATATAACTGAATCAATACAATGGATATCAGATCTCACAGTATTGGGAAACGTGGGTCTATGAAGACGCTAGAAATGTGAATCAAGATAGTAATCAAGATAATCACGAATTCAAAGCAACATACCTTCATAATTTCGCATAGAATTTATTTTCTCAGATAGATGGTATAGATATGGAATACCCTGTTATTGCTGAAAAAGATGGAATAAAAATCAAGCCTGAAAATATGGATGTCGATAAGATGTATTACTGTATTTACGATAACAAAGTCTATATTTTTTATAAAGATGAAGAGAATCTAACACATTGTTATGAGGTAGAGGATGCCAAAGTGATTGAAGAAATAATCGCCAATCCAGATAATTTAGAGGATATTCTACTAAAACATTCTAAAGAATGATATCGAAATTAGTATTTATGTAGCGGTTACTCAAAAAGAAAATCCAAAAGTTCTTACATGTAACTTACCGGTGGGATTAATGGAGTTGGAACAAATAATCCCACCAGCGTTTGTCTCAATTTATTTTAGGAAGTAATTATATTGTTAAAACTAAATATAATAAGTTGGCTTACCTTAGTTTACTCACTATAAATTGAATCAAGACTAATAAAAAATTTTCAAGAGCGTACAAGCTTTATTAGGATTCTGTGTTCTGCATTTACACATGTCTTCGGGAGCTGAACCAAGGAGAGCCAACAATGTGATTTTGATAGGCAAGAAACCTTTGATGACCTACGTGACAGCAACCTTGGTTCAATTAGCAAGCGAACCGACCGTCGTTGTAAAGGCTAGAGGGAAAAGTATTGTACGGGCAGTAGATGTGGCCCAAATTATCGCAAACCGCATGGATGATATGGGATATAAAATTGGACCTGTCAAAATAGGATCACAAACAATGCAATCTGATGATGGCAGGGAGCGCAATGTTTCAACCATAGAAGTTCAAATATCTAGATAAAAATTAATGTATTTAAATTGAAATAGCTTGGCAATAGAACCAACTTAAAACGCTCATCACTACAGATTCTCTAAATTAAACCATGATTGGAATCAAATTCTCATTCATGAGCAAATGCAGTACTATTCGTGAGAACATTTAATGGAGTGAGCTTCGTTTACTTTGAAAAATAATTAGAATATGTTTATTAGTCTATCTTGAAGTATCAGGTAATTCCTATCAATAACTATTCCGACATATTTCACTCTCGCTTTCTGAAATACTATTGCAATTTGAGATATAATATCGATGTTTCCATGAGGAAATCTGCCTTCCTTTTGTGCAATAGATATTTCATCTGGGTGCAGGAATAGTGGCAAATCAGAAGCTTTTAATTTTTTTTCTTCTCTCAGATGGTTTAACATTTTCATAATAAGTTCCAAATCATGATTCACATTGGGTAGTTCAATGTTATCTTTAAATTTGATATTTTTGGCAGTATCACCATCCGTGCTACTTATCCACGCAATTCTATAGATATTAGGTACTTTGGTCCAGCTATCATAGAATTCTGTAATTTCGGATACAAGATTTTGAACCACTGAGACTGACGTCTTCAAGTTAGAATTGATCTTATTTTGTTGATTTAAAATAATGTTGATAATTTGCTCTTTAGCATCTTCAATATTCCTTATCTCTGGTTTTTTTTGTAATAGCAAATTTGGGACCTCTTCAGTAATACATTTCAGAAATAACTGACTTCAACGCGTATCCTGTGGTTTACAAAGTATTGACAAACACTTTTCAACCTTGGGAGACCCTGGGGGTCAAGAAAATTTCAACCCGCTTGGACTAGTATATCCTTTAAGATCTTCACCTGCTACCACATCTTCTTCTGGTGGAACATAATCTATGACGCCATGTCTTTCTGTTCCTGGATGCTTCTTCTGGGTTACTAGTGCCACTATGACAAATGCCACAAATGATACTACTGGTGGTATCATTGTGTCAAGACCGGCAAGCTCTAAAGGTATAGCGAAAAATAACAACAATCTAAGAGCAGATCCCAAGACTAGGGATGTTATTGCAGCTGGGAAATTCGCCTTTCTCCAAAACAGACCTAGTGTAAGG
>Ga0209974_10000591_pt1 | contig 12170 bp, 10 predicted proteins | sample InoplaM3SPM_FD_187592 | JGI IMG/M metagenome (GOLD analysis project Ga0209974, IMG submission 187592) | Arabidopsis thaliana rhizosphere microbial communities from the Joint Genome Institute, USA, that affect carbon cycling - Inoculated... | ecosystem: Host-associated > Plants > Roots >...
CGGCCAGGACCGCGACGACGAAGATCTTCCGCATAGCACGTCCTCCCTGTCGCTTCCTTCGTACACCTGGCCCGTTCGTGCATCCGGCCGGCCCGGGCAACTCCCGCGGTGGAAGCGCCGCGCCGTCCTGGTGGACGGCGGCGGGCCCTTCGACCTCGAGGCCGCGGACTTCGGCCGCACGCGCCTCCTTCCGAAGCTCCTCGACCGGGGCGTCACGCGTCTCGACGCGATCGTCGCGACGCATCCGCATCCCGATCACGCGCTCGGGCTCATCGCGATCCTCGAGGAGCTTCCGGTCGGCTCGCTCCATCTCTCGGCCGGGCGGGACGAGGGGAACCTCTTCGCGCTCCTCGCCCGGACCGCGGCCGCGGCCGGGGTGCCCGTGTCTGCGCTCGAGGCAGGCGACGTCCTTTCGTGGGGAGACGCGAAGCTCTTCGTTCTCCACTCCGGGGGCCGCCTCCGGAAGAACGACGCCACCAACAACCAGTCGGTCGTCGCGACCTTCGAGCGGCACGGGCGGCGTGTTCTTCTGACCGGCGACGCGGGCGCGCCGACCGAGCGCGACCTTGCCGACCGCGGCCTCCTCGCTGCCGCGGACCTTCTCAAGGTGGGACACCACGGCAGCCGGACGTCGACGACGGAGCTCCTGCTCGAACGTGTGCGGCCGCGGGTCGCTCTCCTCTCCTGCGGCCGCGAGAACCGGTTCGGACATCCGGCCGGCGTGACGCTCTCGACGCTCGCCCGGTACGGGGTGCCCACCTTCCGCACCGACCGGCTCTCCGACGTCCGCGTCGAGCTTGCGCCCGACGCGACGCGCCTGCGCTGGCGGGGGATCGAGTGACGGAGAAGAGCGCGGAAGGCCCGCCCCTCGCGAGCGCGGACCGCCCGCCGTTGCTGGTCATCTTCGGGCCGACGGCCGCCGGGAAAACGGAGATCGCGGAGGAGGTCGCGCGGCGGCGGTCGGGGGAGATCGTGTCCGCCGACGCTTTCGCCGTCTATCGCGGATTCGATGTCGGCACGGCAAAACCGACCCGGGAGCGCCGCGCCGAGATCCCGTATCACCTGATCGACGTCGCGGACCCATCCGAGACGTTCTCGGCGGGACGGTGGGCGGGCGAGGCGCGCCGCGCGGTCGAGGGGATCACGGACCGCGGCCGCCTCCCGATCGTCTGCGGGGGCAGCGGCTTCTACATCTCCGCGCTCTTAGATGGCCTGCCGCCGGGCGAGGCGCGGGATCCGGGCCTCCGGGAGCGCCTGGCCGCATGGGGGAAAACGCATGGAGCGGCGGCCGCGCATCGGGTCCTGGAGGTGAACGATCCGGTCTCCGCCTCGCGGATCCCCGTCGGAAACCTCCGATACACGCTGCGCGCCCTGGAGATCCTCTTCCTCACCGGCGCCCCCGCCTCGGCACGCTCGGCGGGGCCGGATCGGTGGGCCGACCGGTGGCGCGTCATCAAGGTTTCAGTCGAGCCGTCGCGCGAAAACCTCTATGCTAAGATCGAAGAGCGGGTCCGGGGAATGCTGGATGCGGGGTGGGACAACGAGGTCCGGCAACTCATCCAGCGCGGGCTTTCCCTCGAATCGAACGCGTTTGGCGGCATCGGTTATCGCGAGGTGGCCGGCTGGATTTCAGGTCGCGCGGAAAGGGAGCAGACCCGGAGGGAGATCGTGGCGGCCACCCGGCGCCTCGCCAAGCGCCAGAAAACGTGGTTCGCCCGGCAGCGGGACGTCGTGAGGACGACGCCCGGCGAGGCCCTCCCGGCGATCCTCCATTTGCTCGACCGCCGCGTCGAGACGGAGAGAGGCGGATGAACAAGACCCCGATCAACGTCCAGGACTCCTTCTTCTACAACCTTCGGAAGGACAACACGGAGATCACGGTCCGGCTGACTTCGGGAGAGGAGCGGATGGGACGGCTGCGGAGGTTCGACAAGTTCGCTCTGGTTCTCGAGGTGGACGGCCACGAGGAGATGATCTACAAGCACGCGATCGCTTCGATCCGAGCGGAGACCCTCCCGCCGACCTCGTGAGAAAGCCTCGACCGGCCGCCTCGCCGACGCGACGAAGGCCGGACCTCCCGCGTTTCGCCCGGACTTTCCTCCCCCTCGCCGGCGCCGCGATCCTCTTCACCGCGGCGTGCGCGAGCTCAGGAGCGCCCGGCGGCGGCTCCGTCGCCCGGAGAGCCGACCAGTTCCCGCTCGACCCCCGCGAGGAGCTGACCGGGCCCTTTCCCGAAGGCGTCGCCAGCGGCTGGGAAGCGCTCGCCGCCGGTGATCCGGCGGCCGCCGAGGCCGAGTTCCTGCGGGCGCGCGCGACACGGCCGTACCTCGCGGCGGAGATCGGTCTCATCGAGGCGCGCGTCCTGCTCGACCGGACGGCGGAGGCGCTCACCGCGTGCCGGGAGGCACTCTCCGGAGGACCGCAGACCGTTCCGCTCCTCGTCGCGTGCGGCGAAGCGCGGGCCCGGGCCGGCCAGATCTTCGAGGCGCACGAGCTCTACGCGCGGGCCGCCAGCCGGGCCGGAAACCGATCCGCCATCCGCCGACGCTCGGACGAGCTCCGTTCGCAGGCGATCGAGGCGCTGGCGAAGTCCGCATCCGCGGGGGCGCGGGATCGCAACTACTCCGACGCACGACGCCGCGCCGAGCGGGCGATCGAGCTCGACCCGGGCGACGCCGCCCTCCATGCGCTCGCCGGTGAGATCGAGCTCGAAGACGGACGGCCCGACCAGGCGTTCGAGAGGTTCCGAGAGGCCTACCGGCTCGATCCCTCGAGCGTCGCCGTCCAGGAGAAGCTCGCCGAGCTCGCGCGCGATCGGGACCCCGCGCTCGCGCTGTCGATTCTCGATGGCCTGGCGCGCAAAGATCCCCGGTACGCGGACCGCGCAGCCGAGGCGCGGCTTGCGTTCCGCATCTCGAACTGGCCGGGGCCGGAGCGGGAGGCCGCGGAGTCCGACCGCCTGACGCGTGCGGGAGCGGCCTCTCTCGTCTGGTGGATGTTCCCGGAGATCCGCGAGACGAAGGTGAGGTCGAGCGTGATCGCGAGCGACGTCGTCTCCCGGAAGGACAGTCCCGCGGTCATGCGCGCCGTCGCACTCGGCCTGCTCGACGTCGATCGGGAGACGCACCGCGCGCGCCCGGATGCGGCCCTCTCGCGACGCACCGCATCGCGGATGATGCTCCGCCTGGTGCGGATCCTGAAGCCGGGCGCGCAACCCGACTGCCTGGAGGGACCCCCGGAGGCCGCGCGCTCGGGGACCGAGGCGGTCGAGGCCGCCGTCCGGTGCGGTTTTCTCTCGGAATCCGAGGGAACATCGGTCGCGGGAAGAGAGTTCACGCGCGGCCTCGATCGGGTCCGCGTGCTGGCAACGGGAAAGGGGGGAGCGGGATGATCGACCCTTCGCTGTTTCGTAAGGCAGAAATCTTCGCGGACCTGGAGCCCGCGCATCTCGACGCACTCTGCCGCGCGGCGACGGTTCGTCCCTATGCGGCGGGAGAGTCGATCCTGCGGGAGGACGAGCCGGGGGATCTCTTCTTCGTGATCGTGCGCGGAACGGTGAAGGTGTTCGTCGACTCGGAGCACGGCCGGGAGGTCGTCCTGACACACCTGCAGGCGGGAGACTTCTTCGGCGAGATGGCGCTCTTCGACAACGAGACCCGGAGCGCGTCCGTCTCGGCGCTGACGCCATCGGAGCTGGTCGTTCTGCGGCGCAAGGATTTCCTGGTAGTGCTCGAGCAGGAGTTCTCGATCGCGCGGCGGATCCTCGCCGCGCTCTCCATCCGGCTCCGGCGAGCCGACGAGATGATCGAGTCGCTCGTCCTGCTCGACGTCGGAGGCCGCCTCGCCGGCTACCTGCTCCGCCTCGCCCAGTCGGCCGGCACGCCGCAGGAGGAGGGATGGTTCTCCGTTTCCCGGCCGACGCACCAGGTCATCGCGAACACGATCGGCGCATCCCGCGAGACGGTCACGCGCCTTCTCCGGCAGTTTCAGGAACGCGGACTGATCAAGATGAAGGGGTCGACCGTCTGGATCCGGAGCGAGCCGACCCGCGTGACTCCGACCGGAATCCGTCGGATGATGGAGGAACGGCCCGGTGTGCATCCCGCCGCGTCGGAGGAGGGCGCGCGGAAGCCCGCCCCGACGGGAGGTCCCGGAGGGAAAGGGGAGAGCGGCCGACGGCGGTGAAGGGCCTCTGGACTCTTCCCAACTTCATCACCCTCATCCGCCTGGCGGCGCTTCCGTTCTTCCTCCTTTCGATCGCGGAAGGGCGCTTCGGCATCGCGCTCGCGCTCTTCGTCGCGGCGGGAATCTCGGACGGCGTGGATGGTTATCTCGCACGGCGGTTCCAGATGAACTCCGCACTCGGCGCCTACCTCGATCCGATCGCCGACAAGCTGCTCCTCATGAGCTCCTATCTCTTCCTCGCGATCCCTTCGTACCCGGCGGTGGTGAAGGTGCCCGTCTGGCTCGCGGTGCTCGTTCTGTCCCGTGACTTTCTCCTGCTGCTCGTGGCGCTTCTCCTCATCCTGTCGCACAGCCGGCGGACCTTTCCCCCGAGCTGGCTCGGCAAGGTCACCACCGTCACGTCCATCGTGACCGTCCTCTTCGTCCTCTGCGCGAACGTCTGGAGCTGGCCACGCGAGGTCCTGTGGATCGCCTACGGGGCCACGGCCACGGGCACGGTCCTTTCCGGCTTCGACTACGTCGTGCGGGTCGTGCGGACGCCGGCGGCCGTCGAGGCGGCGTGATCTGCCTGACGCTCTACTCACGCCCGGGCTGCCACCTGTGCGAGGAGATGCGGCGCGAGGTCGAGAATCTGCTCGGGGACCTGCCGCACGAGTGGAACGTCGTCGACGTCGACCGCGACGCCGAACTCGCCCGGCGTTATGGCGAATCGATCCCGATCCTCTTCGTCAACGGACATCTCTTCGCCAAGATCCGCCTGCCGAGGCTGTCCTCGAAGCTGCGTCTGGTGCGTGCTGCCGCGAGGTCCGAGCGGCCGTCCGCGTAGCGTTGCCACCCCCCGTCGCCTTTCGCTATATTTCGATCCTCGGGCGGGCATAGCTCAGCTGGTAGAGCGTCAGCTTCCCAAGCTGGATGTCGCGGGTTCGAACCCCGTTGCCCGCTCCAGACCTGCAAGGACTTCCAGAGGTCGGGGAACGAAAGTCGAAGGTCCCGAAGGACTTCGACGGGGCTATACTGACTTTCTTTCGGAGGACCAACCCTTGGCATTCTTCGGCAAACAACCCGACACCCCCGCAGCCCCGCCGTCTCCCAACCCGCATCCCCCAACCCCGGAACGGATTCCGGCGGCGTCCCCCCCGCCCCCGGTTCCCGGCCTGACCCCCTCGACCTCGTCGACGTCTTCGACCGTGATCGGCTCGAAGGTCAAGCTCGTCGGCGACCTCTCCGGCGACGAGGACATCCTGATCAACGGCCGGGTCGAGGGAAAGATCCGCGTCGACCGGAAGGTCGTCGTCGCGACGGGCGCCGAGGTGGAAGGTGACGTCCAGGCGAAGTCGGTGATCGTGGGAGGCCGCGTCCACGGCCAGGTGCTCGCGTCGGAGCGGGCGGAGCTCCTCGCGTCCGGCCGCGTGCAGGGCAACGTGCATGCCCCGCGAATCGTGATGGCGGAAGGCGCGCAGATCCAGGGTCGGGTCGTGATGCCGACCGATGCCGCGACCCGACCGCTGACGCCTCCGCGGGCGGAGGAAGCGCCCCGCCGGCCGATGACTCCGCCCAAGCCCGAAGATGCCGCGCGTCCGCCGGCGTCGCCGGGCACCGGCGGATGAGCACGGCGCTCGAGCTCCGACTCTCCGGCAACTTCATCGGCGGCGAGTGGCTTCCAGCCGCTTCGGGTCGAACTTTCGAAGATCGGAACCCCGCCGACTCCGACGACCTGATCGGCGTGTTCCCGGAGAGCGGTCGGGAAGACGTGGAGTCCGCGGTCGCGTCCGCGCTCTCGGCATACCCGGGCTGGCGCGACACGCCGGCGCCGCGGCGGGCCGAGATCCTGTACGCGGCCGGCGCGATCCTGACGCGCGACAAGGAGAAGCTCGCGCGGCTGATGACGCGCGAGATGGGAAAGGTGCTGGCGGAAGCCCGCGGCGACGTCCAGGAAGCGATCGACATGGCCTACCTGGCGGCGGGGGAGGGCCGGCGGCTCTTCGGCTTCACGACCCCGTCGGAGCTGCCGAACAAGTTCGCCATGTGCGTCCGACAGCCCCTCGGCGTCTGCGCGCTCGTCACGCCGTGGAACTTCCCGATGGCGATCCCGGCCTGGAAATCCATGGCGGCCCTGATCGCCGGCAACACCATCGTCATCAAGCCGGCGACGGACACGCCCGCGTGCGTGGTCGCCCTCGCGCGCGTGTTCGAGGAAGCGGGCCTCCCCCCCGGCGTCTTCAACGTGGTCATCGGGTCGGGAGGCGAGGTCGGAGACCCGCTCGTGAGCCACCCCGACGTCAAGGTGGTCTCCTTCACCGGCTCGACCGAAGTCGGCCGGAGGATCTCGACGGCGGTCGCCCCGACCTTCAAGAGGCTCCACCTCGAGATGGGCGGAAAGAACGCGATCCTCGTCCTCGAGGACGCGGACGTGGATCTCGCGGTCGAGGGAGCGGTCTGGGGAGCCTTCGGCACGACCGGTCAGCGCTGCACGGCCTCGTCGCGCCTCCTGGTCCACGAAGACGTCGTGGCCGAATTCACGGACAAGCTCGTCGCGCGCGCGACCTCGCTGTCGGTCGGCAACGGTCTCGAGCCCGGCGTTGAGGTCGGGCCCTGCATCTCCGAGCGCCAGCGCGAAACGGTGGCGCGTTACGTCGAGATCGGGAAGGAGGAGGGCGCGCAGCTCTTATGCGGCGGCGAGAAGATCACCGAGGGAAGCCTGTCGCGCGGGTTCTTCTTCGCTCCGACGGTATTCGGCGAGGCGACCCCCGACATGCGGATCTCCCGCGAGGAGATCTTCGGCCCGGTGACGACCGTCATCCCCATCGGCTCCTTCGAGGAGGGGATCCGCGTCGCCAATTCCGTCGAATACGGCCTCTCGGGCTCGGTGTACACCCGCGACGTCGACCGCGCCTTCCGCGCGATGCGCGAGTTCGAGACCGGGATCTTCTACGTCAACTCGTCGACGATCGGCGCCGAAGTGCACCTCCCGTTCGGCGGAGTGAAGAACACGGGCAACGGGCATCGCGAGGCGGGGATCGCCGGCATCGAGGTGTTCACGGAGTGGAAGTCGATCTACGTCGACTTCTCCGGGCGCCTGCAGCGGGCGCAGATCGACACCCACGAGAGCGCGGACTGACGCTTCTCGTATTCGAGTTCCAGCCGGGAGCGGAGTGAGAAAAGCGCCGAAGGTCGCGAGCAGGCCGGCCGCGGGGCCGCGTGTCTCGTCGCGGGGCGACCGGATGCCGGCTTCGCCGATCCGCCGTCTCATGCCGCTCGCGGAGGAAACGAAGCGCCAGGGCGTGCGCGTTCTTCACCTGAACATCGGACAGCCGGACCTGGAAACTCCCGCGCCGATGCGGGAGCGGCTCGCGCGCTGGAGCGACAAGGTGATCGCCTACACGCCGTCCGGAGGGACCCCCGAGTACCTGGCGTTTCTCGTGGAGTACTACCGGCGGCTCGGGATCCCGCTCTCGACCGAGGAGATCATCGCGACGACCGGGGGGAGCGAGGCGATCCTGTTCGCCTTTCTGGCCTGCGCCGACTCGGGCGACGAGGCCCTCACGGTCGAGCCCTTCTACACGAACTACTCGGCCTTCGCGACGATGGCGGGCGTGCGCCTGAACGCCCTGACCACGCGGGTCGAGGACGGTTTTCACCTGCCGCCCCGCGCCGCCTGGGAAGCCGCGTGCACCCCGCGAACGCGGCTCGTGCTTCTCTGCAACCCGAACAACCCCACGGGGACGGTCTACTCGCCGGAGGAGCTCGCGGAAGTCGCGGGGTTCTGCCGGGAGCGCGGGCTCTTCCTCGTATGCGACGAGGTCTACCGCGAGTTCGTGTACGACGGCCGCCGCACCGTGAGCGCGCTCACGCTTCCGGGGGCCGAGGACTTCGTCATCGTGGTCGACAGCCTCTCGAAACGCTACAGCGCCTGCGGGATCCGGCTGGGTTGTCTCGCGACCCGCAACCGCGACGTCTATCGGGCGTGTCTCCGGATGGCCCAGGGGCGGCTCTCGCCCCCCGGCATCGCCCAGTTCATGGCGGTCGGGGCGCTCGAGCTCGGACCCGAATACACGGCGGGTGTCGTCCGCGAGTACGAGCGGCGTCGCAACGTGCTCTACGACGCACTGCGGAAGATCCCCGGCGTGTTTCTGACGCAGCCCGAAGGGGCGTTCTACTTCGTCGCGCGCCTGCCGGTCGCCGACGGAGACGACTTCGCGAGCTGGATGCTGACCGACTTCCAGCGCGACGGCGCCACGGTGATGGTCGCGCCGGCTCGCGGCTTCTACGCCACGCCGGGCCTCGGGGCGGACCAGGTGCGGATCGCGTACGTGTTGAACGAGGCGGACCTTCGGGACGCCGTGGAGATCCTCGCGGCGGGGCTCGAGACGTACTCGCGCGACCGCAATCGCCCGCCGGTCCGGACGACGGCGCGACCCCGCCCGAAGGACCCCGACTTCTCGACGCCCGTCGGAAGCTAGCGCCTCGCGGCGGCCGCGCGCGCCGGAGCGCGCCGATAAGATACGCGCCGCAGAGAAACCGCTCGAAGAATCCGGGAGGTGCCCGTGAAGACCGTCTGGAGTTTGTTCGCCCTGCTGGCCCTCTTCCTCGAAACCGGCGCAGCCGCCGCCGCGCCGAAGAAGGCGCCGGCGGAGAAGTCCGCGGACCGGTCCGTCGCGAAGCTCTACGAGGGGCTCGAGTTCCGCAACATCGGGCCGTTCCGCGGCGGCCGCGTGACGGCAGTCGCGGGCGTGCGCGGGCAGCCGCTCGTCTTCTACCAGGGGGCGTGCGGCGGCGGCGTGTGGAAGACGGTCGACGGCGGCTCGAACTGGCAGCCCGTCTCGGACAAGGACTTCAAGACGGGTTCAGTCGGTGCGCTCGCCGTCTCTGAATCCGATCCGAACGTCGTCTACGCCGGAATGGGGGAGGCGCCGATCCGGGGAAACGTCTCGCACGGGGACGGCGTCTACAAGTCCACCGACGCCGGCAGGACCTGGAAGAACGTGGGCCTCGAAAAGACCTACCAGATCGCCCGCGTCCGCGTGCATCCGGCGAACCCCGACGTGGTCTACGCCGCGGCCCTCGGGCACGTCTGGGGGCCCAACCCCGAGCGTGGAATCTACCGCTCGAAGGACGGCGGAAAGACGTGGGATCGGGTCCTCTTCGTCAGCGAGAAGACCGGCGCGTCGGACCTCGTCATGGACCCCACCAACCCGCGCATCCTCTACGCCGGGTTCTGGCAGGTGCACCGCAAGCCGTGGGCGCTCGTCTCGGGAGGCCCAGAGGGCGGAATCTGGAAAACGATGGATGGCGGCGACACCTGGAAGAAGCTGACGGAGGGACTGCCCGAGGGGGTCGTTGGAAAGGTCGGGGTCGCGGTCTCTCCGGCCCGCCCGGAGCGCGTGTGGGCTCTCATCGAGTCGAAAGAGAAGGGGGGCGTCTACCGGTCCGACGACGGCGGAGAGAAGTGGACGCGCGTCAACTCCGAGAACAAGCTGCGCCAGCGCGCCTGGTATTACACCCGGATCTACGCCGACACGAAGAACCCGGAAGCGGTCTATGCCTTGAACACCGGGTTCTACCGGTCGAACGACGGGGGAAAGACTTTCAACGCGATCCGCGTGCCGCACGGCGACAACCACGACCTCTGGATCGACCCGGACGAGCCGCAGCGGATGATCGAGTCGAACGACGGCGGGGCGAACGTCTCCTTCAACGGCGGGCGGACGTGGTCGTCGATCATGAACCAGCCGACGGCGCAGTTCTACCGCGTGACGACCGACGACCGATTCCCGTACTGGATTTACGGAGCGCAGCAGGACAACACGACGGTGGCCATCGCGTCGAGGAGCCGAAGCCGCGGCATCGACGTGACCGACTGGCACCCCGTCGGCGGATGCGAGAGCGGCTGGATCGCGCCGAAGCCGAAGAACCCCGACGTCGTGTTCGCGGGGTGCTACGGCGGATCCATCACCCGCTACGACCACAAGACCGGCCAGGAGAGGGAGATCATGGCGTGGCCGCAGCTCGCGATCGGCCAGGCGCCCCGGGACCTGAAGTACCGGATCCAGTGGAACGCGCCCATCGTGATCTCGCCGCACGATCCGAACGTGCTCTACCACGCGGCGCAGGTCCTGCTGCGGAGCCGCGACGAGGGACAGTCGTGGGAGGAAGCGAGCCCGGATCTCACCCGCAACGACAAGTCGAAGCAGGACTACTCGGGCGGGCCGATCACCCGCGACAACACGGGCGTCGAAGTGTACGGCGTCATCTTCACGCTCATGGAATCGCCCCACGAAGCCGGGACGATCTGGGCCGGCACCGACGACGGACTCGTTCAGCTCTCGCGGGACGGCGGGAAGAACTGGCGGAACGTCACACCGAAGGGGATCCCGGAATGGATCCAGATCAACTCCGTCGAGGTGTCGCCCCACGACAAGGCAACTGCGTACGTCGCGGCGACCATGTACAAGCACGACGACTTCCGTCCCTACCTGTACCGGACCAACGACTACGGCCGGACGTGGACGAAGATCGACTCCGGGATCCCCTCCGGCGCGTTCACGCGCGTGGTGCGCGAGGACCCCTCGCGGCGCGGTCTCCTTTACGCCGGAACCGAGACGGGCCTCTACGTTTCCTTCGACGACGGGGGGTCGTGGCAGCCGTTGCAGCTGAATCTCCCGGTGGTTCCCATCACCGACCTCAAGGTCAAGGACAAGGACCTCGTCGTCGCCACGCAGGGCCGAGCCTTCTGGATCCTCGACGACTTGACGCCGCTGCACGAGTACGAGAGTCGCCTCGCGAGCGAGCGAGTTCACCTGTTCGCGCCGCGACCCGCGGTGCGGATGGAGGGGGGCACTTTCGACGACGACTCGCCGTCGCGGCCGCTCGGGAAGAACCCGCCGAACGGGGTCGTGCTCTCCTACTGGCTGAAGGAGAAGCCGGCCGAGAAGGACGTCCTGACCGTCGAGATCCTGGAGGGGGACAAGGTGATCCGCCGGTACTCCTCGGAGAAGAAGGAGACGAAGGACGACGGCTCCGCAAGCGACGACGACTCAGCCGACAAGCCGCTGGAGCCGAAGGCCGGGCTGAATCGCCTGACGTGGGACATGCGGATCCTGAAGCCGGCGCTGGTTCCGAAAGCCGTGATCTGGGGGCCCCGTGAGGGTCCGCGCGTCGCTCCCGGGACGTACTCGGCCCGCCTGAAATTCGGCGGAGAGACGCTGACGCAGCCGGTCGAGGTCGCGCGCCACCCCGAAGTTCCGGCGACCGCGGAGGACCTGAAGAGCCAGTTCCGGCTCCTTTCCGACATCCGGGACCGCGTCGAGGAGACGCACGACGCCGTCGCGAAGATCCGCGACGTCAAGGGGCAGGTGGAGGTCATCGGCGAGCGGGCCGAGAAGCTCGGGAAGGGGACCGCGCTCAAGGAGAAGGGGAAGGCCCTGGCGGAGAAGCTCACCGCGATCGAGAAGAAGCTCGTGAACCCGGACCTGAAGTCGAACCAGGACGTGTTGAACTTCCCGCCGGCCCTGGATCACCAGTTCGTCGGTCTCGCGTACGTCGTCTCCTCCGCCGACACGAAGCCGACCGACGCGTCCTCCGCGTACTACGGCGAGGTCTCGCGGTCTCTCGCCACGATTCTCGCGGAGCTCGACCTTGTTCTGTCGAAGGACCTCGGCGAGTTCAACGCGATGGTGCAGAAGGAGGCAATCCCGCCGGTGGTCGTGGTGCCGAAGAAGAAGGGCTAGCGGGTCAGGTCTTCACGGGTCGAGAGGACCGCCGACGAGCCGTGGCGGTCTTGCCAACTTGCGCAGAAGGCGGCAGGTGACCAGACCCCCGATGTGGCAAGTGGAGACCTGACCCCCGATGTGGCAAGTGGAGACCTGACCCCGATCAGCGGCCGTCGTCATGGACAGAGGCCGCGCTGCAGGTCCTCGCCCGATCAGCCGCGGTCGAGCTTCTCGAGGAGACTCCGCAGGTCCTCCGGGACCGGGGCCACGACCTCC
>Ga0209974_10000593_pt1 | contig 12160 bp, 8 predicted proteins | sample InoplaM3SPM_FD_187592 | JGI IMG/M metagenome (GOLD analysis project Ga0209974, IMG submission 187592) | Arabidopsis thaliana rhizosphere microbial communities from the Joint Genome Institute, USA, that affect carbon cycling - Inoculated... | ecosystem: Host-associated > Plants > Roots >...
ACGAACGCCAGCGCGATGCCCAGCGCGATCGCCGCCAAGCCGCCAGCCAAGGTTTGCGTGCGCGCGTTGAGCAATCCCTGCCGCGCTCGTGCCAGCTCGCTTTTCAGCTCGACCTGCTGGCGCGAGGTCACCTTGGCGAGCAGGCCGATCGTGGCTTCTGCCTCCGGCGCGAACTCGGTGCGGTACAGGTACAGGTCTTCGAAGGCGCGCTCGCCGTTGAGGACGGTGACGATTTGCAGCGCCAGTTCCGAAACCTGGGCGCGGTAACGGGCGATGGCATCGAGCCGGTCGCGCTGTTCGGCGGAGAGCCGCGCCCGCTTGGCCGAAAGCGCGTTCCAGATCGTCGCGTTGGTCGCCAGCTGCGGGCCGTAGGCGAGCTTGAAGCTCAGCTCGCCCGAGGTGGCGAAGGCCATCAAGTTGGTCGCCATGGCATCGAAAGAGGTCTGGAAAGCGAGCAGGTCGGACATCAACCCGCTGTTCTGCGACGAGGATCCGCGTGTCTTCTGCAGTCCGATCATGACGTCGATCTCGTCGAGGATGCGCACCCGCAGCGCCTGCAGGTCGACTCGGGCCATGCGCAGCGCGGGGCGATTCTTCAGCGGGTCGTCGTGCAACTCGAACAACTGCTGGGGCAGCTTGGCCCAGCGTTCATAGGTCTGCGTCAGCTCGGCAACCCACTTCGCCTCGTTGACATCGGGCCAGCTGTTGGACATGGCTTGCAGCGAGGCGAGACTTTTTTCGAACCCCCGCCGGGCGCCGTGGTACTGCTCGACGTCCAGCGGATCGCCGAGCACCAGGTAACCACGCACATGAAGCTGCATCTTCAGCAGGCTGGCCTGGGCCTGTTCCGCAGCGATCCATGCCGGGCCGCGCACCTCCTCGGTGACGTTGATTTCGTCGGTTGCGTTGCGCCCGGCCACCAGGGCCAGCAAAACGACCAGCAGCGTGATGGCGACCAGCGCCGCGAAAGCCAGCGTGAGTTTGCTGCCCACGCCAAGCGGCATGATGCGCCCTGCGCTTGGCGCACCCATGACCGGCGCGTCGAGATCGCGCTCCGAGCGCTTGAAGGCATGGGTGCCGCCCACGAGGCGGTTCGGCCGTCGGTTCATGCCTCAGAACCCCAGGGATTCACGATAGGCGCGCCGTTGCGTGTCGCGCCCCAGGCGAAGCGTGATCTCCTCGAAGTTGACAGCAGTGGCCTTCAATGCCGCCTCCGGACTCGACTGGCCACTCGCCGCTTCTGCCAGATGCACATTGAGCGCTTGCCAATAACTGTAGACGCCCGGAATGCGCAGAAAGGGCAACTGCAGCGGGTTGCTGAAGTTTTCAAAGTACGCGTGCAGGCAATCGCGCACATCGAGCTCGCTCCAACCGGCTTTCAGGTAGTCATCGATCTTCGCGCTGCCGTCGGGCGGCAAGAAGTGATAAGTGCGCCCCGGGTCGATGCCATCCCAGCCCCGCGCGGCATACACGATCGACTTCTCCTTGCTCGCCATCAAGGCGAGCAGGTAGTAGGTGGCTTGCGGTGCCTTCGAATACTTGGAGATCACGCCGGCCCATGAGCCACCGACCGTGTTGCCGACCCAGTGGAATGGTTCGGTCTTGACCCACTTTCCCTGCGCGATGCTGTAGTACTCGGTGCTGCCGGGCAGGTGGGCAACGCCGACCCGGCCCTTGACCTTGCTGCCTTCCTGCTGTGCCAGCGCGCCGAGGTCGCCCCAGGTGAAGGTGAGTGCCGCGCGCCCCGCCAGAAAATGGTCCCAGCCCTTGCCAAGCTCCCAGCCAAGCATCTCGCGTGGCCCGAAGGGCACCAGGCCGACCAGGAACTCGAGCGCGCGCACGTGGCCCGGGCTCTCGATAAGCGGCTTCATGCTTTGCGGATCGAACCAGTAGAGCTTGGGATTGTTCGGCCCGATCACGAACGGTGCCGACAGCGCCATGAAGTGGAACATGCCCTGGACGCCGGCTTTCAGCGCGATGGTCAGGCCGTGGTCGGGCACGCCGTCGCCGTTGAGGTCGCGGCCGTTGAAGTACTCGGCAATGTCGCGGAACTGCGCCCAGGTCTTCGGCACGCCGAGCGCGTAGCGGTACTTCTGCTGGAACGCCCGCTGGTGTTGCGGATCGGCCAGCAGGTCGCGGCGGTAGTACAGCACCTGGCCGTCGTGGTCGTTGGCGACCATGTACTTCTTGCCGCCGTAGGGCAGCAGAGCGCGCGGGGCGGGCAGCAATTCGTTGATGTCCCACTTGGGGAAGCGCGGGTCGTTGTAGTACTTGTCGTAGGAGACGATGTAGCCACCGGCCACCAGCTCGCCCAGCCACCAGGCGCTTGAGAGGAGCGCATCGTACTTGCCGATGCGGTTGGCCACGTCGGAATAGAAGTTGTCGAACAGGTCCGCCCCCGCCACGTGAACCATATTGAGTGTGGCGCCGGTGGCGGCTTCGAACTCGTCCTTCACCTCCGGGAAGGGCACGGAGATCACTCCCTTCGGCAACAGCACCGTCACTGTCTGGCCTGCGAATGGGCAACGGCCGGGTTTGCACGCCGGCACCACCCGAGGCGGGACGATGTCGCTCGGCTTGACCACGGTGACAGCGGTACTCCCGAACTGATTCGCATCCGACGCTGCCGACTGGGATGCCTTCGGCTCAGCCGGGCCACCCGCCGCCCATACTGGAACGAGCAGGAGCAAGCCCAGGCCCCAAAGCCGCCAGTCCTTTCGGCCTCTGTGCAGTGGTTCGCGCAAGATCTGCATAGGCTTTCTTCATGTACCCACAACAACACGCGGGCTAGAACCCCAACGACGCCCGGTAGGCAAGCCGCTGTCGCTCGCGCCCGAGACGGATGGAGATCTCCTCGAAATCGATAACAGCGGCCTTCAGCGCCGCCTCCGGGCTCGACTGCCCGGCTGCGGCTTCCGCCAAATGGATGTCCAGCGCCTGCCAGTAGCTGAAGGCGCCGGGAATGCGCAGATAAGGAAACTGCAGCTTGTTGCTGAAGCTGCCGAAATAGGCCTTTGAGTAGTCGCGGATGTCGGCTTCGTCCCAACCCGCCTTCAGGTACGTCTCGATCTGCCCGCTGCCGTCCGGCGGCAAGAAGTGATAGTTGCGGCCCAGGTCGATGCCGTCCCAGCCGCGCACCGCGTACACCTGGGACTTTTCCCTCGTTGCCATCAGCGCCAGCAAGTAATAGGTGGCTTCCGGCGCTTTCGAATGCTTGGAGATCACCCCGGCCCACGAACCGCCCGTGGTATTGCCGACCTGGTTGAGCTGTTCGGTCTTGACCCATCGGTGTTGCGCGAAACTGTAGTACTCGCGGGTGCCCGGAATGGGGCCGGCACCGACCAGGCCCTTGACCTTGCTTCCGGATTGCTGAGCAAGCGCGCCCAGATCGCCCCAGGTGAAGGCAAGCGCGGCACGCCCGGCCAGGAAGTGGTCCCAGCTCTTCCCAAGCCCCCAGGCGAGCATTTCACGGGGCCCGGACTTGACCAGATCGACCAGCACCGTGAGCGCGCGCACGTGGCCCGGGCTGTCCAGCAGCGGCTTCATGGTCTGCGGATCGAACCAATACAACTTGGAATTGTTCGGACCAATCACAAAGGGTGCCGACAAGGACATGAAATGGAACATGCCCTGGTTGCCGGCTTTCAGTGCCATCGTCACGCCGTTGTCGGGAATGCCGTCTGCATTGAGATCCTTGCCGTTGAAGTATTCGGCCACATCCCGGAATTGCTCCCAGGTCGTGGGCACGGCCAGGGCATAGCCGTATTGCTGCTTGAACACCGACTGATGCTGCGGGTTGGCCAAGAGGTCGCGACGGTAGTACATGACCTGGCCATCGTGATCGTTGGCGACCATGTACTTCTTGCCCCCATAAGAGAGAAGGCTGCGGGGGGCCGGCAAGACATCATCGATGTTCCACTTGGGGAAGCGCGGGTCTTTGTAGTACGGGTCATAGGAGGCGACGTGGTCGCCGGCCACCAGTTCGCCCAGCCACCAGGCACCGGCAATCGAGGCGTCGTACTTGCCACCGCGATTGATCGCATCGGAAATGAAATTCTCGAAGTGCTCGTTGTACGGGGCCTGGATGACGTTGAGCGTGGCGCCAGTCGCGGCTTCGAACTCTTCCTTCAACTCCGGGACAGACCAGGCGATCACGCTCTTGGACACGATCACCGTGACGTTCTGGCCGGCAAACGGGCAGCTGCCGGGCTTGCACGCCGATACCACGCGAGGCGGAACGAGGTCGCCAGCCTTGACCACGCTGGTCTCACTGCCCTCCAGCACCTTCGGGTTCCAGGCCTGGGCGCGTCCGTCCGCCTTGGGCGCTGCCCTGGGTTCCGGTTGACCGCTTGCCACGGCTGTCCAGACCAGCAAGAGCCCTGTCAGACCCCAGGCCCACCCGCCCTTTGCGCCCCTGTCTGCAAGCTTGCGCAAGAGTGGCTCATTGACTCCACCCGCGCCGCAAAACTTGGACATTCGCATACTCCTAGAACCCGAGCGACGCACGGTAGGCACGCTTTTGCTGGTTACGCCCGAGACGAATGGTGATTTCCTCGAAGTCAACAGCGGCAGCTTTCAATGCCGCATCCGGGCTCAGCTGGCCGGCCGCTGCCTCCGCCAAGTGCACGTCGAACGCCTGCCAGTAGCTGAAGGCGCCCGGAATGCGCAGATAGGGGAACTGCAGCGTGTTGTTGAAGGTCTCGAAATACGCGTGGAGATAGTCCCGGACATCGGTCTCGTCCCAGCCGGAATTCAGATACGTTTCGATCTTTCCCGTGCCATCGGGTGGCAAGAAGTGATAGCTGCGCCCCGGGTCGATGCCGTCCCAGCCGCGCACTGCATACACCTGCGATTTCTCCCTGCTCGCAAGCAAGGCCAAGAGGTAGTAGGTCGCCTCCGGTGCCTTCGAAAACTTCGAGATCACACCGGCCCATGAACCGCCGGTGGTATTGCCGACCCGATTCGACTGCGCGGCCTTGACCCACTTGCGTTGCACGATGTTGTAGTACTCGCCGGTGCCGGGCAGCGCCGCCGAACCAATCTTGCCCTTGACCTTGCTGCCCTTGTCTTGCGCCAGCGCGCCCAGGTCGCCCCAGGTGAAGGTCAGTGCGGCACGCCCCAACAAGAAGTGATCCCAGCTCTGGCCGAGATCCCAGCTGAGCATCTCCTTCGGCCCGAACCGGACCAGGTCGACCAGCGCCGAGAGCGCCCGCACATGGCCCGGGCTCTCGATCAGCGGTTTCATGGTTTGCGGATCGAACCAGTACATCTTGGGGTTGTCCGGGCCGATCACGAACGGCGCCGAGAACGACATGAAATGGAACATGCCCTGGGCACCGACCCTCAGATGCATGGACAACCCATGATCGGGTACACCGTCGCCGTTGAGGTCGCGGCCGTTGAAATACTCGGCCACATCCCTGAACTGGGCCCAGGTCTTCGGCACGCCGAGCGGGTAGCCGTACTTCTGCACAAACGCCGCGCGGTATTGCGGGTTGTCGAACAGATCACGCCTGTAGTACATGACCTGGCCATCATGGTCATTTGCCACCATGTACTTCTTGCTCCCGTAGGACAGCAGGCGGCGTGGCGCGGGCAAGACGTCTTCAACGCCCCACTTCGGGAAACGCGGGTCCTTGTAGTACTTGTCGTAGGAGATGATGTAGTCGCCTGCCACCAGTTCACCCAGCCACCAGGCTCCGGCATACGACGCGTCGTACTTGCCGGTGCGGTTGGTCAGGTCGGAAATGAAATTCGGGAAAAGATCCTGGTGGGACATCGGAACGAGATTGAGTTTGGCGCCGGTGGCCGCCTCGAATTCATTCTTCAATTCGCCGATCGGTCCCTCGTTCGACTCCCTCACGATCAGCATCGTCACGCTCTGGCCGGCAAACGGGCAGCGGCCGGGCTTGCAGGCTGATACGACCTGAGGCGGAACGACATCGCCGATGATCACTGTCGATGGTTTGTAGGTCTCTCGTTTCGGCTTCGTGCTCTGGGCCGACGCGATCACCGAGAACATGCTGACCAGCACCCCAAGCCATCTCAACCTTGCGCCCATGGCTGGCTCCTTCTCGGTTCACGTTTCAGCTGTCTTGATGCGAGGAATCGTGAACCTGAAAACAGAGCCTGTCGATAGGGTTGACTCCACCCAGATGCGGCCCCCATGACGCTCGACAATCTTCTTGCACAAGGCCAGGCCGATGCCGGTGCCGGGGTACTCGCGCCGGCCATGCAGGCGCTGGAACATCACGAAGATGCGCTCGTGGTACTCGGGCGCGATGCCGATGCCGTTGTCGCGTACCGAAAAGCACCAGTCACTGCCGGCCGGCTCGGCCTCAATGTGCACCTGCGGCGGCTCGGCGCCACGGAACTTGATCGCGTTGGCCAGCAGGTTCTGGAACAGCTGGGCGAGCTGCGTCGCGTCGCCCATCACCACCGGCAGCGCTGTGTGCGTGACACGTGCACCGCTCTCCTCGATTGCGATGCGCAGATTGGCGATCGCCATGTCGACGAGATCCCCGCAATCGCTGAGCCCGAAGGGTTTGGCCTTGGTGCCGAGGCGCGAATACGCCAGCAGGTCGTTGATGAGGGCCTGCATTCGCTTGGCGCCATCGACTGCATAGCCGATGAATTCGTCGGCTTCCGCATCGAGCTTGCCCTGGTAGCGCTGCGCCACCAGCTGCAGGTAACTGGCGACCATGCGCAGCGGCTCCTGCATGTCGTGCGAGGCCACGTAAGCCAGCTGCTCCAGCTCGGTGTTGGAGCGTTGCAGCGCCACCTGGATCTGCTCGCGCGCGACGATCTCCTGTTGCAGCTGGGCGTTCTGCTCCTCCAGCTTGCGGCGCAAGGTGTTCAGCGTCAGGTGGGTGTTGATGCGCGCCAGCACCTCGGCACCGTTGAGCGGCTTGGTCACGTAGTCGACTGCGCCGACTTCGAACCCGGTGAGCTTGTCGGCCGTATCAGTCAATGCCGACATGAAAATCACCGGGATGTCGCGCGTTTGCGCGCTCGCTTTCAGGCGGCGGCAGGTCTCGAACCCATCGACGCCCGGCATCAGCACGTCCAGCAGGATCAGGTTCGGCAGGACGAGCCGGGCCCGTTCGACACCCTCTTCGCCGCCTTGCGCGACAACCGCACGGTACCCATGGTTCTCCAGCTGGCGGCTCACCACTTCAAGGTTGGCGGGCACGTCATCGACGATCAGGATCGTCTTCGCACTGGATTCGGGTAACTCGAGCGAATGCATTCGCAAATCCCCCGCCCACAAGGACTGAATCCAGTCTAACCCTTTGCGGCCGTGTCGGGGGCGTTGCCCTGATACGCCCGCGCGTAGCGTTCCGCGCAGGCGCGGTAGACCTCCACGTAGCGCGCGGCACTGGCAGCCCAACCGTACTGCAGCGTCATCGCCCGTTCCTGCAGGCTGCGCCAGGCGGCTGGCTTGAGAAACGTGCGCTGTGCCCGGGCCATGGTGTGCTGCAGGGCCGCGGCGCTGTCTTCCTCGAACGCGAAACCTGTGCCCTCGCCCGAGCCGGCATCGCGCACCGAATCGGCGAGCCCGCCGGTGGCGCGCACGATCGGCAAGGTGCCATAGACCTGGCTGTACATCTGGTTCAGGCCGCAGGGCTCGAAGCGAGAAGGCATGAGAAAACAATCGGCACCGGCCTCGATCAAATGCGCCAGGGGCTCGTCGAAAACCAGGCGAACAGCAATCTGCGATGGGTGGGCCGCCGCGGCTTCGCGCAAGCGCTGCTCAAATTCCGCCTCGCCACCGCCCAGCACGACGAGCTGGCAGCCGTGGCTCACGATCCAGTCCAGGCTGGCCAGGATGAGATCGATGCCTTTCTGTTCGGTGAGGCGGCTCACCATGCCGAACAACAGGGTGCCGGGCTCGGCGGCCAGGCCCGTCTGCGCCTGCAGCACCGCCTTGTTCACACGCTTGCCATCCATCGAAGCGGCGCTGTAGCACGCGGCGATCAAGGGGTCGGTGGCCGGGTTCCACACCTGGGTGTCGATGCCGTTGAGGATGCCATGCAGGTCGGCTGCCCGGTAGCGCAACATGCCATCGAGCCCGAAGCCGAGCGGCTCTTGCTGGATCTCGCGTGCGTAGGTGGGGCTCACGGTGGTGATGGCATCGGCGTAGCGCATGCCGGCCTTCATCATGGAAATCTGGTCCCAGTGCAGCAACCCCTCCACGTGCATGAACTCGGGCGGCAGCTCCAGCGCCTGCGCGTGCTCGGCCGGAAAGTTGCCCTGGAACGCAAGGTTGTGAATGGTGAACACACCCACCGCGCGCGGCGCCGGCATGCGGCGCAGGTAGGCGAATGCCAGCCCGAGCGGCCAGTCGTTGCCATGCAGCACCTGTGCTCGCCACTGTGGCCAGGGCGTCGCAGCCGACGCAAGGCGCGCGGCCACGTGGCTCAAGAAACCGAAGCGCTTGGCGTTCAGCTCGACAGCGCTCTCACTTTCATCGCCATACGGCCCACCCGGGCGGTCGTACAGCTCCGGGCAGTCGAGCAACCACAGCGTGAAGCCGTCGGCCTTCACCTCGGCCAGCGACGCCGCGGGCCACACGCCGAGCGCCGGCAGCGGCACGCGCTCGTCTGCGGCCTGAACCAGCGGCGCCAGCGAGCGGTACGCCGGCATCAGCACCCGCACATCGTGACCCAGCGCGCCCAGGGCGGCCGGCAGTGCCGCGCTCACGTCGCCCAGGCCGCCTGTCTTGGCCCACGGCGCACATTCCGGTGTGACGAAAAGAACCTTCAGCGGCAATGGTGCCGCAATCATGCGGCGCTCGGCGCCGGAAAGTAAGCGCGCGGCACCACCACGATGCCGTTCTCGCTGACGTGGAAGCGCGCCTTGTCGCGCTCCAGGTCGAAGCCGATGTGTTCACCGGGCGGTATGAAGTTGTCCTGGTCGATGATGGCGCGCCGCACCTTGGCCCCGCGGCCGATCACGGTGCGGTCCATCACGATGCAATGGTCGAGCACGGCGTCGACCTGCACGTTGACGGCACGGCGCAGCATGGCGTGGTCGAGGTGCGCGTCGTTGATCACGCAGCCCGACCCCACCACCGAGCGGCGGATGACGCCGCACTCGATCTTGGCCGACTCCGACTGGTCGGGGCTCGCAAAGATCGGCCACTCCGGGTTGGTCATGCGAAACCGCGGCGTGGCACCCAGGGTGTCGAGGTGGGCAGCGAAATAGGCGTCGATGGTGCCTACGTCGCGCCAGTAGCCATGCTCTTCGTAGTCGGCCGTGCCGGGCACCACGTTGGTCGTGAAGTCGTAGGCCATCAGCTTGTGCGACTTCACCATGCGCGGAAGAATGTGTTTGCCGAAATCGCTTTCGCCGATTTCGTGGGCGCGCCGCAGCTCTTTCACCAGCACGTCGGCCGAGAAGATGTAGTTGCCCATGGAAGCCAGCGCGTGGTTCGCGTTTCCCGGCATGCCGCGCGTGGTGGCCGGCTTTTCCTGGAAGTCGGTGATGCGCAGCGTGTCGTCGGTTTCCACGATGCCGAAGGAGCCGCACTTGTCGAGCGGCACCGGCAAGGTGGCCACAGTCACGTCGGCCTGGTGTGCCTTGTGGTGCTCGATCATCTGGCGCACATCCATGCGGTAGATGTGGTCGGCGCCGAACACGGCCACCAGGTCGGGTTTGAAGGTCTCGATGAGATGCAGATTCTGGTAGACCGAATCGGCCGTGCCCTGGAACCACTCGGGGCCATTGCGCATCTGCGGCGGCACCACGGTCACGAAATGGTCGGGGATGAAGCGTGCGAGCGTCCATGACTGCCGCACGTGCTCGATCAAGGCCTGCGACTTGTACTGCACCAGCAAATACACCGAATAGATCTCGGAGTTGATGAGGTTGCTCAAGACGAAATCAACGATGCGGTGCTTTCCGTTGAAAGGAACAGCCGGTTTGCAGCGGTCGGCCGTCAGAGCATGAAGACGTGTTCCCTCTCCCCCGGCCATCACGAAAGCCAGAACGTTCTCTGATCGTTTGCTCATGGTCTGCTCCCTCGAACCACCTGCAGCGACCATCACCCATGGATGGTTGAACGCCGCACGAGCAGAGACGGGGCAAGCGGCGTGCCTTGAGGTGGCAACAAACCTTAGCGAAGTGCGGGGCAAGGCCTTGTAGGCCCATCACCCTTGTCGGCGTAGGAGCAGTCTGATGCTGAAAACCCGCACCAGACCGGGCAATGCAAAACCCTGCTTCAGGCCACGCAATGCGGGCTTTGAAGCGCTTTCCTGGCGATCAGGAAAGCGGCTGCGTTCCAGCTCTGCCCCGCCATGCCCATGGGTTGCAGCGTGCGGCCGTGGAACCACTCGGTGAAGCGCCAGTTGTCCAGGCTGCACACCTGGGCGAGCTTGGCCAATTCCTGCCGCGCAGTGTCTTCTTTACCGGCCAAGGCCAGGGCCATCGCCCAGAAGCCGCCCACGAACGGCCAGATGCCGCCGTTGTGGTACTGGTGCGGCTGATTCTGCTGGTGGCGGTTCATGTAGGCGCGCCACAGCTCGTGGTCGGGCGTGATGGGGTTCGTCACCACGCAGATGGGGTACGGGTCGGACACGCGGGCGGCGGTCAGCGTGTTGATGATCCCTTTGGTCATCGCCTCGTCGGCCAGGCCATAGAGAACGGCGAGCACGTTGCCGAACACATCGCCCTCGTCACCCGCGAACGACAGGTTCACGAAGCTGAGGTACAGGCCGGGGTCGCGCTGGCCGCGGCGTGCATAGTGGCCCAGCAGGCGGCCGCGCCGGTAGACGGGCAGGTCGCGCTTGAAGGGGTGGAACAGGTGGTTGAAGTGGTAGTGCGTCTGCTCCAGGTTGGGCAGTTCGAACAGCAGCTTCACGCGGTACCACAGGGCGTTGGTATAGAGCACGAAGCCCGAGCGGGGCATGATGTCGGCCCAGTCGCTGGCTTCGTTTTGCTGCAGAAGAAAAAAGCGCTGGTGCTCTTGCGCCAGCAGCCAGGTCAGTGCGCGTTCCACCTGTGGCTGCCAGCGGGTCGCGAGCCCCTCCAGGCGGCTGTGGCGGCGCATGTGGTCGACCGCGATCAGCCACCACAGGGTGGCATCGATGCAACCCAGGTACCAGAAATCGGCGTCTTCGCCGGCCGGGTCGACGTACTTGGGGATCTGCCCGTTCGGTGCCTGCAGCCTGGCCAGCGAATCGAGGCTGGCCACGGCGCCCTGCTCCAGTGTTTCGTCGCCGCTGCCGCCCATGGCCAGCACGCAGATGGCTGCGTCGCGCCCGAAGATGCGGGTGTAGCTGCGCGCCTCGGCCGCCTTGGTGCGGCTGGCGGCCAGAATGCCCTGCGGCGCGAGGTTGTCTCGCAGCAATTGCAGCGACTTCGCCGCGCAGTCGTGAACCAGATCGTTCCCACCGCCGATGGAAGCGGAGGTGCGCGTCAGCAGCGCGGTGTCGCGGGAGTCGGTCATGGAGGGCCTTGCATGGGATCCGGACACAGGTGCATGAATCGATGCCGGCCACCGAGGTGGCGGTCGGCTGCATCTGCCTGATCGCTGCAGGCCAGTTTAGGGAGCGCCCTCCCCGGTGTGTGGCTTGGGCGGCGCACACGCCAGGAGGTGCGTGAACGAAATCACGCCGGAAACCCACTTTTACTTATCGTCGGGCGGCTTGGCTGCGCCGGGCTTCAAGGTCCAGTCGGTGGTGTCCTTGGCGGTTTCGATGCGTTTTTCGGCAGCCATGGCCGCCGAGGGCGAAATCGGGTCGCTGGCGGGAAAGGTCTGGTCGAGCGACTCGTCGAGCAGCTCCTGGTACGAGGGCACTTTTTCTGCCGGTTGCTTGCCCTTGCCGGCGAGTCGATCCTGCGGGCTCTTCACCGCACGAGGATCCTTTCTCTTGGCGGCCGGGTGGGCCTTGGCAGTGGGTTTCGCAGCAGTTTTCGCAGTGGGTTTCGATGACGATGACGATGACTTGCGGGTGGTCATGGCAGACCTCCTTGATGAGCGACAGGCTCACTCCTGTCGGGCATTCGGCGTTCCCGCGCCAGCTTGCGGCTCGGGAACGCCGATTGCAGCATCTGCCGCAGGAATTACGTCACCAGCAGCGCCGCCGCCGGAAAGTGCGAGAAGGCGGCAGACAAGGGAATGCGCCTTCCCTCGACCGGCCAGGCCTCTCCCGTCAGC
>Ga0209974_10000594_pt1 | contig 12155 bp, 14 predicted proteins | sample InoplaM3SPM_FD_187592 | JGI IMG/M metagenome (GOLD analysis project Ga0209974, IMG submission 187592) | Arabidopsis thaliana rhizosphere microbial communities from the Joint Genome Institute, USA, that affect carbon cycling - Inoculated... | ecosystem: Host-associated > Plants > Roots >...
ACGACCGGACGGCGGCGTGCAATGCGAACCAGGGCGGGGCGAATGCAGAACTAGTCGCGCTCTTCTTCCTTCTCAATCTTCTCGAGAAGTTCTTCTCTCGCCTGACACTCGACACAGAGCTTGGCAAAAGGGACGGCCTCCAGCCGCCGTTCGCTGATCTCCACACCACACTCGGCACAGATACCGTAGGTCCCTTCGTTCAGACGGGTGAGGGCCTCGTCAATGGCCTGCCGCCTTCGGTTACGCATTTCCATGAGCGAAATCCCGAGCTCGCGGTCCAGATCCATCAAGGCCTGATCCCCGACGTCGCGTGCTGACTCCAGCCGGCGCTGTTGATCTTCCGTCAAGGATTGGCCCAGACTTCCCTCTATCTCCTTCAGAATTTCCTGGCGCTTGCCCATCAACATCTGCTGCAAGGCCTCACGGCGGCGTTCGCGCGCTTCTCGCTCTTTCGCCGTCTCTTTCGGCTTGGCGGCCAGCGGGGATACGGCCATCATGACCGGTTTCTCGATCACGGCGGCCGCGGCTGGTTTGTCTTTTGGAACCGGCTTACTGACTGATGGTTTGGGCTTAGTCATCGGTTTCTTCCTCGGCGGTGGTTTCATCGCCATCGCGTTGTCCTCTCCTTGGGGTGAACGCTGGACGGCAAAAAAGTTCGGCATCTATAACATGCCTGCTCGGAGTTTGACAAGGGGTTGTGGGAAAAGGGCCCAGAGCCCCCTAGGGATAGATGATCGTGGAGCGCACGGGGTAACCAGCGAGCTTCTGTCGGCCCTGTAGTTCTTTGAGCTCGACCAAAAAATCGAGGCCGACAATTTCACCACCTAACTGCCGGACGAGGGAGACGGTCGCAGCTGCAGTCCCTCCGGTGGCGAGCAGATCATCCACGATCAGCACCCGTTCGCCCATTCCGATGGCATCCCGATGGATGGCGAGTGAATTGGATCCGTACTCGAGGCTGTATTTGACCTCAAAGCAATCGGCCGGCAACTTTCCAGGCTTCCGCACGGGCACGAAGCCGGCCTTGAGCCGTTGGGCCAGGATGGCGCCGTAAATGAATCCACGGGATTCGATCCCTACGACTTTAGCCACGCGCTGCCCCCCATAGTAGGCCACGAGGTCATCGGCAATGGCCGAAAAGGCCTGGCCATCTTTCAACAGCGTCGTGATGTCGTAGAAAAGAATGCCGGGTTTGGGGAAGTCGGGGACTTCTCGGATGAGCGCTCGATACTCGGCAACGGTCATTGGCTCAGAGCAGGTCTGATTGTGTCAGCGTTTTTCGCTCGATGGTGTGACGCAAGCGGCTCAAGGCGGTCATCTCAATTTGACGGACTCGCTCACGGGTCAATCCCATGTCTCGTCCGATCTCCTCAAGCGTCCTCGCTTCACTTCCGTCAAGCCCAAACCGCGACACAATAACAGTTTGCTCTTTTTCAGGCAACTCTTTTACCCACGTCATCATCTCCGCCCGCCGCATGACGCCTTCCGCCGTGTCGGCTGGCGAGGCACACATCGGATCCTCGATGACATCCCGCAAAAAAGTGTCCGCCCGATCGTTGATCGGACTGTCCAGGGAGCAGGTCGTCCGGACGATTTGTTTCAGATCGAGCACCTCTTCCTCGGTCGTCTTCATCTTTAGGGCGATTTCCTCTGCGAGAGGTTCCCGTCCCAACTCCTGAACCAGTGCCTCCACCTTGTTCAGGTAGCGATTGAGCCGCTCCACCACATGCACGGGCAACCGCACGAGTTTTCCCTGATTAATGATGGCCCGCTCGATGTACTGCCTGATCCACCAGGATGCATACGTGCTGAAACGGAACCCTCGCTTGTAATTGAATTTCTCCACTGCTTTGATGAGCCCGAGGTTGCCCTCCTCGACGATATCCGAAAACGGAAACCCTCGGTGAATGTAGCGTTTGCCGATACTGATCACGAGACGAAGATTCGACTCGATCATTTGCTGGCGCGCCTGCTCATCGCCGGCCATCACTCGTTTGCCCAGTTGCTGTTCCTGCTTAAAGGTCAACAACGTGGACCGCCGGATCTCCCTCAGATAACTCTTGAGCGTATCCAGCCCTTCCGAGCGGCCCCGTGAACCGCCGTCCTCCGAGGAAGCGTCATGATCAGACGCATCGTCCTCGTCGTGACTCGAGTAATGCCTCCGCGCTTCGCTCTGCTCCGAGATTTCGTCCTGTCCTCTTCCCATCTCGTCCTCAGATCCTCAATGTCGCTAGTACCATACGACAAAGTCCGCCTGCCGACCTGACGCCGGCAACCATTCCACATGGACGGCAGTCACGCGTGATGCGGGCGGGCCTGCCTTGAGAACTTCGATCAACGACACAATGCGGTCTTTGGGACCTTCGGCCTCCAACTCGACCCGGCCGTCATCACAATTTTTGACACCGCCTGCGAGTTTCCGCTCCACTGCGTTGCGAACGGTGAACGCTCGGTAGCCAACGCCTTGGACTCTCCCCGATACGGAGATTCTGGCTCGAACGGCGGTCGAGTCACTCGCATCCGTCATCGTAGAACTCGTGGGATACGCGTAACGAAGGGATAGTCTCACACCTCGAGAAACGCGTCACGTGATTTGCAATTCTGCGCCACAAAAGATCTGCCCGATGATTGTACGTACGCGGACCCGTGTGGAGCAACCAGCATTGGATGCTGACGGAGGGCATGACATTCGTTTCGAACGGCTCTCGCCATCGGCCGCTATGGTAGAATCGCCGGCATTGGCGACGCCATGGCCGCGGACTGATGAAAGTGTCCGCTGTCGCAGCAAAAGATCGGTGCTTGCGTGTCACCACCGCTGCGTATCGTCAGATGACCTAGTGCGGAAAGGGCGCATGGCATTCACCTCAACCGATCTCAAGCTCGTGTTAGATGAGATCGCTCCTGCCCTCATCGAAGGTTGGATTCAGAACATTTACCAACCGGCGACACGTGTGGTCGTGTTCGAACTCCGTGCGAGGGGAACGACTTGCCGGCTTCTCGTGTCATGCGAACCAGAAACAGCCCGGCTCCATCTTGTCCGGCATCGCTTGGTGAACCCGCCAAGCCCGCCACCCTTTTGCCAGTTTCTACGCGCCCATCTAGACGGGGCTCGACTTCAGGGGATGCGTCAGCTGAGCGAAGACAGAGTTGTCGCCATGGAGTTCACAACCAAGTCAGGGACCCGGACCGTCGTCTGTGAGCTCACAGGCCATACGGCCAATATGCTGGTGCTGGATGAGCATCAGCATGTGCTCCGCGATCTGAACCACCAGCGAGAGCGTGTCGGCCAACAGTATCGGCCGCCTGCGAGCCAACCATCTGCGTTGGATAAGAAGGTCGTCGCTCGTAACGCCGCGAAGACAGGTGACCACCGTTTCCCGGTTTCTGCGGTCATTGAAGCGTATTACCGGGAGCAGGAAGACCGCGCCGCCGAAGATCGAGCCAGACTGGAGGAGCTCACATCGCTTCGAAAAGCGCTCAAGAAAACGCGACGACGGATAGATGCGTGGCGCGAGGACCTGGCAAAGGCGAGCAGATATCGGGACTATGCGCGATACGGCGAGCTCATGAAGGCAAATTTGAGTTCCATCACGCCCGCGAAAGATCAAGTCACACTCGTGGATTACTACGACGAATCGCTCCCCGAGGTCACGATCCCCCTTGACCCGTCAAAATCCGCGATCAGCAACATGGATGACTATTTCAAGAAGCACCGCAAATATATGGCGGCGGAACGTGAATTAGTCCCGCGCATCGCGCAAGCGGAAGGTGAACTCAAGGCACTGGAGCGGGAGATTGCGTCCATTGAAGAAGGGAACTGGACCCCTGGGGAAGGCCGACCAACACGATCAAGCCTGGTGACGAAACGAAACACAACCGGCCGGACTCGAGGCCCCTTCCGGCGCTTCACCTCAGGGGATGGTCTTCCCATTTTCGTGGGACGCAATGCGCGGGAGAATGACCAACTCACATTCAGACTGGCAAAGAGCGACGACTTGTGGCTCCATGCCAGAGGGGCGCCCGGATCACATGTGGTGGTCCGATTGGGCAAAGGGTCGGATCCGCCGCCGGAAACACTGCGGGACGCGGCGACGCTGGCATTACTCTACAGCGACCTGAAGAAGAGCGGAAAAGGCGAGATCGTCTACACGAGGCGCAAATGGGTCAAGCCCGCCAAGGGTCGAGCCCTGGGCGCAGTCATCGTCACGCAAGAGAAAACCATCCATGTGCAATTGGATCGGACGCGGCTGGAAGCCCTGAAAGCCCGCCAGGAGGGGTCATTCTCGTAAAATCTCATCTTTCGCTGGCCGAGCATGTTCTCTTGAGCTAGGCTCAATAGGACCAGTATCTCACCCAAAGAAAATCGGTGTCGTATGTCGCCCTCACCACCCTCAGCAAGCGCCGGTCCGACCGTGCTTGTCGTCGACGATGATGCCACGGTAGTCGCCTACTGCCAAAAAATACTTCAAGAAGCTGGTTGTTCAACGCTTTCCGCGTCGGGAAGCTCGGAAGCCCTGAAGATCTGCAAGCAGCACGGAGGCACGATTGACTTGCTGATTACCGACCTCGTGCTGCCTCCGCCGGAGTTCTCTTTCGCGTCATCGGAGAATGAATTCCCCCACGTTCATGGATACGAACTCGCACTCCGGGCACTGAGGATGCGGAAGGACTTACACGTCATTCTCATGTCAGGAAATCCGGACACTGATCTCGCTGGATATGGGATTCAGAACGACACACTGCCGTTCCTCTCTAAGCCGTTTAACCCCTCCGCCTTCGTCTCGTTGGTGAAGCAGACATTGCAGACTTCACCGCCTACTCCTGAACTGCTGCTCAAGCAACCATCTCCAGGCACGAAGGGTGCCGACGAGTGGTTTGACTGACCACGCACCCCTCTTTATCCAAAACATAAAAGGGGTGCCATGAGTCATGGCACCCCTTCTTCTTGTATGCGTTACGAGCGGTACGACTTACCAGCGGTCCCGCTTGCCGCCTGCACCACGGCCTCCACCGCCTCCGAATCCACCACGGCCGCCGCCGCCACCACCACCAGCGCGGGGCTCTTGCGGACGTGCTTCATTCACGGTTAACGTTCGCCCTCCCATATCCGAGCCATTGAGCGCGGAAATCGCGGCTTGTGCCTCGGAGTCCGAGGACATCTCCACGAAGCCAAATCCACGGGATTGTCCCGTGAACTTGTCCGTTATGATTCGCGCAGAAGCCACCGCCCCATGCGCGCCAAACAGATCGCTCAACTGCTGCTCGGTCGCCGAATAGGGCAACCCACCGACGTAAATCTTCGAACCCATGTGGGGTTCCTCCTTTGAATGTGACATTGTCTTGAACACGAGGAACGGGGAAGGAGCGGGCCGAAGACGCGAGACATGCGGCGACTTAGGTCTGACTTCCGACGAGATTCCCGGACAAGGCAACATCGATGTTGCGGGCCCTACAACTACCGACTCCATCGCGAGGCCCGTACGACGAAGTAGCTCAAACCCTAGCACAGGGGGTGGTGGATTACAACCTGAGATGTAACAGATGATCCTGCTAGTCTGCCTTATTCGCCCACCCGCACCAAAGATCCTTGCACCTTACAATAGGCAAACGTCCTATAAAACAAGATGATTGTCAGGACCAACAAGGCCACATTGAGTCCACCGGCCCAAGCCAGGTGGGCAAGCGGGACCATGCCGTCACGGAGGACACCACGCATTCCTTCAAAAATATGGGCGGCTGGATTCATCCAGGCCACTACCTGGAGCCAGTGCGGCAGAACCTCAAGCGGATAGAATACGCAGGAGATCGGCTGGAAGAGAAACACCAGGCTCCAAGCCAGGATTTCCGCCTCCTGCCCAAACCGCATGATCAGAGAGGTGGTCAACACCCCGATGACCCATCCCGTAACAACCAGATTCACGACGAAGGGAAGCAACCATACGCCCATAATCAGCACGTTGTAGCCATAAAACAACCAGGCACAGATGCCCATGACGATCGAGACGCACGTCACCTTGAAGATGCTCATCGCAATCGTCGCGGCCAGGAATTCAGCTGGTGACAAAGGACTGGCGAACAGATTCATGAGGTTACGGGCCCATAATTCTTCAAGGAATGAGATCGTGATCCCTTGCTGGGAGCGGAACAGCATGTCCCACAGAATCAATGCTCCGAGGAAGAACGTGACGAAGCCGGGTACTTGAGGCTGATATTTCACCAGGTACATGGTAATGAAGCCCCAGATGACGAGATCCAGGAAAGGCCAATAGAAAATCTCCATGATCCGGGGCAGGCTGCGACGATACAGGTAGAGATGTCTCGCCACAAGTGCAACGACGCGATGGCGTTTCATGCGGAGCCTCCCGTAAGGTCCGGACCATGCTCATGCTCGCACCCACCGCATGCATGGTGCTTCCCGAGCAACTCGTCGATGAGACGGCCTATGCCTTGAAGCATCGCAACACCGGCTCGATGCCCACCGGGAACGGGACGCAACGCTAATCCTGCAAGGATGAACGGCATGACGAGGAAACCAGCGACGAACGCCATGTTGGGAAGGACCCCGCCTGAGACTGAGACGAGGGCCCAGGCAAGCAGCAAAGGTACGCCTCCAACGACGAGACTATTGGTGACGACGCGCCAGCTGCAGGTCCTTCTCCACAGTCCGATGGCTCCGACGGTGAGCCAGAAAAGCCCCCAGGCGGCACTCAAGGCCAGACCACCCATCAGCACGCCGACTGCAAAATTGATCACGGCACTGGGCATCAAGTCTTCTCTGCGTTTTACCGTTCTCTCGCCAGCTTGAGAAACACCTCTTCAAGATCGGCTTGACCGAAGCGTGCAATGATTTCTCGAGCCGTTCCCTCGGCGACGATCTTGCCTCGCTGAAGGAAAATGATCCGGTCCGACATTTCCTCCATTTCACGCATGTTGTGCGAGGTGTACAGAATACTCAGACCCGCCGACCGACGTTCTTCTTTTAAGAGCGCACGGATTTTGTGGGCGATGTCCGGATCGAGGCTGGCCGTCGGTTCGTCGAGAAAAAGAATCTTTGGTTCCGTGAGTAGCGCCTTGGCCAGCGTCAGTCGCGTCATCTGACCGGAAGAAAGTTTTCTCGTCACTTTATGACGAAATTCTTCCATCTCCAGCTTTTTCACGATGTCATCTACACGCCGATAGATTTCGGAGAGTCCATACAGTCTGGCCACGACCCATAAGTTCTCCTCCACCGTCAGTGCCATCGGCATCGAGATGTAGGTCGACGAAAAATTGACCTGCTGGAGAATCTGCTCTCGATGGGCGGCCAACTCCATCCCGAACACCTCGATGGCCCCTGCTGTGGGCGTGATGAGGCCCAGCAACATGTGGATCGTGGTCGTCTTGCCTGCACCATTCGGCCCCAGCAATCCGAGAATCTCTCCAGGCTCAATGGAAAAGGAAACGTCCTCCACCGCGGTGAAGTCGCCGAATTGTTTGCGCAAGTGACTGACTCGGAGCACGGGTGTCGTCATGGCTCTATCCGTACTGGTTCAAAAAGACAAAAAGTCTTTTATTTTGTCCGGAAGGTGGCAGGTTTCGCATTTTCTGTCCAAAATTCGCCCCTCGTGCTGGGCCTTCCCGTCATGGCAACGGAAGCAATCGTTGAGAGCCCTCGTCCGGAGATATGACCCTGCGGGATACTCCGGATGCCACGGCTTGTTGTCTGTGGAAACATGTCCACGCGGCAGGACGGTGGGGTATCCTTTGATCGGCTGGTCATGGACGACTCCCGAATGACAGGTCGTGCAACCCTCTTTCTCGCCGCGGGCACCGAACGCCTCCATATGCTTACGGTGACTCATGACAAGACCCACATCTTTCACAGGGAGCGGAAGATCGCGGGGTGCGACTTCCGAGGTGCGAAGAATATGTTGATGACAACCCAGGCACACCTGAGAATCGACATGAGCTTTCAAATCAGAGGGCTCGGTCGGTGTGCCGAACAGGTAAATGGCGACGTCTTTCGTCCCCGCCCACGCCTTGTCCTGGAGCCAGCCCTCAAACCCCGGCCTCACATGGCATGCGACGCACGTGACGTCCTTGTGTGAAGACTTCGCCCAGCTGTCGTAGGACGGCTTGATCGTGTGGCAACTGGCGCAAAATGCCGGATGGTTCGTCAACGGAATAGCGACTGCTCCGAGCGCCATTGCGCCGGCGACGATTACCAGGGCGATGGTGGCTCTAGACGTCCAGCTCATGCTCCGAAGGAGCGCGTCGCAGCGGGAAGTGCTTCATGATCAGTGCGGCTACGCCGGGCACGTCGTTGAGATCGAACAACGGGACACGCAAGTCGATAGGCTTATCCGACACTACGGCCAGCAGGCCTTCGGAGGAGATTGGAATTTCACCAACTTGATCACGAATGATGACGATTTTAGGATATCCCTCGTGCTTCCATCCTTCGGCAATAATTAAATCATAAGACCCGTCCAAAAACCGGCTCCGCACGTCCTCCACGTTCATCTGATCAGAGACATCCGCGAACATGGCCATGCTGCCTTTCGACAGAATGACGACGCTGCTCGCGCCGGCTTGTTTGTGCCGCCAGCTGTCTTTGCCCTCGGTATCCAAATCGAATCCATGGCCGGCATGCTTGACGGTCGCGATCTTGTATCCCGCGCGTACGAGCTCCGGAATCACGCGCTCGATAAAAGTCGTCTTGCCGCTGTTTGATCTTCCCACGAAGCAGACGATCGGCACGTTCATCTGACTCCTCTCAGCAGCAGGACAGCCGGTGGGAGCTGCTCTGACTCGCTTCGGAATAATTCGCCCAGCTTTCCCCGCTGAGCAGTTGAACGGAGACCAGATCGCCTGGATTGAGCCGTTCGACTTCGACCGGCACATCGATCAAGCAGTTGGCCTTGACCATCGAGGTCAAAATCCCGGACCCTTGATCGCCCGTTGTTCGTACTTTGAATGCGCCGTCTTCCCGCGTAAGAACGCCGCGCAGAAAGTGGCGCCGATCTGGACGTTTAGAAAACTTTTCCTGAAAAAGTGCCTGCACGACCGGTCGGCCGTAACTCCGATGGCCGCTCATTTTGAGCATCGCCGGCCGTACCAACTGCTCGAACGTGACCATGGAGGAGACCGGATTCCCCGGCAGCCCGAACGCGAGCTTGCCCTGGATTTTCCCAAAGGCGAGCGGCTGTCCTGGCTTGATGGCCAGCTTCCAAAAATTCATCTCTGCTCCCAGGTCGCGGAACACCGCTTTCGTGAAATCGTAATCTCCCATCGAGACGCCACCCGAAAGCACGAGGATGTCGGCGGTCAAGCCGTGGGAAATTTTCTCTTTTAAGGCGGCAGGAGTATCCTTGGCAATTCCCAGTAGAAACGGAATTCCGCCCGCGTCCTGGACAGCGGCGGCGATGCCATAGCTGTTGGAGTTGATGATTTTTTCCTCGCTGAAACGCTCGTCTAAATCGGCCAGCTCATCACCTGTCGACAGGATCGCTACTCTTGGGCGCTGGTAGGCAAAAATAAACGATTTGGCGAGAATGGCCAGCATGCCTGCCTCACCGGGGCGGATACGAGTGCCCTTGGTAATGATCCGCTCGCCCTTTTTGACATCTTCTCCCTGGGGGCGGATATTCGATCCTTTTGCTTCCGGCTTGAACACACGCACCTGATCAGGCCCAGGCTCGGTATCCTCAACCTTCAACACCGTATCCGCGCCCTTCGGAATCGGCGCCCCGGTCATGATCCGGATCGCTTGGCCTGGCCCTACCGTTTTGGTGGGCATCTTCCCGGCGGGCACGTCTTCAATCACCGTCAGAGTTACAGCCTTTTGGATGGCATGCTCCTGGTGAATATCCTCCCACCGCACCGCGAATCCATCCATAGCGCTATTATCCCAAGGCGGGTTGTCGCGTTCGGCGATGATATCCTCGCCTAGCACTCGTCCTACCGCATCCAGAAGCGGGATCTTTTCCACACCCAGTACCGGTGTTGCATCCAATACGGTTTTTTGCGCTTGCTCGAGTGAGGTTAATCCTGCCATGACGTCCTGGCTCTTCATCGCTTCGCTTAGCGGTGCTGCCGTGGAGCTACGTTGACCAGCGATCCGCTCTTTTTACAGAACATTTCCACCTTGTTGGCGATCTCGTGATAGGCCTCTGCTGTGGGCGTATCGGAGTAGAACATGGCAAACGGCTCACCGGCATCCGACTGAATGACTACATCGGGGTCGAGCGGGATGCGCCCCAGAAACGGCACGCCCATGTCTTGCGCCGACGCCTCGCCTCCGCCTTTTCGAAATACGTCGATATGTTGGTGGCAATGCGGACATTCCAGTCCGCTCATGTTCTCGACGATGCCGATAATCGGCACTTCGCTGTCTTTGCAAAATGTGACCGATTTGCGGGAGTCCAACAGTGCCACTTCTTGCGGGGTGGTGATGATGACGGCCCCGCTGACCTGGCCCAGCAAATCTATCGTCGTCACCGACTCGTTTCCCGTTCCAGGCGGCAGATCGATCAATAGGAAATTGAGATCCTGCCATTCGACACCACCCAGGAGCTGGTTGATAAACTCGTACTTGTAGGCATCGCGCCAGATAATGGGATCATCGGAATTCTGCAGCAGAAACGACATCGACGCGATCTTCAGATTATACGCCTGAAAGGGGATAATCCCCCCCGACGTGCTGATCTTAAGTTTCTGACCTTCGGCACCCACCATCTTAGGAATGTTGGGACCGTGAATGTCCATGTCACAGATGCCGACATGCCATCCCTTCAGCGCCAGGCTCACCGCAAGATTGGTGGTGCACGTGCTCTTGCCAACCCCGCCCTTGTTGCTCATGACGAGGACCTTGTACTCGATCCGCTCCATCCGCTTGGCTACCAGCCAGCGGCTGTGCCCCTCCTTGTCTTTTTGGCAGGATTCGTTTTCATCGCAGATCGCGCATGCCCACATATAGGTGCATGCATCACTGCCGCCGGACGTCGGCGTAGAAATCACATTGAGTTCACGAGGCATGAGATAAGACCCTTTCTCCCGGTCAATCGTCCTGGCTTGAGCGACCGTGCAAGCTCGAGTTGAGATTGATCTGCACTATCGACGCCGCCCTCCCCCGGTGGGCACGCCGACATAGTCGCCGTCTCCGGCCCCCGACATCGCAGGCGCCATCACTTTCGGCCCGACCGGCGTGAGCGCGCTGTCAGGTGTTTCCTGGGCCTTTTTCTTGTTGAAGAACCCTGCGCTGACAATGCCGACCTCATAAAAAATGTACATGGGGAGGGCCATCAGACATTGGTTAAACGGATCGGGTGTAGGGGTTAAAATGGCGGCGACAATGAAGGCGCCAAGAAGCGCCCACTTGCGATAGCGCTTGAGAAAAGGCGCATCAACCCATCCCAGTTTGGCCATGAGGGTGATGGCCAACGGAACTTCGAAGATCAATCCGAACACCATCAAAAACCACAATGCGAATCCCACATATTGCGCGATCGATAGTTGCGGAATGAACCCCGCGCTCACGCCGTAAGACACGAGGAAGTTCAACGCAAACGGCAGCACGAAGAAAAAAGAAAAAACCACCCCGGCATAAAATGCCACCGTGCTCAACGCCACGAATGGCCCTACGAACCGGCGTTCCTGCGTGTGCAATCCCGGCACAACAAATTGCCAGACTTCTAAAAGGATGTACGGGGTGGCAAGGACAATGGCAAAGAGGCCGGCGACTTTTACGTTCTGCCAAAGCGCTTCCGCCGGAGCGAGGAAGACGAACGGCACGGTCGGCAGGTCGGTCGGCACCCATGAAAGGGACCCCGGCACGAACATGTTCTGAAGGGGAACGCGCAGCCACTTGACGAGAGTGTCAGCGTAAAAGAACGTGCCGACAAAAACGACTGCCGTGGCGATGACCGCCCGCGTGAGCCGGACCTGGAGCTCGACCAAATGCTCCATGACCGGCATTTTCTTGTCTTCCAGCGGCTTGAAGACAGAATCTTGCAGCCACCGGTTGAAGTCGTTCAGCACTGCATCCCCAGCAGAGCCGCAGGCGCCGTCGTAGATGCGCTCGCCGATCTTCGGATCGACCACCCGGATCATGGCGCGGATCAGCGGGCGCGGCGTGTAGTACTCGCCGCCGTTACGCCCAGCATTGCCCATGTTGC
>Ga0209974_10000596_pt1 | contig 12143 bp, 12 predicted proteins | sample InoplaM3SPM_FD_187592 | JGI IMG/M metagenome (GOLD analysis project Ga0209974, IMG submission 187592) | Arabidopsis thaliana rhizosphere microbial communities from the Joint Genome Institute, USA, that affect carbon cycling - Inoculated... | ecosystem: Host-associated > Plants > Roots >...
AGGCCTTGCTCGCGTTAGGCGCGCGCGGCGCGCTGATGAGCGGATCGGGGCCGACCGTGTTCGGGTTGTTTGCGTCACCCGCCGCACAGCACCGTGCGGCGATGGTACTTGCGTCGCACTACCCTACGTTCACGGTCGTGCGCGGCTAGCGGGTCAATACGTGAGCGTCCCCTTGAGCTGCACCTGGCCCGAGCCCGCACCCGTTGTGAAATCGATCCCCTCGAAACCCTCGATCGTCCCGATTCCGCGCGCATTCTCGAAGCGACCCGATCCGCCATAAACGAAATACGAGCCATGGATCGCGCCGGTGTTTGCCGATAGCGTGCCGCCATAGGCGGCGAAGATCTGGTCTCCATTGCCAAAGTCCAGCACCACCTCGTCCGACACGAACACGAATTGCGTGGCCGACAGTGGATTGATGCAGTCTGTCGACGTCAAATGCAGCGCACCGAGCTTGCCCGCCGTGCCATAGCCGTTGATCGTTCCGGTCAGCGTGCAGCCGAAGCTCGGCGCGCCGACCTGTTCGGTGAAGCCGATCGTTGCGCGAAGGGGAACGGTCGTGGTCGCGATCGTCGCAGTCGAAACGAGCGCCATGAGCGCTCCGACGCACAAAACCCAATTTCGAATCGGTGAATGCTTATGCACGCAACAGTCCTCGCAGTAATGAAGCTCAATGAAAGGAGTAATCCCGAACTCACCTTATCGTAACAGTGGTTGGCGATGATTCCATTGTCGCCAACGAAAAAACCCGTCGATATCCATGCCGCTGTTGCACGCAAGATTGCACTCGCATTCAAACGCTGAGGAGTGCCTTGACCGAATCGCCCTCCATCGCCGCGGCATCGCCGCGCGCAACCACCTCGCCGCGCGACAGCACCACGTAGCGATCCGCGAGTGACTTCGCGAAGTCGTAATACTGCTCGACCAGCAGGATGGCCATCTCGCCGCCCGACGGCGCCGGGCGTTTCGTCAAATCGGATAGATGATCGACGTCGGGATCATCTCGCTGTCGAAGACGCAAATGCGTGATGCGAAGCGCAGGCCGTCGGCGGTCCGGCGGACGACGTCGACGTAGCGTCCGACGTTGAACACTTCCGACAGATCGTTCTGCCGCGTACGAAAGACGGCGTAGTTCGCCTCTGCTTCGATCGTGTCGCCGTCGGCGCGGTGAACGATCGGAACCCCGATGACGTGCCGCTGGTAGTACGGATCGTGTGCGAGCGTTTCGGTGATGCCGTAGACGCGATCCTTCAACATGCCCTTGCTTTCGAACGCCATCGTCGCGAGCGGCAGGCCACGGTCGAAGTTCTCGCGCGGCTGCAGCCGGTACACGCATTCGTCGGTGAAGAATTCCGGCCAGCGCGCGTACTCGCGCGCGTCGAGCGCGCTGCCGTACGCGTGGTAGAGCGTGACGAGCTCGAGCCACGTCGGAATGTCGAGCGCCACCCGCGGCAGGACGTTCGTCGCTTCAGTCATCGATGACGCGCCGCCAGTAGCCGTACATGCTGCGGATGAGCGTTTCGGTGACCGTGTGCTCGGTGCGGGTCGCGGTGTCGATGCCGCCGAGTTCGACGACGCTCGCGAGATCCGGCCGCTGCCGCGCGCCCTGCTGCGAGAACTCGATGACCTCGCCGTCGTCGGCCGACACGTAACCGGCCGGGCCGAACAGGTTCGCCTGGCGCAGTCGTCGGCGTTGCATCTCCGGCGTATCGTCGGCGAATCCGAAGTGCGTCCATACGAAGTCGAACGCGTCCGGCCCGCGCGGCTGGATATGCCGCGTCGACAGCGAATTGACCTGCTGCTGGATGATGACGCTCGGGAAGATCGTCGTCATCACGACGGTCGGCCCGTTCCACCACGGCTCGTTGACGACGTCGAGCACGCGATCGTCGTGCAGCGTCATGTTCGCCTTGAAGCTCGAAACGCCCTTGGTCACCGCACCCGATCCGCCCTCGTTGCGCCGGGAGATCATGCACGCGTGCCGTCCGTGCGCGTCGGTGATGAGCTGCGACTTCTGGTCGGCGCGCCACAGGCCGAACGTGACGAACCACGTGTGGAGCAGTCCCGGGTGGTACGGGTCCTTGATGTTCTCCTGCATCAGTTTCCAGTTGCCGTCGATCCGCTGCCGCGAATAACCGAGGACCGTGAGCGTTCGGCCGTCGAACACGCGGTCGAAGTAATGCAGGACCTCGTCGCCCAAGTACCGCTCGAACGGCTCGACGTCGGGATCGAACGATGCGAATACGACGCCGTTCCGCGCCGCGACCCCAAGCCGCGTAAGCCCGTGCTCCTCGCGCCGGAAAGTGGCCGGCATGCCGCCCTGCACGCCTCCCTCGCTGCGAACGCCGCGCATCAGCGGGACGCCGAGCAGGCGTCCATCGAGGCCGTACGTCCACTGGTGATACGGGCAGGTGAACTCGTTGCGATGGCCGAAGTTCTCGCGGCAGAATGCCACGCCCCGATGTGCGCAGACGTTTTCGACGACGTTGATCGCGCCGTGCGCGTCGCGCACCATGATCACCGACCGCTCGCCGATCGCCGTGCGCTTGAAATCGCCGGGGTTCGGGACCTCGGCTTCGAGCCCGACATAGCACCAGTGGCCCCGGTAGAAGAGGCGCTCGAGTTCGCGCAGATAGACGTCGTTGCGCGTGTACGCGGCGAAGGGGATCCGGTGCGTCCCTTGACCCGGCCAGCCTTCGACCGCTGTTGCGACGTTCGAAACTTCGTTCATGGTTTCATTCGAACCGGTTCTACGGTCGCCTGGTTGGCGCGACGCGCCGTGAAGGCTTCGATCTCGCGTTCGATCACTGCACGGTCGACGATGCCCGAGGGATTCGCGCGCGACGGCAGGCACGCGACGAACGGCTGGAAGCGCTCGAGGCTCTTCGCCAGCAGCCTCCGGAGTTCTCGCAACGGCTCCGGGTGATCGTCGACGCGGAGGTCCAGCGCGGGATAGCGCTCCGTCGTCACGATGCGCAGTGCGGCCGCCTGCTTGCCGCGCTTGTCGCCGCCGGCCGCTTCGCCCGCTTCCATCGCCGTCAGCAATCGCTCGGCGAAGTCGAGCTGCGCGTTTTCGCGATAGGCGTCCGCGGCGTCACCGATCACGCGCGGACCCGCCAGCATGTTGCCCGCCACCGAAAAGTTCTCGCCGGTCACGTGACCGCACCAATCGATGCACGCCGAGCCGGTATACGCCGCGGCACGGCCACGCGCATCGACGAGATGCAGTTGCCGCACATCGCGGCCCGCATCGTCCGCGATCACGGCGGAAAGCACGTGCGCAGGCTCGTCTCCTTCCGCGAGCCTCGCCAGCGCTGCCGGACCCAGGTGGGGATTGACGAGCGCCTGTGTCGCGACGGCACCGACGCCGCTCTCTGCATAAGGACAAAGCGAACCGACTGCAAAAAACCGGCTTGCAACGGCGACCCCCAGCGCCCCCGATGAATCCCGCGCGACGATCGACCACGTCACCGGGGCGGCCTCGCGCCCGCCGTTGCACTATATTTCATCGCTCAGTCGGCAGCTGCCATGGCGTTGGCCGACTCCGCGCGAAGGGCGCTGCGCAATGCCGCGAACGTTGCGTCGACCGAGCGACCGGACGTGTCGACGACGACGTCGGCCTTCGCGTAGAACGCCGCGCGTCCAGCGAGGATCCGGCGCAGATCGTCCATCGCCTCGCGGTTGCCTGCCATCGGTCGATAGTCGCCCTGCGCAAGCACGCGGCTCATGTGTTCCTCCGGCGCAGCGCGCAGCCAGACGGTGAAGCACCGATCGAGCAGCCGGGCGAACGTTGCCGCCTCGGACACCAGGCCGCCCGGCGTCGCGAGGATCACCTCGCGCAGCCGCTGGACGACGTCGTCGAGCGCGCGCCGCTCGTAACGGCGATACGCCGTCGTCCCGTACAGCGCGTGCACTTCGGCCACGGTGCAGCCGGCGAGGCGCTCGATCTCCGCATCGAGTTCGACGAATGGATAGCCGAGATCGTCGGCCAGCATGCGGCCGAGCGTCGACTTCCCCGCGCCCCGCAGGCCGATCAACGCGATGCGCGTGCGGCGGCCGCCGGCGGGCGGGTCGGCAAACACGCGCGCAAGCGCAGCGTGAGCGCGCTGGAGATCGTTGCCGGTGCGGTTGCGAAGCAGTTCGCGGATCAACGCCGCGTCAGGCGACGCGTTCGTCGATTGATCGAACAGGTCGGTCACCGGGCAGCCGAGCGCCACCGCGACCTGCCGCAGCACGAGGATCGACGCGTTGCCGACGCCGCCTTCGAGGTTGGCGAGATGTCGCTCCGACACGCGTGCCTCCGCGGCGAGCGCACGGCGCGTCATGCCCCGCCGTGCACGCAGGCTGCGAACCGTTTCGCCGAGCGCAACCAGGAACGGGTTGCGATCATCGAGCGCGCCGGCAGAGGTCGGGGGACTCGTCATCGTGGAGCGCACAAGGGGAAATGCATTATAGTGCTTGACAGTCCTGCGCGCGACGACTATTTTGGCGAGGCGGCCGCGCACGTGACCTTCGGTCGCCTTCCGCGCGCGGTATTGCCTCACCATGACCGACACCACCGCCCCGCCACCGCCGGCCGACTTCAACCTCGCTGCGCATCTGCTTGCGACGAACGCGAAGCGCGCCGGCAAGCTCGCCTACGTCGACGATCGCAGCGAACTCACGTACGCGGAACTCGCGCGGCGGGTGCGGCGCTTTGCGAGCGTGCTGCAGGCGAACGGCCTGCGCCGGGAGGAGCGCGTGCTGCTGCTCGCACACGATACGGTCGACTGGCCCGTTGCGTTCCTCGGCAGCATTTACGCGGGTGTCGTTCCGGTCGCCGTCAACACGCTGCTCACGGCCGACGACTACGCGTACATGCTTTGGCACAGCCGCGCGCGTGCAGCCATTGTGTCGCAGGCGCTGCTGCCGACGCTTGCGCAGGCACTCGCGAAATCACGTAACGACGTTGAAACCGTCTGGGTCATCGACGCAAGCGGCGACTTGCCGGCACGCCATCGGGACTTCGCCGCGGACGTCGCAGCGGCGCACGAAGTACGCGAACCTTCACCGACGCACGCCGACGACGCTGCATTCTGGCTGTATTCGTCGGGATCGACCGGCCCGCCCAAGGGCACCGTGCATACGCATGCAAATGCGTACTGGACCGATGCGCTGTACGGACGGAACGTCCTCAAGCTGGCGGAAGACGACGTCGTGTTCTCGGCGGCCAAGCTGTTTTTTGCGTACGGCCTTGGCAACGCGCTCACGTTTCCGTTGGCGGCGGGCGCGACGACGATCCTGATGCCGGAACGGCCGACGCCGCAGGCCGTATTCCGCCGCCTGATCGAACGCCGGCCGTCGGTGTTCTACGGCGTGCCGACGCTGTACGCGGCGATGCTCGCGGCGCCCGACCTCCCATCGCCATCCCAGCTGGCGCTTCGCATGTGCGTGTCCGCCGGCGAAGCGCTGCCGCGCGACATCGGCGAGCGCTTCACCGCGCACTTCGGCTGCGAAATCCTCGACGGCATCGGTTCCACCGAGATGCTCCATATCTACTTGTCCAATCGTGCCGGCGACGTACGCTACGGCACGACGGGCGTCCCGGTCCCCGGTTACGACGTCGAACTGCGCGGCGAGGACGGCCAGCCCGTCAAGGATGGCGACGTCGGCGACCTCTACGTCCGCGGGCCGAGTGCCGCGCTCATGTACTGGACGAACCACGAGAAATCGCGCGCGACGTTCCAGGGCGAATGGACGCGAAGCGGCGACAAGTATGTGCGTCGCGACGATGGGCGCTACGTGTACGCCGGTCGCGCCGACGACATGCTCAAAGTGAGCGGCATTTACGTGTCGCCCTTCGAGGTCGAGGCCGCGCTCGTCCAGCACCCCGCCGTGCTCGAAGCGGCCGTGATCGGGCGCGAGGACGCGGACGGCCTCACGAAGACCAAGGCGTTCGTCGTGCTGAAACCCGGCCATGCGCCGGGTGCCGACACCGAGGATGCGCTGAAGGCGTTCGTGAAGGACAAGCTCGCGCCGTACAAATATCCCCGCTACATCGAATTCATCGCCGAGTTGCCGAAGACGGCAACGGGCAAGATCCAGCGCTTTCGTCTGCGCGAGCGCGAAGGCGCGCACGCGCCGTGACGTTTGCTATCCTTGCGCGCCCGCAAACGAGCGGCGCTGCGCTTTCCGCAACGGGTTCATTCATGCGCCTTCGCCGGCGCCGTGTTTTCAGGAGGAAATCAATGTCTGTTCGATATCGGATGCTCGTGCGCGGATTGCTCGCCGCCGGTCTCATCGTCGTCGCGGGCGCTGCCGACGCGCAAAGCAAGATCAAGGTCGGTTTCATGCTGCCCTACACGGGGACGTACACGGCGCTCGGCAATGCGATCGAAAACGGCTTCAAGCTCTACGTACAGGAACAGGGCGGGAAGCTCGGCGGCCGCGAGATCGAGTACTTCAAGGTCGACGACGAATCGGAGCCGTCGAAGGCCGTCGATAACATCAACAAGCTGATCAAGCGCGACAACGTCGACGTCGTCGTCGGCACCGTGCACTCGGGCGTCGTGATGGCGATGGCCAAGGTGGCGAAGGACACGAACACGCTGCTCGTGATTCCGAATGCCGGAGCGCGCGCGGTGACCGGACCGATGTGCGCGCCGAACATCTTCCGCAGCTCGTTCTCGAACTGGCAGCCTGGGTACGCGATGGGCAAGGTCGCCGGCGAGCGCGGCGCGAAGAAGGTGGTGACGATCACGTGGAAGTACGCGGCCGGCGACGAGTCGGTGCAGGGCTTCAAGGACGGGATCAAGAGTTCCGGCGGCGAAGTGGTCAAGGACCTGACGCTGCCATTCCCGAACGTCGAGTTCCAAGCCTTGCTGACCGAGATCGCGTCAACCAAGCCCGACGCCGTCTACGCGTTCTTCGCGGGCGGCGGGGCGGTCAAGTTCGTCAAGGATTACGCGGCCGCCGGTCTCAACAAGACGATCCCGCTCTACGGCCCGGGCTTCCTCACCGACGGCACGCTCGAAGCGCAGGGCGAGGCCGCGCAAGGGCTGCTGACGACGCTGCATTACGCGGATGGCCTCGACAATCCGAAGGACAAGGCGTTTCGCAGCGACTACAACAAGACGTACAAGGCCGAGCCCGACGTCTATGCGGTGCAGGGCTACGACGCCGCGCAGATGCTTGGTGTCGGCCTGACCGCAGTCAAGGGCGATATCGGTAAGCGCGATGCGCTCGTGGCTGCGATGGAAAAGGCGCGCATCGACAGCCCGCGCGGGGCGTTCACGCTGTCGAAGGCGCACGATCCGGTGCAGGACATCTACCTGCGGAAGGTCGTCGGGACGCAGAACAAGTTCGAAGGCGTTGCCGTCAAGGCCCTCGCCGAGCCGTCGCCAGGTTGCAAGATGTGATATACCGCGCGAAGTTTCGGTCGCCGCCAACCGGCGGTCACGAGACTTCGCGCGGATAACTCGGCGCCGACGGCTCGACGAAATCCGCCGCCGGCGCACAAGAGGGCCAGCGCCGCTCCCGATCAGATGCGGCGCGGGGTCCCATCCGCCGTTGGCCGCGTCGCCGTCGAAGGGCCGCCCCGAGACGGCGACGCACGCTTTGCCCGCGCAAAGTATCGTGTGAGCGAAGCGACCGAAACGTTGCGCGGATGATTCGATGGACTTTGCCGTCTTCCTCGTCCAGTGCCTGAACGCCCTGCAATACGGGCTGTTGCTGTTTCTCGTCGCAAGCGGGCTGACGCTGATCTTCGGCATTCTCGGCGTCATCAACCTCGCGCACGGCAGCTTCTACATGATCGGCGCCTACCTCGCGTACGCGCTTGCGCCGTGGGCGGCGCAATACCTTGGCGGCGGCTTCTTCACCGCGCTGGCGATCGGCCTCGTGCTGTCGGTCGTGTTCGGCTACCTGCTCGAGTGGGGCTTCATCAGCTACCTCTACCAGCGCGAGCACCTGCAGCAGGTGCTGATGACGTATGGGCTGATCCTCGTGTTCGAGGAACTGCGCAGCATCCTGGTGGGCGACGACGTGCACGGCGTTGCCGCGCCGGCGTGGCTCGCCGGCAGCGTGCAGCTAGGCAGCGTGATGACGTATCCGGTATACCGCCTGTTCATGTCGGGCGTGTGCATTCTCGTCGGCCTCGCGCTCTACGCGGTGATCGCGCGGACGCGCATCGGCATGGCGATTCGCGCCGGCGCGTCGAATCGCGAGATGGTGCAGTCGCTCGGCGTCGACATCCGCCTGCTGTACCGGATCGTCTTTGCTGCCGGCGTCGCACTCGCCGTGTTCGCCGGCATGATTGCATCGCCCGTATCGTCGGTATACCCGGGCATGGGCAACCAGGTGTTGATCATCTCGTTCGTCGTCGTGGTGATCGGCGGCATCGGCTCCGTGCGGGGCGCGTTGTTCGCATCCCTGCTCGTCGGGCTCGTCGACACGTTCGGCAAGGTATTGATCCCGCAAACGGCCGGCATCCTCGTCTACGTGCTGATGGCGGCGATCCTGCTGTGGCGCCCCGAAGGCCTGTTCCGCGCGGGATGACGATGGCGGATTCCTTTGCCGCGCGCGTCGTTCCGCTGGTCGTTGCGTGCGCGCTGTTGGCCGCGTTCCCGTTCGTCGGCGGCAAGTTCTACGTCGACCTGATGCTGACGACGATGATATTCGCCATCTTCGCGCTGTCGCTCGAATTGCTCGTCGGGCGGACGGGGCTCGTGTCGTTCGGGCATGCGGCGTTCTTCGGTATCGCCGCTTACGTGACGGCGCTCCTTTCGCCGCAGTCCGAATCGCCCTCGGTCCTGTGGCTGCTGCCCGTCGTGCTCGTCGTCACGGCGCTTGCGGCGCTCGCCATCGGCGCGCTGTCGCTTCGCACACGCGGGATCTACTTCATCATGGTGACGCTCGCCTTCGCGCAAATGGCGTACTTCGTGTTCCACGACATGAAGTTCGCAGGCGGCAGCGACGGTCGCTACCTGTACGTGAAGCCGGTGCTCGCGCTCGGGCCGTACACGCTGGTCGATTTCGACCGGCCGCTGACGTTCTATTTCGCGACACTCGCGTTACTGGTGCTGGTCTATGCCTTGCTCGCGGCGATCGGGCGGTCGCGCTTCGGCCACGCGCTGTCCGGCATCAAGGCGAACGAGCAGAGGATGCGCGCCGCGGGCTTCTCGACCTACCCCTACAAGCTCGCGGCGTTCGTGCTTGCGGGCGCGCTCGCCGGCGTCGCGGGTTTTCTGTACGCGGTCAAGGACGGCTACGTGAATCCCGAAATTCTCGCCTGGCACCAGTCGGGAACCGTGCTTCTGATGCTGATCCTCGGCGGCATCGGTTCGCTGCGCGGCGCGGTCGTCGGCGCGTTCCTGTTCGTCGTGCTCAAGGAATTGTTCCAGTCGGAAGCGCTGTTCGGCGGTTTCGCGAAGCATTGGCAGTTGCCGCTCGGCCTGACGATCATCGCCTGCGTCGCGCTGATGCCGAACGGGATCATCGGCCTTCCATCGCAACTGCGACGCACCCGCGTGCCCGTTCCCCATGCCGGATGACGTGCTGCTGACGGCGACGAACGTGTCGCGGCGCTTCGGCGGCTTGACGGCGGTCGATCGCGTCTCGCTGACGCTCGAACGCGGAGAAGTGCATTCGGTCATCGGCACCAACGGCGCCGGCAAGTCGACGCTCGTGAACGTGCTCGCCGGCGAGATCACGGCATCGTCCGGCCGCGTGGAACTGCAGGGACGCGACGTAACGCGCTGGCCGCAACCAAGGCGTGCGCGCGCCGGCATCGGACGCAGCTACCAGCGGACGACGATCTTTCCGCGCTCGACGGTGTTCGAGAATTGCAGGCTGTCCGCGCAGGCGCACTACCAGCAGGCACTCGACTGGTGGAATCCCGCGACGGCGTGCACGAAAAGCACGCAACTCGCGCATCAGGCGATCGAGCACGCCGGTCTTACCGGCCAGGCGCATCGCATCGCGGGCACGCTTTCGCATGGCCAGAAACGCCAGCTCGAAATCGCGATGTGCCTCGCCACGGCGCCGCAGGTGCTGCTGCTCGACGAGCCGCTTGCCGGCATGGGCGCGGAGGAAACGGAACGGATGCTCGCGTTGCTTGCCGCGTTGAAGCCAGGGCACGCGATTCTGCTCGTCGAGCACGACATGGACGCGGTGTTCCGCATCGCCGATCGCATCACCGTCATGGTCAACGGCGCAGTGATCGCGTCCGGCGCGCCGGACGCGATCCGCAACAACGCCGACGTGCAGACTGCGTATCTCGGCGAAATCGAGCGGCCCGCCGAAGCCGCCCCATCGTAGACGCTCGCGATCAATCTCATGCTGCAGACATCGCCCGGTCCGCGCACCCGCCCGGCCGAAGAACGGCACGACGCCGCGATGAGCGCGCTGCTGGAAACGCGCGAACTGCATGCGCATTACGGCGAGAGCCACGTGCTGCGGGGTGTATCGCTCGCGATCGGGACGGGCGAGTCGATCGGCCTGCTCGGCCGCAACGGCATGGGCAAGACGACGCTGATCCGGACGATTCTCGGGCTCACGCGTGCCAGCGGGGGCAAGGTCTTCGTTCACGGGCGCGAGAGCACGCGCGAGCCGCCGCACCGGATCGCGCGCATGGGCGTCGCCTACGTTCCCGAAGGCCGCGGCATCTTTCCGAACCTCAGCGTGCGCGAGAACCTGCTGCTCGCCGAACGTGCGCCCCGCGATTCGCGCACGAGCTGGACGTACGAACGCGTGCTCGATACGTTTCCACGCCTGAAGGAGCGGCTCGCATTGGGCGGCCAGCAGCTCTCGGGCGGCGAGCAGCAGATGCTCGCGATCGGCCGCGCGCTAATGAGCAATCCCGACGTGTTGATCCTCGACGAGGCGACCGAAGGGCTCGCCCCGCAGATCGTGAGGGAGATCTGGCGCATCATCGGCGAGATACGGAGCAGCGGCATTGCGTCGCTGCTCGTCGACCGCAATTACCGGCTCGTGCTCGCGCACACGGATCGCGCCGTCGTCATGGAAAAAGGCATGCTGGTGCTGGAAGGATGGTCGGCGTCGCTCGCGCAGCGCACCGACGCGCTGGCGCGGCACCTGGGGGTGTAACCCTCCGGTGTCGGAGGTGTAATGCGCCCGACGCTGTCGCGCGGGCGACCGCTACCTCTTATCGAGTAGTCATCCCTCCGACCCCGGGTGTTGGGCGGTGAGCCCCAGCGCCCGTTCATAGAGCTGCTCGCGAGGGACGCCGGTGATCTTAGCGGCGACGCGCGCCGCGCGTGCCGGCGGCAATTCTTCGAGCAGCGCGGCGAGGATGCGACCGGCATCCGCCGCGACGTCCGCGCGCGGTTCGCCCGACGGTTCGTCGACGATCAACACGAATTCGCCGCGGACGCGGTTCGCATCGGCGGCAAGCCACGCCGACGCATCGCCCAAGGGCATGGTCGCGATCGTTTCGAACTGCTTGGTGAGTTCGCGCGCAAGGGTCAGCGCACGCCGCGGATCGAGAACCTTCGAAAGTTCGTCGACCGTCGCTGCGACGCGATGCGGTGCTTCATAGATGACGAGCGCCGTCGGCAACGGCGCGAACACCTCCAGGAGCGCACGCCGTGCCTTGCTTCGCGACGGCAGGAATCCGAGGAATGCGAAACGCTCGGCCTCGAGACCCGCTGCCGATAGGGCAACCGCGACTGCGCTAGCACCCGCGACCGGCACGACGCGGTGGCCTGCGCGTGCAACGGCGCGTACGACGCGTGCGCCGGGATCGCTGATCGCCGGCGTTCCGGCGTCGCTGACGATCGCGACACTGCGGCCCGCCGCGAGATCGTGCTGCACGCGCTCGACTTCCCGCGCCTCGTTGTGCGCGTGCAACACGCGCGGACGATTCGTCACGCCATAGCGCGCCAGCAGCTTCGCAGTCACGCGCGTGTCTTCCGCGCAGATGACGTCGGCGCTGCGCAGGATGTCGAGTGCGCGCAACGTGACGTCACGGAGGTTACCGATCGGCGTTGCCACCACATATAATGAGCCGGGCTCGGCGCGAAATGCGCGTTCTGCGAGCCCGCCCGCATCCATCCGCATTTCTCCATTCTCCGTCATGCGCGCTCCGCTTCGTCTCGCCTCGATGACGCCGTGCTTCGCGCAGCGCGTGACGGGCGTCTTGCTGG
>Ga0209974_10000597_pt1 | contig 12128 bp, 10 predicted proteins | sample InoplaM3SPM_FD_187592 | JGI IMG/M metagenome (GOLD analysis project Ga0209974, IMG submission 187592) | Arabidopsis thaliana rhizosphere microbial communities from the Joint Genome Institute, USA, that affect carbon cycling - Inoculated... | ecosystem: Host-associated > Plants > Roots >...
GTTGCGACGCAAGAAGCGGCTCGCGGTGCGTTATGCGAGCCTCGCGATGGTGCGCGATGCGTTGAGCGTCGGCAACCGGTTCCGCCGTCATGTTCCGCCGCTGCTGTTTCTGCTCGCACTGACGCTGATGATCGTCGCCATTGCGCGTCCGGCAGCCGTCGTCACGCTGCCATCGCAACACGAAACGATCATCCTGGCGATGGACGTGTCGGGCAGCATGCGTGCCGTCGACGTGCACCCGAACCGGCTCACCGCGGCGCAGGAAGCCGCGCGCGCGTTCATCAACGATCAGCCGCATAACGTGCGCATCGGGATCGTGTCCTTCGCGGGCACGGCAGCCGTCGTTCAGCCGCCGACCGAGAATCGCGAGGATCTCCTGGCGGCGATCGATCGCTTCACGCTGCAGCGGGGTACTGCGGTCGGCAGCGGCATCCTCGTCTCGCTGAAGACGATCTTCCCCGAAGTGGAATTCGATCTCGGTCGCAGCAACCCGCGGATCAATGCGAGCGACACGGGCCGCGGGCGGCCGCTGGCGCGCGGCAAGGGCGCGGACAAGGATGCGAAGGATGCGGGCAAGGACGCGACGAAAGACGCCGGCAAGGACAAGGACGCCGACAAGCCGGTCGCGCCGGGCTCGTACCAGTCCGCCGCGATCATCCTCCTCACCGACGGACAGACGACGACCGGCCCCGATCCCGTCGAAGCCGCCAAAATGGCCGCGGATCGCGGCGTACGCGTCTACACGGTGGGCATCGGAACCGTGGCCGGCGAAATCATCGGCGCGGAAGGGTGGTCGATGCGCGTGCGCCTCGACGAGGAAGCGCTGAAGCAGATCGCGAACATCACGCGAGCCGACTATTTCTACGCGGGTAACGCGACCGATCTCAAGAAGATCTACGAGGGGATGAATGCGAAGATGGTGCTGAAAAAACAGCAGACGGAAATCACCGCGCTCGTCGTGGCCGCTGCTGCCCTCTTCGCGACGCTTGCCGCGGGCCTGTCGCTGGTGTGGTTCAACCGGCTGCTGTAGCGATCGGAGGATGCGGATGGCAACCGTTGTCGAGACGAACGACGCGTTCACCGGTTTCTGGCGGGACGTGCTCGTCGAAAAGTTCGAGCGCTTTCGCAACATCATGCTCGGCGGGCTTTCGTATCACTCGGCGATTCCGCTCGCGAAGCTGGACTTACCGGCGGGGGCGCGCGCCGTCGACGTCGGCTGCGGCTGGGGCGATACGGCCATCGAGCTCGCGCGCAAGGTAGGGTCGACCGGAAAGGTGCTCGGCCTCGACTGCTGCGATGCGTTCATGGACAAGGGCCGGGGCGACGCGGCAGCCGAGGGGCTTGCGAATATCCGCTTCGTCGAAGCCGACGTGCAGACATATCGTTTCGAGCGCGAATTCGACTTCGGCTTTTCGCGCTTCGGAATGATGTTCTTCGCCAATCCCGTCGCGGCGATGCGTAATGTCCGCAGCGCACTGAAGCCCGGCGCGACGCTGATGTTCATCACGTGGCGTACGCTCGACGACAACCCGTGGCTCGGGATGCCCAAGCGAGTCGTGTCGCGTTTCCTGCCGCCGCCCGGGGAGGATGCGCAGACGTGCGGCCCGGGGCCGTTTTCGATGGCGAATTCCGAGGTGGTTTCGGCACAACTCGCGGCGGCGGGTTTCAGCGATGTGTCGTTCGAGCGCGTCGACGGGCCGGTGATGATCGGCCGCGACGTCGAGCAGGCGGTGGCGTTCCAGCTGGCACTCGGGCCGGCTGGGGAAATGGTGCGCGAGGCCGGCGCGCTGGCAGAAGCGCGCCAGGATGAAATCGGCGCGGCGCTGCGCGAAGAACTTGCGCGCCACGCCAAGGCCGACGGCGTCTGGATGGATTCGAGCTCGTGGACGATCCGCGCGCGCAACCCGACCTGACCCTCATGTCACGACATACCGCCAACGTCGTTTGGCAACGCGGTGACCAGCCGTTCACCGATCTGCGCTACAGCCGCCGTCACGCGTGGCGGTTCGACGGCGGCGCGGAAGTCGCCGCATCGTCGTCACCGCATTCGGTGCCGGTGCCGATGTCGGATCCGCAGGGCGTCGATCCGGAGGAGGCGTTCGTCGCGTCGGTATCGAGTTGTCACATGCTGTGGTTCCTGCTGATCGCAGCCAAACGCGGACATCGCATCGACGAATACGTCGACGACGCCGAGGGTTTCCTGGAACAGGACGCCGAGGGCCGGATGTCGATGACGCGCGTCGTGCTGCGGCCACGCATCGCCTTCGGCGGCGAGCATGCGCCGTCGAGCGCCGACGTCGCGGCGATTCACGACGCGGCCCATCACGCGTGTTACATCGCGAATTCGGTCAAGACCGTCGTGAGCATCGAGGACCCGCTTCGCCGGTAATTCCCCGGCCGTCGCCTCTCGCCCTTAGCGCGCTCGTTACGTCCGCACCAGCTTCCGGTGCGCCTGCACGCTCATCAGGATGCCGAGGCCGATGAACAGCGAAATCATCGCCGTTCCGCCGTACGACACCAGCGGCAGCGGCACGCCGACGACGGGCAGGAGCCCGCTCACCATCGCCATGTTGACGAACGCGTAGGTGAAGAACATCAGCGTGATCGCGCCGGACAAAAGCCGCGCGAACAGCGTCGAAGCGTTCGCGGTGATGACCATCGCGCGCCCGACCAGCAGCAGATAAAGCACGAGCAGCACCGCGGCGCCGACGAGTCCGAACTCTTCGCCGAACACGGCGAAGATGAAGTCGGTGTGCCGCTCGGGCAGGAAATCGAGATGCGTCTGCGTGCCATTGAGCCACCCCTTGCCGACGATGCCGCCCGAGCCGAGCGCGATCGACGCCTGCATCGAGTGATAGCCGGCGCCGAGCGGGTCTCGCCCCGGGTCGAGGAACGTCAGGATCCGCTCGCGCTGATAGTCGTGCAGATGCGACCACACCATCGGGCCGACGGCGGCGGCGATCGCAACGAGCCCCGTGATCACCTTCCATGACAGGCCCGCGAGGAACAGCACGTAAAAACCGGACGCCGCGATCAGCAGCGCAGTTCCAAGGTCGGGCTGTCGCTTGATCAGGTAGACGGGGACGACGATCAGGATCGCGGCGACGACGAAATCCTTCCAGCGAATGCGACCTTCGAACTTCTGGAAGTACCACGCCAGCATCAGCGGCAGCGCGATCTTCATGAGTTCGGACGGCTGGAAGCGCGCGACGCCCAGATTCAGCCAGCGTCGCGAGCCATTGACGACGACGCCGAACAGTGCGACGCCGATCAGCATCGCGACCGCGACCGTATAGAGCGGGACTGCCGCGCGCGCGAGCGTCTGCGGCGCGATGTTGGCGAAGATCCACATCAGCACGATCGCGAACGACAGGCTCATCGCCTGGCTCGTCACGCGGGCAATGCTCTGGTCCGCTGCCGAAAACAACGTGACGAGACCCACGCCGACGATCGACAGTGCACATGCGAAGAGCATCGAATCGATGCGCCGCGTCAGGACTTCCCACGCACGCTGAATGTAGCCGCCCATCGCGCCTGCCCGTCAGTCGCCTTCGTCGTCGCTGCCCGGGACGACCTGCGCCGCGCCGGGTTCGGTCTGGCCGAGCAGGAAACGGTCGAGCACCTTGCGCGCGATCGGCGCCGCCGCCTGCGCGCCGAAACCGCCGTTCTCGACCAGCACGGCGAGCGCGATCCGCGGACGATCGGCGGGCGCGTAGGCGACGAACCACGCGTGGTCGCGCAGACGCTCGTCGACGCGATGCTCCGAGTACTTCTCACCCTTGAGCGAGAACACCTGCGCGGTTCCGGTCTTGCCGCCGCTCACGTATTGCGCGTTGCGAAACGCCGCGGCGCTCGTGCCTTCCTTGTTCACGCCGACGAGCGCATTGCGGATGATCGTCAGATGCTCGGGCTTCACGTTGAGGCGCGACGCGGGCTCGCGCGCGATCTCGCGGACTTCGCCGGTCTTCACGTTCTGCACGGTCTTGACGAGGTGGGGCGTGAAACCGACGCCATCGCCCGCGATCATCGCGATCGCGTGCGCGAGCTGGATCGGCGTGAACGCGTTGTAGCCCTGGCCGATGCCGGCGGAAATCGAATCGCCGAGGTACCACTTGCGATGCTCGTCGCGATAGTTCTTGCCGGCGAAACGCTGCCGCTTCCACGCACGCGACGGCAGCACGCCGGTCAACTCGCCCTCGATGTCGATGCCCGTCTTCGCGCCGAAGCCCAAGGACGACAGGAAGCTCGCCGTATCGTCGATGTCGGTGTCGTTCGCGAGCTGGTAGTAGTAGGTATCGCACGACACGACGATTGACTTGTACATGTCAACCGTACCGTGTCCGCCGGGCTTGTCGTCGCGGAAGCGGTGCGCCTGCCCCGGAATCTGGAAGAAACCGGGATCGTGAATGACCTGCGACGGCGAGCGGCGTCCCGACGTCAATGCACCGAGCGCGAGGAACGGCTTGATCGTCGATCCCGGCGGATACGCGCCGCGAAGCGGTCGGTTGAGGAGCGGCTTGTCGGGCGATTCGTTCAGCTCCTGCCAGTTCGCAGGATCGATGCCGTCGACGAAAAGATTCGGGTCGAAGCCGGGCTTCGACACGAACGCCAGCACGTCGCCCGACGTCGGATCGATCGCCACGAGCGCGCCGCGGCGGTCGCCGAATGCGGCCTCGGCGGTCTGCTGCAGACCGATGTCGAGCGACAGCGTCAGGTTGTTGCCGGCAATCGGCGGCATGCGCTTCAGCGTGCGCACCGCGCGCCCGCCGGAATCGACCTCGACGTCCTCGACGCCGGTCGTGCCGTGCAATTCGCGCTCGTACGAAAGCTCGATGCCCACCTTGCCGATGTAGTCGCTGCCCTTGTAGTTCGCCGTTTCTTCCCACCCGGCGATCCGCTCGTTGTCCTTGTCATTGATGCGGCCGATGTAGCCGACGACGTGCGACGCGACTTCGCCGAACGGGTAATGACGGAACAGCCGCGCCTTGATGTCGACGCCGGGGAATCGATAACGGGCGACGGCAAAGCGCGCGACCTCGTCGTCGGTCAGCTTGGTGCGAATCGGCAGGCTTTCGAAGTTCTTCGATTCCTCGAGCAGCTTGCGAAAGCGCTTGCGGTCGCGCGGCTGGACGTCGACGATGTCGGCGAGATCGTCGATCGTCTCCTCCAGGTTTTTCACGCGGGAGGGCGTGATTTCCAGCGTGTACGCCGAATAGCTTTGCGCCAGCACGACGCCGTTGCGATCGGTGATGACGCCGCGGTTCGGCACGACCGGGACGATCGCGATGCGATTCGATTCGGCCAGCGTCTCGAAATGCGCGTGCTGGACGACCTGCAGATAGAAGAAGCGTCCGAAGAGCCCGCAGAATGCCGCGAACACGATGAAGGCGACGAGCGACAGGCGTCGCTTGAAGTGGAACAGCTCGCGCTCGGGGTTGCGCAGTTCGGATGCGCTCGCGCCGGACCGACGCGAGAAGCCGCGCCGGCGTTCGGTGAACAGCAGGCGCTTCGCCATGTCAGCGCCGCGCGCGCGACCGCGACGGCCGCTGCGGCGTCTGCAGCAGCACCGACACGAGCGGCCACAGGAGTGCGCCGACGAGCGGCGGCGCGAAATACGTCCAGCGGGGGACGAGCGCGCCGCCGACGAAACGCACGAGCAGCACGATCAGCGAGCACAGCACGAGCAGCGCCGCGACCTGCACCGCCTGCTGCCACAACGGAAAGCGCAGCACGCGCCGGCGGAAGTACTCGGCGCCGTAGGCGAGCACGGCGTAGGCAAGCGCGTGCTGTCCGAAGACCGTCGCATCGCCGACGTCCATCAGCAGCCCGACGACCCAGGCGGTGCCGACGCCGACGTAGCGCGGCTGCTGAATGCACCAGTACAAGACAACGAGGGCCAGAAAATCGGGCCGCAGCACGAGCACGGTGCCGCTCACCGGCGCGAGATTCAACAGCAGGCCGATGAGCATCGACGTGAGGATGAACCACGGCTTCGCAGGGCGCAGGATCTCGTCCGGCGACGCCGGGCCGAACGATCCGACGCTCGGGAGCACCCTCATTGCTTCGCGCCTCGCGCGCAGCCGTCGCTCATTGCACCGTCCTGCAGGTGCGCGTGCGGCGCCGTGTCGGGTGCCGACCCCGCCCGCAGCCGTACCTCATCCCTTCCTCCCGCGCCGGCCACCTTTCTTGGCGGCCTCCGTTTCCGCCGGTTCCTCGGGGCGTGGCGGCATCGCGGCCGCCTGCGACAGCACGAGCAGGAATTCGCTGTGATCGATCCCGGCGAGCGGCTTGCACACGATGCGCGCGAACATCTGCCCCGCGTCGCGAATCACGTCGGTGATCTGTGCGACCGCGAGGCCCGGCGGGTACGTGCCGTCGAGTCCCGACGTCAGCAACCGGTCACCGATTCTCAAGTCGGCCGACGGCGACGTGTAGCGCAGTTCGGGCGAGCGCCCCGTCCCGTTGCCGAACAGCACGCTGCGTGTGCCGTTGCGTTCCACCTGCACGGGAACGGCCTGGTCGCGGTCGGTAATCAGCGTGATTTCCGCCATGTACGGGAACACGCGGGTGATCTGGCCGACGACGCCGTTCTCGTCGATGACCCCCGCGCCCGCGAGAATGCCGGCGCTCGAGCCCTTGTCGACGAACAGCTTCTGCGTGAACGGATCGCGGCTCGAGTAGAGCACCTGGACGGCCGTCGCGGTGGTCGCGTATTGCGCCCGGACGTCGAGGAGCGCCTTGAGCCGCGCGTTCTCTTCCTGGACGCGCGCATATCCCTGGGTGGCCGGCGCACGTTCGACGAGTTCCTGCCTGAGCATCGCGTTCTCGTCCGCCAGCTCGCGTTTCGAACCGAAGTAGTCCGCCACGTATGCAAAAGCTGCGCCGGGCATCTGCAGCCCGCGCTGCACGGGATAGAGGACGATCGCGACCGCCTGCCGGACGTTCTCGAGATAGCGGAAGCGCGTGTCCGCGAACAGCAGCGCAACCGACAGCACGCCGAAAAACGCCAGGCGCGCGAGGGGACTCGGGCCCCGGTTGAAGAATGCAGGCGTGTCGACCGGGATGGGACGCATGGGGCTCAAGGCGGCGTCAGGACGACGAAGCGGCGTCCGCGCCGGCGCTCGTCGGGGGGCCCGCGCGACGGAAATCGCGTCGCAAGTCGCCGCTGACCGTCTTCAACTTCGCGCCATGCCTGCTTTCCGACGCTGTCGGCGCTCTTCAGTCGCTCGTGAAGATCGTCTGCAGCTTCTCCATGTTCTCGAGCGCCTTGCCGCAGCCTCGAACGACGCACGTGAGCGGATCATCTGCGACGACCACCGGCAGGCCGGTCTCTTCCATGAGCAGCCGGTCGACGTCGCGCAGCAAGGCGCCACCGCCGGTCAGCACCATCCCTCGCTCAGCAATGTCCGCGCCAAGCTCGGGGGGCGTTCGTTCGAGCGCGCTCTTGACTGCCGACACGATGCTGTTCAGCGGATCGGTGAGCGCCTCGAGGATCTCGTTCGACGACACGGTGAAGCTGCGTGGGATGCCTTCCGCCAGATTACGCCCTTTCACTTCCATTTCCCGCACTTCCGAGCCCGGGAACGCAGAGCCGATCGTTTTCTTGATGATTTCCGCCGTCGTCTCGCCGATCAGCATTCCGTAATTGCGGCGGATGTAGTTGACGACCGCCTCGTCGAACTTGTCGCCGCCGACGCGCACCGATCCCGCGTACACCATGCCGCCCAGCGAAATGACGCCGACTTCGGTCGTGCCGCCGCCGATGTCGACGACCATCGAGCCCGTTGCATCGCCGACGGGGAGATCGGCACCGATCGCGGCCGCCATCGGCTCCTCGATCAGGAACACCTTCGACGCGCCGGCGCCGAGCGCCGATTCGCGAATCGCGCGGCGCTCGACCTGCGTCGATCCGCACGGCACGCAGATGATGATGCGAGGGCTCGGCGAGAACAGCCGCGAATCGAGCACTTTCTTGATGAACTGCTTCAGCATCTGCTCGGTGACGGTGAAGTCGGCGATGACGCCGTCTTTCATCGGTCGAATCGCCGTGATGTTGCCGGGCGTGCGCCCGAGCATCTGCTTCGCTGCGAGGCCGACTTCCTGGATCACCTTCTTGCCGTTCGGACCGCCTTCCTGCCGGATCGCGACCACCGATGGCTCGTCGAGCACGATACCTTTGCCGCGCACGTAAATCAGGGTGTTGGCGGTGCCGAGATCGATGGCGAGGTCGCTCGAGAAATAGCCTTTGAAGGAATCGAACATGAAGGTGGAAGCGGTGACCGTTTTCGCGCGCGCGGTCGCGTCGCGATGAGAGGCGGGGGTCAAATAAAATGCCGGCTATGATACCCTAAGCCGCTTTTCTTCCGCACTGATTTCACGCGGTTTTTCGCGCCGCGCATGAGCCTCTCCACCGCAGACATCGAGCGCCTTGCGAAGCTCGCGCGCATCGACATCGATGCCGACGAAGCGCGCGACGTACGCGACAAGCTCGACGCGATCCTCGGCCTCGTCAACCAGCTGCAGGCGATCGACACCACCGGTGTCACGCCAATGGCGCACGCGCAGGACGTCATGCTGCCGTTGCGCGACGATGTCGTGACGGAAGCTGACCGTCACGTCGACTACCAGCGCGGTGCTCCCGCCGTCGCCGACGGCCTCTACCTCGTGCCCAAGGTCATCGAATAAGGTCCGCGTTGCGCACGATCGCCGAACAGTCCGACGCGCTCGACGCGCGCCGCGTGTCCGCCGTCGAACTCGCAGAGCAGGCGCTTTCGCGCATCGACGCGGCGCAACCGTCGATCAACGCGTTCATCAGCATCGACCGCGACGGCGCACTGCAGGCTGCGCGTCAGGCGGACGCCGCGCGCATCGAAGGCCGCGCGCAGGCGCTCACGGGCATTCCGATCGCGCACAAGGACGTGCTGATGACGGCGGGGCTGCGCACGACGTGCGCATCGCGGATGCTCGAATCCTTCGTCGCGCCGTATGACGCGCATGTCGTCGCGCGACTGCGCGAGGCGGGTACCGTGCTCGTCGGCAAGACGAACATGGATGAGTTCGCGATGGGCTCGTCGAGCGAGAACTCGTATTTCGGCGCGGTCCGCAATCCGTGGAATCCGGGGTGCGTCGCGGGCGGCAGCTCGGGGGGCTCCGCCGCTGCCGTCGCGGCCGGTCTGGTGGCCGCGTGCACGGGAACCGACACCGGCGGTTCGATCCGCCAGCCGGCGGCCCTTTCCGGCATTTGCGGCCTCAAGCCGACGTATGGCGTGTGCTCGCGCTACGGACTCGTCGCGTTCGCGTCGAGTCTCGACACGCCGGGTCCGCTCGCGCACGATGCGCGCGGGTGTGCGCTGATGCTGAACGCGATGGCCGGGCACGATGCGCGCGATTCGACGTCGCTCGATCGGCCGCCGACCGATTACACGCGCGACCTCGCCGCGCCGACGGGTCCCCGCCCGCTCGACGGCGTGCGCATCGGGCTGCCGTCGCAGTATTTCGGCGAGGGCGTCGACGACGACGTCGCGCGCGCCGTCGACGCGGCGCTCGCCGAGTTGCGCAAGCTCGGCGCGGTGACGGTCGATATCGAGCTGCCTGCCGTCCGGTACTCGGTCCCCGTCTATTACGTCATCGCCCCGGCGGAAGCGTCGTCGAACCTGTCGCGTTTCGACGGCGTTCGGTACGGCCACCGCGCGGCGCGCTACACCGATCTCGACGACATGTACGGCAAGACGCGCGCTGAAGGCTTCGGTGCGGAAGTGAAACGACGCATCCTCGTCGGGACGTACGTGCTGTCGCACGGTTACTACGATGCGTACTACCTGAAGGCGCAGCAGGTGCGACGGCTGATCGCCGACGATTTCGTGCGCGCGTATGCAAGCTGCGACGTCATCGCCGGACCGACGACGCCGACGGCCGCGTTCGCCTGCGGCGCGAAGACCGGCGACCCGGTGCAGATGTACCTGAACGACATCTTCACCGTGGCGGCGAACCTCACCGGCATGCCCGCGATGTCGATCCCGTGCGGATTCGGCGCGAATGGCCTGCCGATCGGGCTGCAGTTGCAGGGGAATTACTTCGACGAGGCACGGTTGCTCCAGGTCGCACATCGCTTCCAGCAGGCGACCGACTGGCATCGCCGCATCCCGGCGGCGTCGGAGGCGTGATCATCGTGACGCCGAACAAGCACGCCTCCGACACCTGGGAAGTCGTCATCGGCATCGAAACGCACACGCAGCTCTCGACGGCGTCGAAGATCTTCTCGGGCGCGCCGACCGGCTTCGGTGCGCCGCCGAACACGCAGGCATCGGCGGTCGATCTCGCGCTGCCGGGGGTGCTGCCGGTGCTGAATCGCGGCGCTGTCGAGCGCGCGATCCGGTTCGGTCTGGCGGTCGGTGGCGCGATCAACCGGCGCAGCGTCTTTGCGCGCAAGAACTATTTCTATCCCGACCTTCCGAAGGGTTACCAGATTTCGCAGTACGAGATCCCCGTCGTCAAGGGTGGAACGGTGACGATTGCGACGGAAAACGGCGAGCGGACGGTCCGCCTGACGCGCGCGCACCTCGAGGAAGACGCCGGCAAGTCGCTGCACGAAGGGCTGCCCGACAGCATCGGCGAGGTTACCGGCATCGACCTGAACCGCGCCGGTACGCCGCTCCTTGAAATCGTCTCGGAGCCGGACCTCCGCAGTTCCGCCGAAGCGGTCGCGTATGCGAAAACGCTGCACGCGCTCGTCGTCTGGATCGGCATCTGCGACGGCAACATGCAGGAAGGGAGCTTCCGCTGCGATGCGAACGTTTCGGTGCGTCGTCCCGGCGCACCGCTCGGCACGCGTTGCGAGATCAAGAACCTGAACAGCTTCCGTTTCCTGCAGCAGGCAATCGACTACGAAGTGCGCCGGCAGATCGAGTGGATCGAAGACGGCGGCACCGTCGTGCAGGAAACGCGGCTCTACGATAGCGCGCGCAACGAAACGCGCTCGATGCGCAACAAGGAAGACGCGCAGGACTATCGCTATTTTCCCGATCCGGACCTGCCGCCGCTGACGATCGACGATGGCTGGGTGCAGCGGGTGCTCACGGAACTGCCCGAATTGCCCGATGCGCTGCGCGCGCGCTTGACGATGGAGCACGGGCTCGGCGCCTACGACGCCGCGCAACTGACTGCGTCGCGCGCGCTCTACGATTACTACGACCTGACCGTGAAGCTGCTGCCGGCCGAGGATGCGGCGTCACGCAAGCTGGTTGCGAACTGGGTCCTTGGCGAAGTCGCTGCCGCGCTCAATCGGACCGATGCATCGATCGCCGAGGCACCCGTGCAGCCGGCGGAACTCGCGGGACTCCTGCGCCGGATTGCCGATCAATCGCTGTCGGGCAAGATGGCCAAGGACGTCTTCGACGCGCTCTGGGCCCGCGAAGCATCGGGCGCCGGGGCGGCCGATGCGATCATCGTGCAACGGGGGTTGCGCCAGATCTCGGATGCCGGGGCGATCGATCGCCTGGTCGACGACGTCGTCGCGGCCAACCCGGCGACGGTAGCCGAGTTTCGCGCCGGCAAGGAAAAAGCGTTCAATGCGCTGGTCGGGCAGGTGATGAAAGCGTCGCAAGGCAAGGCGAATCCGGCGCAGGTGAACGCAGCGCTGCGGCGCAAGCTCGCTGGCTGACGCTTCATCCAGCGTTCTCCGGCGTATAACGTCGACCCTGTCAGCTTCACACGGGAGGGAGGCATCATGACAAGCCGGTATCGTGATCGATTGCCCCAGCTCGGCGAGCGCCCCTTCGTCACGGACGGCGGACTCGAAACGACGCTGATCTACCACGCGGGCATCGAGTTGCCGTGCTTCGCTGCGTTCGTGCTCCTCGATCGTCCCGAGCACGAGACGACGCTGACCGATTACTTCGCGAACTACGCGAGGATCGGTCGCGCGCATGGCGCCGGCGTCGTGCTCGAAAGCGTCACGTGGCGCGCGAATCCCGACTGGGGTGCGAAGCTCGGTTACGACCAAAGCGCGCTCGCGGATGTGCAGCGTCGCGCGATCGATCAGCTCGTCGCCTTGAGAGCGCAGTACGAAGCGCCGGCAACGCCGATCGTCGTCAGCGGCAATCTCGGACCGCGCGGCGATGGCTACCGGG